>Ga0209131_1000213_pt1 | contig 42946 bp, 39 predicted proteins | sample GraSoi_2013_40cm_FD_185826 | JGI IMG/M metagenome (GOLD analysis project Ga0209131, IMG submission 185826) | Grasslands soil microbial communities from the Angelo Coastal Reserve, California, USA - Sample 9_17_2013_40cm (SPAdes) (version 2) | ecosystem: Environmental > Terrestrial > Soil >...
CTGCTCACCCGCCGCGCGGTCTCGAAGGAAGTCGGCGAGAAGCTGATCGCGCGCATCCGCTGGTGGGAGGACTACACCCGCCGCAACGGCAACGAGATGAACAACAACCCCTCGCCGGGCAACAAGGCGGGCGGGCTCACCACCATCCTCGAGAAGTCGCTCGGCGCGGTGGCGAAGGGCGGCACCACCAACCTCGTCGACGTCTACGAGTACGCGAAGCCGGTGACGGCGAAGGGCTTCGTCTACATGGACACGCCGGGCTACGACCCGGTGTCCGCCACGGGACAGGTCGCCGGCGGCGCGAACATGATCTGCTTCACCACCGGGCGCGGCTCGGCGTACGGCTGCAAGCCCTCGCCTTCGCTCAAGCTCGCCACCAACACCGCCCTCTTCGTGAAGCAGGAAGACGACATGGATATCAACTGCGGCACCGTCATCGACGGCACCGAGAGCGTCCAGCAGGTCGGCGAGCGTTTCTTCAAGCTGCTCCTCGAGACCGCGTCGGGCCGCAAGTCGAAGTCCGAGGAGCTCGGCTACGGCGAGGACGAGTTCGCTCCCTGGGTTCTCGGCGCGACGATGTGAGGCTCGCCTCCGCAGTACTGTTTTGTTTTTTTCTCCCAAGCTCTTTTTCCGTGCTGGCGGCGGATAAGTCAGCGCGCAACTCACTGCACGGCGCCATCGCCTATCACCAGGCGAGCGGCAGCATGGGCTGGGCGACCGACCGGCGCACCAGCCGCGAAGCGAGCACGGAGGCGCTGAAGCAATGCGGCCACGAGCAATGCGTGGTGGTGGCGAGCGTCACCCGCAACTGCGCGGCGCTGGCGAAGAATCCGAAGAAATTCAGCGTCCAGAAGGGCGCCACGCGGCAGGAGGCCGAGACCAAGGCGCTCGCCAAATGCGGCGCGGGCTGTGAAGTCGCGGTCTGGACGTGCACGCGCTGACGGGCAGGTTCCTTCGCACGAACTATCTCCTTATGAGAATTCTTTTTTCCGTGGCGCTCGTCGCCTCAACCGTCTGGGCCACGTCGGCGGCGGCGCAGGCGGACCGCTATCCGGCAAGGCCGGTCCGCATCATGGTCGGCGCCTCGGCGGGCGGCGGGACCGACATCATCGCGCGCGTGCTGGCGGAGAAATTCGCCGAAGGCATGAAGCAGCCGTTCGTAGTCGAGAACCGGCCGGGCGCCTCCAACACGATCGCCTCCGACCTCACCGCCAGGGCGCAGCCCGACGGCTACACGCTGCTCGTCGGGACCAACACCGCCCAGGCGATCGCGCCGCATCTGATCAAGCTCGCCTACGATCCGCTGAAGGACCTGCAGCCCGTGGGACTCATCGTCGTCGTGCCCAACGTGCTCGTCGTCGCGCAGAGCGTGCCCGCGGCCGGCGTGCCGGAGCTGATCGCGCTCATGAAGAAGCGGCCCGGCGAGCTGCGCTATGCCACGGCCGGGATCGGCAGCACCCAGCATATCGCCGCCGAGGCCTTCGGCCTCGCGACCGACACCAGGGCGGTCCACATTCCCTACAAAGGAAGCAGCCAGGCGCACGCCGACCTGATCGGCGGCTCGGTCGAGATGATGTTCGACACCACGTCGTCGGCGATGGGGCAGATCAAGGCCGGCCGGCTACGGCCGCTGGCGGTCACGTCGCCGCGGCGCGCGGCCGAGCTGCCGAACGTGCCGACGCTCGCGGAAACGGGCGTCTCGGGCGCCGACATGACGACCTGGTACGCGATGTACGTGACCGGCGGCACGCCCCGTCCCATCGTCGACAAGCTCCATGCGCAGTTGCAGCGCGCGATCCGGCTGCCCGACGTCGATGCGCGGCTGCGCGGGCTCGGCGGCGAGCCCGGCACGCTGACCACGGATCAGTTCGCGGAGATGAACCGCGCCGAGTTCGAGCGCTTCGGCGCATTGATCCGCAAAGCCGGCATCAAGGCCGGCGAATAGCCAGGGCTTTCCGTATTTTTTCCGCTTCACCATGAAGGAATCTCGCAGCCAGACGCCGCGGTTCTATGTGGACGCAGCGTTGCGAGCGGGAAGTTCCTGCGAGCTTCCCGAGGACACGGCGCATCACGCGCTCCACGTCCTGAGGATCCGCAGCGGCGAGGAAGTCACCCTCTTCAATGGCCGGGGCGGCGAATATCCGGCGCGAATTTCCTCGATCAATCGATTGAAGATAGGTGTCGACGTGCTCGAGCATCGCGCCGTCGAGCGCGAATCGCCTCTGCATGTCGTCCTGGTCCAGGGCGTTTCTTCGGGCGAGCGCATGGAGTTCACCATCCGCAAGGCGGTGGAGCTCGGCGTCGCGGAGATTCGCCCGGTGCTCGCCTCTGGCTCGGTGGCGCGTCCAAAGGGCGAGCGCGCCGCCGCGCGCCAGGGCCACTGGCAGAAGATCGCGATCTCCGCCTGCGAGCAGTGCGGCCGCAACCGCATCCCGGCCGTCGCGCCGCTGGTCAACGCATCCGACTACCGTGCACCTGCCATGGCAGGGGTGAAGGTGTTGCTTTCTCCCGGTTCAGATCTTCGTTTTTCAAAATTCATCGAGAACAGAGGCGAAAGCTTCGTGCTCGCCGCCGGTCCCGAAGCCGGGTTCGACACGAAGGAGGAGAAAGCTTTTCTGGATGCGGGATTCGTTCCGGTCAGGCTCGGCCCGAGAATCCTGCGCACCGAGACCGCGGCGCTCGCGGCGCTCGCCGCCCTCAACGCGATATTGGGAGACTTCTAAAAGGCAGGGCGATTTCTAGAAAGCAGCTCGGCGAGGCGCTCGTTGCGATTGGCACGCGCGATGTCGAGCGCGCTACGTCCGTCGCGGCCTTTGCCAGCGACGTCCACGCCTCCGCCGGCCAGATACAGCTCCACGGCGAGCGCGTCGTCGCGTTTCACCGAGTCGAGGAACTGCGCCGAATCGTAGTAGCGCAGGCCCATCGCCGTCAGGTCCTTGCGCGCCTGGAGCGCGGCTTCGACGGAGCGCGGCCGGTCGTAAACCGCGGGCTCGAGCTGGAGCCGCGCCTGCTCCTTGCCGATCTCCTTGCGCGCCACGCCCGCCAGGTCGCGCCCGATGGCGGCGACCTTGTCGCGGTGCTGGGCCGGCAGGTCGGCGGTCGCTTCCTGGAAGAGGCCGGCGAAGGCCTGGTTCGCCTCGGTATTGCGGCCCGAAAGCACGTTGTCGAGCGCGGCGAGGCCGGCCTTGGGATCGTCCGACAACATCGCGCTGCGCACGAACATCTGCACCAGCGTGAGCGCGTGGCCGAACGCCTCGTCCTCCGACGCCTGGGCGGCAAACGGCGAGAGAACCAATGAAAGCAGAAGTACGCGCGCGAGTTTCATAGACGGCCTCCAGCGGGAAGGATAGCGCAGACCACGGCCTTTCTCATTACCCTTTAGAATTTGAAAAAACTACATGCATACAGGGAGCTTCTTCGTCGCATGACTGCATTGCAGCAACCCGAAGCCTTCGTCCGCTGGCTGCGCCAGGTGACGCCGTACGTGCACGCGTTTCGCGGCCGGACCTTCGTCATCGGGTTCGGCGGCGAGATGTTCGCCGAGCGCGCACGCTTCGAGAGCTTCGTGCACGACGTCAGCCTGCTTTCCGCGCTCGGCATCCGGCTCGTGCTGGTGCATGGCGCACGGCCGCAGATCGAGGCCGAGCTGAAGGCGAAGGGCGCGCGCTCGCGCTACGTCCAGGGCCTGCGCGTCACGGACGAAGCCGCGCTGATGGCGGTCAAGCAGGCGGTCGGCGTGCTGCGGGTCGAGATCGAGGCGCTCCTTTCGCAGGGCCTGCCGAGCTCGCCGATGGCGGGCGCGCAGATCCGCGTCGCCTCCGGCAACTTCCTCACCGCGCGCCCCCTCGGCGTCCTGAAGGGCATCGATTTCCAGTTCACCGGCGCGGTGCGCAAGGTCGATGCGGTAGGCATCGCGCGGCGCCTCGACGCGGGCGAGGTCGTGCTGGTGCCGCACCTCGGCTACTCGCCGACCGGCGAAGTATTCAACGTCGCCTGGGAAGACGTCGCCGAGAACGTCGCCGTCGCCCTGAAGGCGGACAAGCTCCTGATGTACACGGACAAGCTGCCCGTCGATCGGAAGGACGAGCTCATCAGCGAGCTCACGCCGAAGGATGCCCAGGCGATCCTGGCGAAAGTCGGCAAGAACGACGGGCTCACGCAACAGACGGTGCGCGCCTTGGAGCACGCCCTCCGAGCCGTCGGCGGCGGTGTCGGCCGGGCCCACATCATCACCCGCCGCGTGGCGGGCGCGATGCTCCTCGAGCTGTTCACGCATGCGGGCGTCGGCACGATGATCACCGCGGCGTCGGTCGAACGGCTGCGCCCGGCGCGGATCGACGACGTGCGCGGCATGCTGGCGCTCATCGAGCCGCTGGAGGCCGAGGGCACGCTGGTCAAGCGCAGCCGCGAGCTTCTCGAAGCGGAGATCGGCAACTTCTTCGTCGTGGAGCACGACGGCGTCATCGTCGGCTGCGCCGCGCTGTATCCGTTTCCCGACGACAAGAGCGGCGAATTCGCCTGCCTGGCGGTGGCGCAGGACTACCGCGATGCCGGGTACGGCGAGCAGCTGCTGAAAGCGTGCGAGGAGCGCGCGAAGGCGCTGAAGATCCGGCGCGTGTTCGCGCTCACCACGCGGACTGCGCACTGGTTTCTCGAGCAGGGCTTTCGCGCCGCCGACGTCGCCGCGCTGCCGCTTCGGCGGCAGGCGCTCTACAACTGGCGCCGCGGCTCGAAGGTCTTTCTTAAACGAATATAATTCTCCACATGGCAAGAACAGTGAAATGCGTAAAGTTAGGCCGCGAGGCCGACGGCATGGACTATCCGCCCTTTCCGGGCGCGCTCGGCAAGCGCATCTGGGAAAACGTCTCGAAGGAAGCCTGGCAGCAATGGCTCAAGCAGCAGACCATGCTCGTCAACGAGAACCGGCTCAACCTCGCGGACCCGAAGGCGCGCAAGTACCTCATGGACCAGACCGAATCGCACTTCTTCGGCGCGGGCGCTGATACCGCCTCGGGCTACGTTCCGCCCGCGAAGTAGCGTCCTGCGCTGCTCGAGTCTGCAGTAGCCGCGCCGGAAGCGACGTTCGGCGCGGAGTCGCGATTCTCCGACCTCGCCGAAGTGTGCGGCCATCGTCTTCCTTCGCCTCAACGATCTCGAGCCCTCGAAGGGGCGGCGACCCCTGGGAATCCCTCGTACATGACATCGCAGCCTCCAGACTCGACCGCGAACAAACCACCCGCCGCTGGCGGGCGCTTCTCAAGAGATGAAGGACGAGAAATTCCGTCATGCCTGCGCCAAATTCCTTCTTGCCTGGCCCGAAGTGCAAAGGGCCGATGCGGGTCATCGCGCCGATCGAGGAGCCTGAGATCATCCGGCGCGTCCTCGAGCACCTGAGGCGCCAATAGCGGCGCGGATTTATCTTCAAGTCCTCTTCGTGAATAATCACATCAGATTTTTGTTGCGAAACCGTTGCGTATTCTCAGAAAATCTGCGGACACGTTCTTTGGTCCTTACCTAGAAGCCGGGCGACTGGCTCGAAAAAATTCTTCGCGATAACGTCTTAAAGCCTCTACTCAATAGCAAAGAGCGGGCAATGGCGAGCAAAAAGAAGAACGCGTCACCGACCAAGGGTCAAGTCAAGAGCGAGCTGCTCGCCTTCTGGGATGCGGATACGCCGCTCACGCTGACCGAGCTGACCAGGGCCTATGACAACGGCAACAATCTGGATGACGTCGGCATCACCTCGGACGAAGCAGAGAGCTACGTCAACAAGTACAACAGCATCGTCATAAGGGCGCCCGGCAAAGGCCCGCTGGTGAAGCCAAGCGAGGCACAGGACTGGAGCAGCAGCAAGAAAATGTCGGAGATCGTCGATGAAGTCCATTCGCGCGCGCAGCCATAGGGGCAGGCCATGAAAAGCGCCGCCGCACTTCTGCTGGCAGGCGTGATTTCTTCGGTGTGCGCCGCGGAGGATTCCCCCAACCTGAGCCTCGTCAAGGGCGCGTCGAAGCCCGACAACACGAAGCCGGCGGTCATTTCCTACACCAACGACGGCTATGACGGAGGAAGCCGCCTCATACAAGCCGCGATCATTTCCAAGGAAATCACATTGGATGGCCTGGGCAAGCCGGGCGTATCGACCTTCGGTTACTCGTTTGGTGCCGGCATTTCCAAGGATTCGGCAGCGAAGAGCGCTTCCGATACCCGCGTCGTGAATGCCAACCTCGGCAACCACTGGGACCTGACAGCGGATCACCATACGCGTCTGCATTCCACGTTGACCTTCGCCTTGGAGGATGATCGCCAGAACGGCGATCGCGGCCACTCCGAAAGGTTGGATGCGCAGCTTGACACCAACTACCTCAAGTTCCTGCAAAGAAACGGCCCGGCGGGCGAGCTGCTGAAGATCTTTCCCTTCGCGGGCCTCTATCGGCGGCACATTACGTCGACCAGCGATGAAACAAAAGCGCCCACGGGAAACTACGGCGGCCCATATGTCGGCGTGCACTTCGTGGGCGCGGTTGGGGAAGTGACGAACGATGCCAAGTGGTTCGAGCGAATCGGTCTCGACGCCAGCTTGACGCGCATTCGCGATTCGTCGGCGAGCGGCGGCTATGTCAAGCAATCGTACAACTTCGCCACCGGGACAGTGAGCTACGCGCTTCACGACTACACGGCCGACCGGAAAAGCGTCTGGAAGCCTTCGCTCGGCATCACGCGCAACGTCGGCACCGACCGCCTGAACAACCTGCCGCAGAAGGGCGAGACGGTGCTCGGCCTGCAGATCAGCTACGGCATCTAGGCCAACACAGGAGGGGATCATGAGGACAAGCAGACCAAAGTTCACCGCGTTCGACCAGGGGCAGATACCGCAGATCGCGGTGTTCAACCAGGCAAAAACACCGCTTGGAATTGACCTCGACGCGTTTACCGCCGCTTTGCAGAAGTTCGTGACCGACTGCGTCGTGCCCGTGTGGGGCACGCCCGCCCGATTGGTCAGAACAAATGGATTCAAAAAGGGCGCATGGGCGCTGGTGTTCCTCGATACTGCCGATGCGCCGGGCGCGCTGGCCTACCACGACCTGACCCCCGACGGCTTTCCGCTGTCGAAAGTGTTCGTCAAAACGATTGCGGACGACGGCGCGTCGCTCTCGGTCGCGACGTCGCACGAGCTGGTCGAGATGCTCGTCGACCCGGCGATCAACATGCTGACGACTGGACCGGATCCCAAGGCTGCCTACGCCTACGAGGCCGCCGACCCGGTAGAAGCCGACTCGCTTGCGTTCAACGTGAATGGCTTCAAGATGACGGACTTCATCTACCCGTCTTACTTCGAGATCTTCCGCAAGCCTGACTCGACGAAATTCGACTACCGGGGAAAGGTTAGAAAGCCGTTCCAGATCCTCGCCGGCGGCTACCAGATCGTATTCAAGAACGGAAAGTGGTCGAACATCACGGCATCGGCAGCGAAGGCTCGCGCGCTCAAGCGCGAGAACCGCGACGGCCACCGCAGCGAAATCCGCAAGATTCCGCCCGAACGTCGTCGCCGTAGCAAGGTCACTTCGCGATAAATTTCCTCAGGACCCGCGGGCCGAAAACCCGCAGGCGCAGCTTGCGGCGCAAGCGTTGAAATCCGAGCGGCTTCGAGCGGGCTTCGGCCTATTTCGCTATCAGGGTCTGAATCCCTGAATTGGAACCAAGAAGCAGTACGTCCGCCGGCCGGCGGGCAAAGATTCCATTGGTGACCACGCCGGCCACGTTGTTCAGCTCGGCCTCCGTCCTCGGCGGATCGATCAGCGTAAGCCCGTGGCAATCGAGGATCAGGTTGCCGTTGTCGGTCTTGTAGTTCTCGCGCAGCACCGGCTGGCAGCCCATGCGCAGGAGCTCGCGGCCGACGTGGCTGCGCGCCATCGGGATGACCTCCACCGGCAACGGAAACTTGCCGAGCACCGGGACGAGCTTCGAGGCATCGCCGATGCACACGAAGCGCTTCGCCACCGCGGCGACGATCTTCTCGCGCGTCAGCGCGCCGCCGCCGCCCTTGATCATGTGCAGGTGCTCGGTGATCTCGTCGGCGCCGTCGACGTATACCGGCAGCTCGTTGACGCTGTTCAGGTCGAACACGCGGATGCCGTGCTTCTTCAGCCGCTCTGCGCTCGCCTCCGAGGCGGCCACCGCGCCTTCGATCCTGCCTTTGATTTTTGACAAAGCGTCAATGAAAAAATTGACCGTCGAGCCCGAGCCCACGCCCACTAAGGCGTCCTCGACCACGTGCTTGAGCGCTTCCTCGGCGACGGCCTTCTTGAGCTCGTCCTGCGTCATTTCTTCCTCTGCGGCGGCATATCGGTGCAGACGCCCTCGAACAATTCGGCGGCCATGCCGACCGACTCGCCGAGTGTCGGGTGCGGGTGGATGGTCTTGCCGATGTCGGTGGCGTCGGCGCCCATCTCCACGGCGAGCGCGAGCTCGCTGATGAGGTCGCCGGCATTGGTGCCGACGATGGCTCCGCCGAGCAGGCGGTGGGTTTCGGCGTCGAAGATGAGCTTGGTGAAGCCCTCGTCGCGGCCGTTGGCGATCGCGCGGCCGGAAGCGCTCCACGGAAATTTGGCGACGCCGATGCTCGTGCCGTTCTTTTTCGCTTCGTCCTCGGTCAACCCGGCCCAGGCGATCTCGGGATCGGTGAAGGCGACCGACGGGATCACGCGCGCGTCGAAATACGATTTCTGCCCCGCCGCCGCCTCAGCCGCGGTATGGCCCTCGTGCGCCGCCTTGTGCGCGAGCATGGGATTGCCGCGGATGTCGCCGATCGAGTAGATGTGCGGGACGTTGGTGCGCATCTGCGAGTCCGACTCGATGAAGCCGCGCTCGGTGACGGCGACGCCCGCCTTCTCCGCGCCGATCTTCTTCCCGTTGGGCACCCGGCCGACCGAGACGAGGATCATGTCGTAAGTGTTCGTCTCTTTCTTTTCGCCCTCGAAAGACACTTTCAATCCCTGGGAAGAAGCCTCGACCTTCGCGGTCTTGGTCTTCAGGTAGATGTTGTCGAAGCGCTTGGCGTTGAACTTCTGCCAGACCGCTACGAGGTCGCGGTCGGCGCCGAGCATCAGGCCGTCCATCATCTCGACCACGTCCATGCGCGCGCCGAGCGTCGAGTACACCGTGCCCATCTCGAGGCCGATGATGCCGCCGCCGATGACCAGCAGCTTCTTCGGCCGGCTGCGCAGCTCGAGCGCGCCGGTCGAGTCGACGATGCGCGGATCATCGGGAAGAAACGGCAGCGTCGCGGGCTGCGAGCCGGCGGCGATGATTGCCGAATTGAATTTGATGGTCTTTTTTTCCTCCTTCCCCTGAACGGAAAGAAGCTGCGGATCCTCGAAACAGCCGATCCCCGTCAGCACTGTCACCTTGCGCATCTTCGCCATCGCGGCGAGGCCGCCGGTGAGCTTGCCGACCACCTTGCCCTTGAAAGCGCGCAGCTTGTCGAGATCGACGCTCGGCTCCTTGAAGGCGATGCCGTGCTCGGCGAGCTCGCGCGCCGCGTCCATGATCGCCGCGGTGTGCAGCAGCGCCTTCGACGGAATGCAACCGACGTTCAGGCACACGCCGCCCAGCGTCGGATAGCGCTCCACCAGCACCACCTTCAAGCCAAGATCCGCCGCGCGAAACGCCGCCGAATAACCGCCCACACCCGCGCCCAGCACCAGCACATCGCACTCGAGATCCGCCGACGTCGCCCCCCTGTCAAGGGGGGACGGCGCAGCCGGGGGGGGTTCGGTTTTCGGCTTTTCCGCTTTTTCGGAAGAAGTCTTCTCGGAAGATTCCAAAACCAAAATCACCGAGCCCTCGGAAAGCTTTTCGCCGAGCTTGATCCTCAGCTCCTTCACCGTACCGGCGGCGGGCGACGGGATCTCCATCGTCGCCTTGTCCGACTCGAGGGTGACGAGCGACTGCTCCTTCGCGACCTTGTCGCCGGGCTTGACCAGGACCTCGATGACCTCGACGTTCTTGAAGTCCCCGATATCCGGGACTTTCACTTCACTGGCCGCCATGGAGGGCTTCTGCTTTTTCTTAGAGGATCAGCTTGCGGATGTCGGAGAGCACCGACACGAGATAGGCGCTGAAGCGCGCGCCGCTCGCCCCGTCGATGGCGCGATGGTCGTACGAGAGCGCGAGCGGCAGCATCAGCCGTGCCCGGAATTTGTCTTCGCCTTTTTCATCTTTTCCTGAATAGATGGGTCGAAAAGCAGATCGCGCCACGCCGAGAATCGCCACCTCGGGCGCGTTGATGATCGGCGTGAACTGGGTGCCGCCGATCCCGCCGAGGCTGGAGATGGAGAAGGTGCCGCCCTGCATGTCGCCGGGCTTGAGCTTCTGGTCGCGCGCGAGCTTGGAGATCTCGGCGAGCTCGTGCGCGAGGTCGAACACGCCCTTGCGGTCGGCGTCGCGGACCACCGGCACCACGAGGCCGCCCGGCGTGTCGACGGCGACGCCGACGTGGTAGTACTTCTTGACGATCAGGTTCTCGCCCGACTTGTCGAGCGAGGAATTGAAATTCGGGAACTGCTTGAGCGCCGTGACGCAGGCCTTGATCAGGAAGGCGAGCATCGTCAGCTTGAAGCCCTTCTTCTCGGTCTCGACGGTCTGCGCCTTGCGGAAGGCCTCGAGGTCGGTGATGTCGGCCTCGTCGAACTGCGTGACGTGGGGGATGGAGATCCAGTTGCGGTGCAGGTAAGGCCCTGAGAGCTTCTGGATGCGCGACAGCGGCTTCGACTCGATCGGCCCGAACTTGGCGAAATCCACCTCCGGCCATGCGGGCAGGTTGAAGGGCAAGCCGGCGCCGCCTTTTGCCGTTGCAGCACTGGTAGTTGATGTTTTTGAAAGAGCGCCTTTGACGTAGGCCTGAACGTCCGTGTGCAGGATGCGACCCTTGGGTCCGCTCGGCTGCACGCGCGACAGATCGACGCCGAGCTCGCGCGCGAACTTGCGCACCGAGGGCGAGGCATGCGCCTTGGCGACGGTCTCGTCGCGCGGCTCGCGCGGCACCGGCCGCGCCGTGGGCGCCGCGGACACGGCGGGCGCCGGAGCGGCTTTCGGAGTTTCCACCGCGTCGCGCTTTTCCGCCTTCGGCTGCTGCGGCTGCGCATCCCGCGACTCCGACTCCATCACCAGGATCGGCGAGCCCTTCGCCACCTTGTCGCCGACTTTTACTTTGATCTCGCGCACCACGCCGCCGGCGGGCGCCGGGATCTCCATCGTGGCCTTGTCCGATTCGAGCGTGATCAGCGACTGCTCCTTGGCCACGACATCGCCCGGCCTCACCAGCACCTCGATCACCTCGACTTCCTTGAAGTCGCCGATGTCAGGCACCGGGACGGTGAGGGATTCGGCTTTCGCGCTCTGCTGAGGTTTTGCCTGTTTTTCTTCCGGCTTCGGCTTTTCCCCGGCTTTCGGTTTCTCCGAGGGCTTTGCTTTTTCTTCCGTCTTCGCTCTCTCGGCCGAATCGAGCTCCAGGATCAGCGTGCCCTGGGAGACCTTGTCGCCCATCTTGATCTTGATCTCTCTCACCACGCCGGCCTCGGGCGACGGGATCTCCATCGTCGCCTTGTCGGACTCGAGCGTGACCAGCGACTGCTCCTTGGAGACCGCGTCGCCCGGCTTGACGAGCACTTCGATGACTTCAACTTCCTTGAAGTCGCCGATATCGGGAACGACGACTTGACTCATACGGCGCAGCTCATACTGTAGTTGGATCCGCTTTTTCAGGATCGATGCCGTATTTCTTGATCGCGTCCGCGACCGCCTTCGGCTTGCCGTCGCCCTGGTCGGCGAGCGCCTTCAGCGCGGCGATCGTCACGAAGTAGCGGTTCACCTCGAAGAAGTGGCGCAGCTTCGCGCGCGAGTCGGAGCGGCCGAAGCCGTCGGTGCCCAGAACCCGGTACACGCGCTCCTTCGGCACGAAAGGCCGGATCTGCTCGGCGAACGTCTTGATGTAGTCGCTCGCAGCGACCACCGGGCCCGCCGGCCTTTCCTTCAGCATTTTTTCAACGAACGGAATTCTCGGCTTCGCTTCGGGATGCAGCGTGTTCCAGCGCTCCGCCGCCAGGCCGTCGCGGCGCAGCTCCGTGAAGCTGGTCGCGCTCCAGATATCCGCGGCCACGCCCCAGTCGGCTTCGAGCAACTGCGCCGCGGCCTCGACCTCGCGCAGGATCGTTCCCGAGCCGAGCAGCTGCACGCGTGGCTTCGCCTTGCTTTTCGATTCCTTCAGGAGATACATGCCCTTCAGGATGCCGGCCTCCGCGCCCTGCGGCAGCGCGGGATGCTCGTAGTTCTCGTTCATCAGGGTGATGTAGTAGAAGACATCCTCCTGGTTGGTCACCATGCGGCGCAGGCCGTCCTGCACGATGACCGCGATCTCGTAGCCGTAGGTCGGGTCGTACGAGATGCAGTTCGGAATGACCGAGGAGAAGACATGCGAGTGGCCGTCCTCGTGCTGCAGGCCTTCGCCGTTCAGGGTGGTGCGGCCGGCAGTGGCGCCCAGCAGGAATCCGCGCGCGCGCTGGTCGGCCGCGGCCCAGGCGAGATCGCCGATGCGCTGCATGCCGAACATCGAATAGAAGATGTAGAACGGGATCGTTACCTGATTCGAATGGCTGTACGCCGTCGCCGCGGCGATCCATGAGGAAAAAGCGCCGGCTTCGTTGATGCCTTCCTCCAGGATCTGGCCCTGCTTGTCCTCGCGATAGAACATCACCTGGCCTTTGTCGACCGGCTCGTACTTCTGTCCCTCGGACGCAAAGATGCCGAGCTGGCGGAACATGCCTTCCATGCCGAAGGTGCGCGCCTCGTCGGGGATGATCGGCACGACGCGCGGGCCGATCTCCTTGTCGCGCAGCAGCGCGGTCAGGGAGCGCACGAACGCCATCGTCGTTGAAATCTCGCGCCCTTCGCCGGAGCCTTTCAATACTTGCTCGAAAATGGAAAGCGGGGGCACCGCAGGGACCTTGTCCGCCTTCCGGCGCCGCTGCGGCAGGTAGCCGCCGAGGGCTTGCCTGTGCTCGTGCAGGTATTTCATTTCCGGCGCGTCCGCGGGCGGCACGTAGAACGGCAGCGCGTCGAGCTTGTCGTCGGGGATCGGGATGTTGAACTGGTCGCGCATCTCCTTGATGGTGGCGGTGTCGATCTTCTTCAACTGGTGGGTCGGGTTCTTCGCCTGGCCCTGCTTGCCCATGCCGAAGCCCTTGATGGTCTTCGCGAGGACCACCGTGGGCTGGCCCTTGTGCTTCGTCGCCGCCGCGTAGGCCGCGTAGACCTTGTGCGGGTCGTGGCCGCCGCGGTTCAGGCGCCAGATGTCCTCGTCGCTCATGCGCGAGACCATCTCCAGCACCTTCGGATCCTTGCCGAAGAAATTCTTGCGCACGAAGGCGCCGTCGTTCGCCTTGTAGTTCTGGTACTCGCCGTCGACCGTCTCCTCCATGATGCGCAGGAGCCGGCCTTCCTTGTCGCGCGCGAGCAGCGGGTCCCAGTACGAGCCCCAGATGACCTTGATGACGTTCCAGCCCGCGCCGCGGAAATCGCCCTCGAGCTCCTGGATGATCTTGCCGTTGCCGCGCACCGGGCCGTCGAGGCGCTGCAGGTTGCAGTTGACGACGAAAATCAGGTTGTCGAGCTTCTCGCGCGAGGCGAGGCCGATGGCGCCGAGCGATTCCGGCTCGTCCATCTCGCCGTCGCCGCAGAACACCCAGATCTTGCGGTTCGCGGTCTGCGCGAGGCCTCGCGCCTCGAGGTACTTGAGGTAGCGCGCCATGTAGATGCCCTGGATCGGGCCGAGGCCCATCGACACCGTGGGGAACTGCCAGTAGTCCGGCATCAGCCACGGGTGCGGATAGGACGACACGCCCTTGCCGTCGACCTCACGGCGGAAATTCAATAATTTTTCTTCGGGAAGCCTGCCTTCCATGAGTGAGCGCGCATACACGCCGGGCGAGGAGTGGCCCTGGAAATAGATGAGGTCGCCGCCGTGGCCCTCGTGCGGCGCGTGCCAGAAGTGCTGCTGGCCGGTGCCAAAGAGCGTGCCCACCGAAGCGAAGCTCGCGATGTGCCCGCCGAGCTCGTCGTCGTTCTGGTTCGCGCGCGCCACCATCACCATCGCGTTCCAGCGGCAGATGGAGCGGATGCGCTCCTCGAGCGTGACGTCGCCCGGCGAGCGCTCCTCCATGTGCGTCGGAATGGTGTTGATGTACGCAGTATTCGCCGAGAACGGGATGTAGGCGCCCGAGCGGCGCGCCTTGTCGACCAGCCGCTCGAGGAGAAAATGCGCGCGCTCCGGGCCCTCGCGCTCGAGCACCGCCTCGAGCGCGTCGAGCCACTCCTGCGTCTCGAGCGAATCAGGATCGTTCGCGGCGGGCAATTGGGGAACGGCGGACATGGCTTGCTCCTGGGCTTTTGGCTTTGGATTTACAGCGGCGGGGTGAGCCAAGCTTAATACGTCGGCGGTAGTGGCTCAAGTGGTAGACTGCGGGCCCCTTCCGGCAACGCAGCATGGCCGCCAAGATTCTCGACGGAAAATCGCTCGCCGCCGCGGTACGCGCCGGCGTGAAGCAAAGCGTCGCGGCGCTCGCCGCGCGCGGCATCCGGCCCGGCCTCGCGGTGATCCTCGCCGGCGACGATCCCGCCTCCCGCGTCTATGTGCGCAACAAGACCCGCGCCTGCGAGGAAACCGGGGTGCGCTCCACCCAGTTCGAATACGAAGCATCGGTGCGGGAGAAAGAGCTGCTCGAGCGCGTGGCCACTCTGAACGCGGATCCGGCGGTGCACGGCATCCTCGTCCAGCTGCCGCTGCCGGAGCACATCGACGCGGAGCGCGTGCTCGAAGCGGTGTCGCCGCGGAAGGACGTCGACGGCTTCCACCCGTCGAATCTCGGCGCGCTCCTCGCGGGACGGCCGAAGGTGGTGCCATGCACCCCCGCCGGGGTGATGCGGCTCATCGAGCACGCCGGCATCCCGCTCGCCGGGCGCCGCGCGGTCGTGCTCGGGCGCTCCGCCATCGTCGGCAAGCCCCTCGCGCTGCTGCTCTTGCAGAAAGACGCCACCGTCGCCATATGTCACTCCAAATCAAAAGATATTGAAATGGAAACGAAACAGGCCGACATCCTGATCGCGGCCGTGGGCCGGCCGAAACTCGTCGGCGCCGCGATGGTCAAACCTGGCGCGTGCGTGATCGACGTGGGCGTCAACCGGCTCGCCGACGGCTCGCTCGCGGGCGACGTCGATTTCAACGCGGTAAAGGACATCGCCGGCTGGATCACGCCGGTGCCCGGCGGCGTCGGCCCCATGACCATCGCCATGCTTCTCGAAAACTGCCTCAAGGCTGCCTCGACATGAACGCCCCACCCGCCACCCCATGAACGCTCCGCTCAACAACCCGAATCCCCTGCTCGATTTCTCCGGCCTTCCCCGGTTCTCGGAGCTGAGGCCGGAGCACGTCTCGCCGGCCGTCGACCAGCTCCTCGCCGATGGCCGCGCGACCGTCGCCGCAGTCGTGCATGCCGCGGACAGCTGGGACGCCTTCATCGCGCCGCTCGAGGACGCGAACGAGCGCATCGGCCGTGCCTGGGGCCAGGTCTCGCATCTGCACGCGGTGCTCGACAGCCCGGCGCTGCGCGAGGCGTACAACGCGAATCTCCCCAAGATCTCGCAGTACTGGACCGAGCTCGGCCAGAACGAGGCGCTCTTTGCAAAGTACAAGGCGCTTTTCGCTTCGCCGGAATTTCAATCGCTTTCAAAAGCGCGCAAACGCATCGTCGAGAACGCTTTGCGCGACTTCCGGCTGAGCGGCGCCGATCTCTCCGCCGAGCGCAAGAAGCGCTTCGCCGAGATCTCGCAGGAGCTCTCGCGCCTCGGGGCCAAGTTCTCCGAGAACCTGCTCGATGCCACCAACGCATTCACCATCGTCATCGAGGACGAGAAGCGCCTTGCCGGCATCCCGGAGGACATTCTCGCCGCGGCGCGCGAGGCGGCGGAGAAAGGCGATAGCGCGAAAGGGCAGGATAAGAAGGCGGGATGGAAATTCTCCCTGCACGCGCCTTCCTACATGCCGCTCATGCAGTACGCCGAGGACCGCGCCCTGCGCGAGACGATGTACCGCGAGAGCGCGACGCGCGCTTCGGAGTTCGGCAAGCCCGAGCTCGACAATACGCCGCTGATCGCGCAGATCGTCGAGCTGCGCCGCGAGATGGCGCAGCTCCTGGGCCACGCCAATTTCGCCGAGGTCTCGCTCGTCCCGAAGATGGCGAAGTCGCCGGCGGAGGTGCTCGCTTTCCTCGACGATCTCGCGCGCCGCGCGCGGCCCTTCGCCGAGAAGGACGTGCGGGAGCTGCGCGCGTTCGCGAAGAGCGAGCTGCGCATCGACGATCTGCAGTCGTGGGACGTCGGTTACGCCTCGGAGAAGCTGCGCGCGCAGCGCTATTCGTTCTCCGACCAGGAAGTGAAGCAGTACTTTCCGGAGGAGGTCGTGATCGCCGGCCTGTTCCGCGTCGCCGAGGCGCTCTATCAAGTGAAGATCACGCCCGCAAAGGCGTCCGTCTGGCACGAGGATGTGCGCTTCTACGAGCTGCGCGACGGAGCCGCCGGCGCGGATTCGCCGGTGACCGGACAGTTCTATCTCGACCTGTACGCGCGCGACACCAAGCGCGGCGGCGCATGGATGGACGACGCCATCGGCCGGCGCCGGAAGGGCGAGCGCCTGCAAACCCCGGTCACGTATCTGACGTGCAATTTTTCCCGCCCCGTCGGCGGCAAGCCGGCGCTCTTCACGCACGACGAGGTGCTCACGCTGTTCCACGAGTTCGGCCACGGCCTGCATCACCTGCTCACGCGCGTCGAGGATCTCGGCGTCTCGGGCCTGAACGGCGTCGAATGGGACGCGGTCGAGCTGCCGAGCCAGTTCATGGAGAACTTCTGCTGGGAATGGGACGTGCTGCGCGAGATGACGCGCCACGTGGACACGGGCGCGCCGATCACGAGAACCTTGTTCGACCGGATGCTCGCCGCCAAGAATTTCCAGAGCGGCCTCGCGACGCTGCGGCAGATCGAGTTCGCGGTGTTCGACATGCAGCTGCATTCGGAGCCCGGGCCGGCCGCCCGCAGCGCGCTCGAGCTGCTCGCGGAAGTGCGCGAGCGCGTGGCGGTCCTCACGCCGCCCGCGTACAACCGCTTCCCCAACAGCTTCTCGCACATCTTCGCGGGCGGCTATGCGGCGGGCTACTACAGCTACAAGTGGGCGGAAGTGCTTTCCGCCGACGCTTACAGCTCGTTCGAAGAAAAGCGCGACTCGAACGGAGTCCTGGATCCCGATACCGGCCGTCGCTTCAGAGAAGAAATCCTCGCGGTCGGCGGCAGCCGCCCGGCGGCGGAATCGTTCCGCGCCTTCCGCGGCCGCGAGCCGCGCGTCGATGCGCTGCTCAAGCACAATGGTATGATTTCCGCATGAAGCAGCCGCTCTGCGCAATGCGGTGGTCGTTGATTCTCGCGCTGCTCGTTGCCGGCGCGGCGCAGGCGCAGCAGCTCTACCGCTGGACCGACGAGAAGGGGCGCGTGCACGTCACCGACACGCCGCCGCCCGCCTCGGCGAAGAACGTGCAGAAGAAGAACCCCGGCGCGAGCGCCGCGGAGAGCGACGCCCCGCAGTCCGGCGCGGCGCCCGGCCAGCAACCCTACGAGCTGATGCAGGCGATGAAGGAATATCCGGTAACGCTCTATACCTCGCCCATCTGCAAGGAAGGCTGCGACGCGGCGCGCGCCGCCCTCAACAAGCGTGGCGTACCGTTCAAGGAAGTGCAGGTCTGGGAACCGCAGTCCAACGAAGAATTGAAGGCGGCCACGGGCAGCAGCGAAGTACCAGCGCTGGTCGTCGGCCGCAGCGTGCACAAAGGCTTCGAGCAGAGCGCGTACGACGCGCTGCTCGATTCGGCCCGCTATCCCAAGGCCGGCCTGCTGCCGGCACGCGGGCAGTCCGCGCCGAAGGAGCCCGAAGGCTACGTCGCCCCGACCGAGCGCGAAGCGGCGAAGGCGGAGCCGGTGAAGCCCGCACCCGAGGAAGCGCGCCCCACCGGTCCCTACTCGCCCGGATCGAGGCCGCCGCCCCGCCCGACGCCGCAGAAGCAGTGACGCGGCCGAAGTGAGCTTCAGGCTCGCGACCTGGAACGTCAACTCGCTCAAGGTCCGGCTCCCCCACCTGCTCGACTGGCTCGCCTCCGCGAAACCGGACGCGATGTGCCTGCAGGAGACGAAGACCGAGGACGCGAAGTTCCCGGCGGCCGAGCTGCGCGCCGCCGGCTACGAGGCCGTGTTCTGCGGGCAGAAATCCTATAACGGCGTCGCGATTCTTTCCCGCACCGGGCTCTCCGACATCCAGCACGGCATTCCGAATTTCGCCGACGATCCGAAGCGCGTGATCGGCGCCACGGTGAACACGCCCTCGGGCCCGCTGAGGATCATCTCCATCTATGCGGTCAACGGCCAGGCGGTCGGATCGGAAAAGTACGCCTACAAGATGAAGTGGTACGAAGCGCTGGCGACCTGGATGAAAGACGAGCTGGCGCGCCGGCCGCGCATCGCGATGCTCGGGGATTTCAACGTGGCTCCCGAGGATCGCGACGTCCACAATCCGAAGCGCTGGGAGGGCGAGATCCACGTCTCGGAGCCGGAGCGCGCGGCGTTTCGCCGGCTGCTCGAGGTGGGCTTCAAGGACGCGTTCAGGCTATTCGATCAGCCCGAGAAGGAATTCACCTGGTGGGACTACCGGCTGATGGCCTACCAGCGCGGCTGGGGCCTGCGCATCGACGAGATCCTGCTCTCATCCGAGCTCGCCGGGCATTGCACGGCCTGCCTGATCGACAAGGCGCCGCGCGAGCGCGAGCGTCCTTCGGACCACGCGCCCGTGCTCGCGGACCTCACTGTTTAACGAGCGGTCTAGTCGATCAGATCGTAGGCGGGCAGGGTCAGGAACTCGACGTACTCGCCGAGCGTGATCTTCTCGAAGAGCTTCGCGCCCTGCTCGTACTTGCCGGCGGCGTACGCCGCCTCGCCCAGGTAAGCCCGGACCTTCGGCAGCTCCTCGGCGAGAAGCTGCTTGAAGAGCTCCGCGGTGACCTTGCGGCCGTCGTCGAGCACGCCCTTCGGCGAGCGGATCCACTGCCAGATCTGCGAGCGCGAGATCTCCGCGGTGGCGGCGTCCTCCATCAGGTTGAACACCGGCACGCAGCCGTTGCCCGCGAGCCAGGCGCCCAGATACTGGATGCCCACCGAGATGTTGTTGCGGATGCCCGCTTCGGTGATCGGCTTTTCAGGCTGAAAAGCGAGCAGGTCTTTGGCGCTCACATTTACGTCGGGGCGCTGCCGGTCGTACTGGTTCGGTCCCGGCATGTGCTTGTCGAAGACTTCCTTCGCGATCCCGACGAGCCCCGGATGCGCGACCCAGGTGCCGTCGCAGCCGTCGGTCACCTCGCGCAGCTTGTCCTGGCGCACCTTCTCGAGCGCCGCCTCGTTGGCCGCGGGATCGTTCTTGATCGGGATCTGCGCCGCCATGCCGCCCATCGCGGGGGCGCCGCGGTGGTGGCAGGTCTTCACAAGCGCGAGCGCGTAGGCGCGCATGAACGGCGCGGTCATCGTCACCTGCGCCCGGTCGGCGAGGCAGAAATTCTTGTTGGCGCGGAATTTCTTGATGCAGGAGAAGATGTAGTCCCAGCGGCCGATGTTGAGGCCGGCGGAATGCTCGCGCAGCTCGTACAGGATCTCGTCCATCTCGAAGGCGGCGAGCACGGTCTCGATCAGCGCGGTCGCTTTGACGCTGCCGTTTGGAATCTTTATTTCTTTTTCTGAAAATTCGAAAACATCGTTCCAGAGCCGCGCCTCGAGATGGGACTCCATCTTCGGCAGGTAGAAGTAGGGCCCCGAGCCGCGCGCCAGCAGCTCTTTCGCGTTGTGGAAGAAAAGCAGCGCGAAGTCGAAGAGACTGCCGGAAACCGGCTCGCCGTCGACCTCCACGTGCTTCTCGTCGAGGTGCCAGCCGCGCGGCCGCGGGATCAGCACCGCGGTCTTGTCGTTGAGCTTGTAGCGCTTGCCGCCCTGCTCGAAGGAGATCGTGCGCCGCACCGCGTCGCGCAGGTTGACCTGGCCGTCGAGCATGTTGTGCCAGGTCGGGCAGTTGGCGTCCTCGAAATCCGCCATGAAGGTCGAGGCGCCCGAGTTGAGCGCGTTGATCACCATCTTGCGATCGGTCGGGCCGGTGATCTCGACGCGGCGGTCGAGCATGTCCTTCGGCTGCGGCGCGACGCGCCACGCCGCGTCGCGGATTTTTTTTGTTTCCGGAAGAAAATCGGGAAGCTTGCCGGCGTCGAACTCGCGCTGCCGCGCCGCCCGCGCCGCCAGAAGCTCGGCGCGCCGCGCGCCGAATTTGCGCTGCAGCTTCGCTACGAAAACCAGCGCCTCGGGCGTGAGGATCTGCGCGAATTCCGGCGTGACGCGGCCGAGAACCTTGGCTGACTGCGAATCGAGGACGGGCATGGTCATGCCTCGGATTCTATGCACTGAAATGCGGCGCTGCAACATGAAATAGAGGGCCGATAGGAGTAGGCTTTCCTGAGTGCCGGTTTGGCATTTCACATCGTGGGATTTCCAATGACCTACAAGATTCTGATCATGGGCGCCTCCTATGGCTCCCTGCTTGCGACCAAGCTCCTGCTCGCGGGCCATAACGTGAAGCTCGCCTGCCTTCCCGCCGAGGCCGAGCTCTTCAACAAGGAAGGCGCGCGGGTGCGCATGCCGGTGAAAGGCCGCGAGGGGCTGGTCGAGGTCGATTCGCGGAAGCTGCCGGGCAAGCTCTCGGCCGACGTTCCCGCGAACATCAAGCCCGGGGATTTCGACCTCGTCGCGCTCGCCATGCAGGAGCCCCAGTACCGCTCGCCCGGCGTGCGCGAGCTGCTCGACGCCGTGGCCAAAGCCAAGGTGCCGTGCATGTCGATCATGAACATGCCCCCGCTGCCGTATCTCAAGCGCATCCCGGGGGTTTCCGCGGACGCATGCCGCAGCTGCTATGCCGACCCCACGGTCTGGGACAGCTTTGATCCGGCGATGATGACCCTCTGCAGCCCGGACCCGCAGGCATTTCGTCCGCCGGAAGAAAAACTCAACGTGCTGCAGGTCAGGCTGCCGACCAACTTCAAGTCGGCGCGCTTCCCGTCGGACGCGCACACCGCGATCCTGCGGCGCCTGGAGGCCGACATCGAGGCCGCGCGCTTCGAGGGCATGGAGCTGCCGGTGAAGCTGAAAGTGCACGAGTCGGTGTTCGTACCGCTCGCGAAGTGGGCGATGCTCATCTCGGGTAACTACCGCTGCATCACGAAGGACGGCATGCGGCCGATCAAGGACGCCGTGCACAGCGACCTCGAAGCCTCGCGTGCGGTCTACAACTGGGTCGTGAAGCTCTGCGTGTCGCTCGGCGCGAACGAGAAGGACCTGGTGCCGTTCGAGAAATACGCCGCCGCCGCGCAGGGGCTCGCCAGCCCCTCGTCCGCCGCGCGCGCGCTGTTCGGCGGCGCGCCGAACATCGAGCGGGTCGATCGCCTGGTCCAGACCATCGCCGCGCAGAAGGGCATGCGCCTGGACGCGCTCGATGAAGTGGTGCGGCTGGTGGACGCGAAGCTCGAGTCGAATCGCAAGGCGCAGCCGGCAGTCGCGTCAGCTGGCGTGGCCGCCGCGCCGAAAGCCAAAAAAACTGCTTAGGGGAAACAGCTCATCGGAAACATCCCATCGCATCCAATTCGCTGGACGCGAATCGGCGACTTAATCTGGGGCTAGCGCGGACTTATTTAATCGGGGGCTGACCCCGATTTGTCGTCGCCGTCGATCCCGAGCTCCTGGATCTTGCGGGTGATGGTGTTGCGGCCCATGCCGAGCAGGCTCGCCGCCTCGATGCGCCGCCCGCCGGTGCGGGCGAGCGCCTTGGTGATGAGCGAGCGCTCGAACTGGCGGCTGAGCTCGTCGAGGATGCCGGTCTCGCCGCGCGCGAGGCGCCGCTCGGCTTCCTGCTCGAGCGCGGCGATCCAGTCGGAGGCCGCGGCGGCGGTCTGATCGCGAAAGTCGGCGGGTAGATCACCGGTGTCGACGACTTGTCCGGGCGCCATCACCGTCAGCCAATGGCAAAGGTTCTCGAGCTGGCGCACGTTGCCTTTGAATTCGAGCCTCGAGAGGTGCTGCAGCGCGTCCTCCGAGAGACGCTTCGCCTCCACGCCGAGCTGGCGGGCGCTCGCCGCGAGAAAGTGCTTCGCGAGCAGCGGCACATCCTCCGCGCGCTCGCGCAGGCTCGGCAGCCGCAGCCGGATCACGTTCAGCCGGTGATAGAGGTCCTCGCGGAACGCGCCCTCGCGCACGCGCTGGTCGAGATCCTGGTGGGTCGCGGCGATGACGCGCACGTTGGCCTTGATCTGCTGGTGGCCGCCGACCCGGTAGAAGGTGCCGTCGGAGAGCACCCGCAGCAGCCGCGTCTGCAGCTCCGCCGGCATGTCGCCGATCTCGTCGAGGAAGAGGGTGCCGCCCTCGGCCTGCTCGAAGCGCCCGCGGCGCTGCTGCTGCGCGCCGGTGAACGAGCCGCGCTCGTGGCCGAAGAGCTCGGATTCGAGCAGATCCTTCGGCATCGCCGCCGTATTGATGGCGATGAAGGGCTTCGCCGAGCGCGCACTGTGACGGTGCAGCGCGCGCGCAACAAGCTCCTTTCCGGTTCCCGACTCGCCGGTGATCAGCACCGTCGCGCTCGATTGCGAGAGCCGTCCGATGGCGCGGAAGACCTCCTGCATCGCCGGCGCATGGCCGAGGATTTCGGCCGCGGCGGTGGTCGGCTCGACCGCCTCCGCCTCGCGCCGGCTCTCGTCGAGGGCGCGGCGGATGAGCTCCACCGCCTGGTCGACGTCGAACGGCTTGGGCAGGTACTCGTAGGCGCCGCCCTGGAACGCGGCGACCGCCGAATCCAGGTCCGAATAGGCCGTCATCACGATGACCGGCACCGCCGGATGACGGTCCTTCACCGTCTGCAGCAGCTCCAGCCCCGAGAGCCCGGGCATGCGGATGTCCGACACCAGCACTTCCGGCGCGCCGCCGGAGAGCGCGGTGAGCGCTTCCTGCGCCGAGGCGAACGAGTCGTAGGCGATGCCTTCCCGGCTCAGGGCTTTCTCGATCACCCAGCGAATGGAGCGATCATCGTCGACGATCCAGACCGGTTTCATCATGTCAGCGGCAGTAGGATCCTGAATTGTGTGCGGCCCGGACGGGATTCGAACTCGACGACGCCGTGGTGATACTGCACGAACGTCTGCGCGAGCGAGAGCCCCAAGCCGCTGCCGCCTTCCCTCCCGGATACGAGCGGATTGAAGATCCGGTCCTGGATCTCTTCCGGCACGCCCGGGCCATCGTCGACTACTTGCAATTCTAGTGCCAGCTTGCAGCGGTGCTTCATGATGGTGATCTGGCGCACCGCGCGCGTGAGAAAGGTGATGTTTTTGGCGCCCGCCTGGGCGGCGTTGCGGGCGATGTTGAGCACCGCCTGGATGAGCTGCTCGCGATCGCCCAGGAAGTCCGGCAGGCTGGGGTCGTAGTCACGGCGGATTTCGAGGGAAAACTCGCCCTTTACCAGGGCGCGCACCCGCTCCAGCACCTCGTGGATGCCGACCGACTCGATCTTGGGCGCGCGGTGCGGAGTCAGCATCCGGTCCATCAGCTCTTGCAGCCGGTCCGCCTCTTTGATTATTACCTGGGTGTATTCGCGAAGCTCCCCGCCACGAGCTCCGGGTAGCCGGAGCTGATCCAGCTCGCGCTCGAGCAGCTGGGCCGAGCCGCGCAGGCCGCCGAGCGGATTCTTGATCTCGTGCGCGAGATTGCGGATGAGCTCGCGGTTCGATTGCTGCTCGGACACGAGGCGCTCCTCGCGCGCCTGGCGCAGCTGCTGCTCGATGGGCCGCAGCTCGGCAAGCAGCACGGTATTGGCGAAGGCGGGCCCTTCGGAGTCGATGCGGGTCACCATGCACGAAAGCGGCAGCGGCTCGCGGCCCGCGCGCGCGTAGGTTACGTTCTGGGCGGAATAGTCCCAATGCGTGACGCGCGCCTCGTCCAGCGCGCTCTCAAGCTCGGCGCGCTCCGAGAACAGCGCGAGGAACGGATGCCCGATCAGGCTCTTCGCGCCGGTGGCGAACAGGTTCTCGGCGGCGGGATTCGCATAACGCACGACCAGGTCGTCGTCGAGCGCCACGACGGCCGTAGCGAGGAGGTCCAGGCCTGAAAAAGGAGACACCTAGCGGTTCAGCGGGCCACTAGCGGACCGAACTACCGAGCTCGCGCTTCAGCGCTTCGACGTTCTTCTCGTGTAGATCGACGGTGTCCTTGTACGGCTGCAGCCGCTCCTGCACCCGCGCGAAATTACGCTCGTCGCCGTTGCGGACCGCCTCCTGATCGGCGAGCTCCTGCTTCGCCTTGGCGAGGAGCTCCTGCTCAGCGGCGAGCTCCTTCTCCAGGATCTCGCGCTGGCGCTCCTTCGCCGAGGCTTGCGCGGCCGGGGATTCCTTGGGAAAGCCGTCGCGCCGCGCGCTTTCCTTCGGCGTCGTCCTCGGCACGGGGATCCTTTGCGCCGGCACGACATTGATCTCGCGTGAGACGAGCTCGCACTTCTTGCCCTCGGTGTCCTTCTTGTCGCTCGTATAGAGCGGCCGGCCGGTGGGATCGAGGCACTTGTAGATTTCCGTGACCTGCGCCGTCGCAGGCGCGCTGAGCACCGCCAAGGCAGCGCCTAAAACCAAAGAAATCAATACCCTAAGCTTGCACATGCAGCTAGGAGTCTAGCCCAAAAGAAAAAGGGGCGTTGCCTGCGCCCCTTTTTCCAATCCTGCAAATTATTGATTCTTAAGAAGCGTAATACATGTCGAACTCGACCGGGTGGGTCGTCATGCGGAAGCGCGTGAGCTCGTCTTCCTTGAGCGCGATGTAAGACTCGAGGAAATCGTCGTCGAACACGCCGCCTTTGGTGAGGAAAGCGTGATCATCGCGCAGGTTGGCGAGCGCTTCTTCCAGCGAGGCGCACACGTGCGGGACTTTCGCGGCTTCCTCGGGCGGCAGGTGGTACAGGTCCTTGTCGATCGGATCGCCGGGATGGATCTTGTTCTGCACGCCGTCGAGCCCCGCCATCATCATCGCCGAGAAAGCGAGATAGGAATTGGCGGTCGGATCGGGGAAGCGCACTTCCACGCGGCGCGCGTTCGGGCTCGATACATACGGGATGCGGCAGGAAGCCGAGCGGTTGCGCGCCGAGTACGCGAGGTTGATCGGCGCCTCGAAGCCCGGCACCAGGCGCTTGTACGAGTTCGTGCCCGGGTTGGTGATCGCGTTCAGCGCTTTCGCGTGCTTGAGAATGCCGCCGATGTAGTGCAGCGCGAAGTCCGACAGGCCGGCGTAGCCGTTGCCCGCGAACAGGTTCTTGCCGCCCTTCCACACCGACTGGTGCACGTGCATCCCGGAGCCGTTGTCGCCGACGATGGGCTTCGGCATGAAGGTCGCGGTCTTGCCGTACGACGCCGCGACATTCCACACCGTGTACTTGAGGATCTGCATCCAGTCGGCGCGCTGCACGAGCGGCGCGAAGCGCGTGCCGATCTCGTTCTGGCCGGCCGCGGCCACCTCGTGGTGGTGCACCTCGACCTCGACGCCCTGCTGCTCGAGCGCGAGGCACATCGCGTTGCGGATGTCCCACTGCGTGTCCGCGGGCGGAACCGGGAAGTAGCCGCCCTTCACCGGCGCGCGGTGCGCCATGTTGCCGGATTCGTAGTCGATTCCCGTGGACCAGGGCGCTTCTTCCGACTTGATCTTGACGAAGCAGCCCGACATGTCGACGTTCCAGGTGACGCCGTCGAAGATGAAGAACTCGGGCTCGGGCCCGAAGTAGGCGACATCGCCCAGGCCGGTCGACTTCAGGTACGCCTCGGCGCGCTTCGCGATGCCTCGCGGGTCGCGGTTGTACGGCTTGCCGTCCATCGGCTCGTATACATCGCAATTCAAGTTGAGCACCGGCTCGTCGGTGAACGGGTCCATGCGCGCGGTGACCGGGTCCGGCATCAGCAGCATGTCGGAGGCCTGGATCCCCTTCCAGCCGGCGATCGACGATCCGTCGAAGGCGTGTCCGAGCTCGAACTTCTCTTTGTTGAAGTGCCTTACCGGCACCGTCACGTGTTGCTCCTTGCCGCGGGTATCGGTAAACCGGAAGTCGACGAACTTGACCTCCTTGTCCTTGACGAGCTTCAAGACGTCATCGGCGGTCATCGCCATATGCTTTTCCCCTGAACGAGTTGATTTAGTAGGTGGTAGATATCGGCAGGGAGCAGATTCCGTGCCAATTCGGCGACGGCGTGCTTCCCGTTCGTGCGCAAGATTTCGGGCATTCTACCCAAGGCGAATGCACTGTATAGGGGCGCGCGCGCCTTTTTCGCACTCCGCAGGTGCGGTAAGATCAAACGCGCGGTCCATCCCTATAATTCCCGGCCATGAGCGACCTCAAAGCCATCAAGAAGGCAGCCGCCGAGCGGGCCAAAAAGCTCGGCCTTCCCTATGCCGGCGCCCTGCTGCCCGCCGAGGCCCACGAGCTCATGCAAGCCGGCGCCAAGCTCGTCGACGTACGGACCACGCCCGAGCTTCTCTACGTGGGCCGCATCCCGGGCAGCCTGACGGTGGAATGGCAGACCTATCCCGGCAGCAAGCCCAATCCCGAATTCATCGGCGAGCTCGCCGCCGCCGCCGGCAAGGACGAGCCGCTCATGTTCCTCTGCCGCTCGGGCGCGCGCTCACACGCCGCCGCCGAGGCCGCGATGCGCGCCGGCTGGAGGGAAACCTACAACATCCTCGAGGGATTCGAAGGCGACAAGGACCCGCAGCAGCACCGCAACACCGTCGGCGGCTGGCGCAAGGCCGGCCTGCCGTGGACCCAGAGCTAGCACAGCGAAAATCAGGGACAGACCACGTTTTCCCTGCGCGTAGCTACGAACGTGGTCTGTCCCTGATTTTCACGCCTTCCAGTCGACCCAGCCGAAGTACGCGGTCAGCAGCACCACGAGACCGAAGGCGATGCGATACCAGGCGAACGGCTTGAAGTCGTGCGTCGCGACGTAGCGGATCAGCCAGCGCACCACTATGAACGCGGTGATGAACGCAGCCACCGATCCCACGCCGAACATCGGCAGGTCGCTCGCCGAGAAAAGCGCGCGGTGCTTCAGCAGATCGTAGCCGCCCGCGGCGACAAGGGTCGGCACCGCGAGAAAAAACGAGAACTCGGTCGCCGCCTTGCGCGACAGGCCGAACAGCATCCCGCCGATGATGGTCGCGCCCGAGCGTGAGGTCCCCGGGATGAGCGCGAAGCATTGCGCGAACCCGACCTTCAGCGCGTCGAGCCAGGTCATCGCTTGCGTGCTCTCGACCCGCTGCTCTGTCCGCGGATTCTTTTCGACGAGGAGAATCACTACTCCGCCGACGATGAAGGCCAGTGCAACCGGCACCGCATGAAACAGGTACGCCTTTATGTACTTTGAGAACAGCAGGCCGATCACCGCCGCGGGAAGGAACGCGACGAACAGGTTTCGATAGAGCGCGATATCGATCCTGAAGAACCGCGCGCGGTACTCCCAGACGATGGCGAGCATCGCGCCGGTCTGGATGACGATGTTGAACACGTTCCAGCGCTCGTCGTTCGCGTTCAGCAGGTCGCCCGCGAGGATGAGATGGCCGGTGCTCGAGATCGGCAGGAATTCGGTGACGCCCTCGACGATGCCGAGGATGAGCGCTTTGATGAGGATCGCGAGGTCCATGGGGGATTCTTCTGAAAGAAAGTCTTCTGAAAAAGGTGCTTCTTTTATTTCTTAAGCGGATTTTTCCAGAAACGCCGTAATGCTCTGCCAGAACAGCGGTACGCCGTCCGTACTATTGTGCCCGGCTTCCTCTATTAAGATCCACCGCTTCGGCCCGCCCCAGGCGTCGTAAAGACGTCTTGCATGAACGACAGGGATCACGTTGTCCTGCCCGGCGGCAATGCACAGCAGCGGCGCCGCGATCTTCGGCGCCCGCTCCACCGAGTCGAAGCGATGGCGCAGCAGCACGTTCACCGGCACAAACGGGTAGTGATGCTCGGCGACCTTCACCAGGCTGTCGAACGGCGTCACCAGTATCACCGACGCCAGCTTTCTTTCAGACGCAAGAAATACCGCGGCGCCGCTCCCCAGGCTGCGGCCGAAGGCGATGACTTGCTTCGCCCCCAGAGTCTTTACTGCATGATCGTGCCACTTCAGCGCGTCGGCCGAAATGGAGTCTTCGGAGGGCGCGCCCGTGCTCGCGCCGTAGCCGCGATAGCTGACGAGCAGCCAGCCCACGCCCGGTGCGCGCGTCACGGCGTCTTCCAGCATCCATGACACTTCCTCGGCGTTGCCGCCGAAGTAGATCACCAGCGGCTTGCCCGGCGCGGCCTTTACGTACCACGCATGCAGCTTCTGGTTTTCCCCTCTGAGCACTATTTCGCCAACCGCGGGATAGCGCTTCCTGATCTCGTCCCGGCGCGATTCCGCGAGCGGTTGCGGAAAGAAGAGCAGCCGGTCCTGGATGACGTACATCAGGAGCGGAAAGCCGACGACCACGACCGCGAAGATCGTGGCTAGCGATGCGACAATAGGGACAGACCCCATTTTCCTGAGAGCTAGGCGCGTATCGGGAAAATGGGGGCTGTCCCTATTTTTCAGCGTCAGGACTTCTGATAGATCTCGGCGCCCTTCTTCACGAACTCCACCGATTTCTCGTGCATGCCCTTCTCGACGTAGTCGCGCACGTCCTGCGTGATCTTCATCGAGCAGAAGTGCGGCCCGCACATCGAGCAGAAGTGCGCGACCTTCATGCTGTCTTTGGGCAGCGTCTCGTCGTGGAAGTCCTTCGCGGTGTCCGGGTCGAGGCCGAGGTTGAACTGGTCCTCCCAGCGGAACTCGAAGCGCGCCTTGGAGACCGCGTTGTCGCGGATCTGCGCGCCGGGGTGGCCCTTCGCGAGGTCGGCGGCGTGCGCGGCGATCTTGTACGCCATGATGCCGTCCTTCACGTCCTTCTTGTTGGGCAGCCCCAGGTGCTCCTTGGGCGTCACGTAGCAGAGCATCGCGGTGCCGTACCAGCCGATCTGCGCGGCGCCGATGGCGCTGGTGATGTGGTCGTAGCCGGGAGCGATGTCGGTGGTCAGGGGCCCCAGCGTATAGAAGGGCGCCTCGTGGCACTCCTTCAGCTGGATGTCCATGTTCTCCTTGATGAGCTGCATGGGAACGTGGCCGGGGCCTTCGATCATCACTTGAACGTCGTGCTTCCAGGCAATGGTCGTCAATTCACCCAGAGTCCTTAGTTCAGAAAGCTGCGCCTCGTCATTGGCGTCGTAGCCGGAGCCCGGCCGCAGGCCGTCGCCGAGGGAGAAGCTCACGTCGTACGCCTTCATGATCTCGCAGATGTCCTCGAAGTGCGTATAGAGGAAGCTTTCCTCGTGGTGCGCGAGGCACCACTTCGCCATGATCGAGCCGCCGCGCGAGACGATGCCGGTCATGCGCGACGCCGTCATCGGCACGTAGCGCAGCAGCACGCCCGCATGGATGGTGAAGTAGTCCACGCCCTGCTCGGCCTGCTCGATCAGCGTGTCGCGGTAGATCTCCCAGGTGAGCTCTTCCGCCTTGCCGTCGACTTTCTCCAGCGCCTGGTAGATCGGCACCGTGCCGATCGGCACCGGCGAATTGCGGATGATCCACTCGCGCGTCTCGTGGATGTGTCTTCCGGTGGAGAGATCCATCACCGTGTCGCCGCCCCAGCGGATCGACCAGGTCATCTTCTCCACTTCCTCGCCGATGCCCGAGGAAACCGCCGAGTTGCCGATGTTGGCGTTGATCTTCACCAGGAAGTTGCGGCCGATGATCATCGGCTCGCTCTCCGGATGGTTGATGTTGGCCGGAATGATGGCGCGGCCGCGGGCGACCTCGCTTCTCACGAACTCAGGCGTGATGGTTTCCGGAATCGCCGCGCCGAAGCTCTCCCCCGGGTGCTGCTTCAGCATCAGCTCGAGCATCTTCTGGCCGGTCTTGCCGCCCGCCTTGAGGCTCTCGACGTATTGCGCGCGCTGCAGGTTCTCGCGCACCGCGATGAACTCCATCTCCGGCGTGACGATGCCTCTGCGGGCGTAGTGCATCTGCGTGACGTTGCTCTTGCCTCTCCTGGGACTTCTTTTGAGATTGAAGCGAAGCTCCGCCAGCTTCGCGTCGGCGAGGCGCTCCTTCCCGAACGAAGAAGAAGGACCCGTCAAAAGCTCGGTATCGTTGCGCCCGACGATCCACGGCTCGCGCAAAGCGGGCAGACCCGAGCGGATGTCGATCCTCGCGGCCGGGTCGGTGTAGGGCCCGGAGCAGTCGTAGACGTAGACGGGCGGGTTCTTCTCGCCGCCGAACATGCTCGGGGTGTCCGACTGGCTGATTTCGCGCATCGGAACCCTCAGGTCGCCGACATAGACCTTGCGCGAGTTGGGCAGCGGCTTGATCGCTGCGTCGTCTACATGGGCGGTGGCGGCAAGAAATTTCGGATTGGCGTTCATCGGCGTTTTCCTACGGCGGAATGACCCGCATCAGGTTCTGAGGGACTGTCTCACCCATACGACCCCGCATGGGACCCCTAACGCTAAGGCTCCGATTATAATCCGCTCGCTATGAACCTGGAGCAAGCGCGCATCAACATGGTCGAGCAGCAGATCCGCCCCTGGGAGGTGCTCGACCAGGATGTGCTGGATCTGCTCTACCTCGTGCCGCGGGAGGAATTCGTGCCGCCGCAATACAGGGCGCTCGCTTTCTCCGACCTGGAAATCCCGCTCGAAGCGGGCACGGCCGGCGAGCGCATGTGGCAGCCGAAGATGGAGGCGCGCGTCATCCAGGAGCTCGCGCTCAAGAAAACCGACAGCGTGCTGGAAATCGGCACCGGCAGCGGCTACCTGACCGCGCTGCTTTCGCACCGTGCCGGGCATGTTCACACCGTCGAGATCAAGCCCCGGCTCGCCGAGCTCGGCGGCAAGAACCTGGCGCGGCAGGGCCTGGACAACGTGACATTGCAGATCGGCGACGCGGCGCACGGCTGGCCGAGCCAGGCGCCCTACGACGCGATCGTCCTCACTGGCTCCACGCCGCTGCTGCCGGCCGCGTTCCTCGAGCAGCTCGCGCCCGGAGGCAGGCTGTTCGCGGTGGTGGGCGAAGCCCCCGCCATGACCGCCCGTCTCGTCACCTGCACGGTGCCGGGCGCCTACGGCAGCGTCGACCTCTTTGAAACGGTGATCGCGCCGCTCGCCGGCGCCGAGCATCCGCCGCGCTTCAAATTCTAGAGAAACAGTCCATGAAACAGATCACGCCGACGGCGTTGGCGGCCTGGCTCGCGGACGCGAGCCGCGCCAAGCCGCTGCTGCTCGACGTGCGCGAGCCCTGGGAGCACCAGACCGCGCGCATCGAGGGCTCCAAGCTCGTGCCGCTGGGCGAGGTCGCGGAGCGCCTCGGCGAGCTCGACCAGCAGCAGGAAGTGGTCGCGATCTGCCACCACGGCGGGCGCAGCATGCAGGTGGCGATGTTCCTGGAGAAGAACGGGTTCTCCAAAGTGCACAATCTTTCGGGCGGCATGGATGCATGGTCGAAGAGCGTCGACCCGTCCGTTCCCGTCTACTGACCCGCATGACGAAAATCAGAGCCGCCGCGCTCGTCACGCTGGCCGTGCTGCTCGCTGCGCCGGCGGCGGCGGAGGACTTGCTCCAGGTCTATCGCGAAGCGCAGCGCTACGACGCCGTGTTCTCGGCGGCGCGCAACAGCCTGGTGGCGGGGCGCGAGAAATTCCCGCAGGGCCGCGCGCTCCTCCTGCCCAACGTCACGTTGACCGCGAACGCCACCCGCCAGCAGATCGACTCCGCAGCGCACGACGCGTCCCTCGCCCCCTTCGTGAACACCGAGCGTTACGCCTACGCGCGCGGCTACACGCTGACCTTCTCGCAGCCGGTGCTGCGGCTCCAGAACGTGGCCCAATATGCGCAGAGCGAGTACCAGGTGAAGCAGGCCGAAGCGACCTTCGGGCAAGCCGCGCAGGACCTGATCCTGCGCGTCGCGCAGGCCTATTTCGACGTGCTGGCGGCGCAGGACTCGCTCGGCCTCGTGCGTGCGCAGAAGGCGGCGATCTCCGAGCAGCTCGCGCAGGCGAAGCGCAACTTCGAAGTCGGCACCGCGACGATCACGGATACGCACGAAGCGCAGGCGCGCTTCGACCTTTCTTCGGCGCAGGAGATCGCGGCGCTGAACGATCTGGAGAACAGGCGCAGTGCGCTACGGCAGATCACCGGCAAGGAATACGCTGAGTTCAAGCCGCTGCGTGCCGACGTGAAGCTCGCGCAACCCAATCCGAACGACATGCAGAGCTGGGTGGATCTCGCGGAAAAGCAGGGCTTTCCGGTGCAGGCGGCCGACGCGCTGAGGGAGATCGCCGCCCTGGAGCTGAAGCGCAACTATGCCGCCCATTTGCCGACGGTCGACTTCATCGCGAGCCACCAGTACGCCAACCAGACCGGCACCGTCACCTCCGCGGTCGGCAACGACCTGAGGATCAACACTATCGGCTTTCAGCTCTCGATGCCGCTTTTCCAGGGCGGCGCGCTTTTCTCGCGGGACCGCGAAGCCGCGGCGCTCAGCCTGAAATCACGCGACGACCTCGACAACGCGCGCCGCAACGCGGCGCTCACCACCCGCCAGTCGTATCTCGCCGTGATCAACGGTATTGCGCAGGTGGGCGCGCTCGAGCAGGCGCGCATCTCGTCGCAGAGCGCGCTCGACTCGAACAAGCTCGGCTACGAGGTCGGCGTGCGCATCAACATCGATGTGCTGAACGCCCAGCAACAGCTCTACTCCACCGAGCGCGACCTTTCGGTCGCGCGCTACAACATCATCACCAACCTGCTCAAGCTCAAAGCCGCCGCCGGCAGCCTGATCGAGCAGGACCTGGAAGAAGTCAACCGCGCGCTCGCGCCGTAAGAAGCCTGAGGCAAGCCCGCAAGTGGCGCTCGGTTGCGCCACGATGCGCTTCGCAGAGCGCCCGGCCCGCCGCGGACATCCGCCGGCGCTTGTCAGTGTCCAGAAGCAAGGACAGTGCAAGACGAATCGCGGAGACGGCATCCGGCGCTTGAATAGCCGCGCCAGCCTTCACGGCAACCCGCGTCGCTTCGGCGAAATTGAACATGCTCGGGCCTGCAACGACCGGCGTGCCCACAGCGAGCGCCTCGATCAGGTTCTGGCCGCCGAGCGGCACGAACGAGCCGCCGATCACCGCCACGTCGGCGGCGGCGAAGTAGAACGCCATCTCGCCCATGGTGTCGCCGAGATAGATTTTGTGCCGGCCCTCCGGAATTTCGCCCCGGCTGCGGCGCGCATCGGCCCATCGCGCGACGTCGTCGAAGCGCTGCGGATGGCGAGGCACGACGATCACCAGCAGGTTCGCCGGCGAGCTTTCCGGTGAGCTTCGGCCCGCCTGCGAAACCGCGTCGAGCAGCATCTTCTCCTCGCCTTCGCGCGTGCTCGCGAAAAGCAGCACCGGCCGCGCGAGCTGCTCGCGCCACGCGCGGCCGGCAGCGACCTGCGACGGCGCCGGCAGCACGTCGAACTTGAGGTTGCCGGTGACCTCGGCCGGCGGCGCGCCGAGCTCGCGCAGCCGCTTCGCGTCGTCCTCGCTCTGCGCACAGACCGCGGCGAGGCCGCGCAGCGCGGGCGACGTGAGCCCGGCCCAGCGCGCGTAGCGGCGCGCGGATTTCTCGGACATGCGCGCGTTCGCGAGGAGCACCGGTACGTTTTGCTCGGCGCAGGCCGCGAGCAGATTCGGCCATATCTCGGTTTCCATCAGCACGCCCAGCCGCGGCTTGAAATGCCCGAGAAACCCATGTACCGCGCCCGGGTAGTCGTACGGCAGCCAGACAATGCTCGCCACCTCGCCGTAGATTTGCTCGAGCGTCGCACGTCCGGCGGCAGTCATGCAGGTGATCAGGAGCCGGTGCTCGGGCAGCGCCTGCCTGAGCGCATGCACGAGCGGCGCGGCGGCGCGCGCCTCGCCCACCGACACCGCGTGGATCCAGACGATGCCCGCCCCTGCCTGCGCCTTTTCGCTCCCCGGTTCGTACTTGCCGAATCGCTCGGCAACCTTCACGTGATAGCCAGGTTCGCGCCGGCCGCGCCACCACAGGCGCAGCAAGATGAATGGCAGCGCGACCCTGAGCGCCAGCGTATATAGGTTTCTCAAGCAAGGTTTCTCAAGCAAGGTTTCTCAAGCAAGGCCCCTCAAGCGAGCGCTTTCAGGACATCGGCGGCCGCCGGCGGGCGCCCGATGCCACCCACGTTTACAGCTTTCGAAGCGCCATACAGACCGGTCAGCGCGGGGTCGGAGCCGCAGTAGATTCCGACAGTCCGCGCGCCGAACGCCGCGGCAAGATGGGTGAGGCCGGTATCGAGGCCCACAGCGAGATTGGCTTTTTGAAAGAGATCCGAAAGCTCTGCGAGCGACATCCGGGAGGGGACCGTTGCGTCGCCTATCTCCGCGCCGATCCTCTCCACCCGCGCCTTCTCGGCCGCGCTTCCCCAGGGCAGCACGATGCGCATGCCCAGATTTCGACCGACCTCGATCCAGCGCTCATCGGGCCAGAGCTTGTCGTCGCGGCTGGTCATGGTAAGGAACACCGCATAGGGAGCATCCTCGTCCTTCGAGGAAGAGTCTTGAGAGGATGTATTCCTGATTCCCAAGCCGTAGTCGAGCGGCCCATCGAGCGTATAACCCAGGGCGCTCGCCGTAAGCAGGCGGTTCCGTTCGACGGCGTGCAGCGCCTTAGGCACCGCGTGCGTGACATTGTAGAAGCTCGCGGCCAGCGCCTCGCGGGCACTCGCTCGATCCAGCCCGTGCCTCGGGCCCGGCGCGAACGACGCGACGAGCGCGCTTTTCAGGAGGCCCTGCGAATCGACCACCGCGTCGTAGCGCTCCCGGGAGACCGATCGCCTGAACTCGGCGATCTCTCTCCATACGGCGGGACTCCAGGGGGCGCGCCGCCAGCGCCGCAGCGCCACCGGGATCACGCGGCGCACCGCGCGGTGCATCCCGGCGACCCCGGCGAAGGGCGCCTCGACCACCCAGTCGATCTCGGCCGCCGGCAGCTTGCGGGCGGCGTCGCTGACCGCAGGGCAGTGGTGCACGACGTCCCCGAGCGAAGAGGTCTTTACAAAGAGGATTCTTCGCATTGGATAGAATAGGCTCCGCCGATTCTACGGGATAACAATTGATCGCCGCGCCGACCGCCGCCCCCCGAGCCCCGCTCTCGGCCGTTCTCATCACCCGCAACGCCGCCACCGTCATCGACGCCTGCTTCGAGAGTCTCGCCTTCGCCGACGAGATCGTGATCGTCGACTCGGCGAGCAGCGACGGCACGATCGAGATCGCCCGGCGCCGCGGCGCCCGCGTGGTGCAGAAGGAATGGCTCGGCTACGGCCGGCAGAAGCAGTTCGCCGTCGAGCAGGCGGCGCACGACTGGGTGCTTTGCATCGACGCGGACGAGCGCGTGTCGCCGGAGCTCGCGGCGAGCATCCAGGCGGCGCTCGCGGCGCCGGTGTCGCCGGTGTACCGCATGCCGCGGCGCAACCGCTTCATGGGCCGCTGGCTCTCGCACGGCGAGGGCTATCCCGACTGGAGCCCGCGGCTCTTCAACCGCCTGAACGCGCGCTGGAGCGACGACCTCGTCCACGAGAAGGTGCTCTACGCGGTGACGCCGGGCACGCTGCGCGGCGACCTGATGCACGACTCCTCGGACGATCTCGCGGCGTACCTCGAGCGCCAGAACCGCTACACCACGCTCGCGGCGCGCCAGGCGTTCGAGCTCGGCCGCAGCGCGAACCTGCTGCACATGCTGTTCTCGCCGCTCGTGCGCTTCCTCAAGTTCTACGTCCTGCGCCTGGGCTTTCTCGACGGCGTCGCGGGGCTCGCGCACATCTCGATCGGCTGCATGAACAGCTACCTCAAGTACGCCAAGCTGATCGAGCTGCACCGCGCGAATAGCGGAAAATGAGAGGCCGATAGGGCACCCGCATGAAAGTTCTCGTGACCGGCGTCGCCGGCTTCATCGGCATGCACTGCGCGCAGCGCCTGCTCGCGCGCGGCGACAAGGTGCTCGGCGTCGACAATCTATCGTCGTACTACTCGGTGAAGCTGAAGAAGGACCGCCTGAAGCAATTGCGCGGGAAAGGCTTCGCCTTCGAGAAGCTCGACATCGCGAACGCCTCGGCGCTGCAGAAGGCCTACCGGAAGGCAAGACCGGACCTCGTGCTGCACCTCGCGGCCCAGGCCGGGGTGCGCTATTCGCTGGAGAACCCCGCCGCGTACGTGCGCTCGAACGTGGTCGGCTTCGCGAACCTGCTCGAATGCTGCCGCGCGGCGCCGCCGCGGCACCTCGTCTACGCCTCCAGCTCGAGCATCTACGGCACCAACGCCGGGCTGCCCTGGGCCGAGACGCAGAACGTCGATCATCCCGTGAGCCTGTACGCGGCGACCAAGAAGTCGAACGAGCTGATGGCGCACGTCTACAGCCACCTGTACGGGATTCCCGCGACCGGGTTGCGCTACTTCACCGTCTACGGTCCGTGGGGCCGCCCGGACATGTCGCCCATGCTCTTCGCGCGCGCCATCCTGGACGGCGAGCCGATCCCGGTGTTCAACCGCGGCAAGATGCAGCGCGATTTCACTTACGTGGACGATATCGTCGAAGGCACGCTGCGAGTGCTCGACGCCGGAATCGAGGCCAGGGAGGGACAGGCCCCTTACGCGGTGTACAACATCGGCAACCACCAGCCGGTGGCCTTGCTCGACTATATCGGCGTGCTCGAGCGGGTGCTCGGAAAGAAGGCGAAGCTCGAATTGAAGCCGATGCAGCCCGGCGACGTGCAGGCGACCCACGCCGACACGGGCGCGCTGCAGCGCGCGGTGGGCTTCGCGCCCTCGACGCCGCTCGAGGTCGGGCTGGGCCGCTTCGCCGCCTGGTTCAAGAGCTACTACGCGAAGAAATGAAGCTGCCCGCCGCCGCCGAGATCATCGACCGGCTGCTCGCCGAGGCGCAGCGCGGCGAGATTTACTTCAAGCTGTATCCCCGGTCCGAGATGCACGACGATCCCAGGCCCGGCAGCGCGCGCTGATTTCCGGCTCGTCCGCCTTGCACGTCCACAACGTCAACCTGCAGAACATCGTCGGCGGCGGCGAGATGTACACGCGCTCGCTGACGCGGGCCCTTCTCGAGGCTGGTGCACAGGTCACGCTGTACGTCCATCCGGAGAACCGGTTCTGGGATGATCTGCCGGTCCAGCGCGTGACCGTCGAAGACGAAAGCGAGCTTCCCGCGCGCCTGCCGGCGCGCGGCGCATGCGTCCTCGTCCATACCAAGCTTTCCGAGAAAACGGCGAAAGACTTGTCGAAGAACCATTTCCTGGCGGGCTTCGCCCACCTGCCGATGCACCAGCGCGAGCCGGGATGGCTCAGCCACTGCGCGCTGGTGCTGACCGTCTCCAACTACTGCATCGATCTGCTGCGCCGCGCCGGCGTCGAGCGGCTCTATCCCGAGCCGATGTACGGCATGGCCGACGTGGCGCGCGGCGATCCGGCGGCGCCGGTGCTCGCGAAATCGCCGTATATGTGGGATCGCCGCAAGGCGCGCGACCGCCTGCTCGGCAGCCTGCAGCCGCTCTTCGGCCTGTCGAAGGAACCCCAGTACGCGAAGCGGCCGGGGCTCACGCTCGGCATCGTCTCGCTCATCGTGCCGATCAAGCAATTCCCGCTGCTTTTCTCCAGCCTCGCGCCGATCCTCGCGCGCCACGCGGTGAATGTCGAGATCTTCGGCGCGGGCGGATTCGCCCAGGTGCGCGACCTGAAGAAGGAGCTCGTGCCGCTCGCGGACCGCGTACGCTTCTGGGGCTATCAGGAAAACGTCGCCGCGGTATTTCCGCGCATCGACTATCTGCTCACGGGGCTGCCGGAGAAGGAAGCGCTCGGCCTCAACGTGCTGGAAGCGCAGATGTGCGGCACCCCGGTGCTCGCGCCCAGGGCGCCGCCCTTCACGGAGACAGTGCTCGACGGACAGACAGGCTACCTCTACCGCGACCCGCGCGAGGACGGGGGCGCTGCGTTTGAGCTTCTCATAAAAACAATCCTCGAAAAAAACTCCCGGCCCGACCCCCGACTCGCCGGCGACCATCTGGCGCGCTTTTCATACCCGGCGCTCCTGGAACGCACGCGGCGGCTGCTCGACGATCTGCGGACTAGAATGCCGGCGTGAGAGGAAGATGAGGGGAAGACTCCATCCGGTCATTCTGTGCGGCGGCAGCGGCAGCCGCCTGTGGCCTATGTCGCGCAGGCTGCTGCCGAAGCAGTTTCTTCCGCTGGTGAGCGAGCGCTCGATGCTGCAGGACACGGTGCTCCGGCTGGCCTCGCTGCCGGATTGCGAAGCGCCCGTCGTGGTAAGCAACAACGAGCATCGCTTCCTCGTCGCCGAGCAGCTCAACGCGCTCGAGATCCGCCCTGCGGTCCAGATCCTCGAGCCCATGGGCCGGAACACCGCGCCCGCGGTGGCGGTGTCGGCGCTGCACGTGGCCAAGGAGGATCCGGACGGCATGCTGCTCGTCGTTCCGTCCGACAGCGCGATTCGCGACGTCGCCGCGTTCGGCCAGGCTGCCGCCTCCGCCATCCAGGCGGCGCGCCAGGGCTTTCTCCTCACCTTCGGTATCCGGCCCACCTACGCCGCCACCGCCTACGGCTACATCGAGCCGGGCGCGCCGCTGCCCGAGGCCCCCGGCGCGATGCGCGTTGCGCGATTTATCGAGAAGCCGAAGATCGACAAGGCCCAGGAATACCTCGCCTCCGGCCGCTTCCTCTGGAACAGCGGCATGTTCGCGTTCTCCGCGAAGCGCTTTCTGAAAGAGCTGAAAAAGCATCGGCCGGACATCCTCGAAGCAGCCGAGGCGGCGCTCTCCGGCGCGGCGCACGATCTCGACTTCCTGCGGCTGGAGGCGAAGGCCTTCGAGCGCTGCCCGTCCGAGTCGATCGACTACGCCGTCATGGAGAAGACCGCCGACGGCGCGGTGGTGCCCGCCGACATGGGCTGGAGCGACGTCGGCTCGTGGTCGGCGCTTTGGGACATCGCGGAAAAGGACGCTGCCGGCAATGTCATCCGTGGCGATGCGCACCTGCGCGAAGTGACCGGGTCCTACGTGCGCGCCGACAGCCGTCTGGTCTACCTCCTGGGCGTCAAGGACTTGCTGGTCGTCGAAACCGACGACGCCATCCTCGTGAGCGAGCGCTCGCGCTCGGAGGAAGTGAAGGAAATCGTCGAGGAGCTCGACCGCGGCAAGCGCACCGAGCACGTTTCCCACAGCCGCGTCTACCGGCCGTGGGGTTACTACGAGTCCATCGACGCGGGCTCGCGCTTCCAGGTGAAGCGGCTGATGGTGAAGCCCGGCCAGGCACTCTCGCTCCAGATGCACCATCACCGCGCGGAGCATTGGGTGGTGGTGTCCGGAACCGCGAAGGTCACGCGCGGCGACAACGTCATCATGATCTCCGAGAACGAGTCCACCTACATCCCGCTGGGCGTGAAGCACCGGCTGGAGAATCCCGGCAAGGTGCCGCTCTACCTGATCGAGGTCCAGTCCGGGTCGTACCTCGGCGAAGACGATATCGTGCGCTTCGACGACCGCTACAAGCGCGGCTAGCTGTGGCGCAGCGCGATATCACCCTGTCCGTGGTCAGCCACGGACAAAACGCCCTCGTCAACCAGCTCCTCGAGGATATCCAGCGCTACTGCGCGGGGCGTGCCGCCCTCGTCCTGACGGAGAACATCCCCGACCCGACGCCGCTCGCCGCAAGCGCGCTTTCCTATCCCGTGCAGCGGATATCGAACAGCCGGGTCAAAGGCTTCGGCGCGAACCACAACGCCGCGTTCAAGCATTGCCGCACGCCGTTTTTCTGCGCCGTCAATCCGGACGTACGCCTGCCGTCGGATCCTTTTTCTCCGCTGCTTTCGAATTTCGCCGACAGGACGGTCGCGCTGGCGGGCCCCGTGGTCCGCAATCCGGCGGGGGAGATCGAAGACAGCGCGCGGCGCTTTCCCACCCTGGGGAACCTGACGCGCAAGCTATTCGCGCGGACCCGCCGGCTCGACTATCCCGGCGCGCGCGGCGCGGTCCGGGTCGACTGGATCGCGGGAATGTTCATGGTGTTCCGCGCAGACGCGTTCCGCGCCGCCGGCGGTTTCGACGAGCGCTATTTCCTGTACTACGAAGACGTGGATCTGTGCCGACGCCTCGGCCGCCTGGGAATGCAGGTCCTGTACGACGCCCGGGCGGAAGTGATCCACGATGCCCGGCGCACCAGCTGGCGCAACCCGAGATATCTGCGCTGGCATCTGGCCAGCGTTCTACGATTCCTTCTGTCCCGATAGCGCGGGCAGGCGCCGGGCGGCCACGACCAGCAGGCGCCGCAGAAACTTCGCGGCCGACCAGCACTGCAGGACCGCGAGCATGAGGATCCCGATGCGCTTCTCGCGGCCGAGCGCCCGGTAGTTGGCGAGCTCCGAGCGCTCCATTTCGAGGAGCTGCGAGCTCAAGCCGGCCTCGCCGAACGATTTCTTGTGCAGGGCCGCGAGCGCGACCTCGAGAATCACGATGCGATGGCCGGCAAAGGCGATCTGCATCCAAAGCAGATGGTCCTCCATGTGCCGCTGGCCCTCGCGGAACCGGAACGGCAATTCGCGCTTGAGCATCACCGACGGCGTCACGAAGCGATTTCGCCAGAGCAGCGCCGCGGCAGGTACTTCGGTGGCGCGCGGCACGGTCTCGGCGACGGGAGGCAGCTCGTGAAAGGAGTGGCGGTGCGCGGACAGGGCGATTCCCCGGTCCGCCCGCATCGACCGGTACTGATATTCGATCTTGCGGGGATGCCAAGTGTCGTCCGCGTCGAGAAAAGCGATGAAGTCGCCACGCGCCGCGTCCCAGCCGGCATTGCGCGCCGTGGACGGCCCCTGATTGCGGGGCAGCTGGATCACCCGCAACCAGTCGCTGCCGAGCTCGCGCTCCAGTTGCGCGAGCGCCCCGGGCGTCGCGTCGTCACTGGCGTCGTCCACCGCGATGAGCTCGCGGGGGCGCAGGGTCTGCGCGTGCGCCGAGCGAACGGCGGCCTCGACGGTCTGGGCGCAGCGAAAGCAGGGCATGACGACCGAGACCGGCGCCTCCGTCGCGCCGCTCGGGGTGCGCAACTGCTCCTGCGCTGCCGCATACCGCTCGGGCGTCCCGATATCGATCAGCTGGCCGCTCGCGCGGAACCCGTAGTAAGCGCCCGTGGCGATCACGTGCGGCAGGACCTCCCGCTCCAAGGAACTGGCGACGCCTTCGGGGATCGCCTCGATCAGGCCGCGCGGCATGAGGTAAATGCCGGCATTGACCCATTTCGAGCGCGGGTCGGGGTGGTCGGATTTTTCGGCGAACGACAACAGACGGCCATCCGCGCCGAGCGCGATCGCGCCGACGTCCCGTCTACCCGCGGGCTTGGTGACGACGACGGTCCCCTGGCTGGCGCGCTCCTGGTGGAATGCGAGCACCGCGCCGTAGTCCACGGGGCAGAAAGAATCGCCGTTCACGACCGCGACCGGATTGCTGCGAACCTGCGGCAACGCATGCCTCAGCGCGCCGCCGGTGCCGAGCGGCTGGTTCTCGATCGAGAACACGAATTCAGCGTCGGTGCGGCCGCGAAAGTGCGCCACGATCTGGTCCGCGCCGTGGCCGACGCACAGGATGAGCCGGCGCAGGCCCTGCCGCAGCAGCTCGTCGACCAGAATGTCCAGGAACGGGCGCCCGGAAATCACCGCCAGCCCCTTCGGCCGGTCCTGCACCACGGGCAGCAACCGCGTGCCTAGCCCGCCGCACAGGACCAGCGTGTCGAGGTCCTTTACCGCGGACGAGGCAGGTTTCTGCTGCTGCGATACCAATCGATGGTCCTCTCGAGTCCCTCCATGAGGCCGACCCGGGCGCGAAAGCCGAGCTGCGCCTGCGCCTTCTGCGTGTCGATCAGACGGATCGGAATCATCGTCGGCTTCGACGGATCGAAGCGCACCTGGGCGTCACGGTAGCCGTCGATCTCGAGGATCGCGGCGAGGATCTCCTTCACCGAATGGCCTTTGCCCAGCCCGATGTTGATCGCGGCGTAAGAGGAAAGCTTCTGCGCGGCGAGGATCATCGCGTCCACCATGTCGTCGACATAGATCGCGTCGCGGACCTCGCCGCCGTCGCCCCAGACCTCCAGCGGATTCCAGCGCTCGACGACTTTGCGGATGAGCGCCGGTATCACGTGGGAAGTCGCGAACTCGAAATCATCGTCCGGGCCGTAGACGTTGGTCGGCCGCAGCACGATGGTGGCCATCTTCTTGGGCAGCTTCTCGCCGTACATCCGGCACAGCACTTCCATGAAGCGCTTCGCCCAGCCGGCGTAGAAGTACTTGTCGAACGGCTCGCCGTCCATGACCTGCTCTTCGCGCATCGGCTGGTTCGAGACCGGATAGGCCACGGTGCTGCCGAGCCAGATGAACTTCTCGGCCCCCGCCTCGTAGGCCGCCTCGAGCATCATGGTGTTGATGAGGACGTTGGGCGTCACGTGGATCATCGGCGTGGAGGCGATGGCCGCAGCGCCCGAAGTGCTGGCGGCGCAGAGGTGGACGTGCTGCATACCCTGAACGGCGCGGCGGCAATCTTCCTGGCGCGTCAGATCGCATTGCACGTACTCGATCCGCTCG
>Ga0209131_1000214_pt1 | contig 42890 bp, 41 predicted proteins | sample GraSoi_2013_40cm_FD_185826 | JGI IMG/M metagenome (GOLD analysis project Ga0209131, IMG submission 185826) | Grasslands soil microbial communities from the Angelo Coastal Reserve, California, USA - Sample 9_17_2013_40cm (SPAdes) (version 2) | ecosystem: Environmental > Terrestrial > Soil >...
TGTTGAACGACGAGGGGTTTGTCGTCCCGCTCGGCGCCTTTACCAACCCTGACAACGCGAAGCAGGTACAGGATCGGGCGGCTTCCGCAGGCATCAAGAGCTATACCGAGAACGTCAAAAGCCAGCAGGGCGAGCAAACGCGCGTGCGCGCCGGACCTTTCGCGAGCCGGGACGCCGCCGAAAAGGCGCGGGACAAGCTTAAATCGCTCGGCCTCGAAGTCGGGCAGGTGGCACAGCGATGACTTGGTTTGATTTTGGCGTTCTGGTCGTCCTGGTCGTGTCGATCGCGATCAGCCTGCTCCACGGTCTGGCGCGCGAGATGGTCTCGCTCGGAGTGTGGGTCGGCGGCTTCGTATTGGCGACGCTTTTCGGAGGCCACGTCGCCGGGTTCCTGCCGCAGAGCCTGGGTCCGTTGCTGAGCGCGCTGATAGGTTTCCTGATCGTGTTCGGAGTGGTACTTGTCATCGGCTGGATTGTCGGGCTCGCGCTCTCGTCTGCGGTCCGGGCGTCCGGCCTGGCTCCGGCGGATCGCGCGCTGGGGTCGGTCTTCGGCCTGGTAAGAGGGTTGATCATCGTGCTCGTCGTGGTGTTGCTTGCAGGCCTGACGCCGCTTCCGCGCGAACCTTTCTGGCGCGACGCGGCGCTCTCGGGGCCGTTCGAGACCGCGGTACTCGCGTTGCGGCCCTATATGCCCGCGCGCCTGGCGCAACGTGTGAAGTACCGATGAGTCGAGAGGAATAGCGCAGATGTGCGGCATTCTCGGAGTCGTGGCGAAGACGCCGGTCAATCAGTTGCTGTACGACGGGCTGCTGCTGCTGCAGCACCGCGGCCAGGACGCGGCCGGGATCGTCACGTCGGAGCACAAGGCGTTTCACATGCACAAGGGGCCCGGGATGGTGCGCGACGTGTTTCGGACCCGGAACATGCGCTCGCTTTCCGGCGGCACCGGCATCGGACACTGCCGCTATCCCACCGCGGGCTCGGCGTTCAACGCCGGGGAGGCACAACCCTTCTATGTCAACTCCCCGTTTGGGATCGTCCTCGGCCACAACGGCAACCTGACCAACTCCGAGGTGTTGAAGCAGGAGATGTTCCGTCAAGATCTGCGCCACATCAATACCAACTCCGACTCGGAAGTGTTGCTCAATGTGCTCGCGCACGAGCTGGAGCTCGCAGCGAAGGGTCAGAAGCTCGACCCCGAGACCATCTTTACCGCGGTGGCGAACGTGCACCGGCGTTGCCGCGGCGCCTATGCGGTGGTGGCCTTGATAGCGGGCTACGGGCTGCTCGCGTTCCGTGATCCGTTCGGAATCCGTCCGCTCGTATTCGGCCGCAATAACACCGACGAAGGGCCTGAATATCTGGTCGCCTCCGAAAGTGTCGCGCTCACCGCGTTCGGCTTCGAGCTGGTGCGAGACGTCCTGCCCGGCGAAGCCATCTTTATCGATGAAGGCGGAACGTTCAACAGCCGCCAATGTGCGGCCAAACCTGTGCTCGCGCCCTGCATCTTCGAGTACGTCTACCTTGCCCGGCCCGACTCGGTCATGGACGCGGTCTCGGTGTACGAGAGCCGGCTGCACATGGGGCGGAAGCTTTCGGAAAAAATCAAACGCACGATGCCCCATCTTGAAATCGATGTCGTGATCCCGGTTCCCGACACAAGCAGGCCGGCCGCGCTCGAGCTCGCCCACGGCCTCGACGTCACCTACCGCGAAGGCTTCATCCGCAATCGCTATATCGGCCGCACTTTCATCATGCCCGGTCAGACGATTCGCAAGAAATCGGTACGCCAGAAGCTGAGCGTCGTCGGCCTCGAATTCAAGGACAAGAACGTCTTGATCGTCGACGACTCGATCGTGCGGGGAACGACCGGCCGAGAAATCGTACAGATGGCGCGCGAAGCCGGCGCCAACAAGGTGTTCTTCGCCTCGGCAGCGCCGCCGGTGCGATTTCCGAACGTGTATGGCATCGATATGCCGACGCGTGCCGAGCTCATCGCCACCGGGCGGAATGAGGAGCAGGTCGCGCGCGAGATCGGTGCGGACGCGGTCGTTTATCAGGATCTGGACGCGCTCAAGGCTGCGGTGCGCGCGGTCAATCCGAAACTCACGCAGTTCGAGACCTCGTGTTTCGACGGGGTGTACATCACCGGAGACGTCACCAGCGAGTACCTAGCCTCGATCGAGCGCCAGCGCGACGCCAACCGCCAGGAAGGCGAGGAGGACGCCGAGAACAACCAGCTCGACCTCAACGCGGCCTGAAGACAGTCCTGTTGAAAGCTCTTGGACCGCCGGCGAATTTGACATCGCCGCGCGGGGATAGTATGGTGCGCACTGCGCCGATTTGATCGACAGCTTGCGGGCGCTTAATAAATACGGCTAAAGCGTGGCCAAAACCCGTCTTAGCGAAAGCTGGACGGGTTTTTTATTTTCAGGATCGAGCATGCAGGATTACGATATCGAAACGCTGGCGGTCCGCGCGGGGATCGCGCGCAGCCAGTTCAACGAGCACTCCGAGGCTCTCTATCTCACTTCGAGCTTCGTGTTTGTGAACGCCGCGGAAGCCGCGGACAGGTTCTGCAACAACGCGCCCGGAAACATCTATTCGCGCTTCACCAATCCCACCGTGACCGCGTTCCAGGAGCGGCTCGCGGCCCTCGAAGGCGCGCAGGCCTGCGTCGCGACCGCCTCCGGGATGTCGGCCATACTGGCGACCGCCATGGCCACGCTGAAGGCCGGAGACCATGTCGTGTGCTCCTCGGGGGTCTTCGGCGCGACGGTGCAATTGTTCAGCACCGTCCTTTCCAAGTTCGGAATCGAGACTACTTATGTGGACGGCACGGCGCCTGCCGCATGGCGCGCGGCGATAAAGTCCAATACGAAGCTGCTGTTTCTCGAGACGCCGTCGAACCCTCTCACCGAGGTGTTCGATATCTCGGCCCTGGCGCAGCTCGCCCGCGAAAAGGGCGCGCTCCTCGCGGTCGACAACTGCTTCTGCACGCCGGCCCTGCAGAAGCCCTTCGATTTGGGCGCCGACCTCGTGATTCACTCCGCTACCAAGTACCTAGACGGGCAGGGCAGGGTGCTCGGCGGAGCGGTGCTGGGCGCAAACGGCCCGGTGATGGACGCGGTCTTCTCTTTCCTGCGCACCGCCGGACCCACCCTCTCGCCCTTCAACGCCTGGGTGCTGCTGAAGGGCCTGGAAACGCTCCGGATACGCATGGAAGCGCAATCGCAAGGCGCGCTCGAGCTCGCCCGGTGGCTCGAGTCCCACCCGCAGGTGGAGCGCGTGTACTACCCGGGACTCGCGTCCCACCCGCAGCACGCGCTCGCGATGCGCCAGCAGCGCTCGGGAGGCGCCATCGTCTCGCTCGTAGTGAAAGGCGGGCGCGAAGCGGCATGGCGGGTGATCGATTCCACCCGCATGATCTCGATCACGGCGAACCTGGGTGACACCAAGACCACGATCACGCATCCCGGCACCACCACTCACGGCAGGATTTCCGCGGAGGCGCGCGCGCGCGCCGGAATCACCGAGGGCCTGGTGCGCGTGGCGGTGGGGCTCGAGTCGGTGCGCGATCTGCAGAACGATCTGGCGCGCGGGCTGGGTTAGAAGAGCGCGGCGCGAAATGAGAGGCTAGCATTTCCCGGTCCGGTGTGAAATATCTAACGAACTGGAAAGTCTCGATCTTAGCCGAAGCACCGACAGCATGCGCCCCGTGGTACCGTTATGAGGTCGTAACGGCCCGGTTTCCCGAAGTCGCGGGTCTCATTCCTTCAAACTCAAGGAGGAGCCGATGAAGAGACTATTCACCGTTCTGCTTTGCACGATGGTGGTCGCAGCGTCTTTCGCGTGCGGCGAGGACAAGGGCAAGGCGACGAAGCAGGCGCGGGCCAAGGCGCCGACTCAGGCCCAGAAGAGCCAGCAGGAACGCATGAGCGCCTGCAATAAGCAGGCGGGCGAAAAAAAACTGAAGGGCGACGCGCGCAAGAAATTCATGAGCGCGTGCCTCGAAGGCAAAAGCACCGTGGCGAGCGCCAAGCGACAGAAGGTCAAGCAGGTCCGCGCCGGAGACTGCAACCAGCAGGCGAACCTGAGAAACCTGGAGGGCGAGGAACGCACGAGCTTCATGAGGTCCTGCCTGCGCTGATGAGCTAGAGGTTTTGCATCTGGCAGCCTTTATCGTCACACACCAGCGCCCCGCCCGACTTATACCAGTCGGGCAGTACCCAGCGCTCGCAGACCCTGCCGTCCACGCGCAGCTCGTGCCGGGCAGGGCGGTGGGTGTGGCCGTGGATGAGGCGCGGATAGCCGTGCTCGCGCAACATCGCCTCCACCGCGCCGCGGTTGACATCCATGATCTCGGGTGGCTTGCGGCGCTTTTCCTTTTCGCTCTGCGCGCGCAGCGCGCCGATTCTTTCCTTGCGCACGGCGAGCGGCGAGGAAAGAAATTCCTTCCGCCACGCGGGCGCGCGCACCTCGGCGCGAAATCTCTGATAGTCGACGTCGTCGGTGCAAAGCGTGTCGCCGTGCATGAGCAGCGTGCGCGTCTTGAACAGATCGAGGCTGTGCGGATCGTCCACCAGACGCGCGTTGCACGCGGCGGCGAAGTCCGCGCCGAGAAGGAAGTCCCGGTTTCCGTGCATGATGTGCAGGGAGGGGCCGGCGCGGGAGCATTCGGCGAGCGCCCCGACGACGGACGCGTTGAACGGCTCGCCTAGATCGTCGTCCCCGGCCCAGTACTCGAACAGGTCGCCCAGAATGTAGATCGATTTCGCCTTGCGTGCTGGACCGCGGAGGAATTCGAAGAAGACGCGGTTGATCTCCGGCCGCGATGCGCACAGGTGCAGATCGGAGATGAAGAGAACTGGCAATGGATCCTTAAACCACTTCCACGCGCTCGATGATCACGTCCTCTACGGGCACGTCGGCGTGGCCCCCGCGCTTGCCGGTCTTGACCTTTTTGATCGTGTCGACGACGTCTTGGCCCTCGACGACCTTGCCGAACACGCAGTAGCCCCAACCCTGGGCGTTAGGCGCCGTGTGATTGAGAAAATCGTTGTCCTTGACGCTGATGAAAAACTGGCTCGAGGCCGAATGCGGTTCGGAGGTCCGCGCCATGGCGATCGTATAGCGTTCGTTCTTGAGACCGTTGTTGGCTTCGTTCTTGATGGAATCTCGGGTCGGCTTCTGGCGCATTCCCGGTTCGAATCCGCCGCCCTGAATCATGAAACCATCGATGACGCGGTGAAACACGGTGTTGGAGTAGAAGCCCGCCTCCACGTAATCGAGAAAATTCTTCACCGTCTCGGGTGCGCGTCCGGCATCGAGCTCGAGCGCGATGACGCCGAAGTTGGTTTGAAGCTTGACCATGGAGCCCCGCTATTTGGCTGGTTTGAGAGTGACCGATTCGATCACGATGGGCCGCTGCGGAACGTTTTGGTGCTGCTCGACCGTCGTGGTCGGCGCCTTTGAAATCCGCAGCACGGTGTCCATCCCTTCGACTACGCGCCCGAACACAGCGTAACCGAATCCCCGTGGAGACGGCTCACGGTAGTCGAGAAAACCGTTGTCCCTGACGTTGATGAAGAATTGCGCGCTTGCCGAATGCGGGTCCGGCGTGCGCGCCATCGCAACGGTTCCCAGTTCGTTTTTCAGGCCCGCCTTGAGGGCGAGTCCGGCCTCGTTTTCTATTGGAGCGCGGGTCGTTTTCTCGCGCATTCCGGGCTCGAAGCCGCCCCCCTGAATCATGAAACCGTCGATGACGCGGTGAAATATCGTGCCGTTGTAGAAACCGCTTTTGACGTATTGAATGAAATTCGCGACCGTCTTGGGAGCCTTGTCGGTGTAAAGCTCGAGCGCAAAGCTGCCCATGCTGGTCTTGAATTCCACGCGCGGATTCTGCGCCCACGCGCCCGACATCGCCAGCAAGAGGAGGACGAACGTCGAAATGCGATGCATGTTGATGCTCCTGGGAGATGGATTCCGTTCGGCCGGCGGCGCAACGGACAAGCTCGGTTCAGACCGTTCCCTCGTAGACGATGCGCCAGCGTCCGTCTTCTTGCAGCCAGTATTGGCGCTTCTTCACCGTATTCGACAGATTATTCGACCTGTATTCCTGGTCGAAGCTCACCAGCACCAGGCCGTCATTGCCGGGATCGCGGAACATGCTGAGATTGCTGACCTTGACTTTGATCCAGGTCTTGCCGCCGTTCACGAGGCGCTTGTGCCTGCTCCAGCTATCCAGGCCCTGGTTCGGTGCGGAGAAGTTTTTCGAATAATGCATGAGGTAGCGTTCCGTATCGAGGCTTTCCCAGTCGGTTCGCCATTGTTCCAGCTCCTTTCCAAACGATGTTCGCTCGGTTGTCCAATCCTCGAGGCTCAGCCATTCAACGTTCTCGCTGATGATGACGGGCGTGACGCCGATCTGAAGGTTGCGCGCCAGCACGTCGAGATCGGAATTGGCGAGGACAACACAGCCGTTACTCGAACGCGGGGGCCTGCTGTAGGTGTTCGAAGGCGTTCCGTGCAGCCAGATGCCGTGGCCGTTGCGCCCCTGAATGCGGTCCCACTCGTTCGGGTAGTTGATCGGGAAAGCGCCGCTGCCGTAGAAATCAGAGAGTTTTTGCCGGGGCAGGCTCTCCGTAACGTGATACACCCCGATAGGGGTCTTCTCGTCCCCTTCTCGGACTTTCAACGGCCCGTTTTTGCCCGAGCTCACGTAATAGTCGGCGACGAAACGCGGTTTCCCGCCCTCGTTCTGGTACAGATAAAGCCGCGAGCGGCGCGTGTCGACGACGACTGCGTACTTTTGATCCTCGCGCAGCTGCAGCAAATAGCGCGGTACACGGTCCGCCGGCGGGCGCTCCCGGAAGGCTCGCAGACGGGCGAGCGCCTCGGCCCGCAGCCCCTCCAAGTTCGCCTCGGGTACGTTGGGGGCCGCGCCGATTGTATCGATGGGCCGGGCGCGCGCGAGCAGCAAGTCGCCCTTGATCAGGTGAGCAAGGCGAAAGTTGGGTCTTACGCGGATCAGTCCTTCGATATTCTGAAGCGCCACGTCGAGATGTCCTCGAACGATTTCTTCGTAGACCGCCGCGAGCAGGGCGTCCGCCGTGACATCGATACGGGCACCCTTTGCTGGGGACAGGGTGGAGGGGGCTCCAAAGGTAACCGCCGCGACGAGAACGCAGGTGATGTTCCGCTTCGACATCAGCCTCCCGCCCGCTCTTGTTGGATGAGCCAGCGGCCCTCGCTTCGCACCATGACCAGCGTCTTGCTGCTCTTGATATTCAGATTGTCCGAACGGTACGTCTGCCGGAAGCTAACCACCGCATTGTTCTGGTCCTTGAGGGTGACCTTGGGCGATTCAACGGCGACTTCGATCTTTTTGGGGCTGGAAATGCGCTGTCTGCGCGCCGTTTCCCATTCCGAGCGCCCTTCGCCCTTCGGGGTCTTGAAATCCTGAGCGTAAAAGGCGAGATAGGTTTCCACGTTCTGCTTGGACCACGCGCCTGCCCAGGCGAGCACCGTCTGCAGCACTTCCCCCCCGCCGCCTTCTGGAGCGGGCGCCGGTCTTTCCGCAGACTTTTTTGCTCCAGACTTTGCCTGTCCTGAGGCTGGCTTGTTCTCGGCGGATTTTGCCGGCGGGGTCGTCGCTGCCGGCGGTGGCGTCGGTTCCGTCGACGTTCCCGAAGGAGCGCTCGAGCCGGGCGGGAGACGGTTGCTCGATATTAGATCGCGAATCAGCGACAGCTTGTTCTTCGCTGCGGAGTTGGACGAATCGAACTGTAGAGCCTTGTCGTATGCCTGGCTCGCTAGCTTGGTGTACACGTCGCCGAGATTTTCGTACGCTGTCGCATAGCTCGGATGCGTTCGGATCGACATCTCGAGTTGCTGCCGCGCCTTTTCGTACTGGCCTTGTGCGGCGTATAGAACCGCAAGATTGTTGTAGGGCTCGGGCAGCTGCGGGTAGTCGCGCGAAAGCGCGGTGAAAACCTCGATCGCTTCCGCCACTTTGTTCTGCTCCACCAGGATCAATCCCTTGATGAAGCGGCCCTTGGCGTCCTTCGGCTTTTGTGAGAGATATTGATTGACCCGCTCAAGGGCTTGCGCGTGCTGGCCTTGCTTCAAGAGGCGGTCGATATCCTGAAGCTCGTCCGCGCGCACAGGCGACGCGGAAATCACGAGAGCGAAAAGCAAAACCGCGAGCCGCGCGTGAGACCGAGCGATGAAATTCATTGTGCTATACTTTTTTCGAGCCGAGGGGCACATCTCATTCTATCAAGAAGCTCGTAAAATCTACAATAATCAGCCTCTTGCGGGAATTTCCTCGATTTTGTCCCTTTTCTCTCCGGCAACCGCGCTGCGGTCCGACTCGACACCGCCGGAAATCTCGATCTGCCCGGCGATCATGACAATGCGGGCCTTTCTCGCTCACACAATGACAGACGGGCACGGCTCGAATCCGATGCCATGCTGAAAATCTACAACAGCCTCAGCCGTGCGGAGGAAGCTTTCGTTCCCCTCGATCCGGCGCGGGTGAGGATGTACGTGTGCGGGATCACGGTGTACGACTACTGCCATCTCGGGCATGCGCGAATGATGATCGCGTTCGACATAGTACAGCGCTGGCTGCGCGCAAGCGGCTATCCGCTGACTTATGTGCGCAATATTACCGATATCGACGACAAGATCATCCGCCGCGCGGCGGAGACGGGTGAGCCTGTTCCCGCTCTCACCGAACGCTTCATTCGCTACCTGGACGAAGATGCAGCGAGGCTAGCGGTGCAGAAGCCCGACCTCGAGCCGCGCGCAACAGGTCACGTTGCCGAGATGTTGGAGATGGTCCGAAGATTGGAGGAGCGCGGTATCGCCTATCGGGCGGAAAGCGGCGATGTGAATTTCTCAGTCCGGAAGTTCCCGGGTTACGGCAAGCTCTCGGGGAAGTCGCTCGAGGATTTGCGCGCCGGGGAACGGGTCGAGGTCGACACGACCAAGCGCGACCCGCTCGATTTCGTCCTGTGGAAGCGCGCCAAGGAAGGCGAGCCCTTCTGGCACTCGCGCTGGGGGAACGGGCGTCCGGGCTGGCACATCGAGTGCTCGGCGATGAGCACCCAACTGCTGGGAGCGCATTTCGACATTCACGGCGGCGGGCAGGACCTGCAGTTTCCGCATCACGAGAACGAAATTGCGCAGTCCGAAGCCGTCCTGGATCGAAATGACGCGCAACCCTTCGTCAAATACTGGATGCACAACGGCTTTGTTCAGCAACAGGACGAGAAGATGTCGAAATCGACAGGCAACTTCGCCACGATCCGCGAACTGCTCAAACGCCACGATCCCGAAGTCCTGCGCTTCTTCGTCGTGCGTGCGCACTACCGAAGCCCCCTCAACTACTCCGACCAACATCTGGGGGACACTCGGCACGCGTTGGCGAGGCTCTACACCGCCCTGAAAGGCGTGCCTCCGGACGCAGCATCGCCTGACTGGGACGAAATCCACGGCCGTCGCTTCCGAGAGGCGATGGACAACGACTTCAATACGCCCGAGGCGGTGGCAGTGCTTTTCGACCTCGCCAACGAAATCAACCGAGCGCGCTCGACTGCGCTCGCGCGTCAGTTGCGCGCGCTCGGCAGGCTGCTCGGTCTGCTGGGGCGGGAAAGCGAAGCCTTCCTGCGCGCCGGCACGGGAGACGAGATTTCCGAAACGCAGATCCGCGCCCTGATCGCTGAACGCAACGAAGCGCGCCGGGCGAAAAATTTTCGGCGCGCCGACGAGATCCGCGACGAGTTGCTTCGGAAGGGGATCGGACTCGAGGACGATTCTGCAGGAACAACCTGGCGCCGCGCCTGATCCGGAGCGAAATTCTCGGCTTGCGAGCCTCGTTGACTAGTACGCAAACCTTCCCGCTTTGCTGATGGAGGTCAACTCGACGAACCTGGAGCCATTGTGATTCGACGGGCTGAAATCAACCTGATACCCGCCGACGTTGAAGTTCTGCATCGAATCGAGCGTCTTGAGAAGGCCTTCGCGCGTCGGGTTTGCGCCGGCGCGGCGGATCGCCTCGACAAGCACTTTTGCCCCGATATACGCCTCCAGAGAGGTGAAGGAATACTCCTTCTTGCCGAGCAATTTCTCGATTGCCGCCTGGTATTCCCTTACAACGGGAATGGACGCCCTGGAGTAGGGCGGGACGACCTGCGCAACGACGACACCCACGCCCTGTTCGCCGAGCTCGGTGGCCAGCGCGCTGGCACCGACGAACGAGGTGCTCGCGAACTGGGCGCCCGACCCGGCTTTCCTCGCCGATTTGATGAAATCGCCTGTCGTCTTGTAGAGCGTGGTCGCTATGACGACGTCCGGGGCCGCCTTGACGACATCGGAAACGGCGGCACCCAGGTCCGTCTGGTTGCGCTTCAAAGTCCCGATCGAGGACAGCTTCAGCCCGCGCCTGGTCAGCGCAAGTTCAACCGCCGCTAGATTTTCCTTCCCCACGGCGTCATCGTAGTGGATGACGGAAAATTTCTTCATCCCGGTCGTCGAATAAAAATCGACGATTTTCTCGAGCTCATCGGCGTAGCTGGCGCGAATGTTGTACACGTTGCGGCGAAACGAGCGCATCGGCTCCGCACCGGTGAACGGTCCGACGAAAGCGACCTTGCCCTTTTCGGCGAACGGAAGCGCCGGGAGGCTCAGGGTGGCGCTGGCATAGCCGACCAGCGCGAGCACGCCTCTTTGTTCTATCAAGATCCTCGCGTTCTCGGCGGAGCGTTTTGCGTCGTTGGCGTCGTCCAGCGCGACGAGCTCGAGGGTGCGCCCGTTGACTCCGCCCGCGTCGTTGACCTGCTTGAAGTAGGCTTGTATTCCTTCGCGGATGTCATCGCCGAGGTCCTTATTGCTGCCGGAGAACGGAGACGATTGGCCGATCAGGATCTTCGTCTTGGTTACGCCCTGGGCGTGAGCAACGCCGCCTGCGAACAAGCAGGCCAGCGCCCCAACCGCTGCAGTCAATGCGCGGATCGTCGTCATTGCTCTTCCTCCTCGTTCACGGAAAAAATCGGCCGCTGAAATACCGGCCCTTTTGTCTATTTGAGAAATTTGCCGCCGCGACCGATCATCGTCAGATCGACGAATTTCGAACCGCTGTGGGTGATCGGGGAGAAATTGACCACAAACTCGCCCAGATCCACATTGTTCATCCCTTCGAGCGCCGCGACGAGCTTTTCGCGCGTCAGGTCCTTGCCGGCACGTTTGAGACCTTCGACCATCACCTTGGCGACGATGAACCCTTCCAGGCTGGAGAAATTGAAATCCGAGTGACCCGACTTGGACATTATTTCCTGGTATTCCTTCACGATCGGTACGCTCGGGCTCCAGGGGAAGGGAACGACCTGCGAGATTGCGACTCCATAGCCGTCGTCCTTGAGCGAGTCCGCGAGCGCCTTGCTGCCTACAAACGAAACGTTGTGGAATTGAGTTGAGCTCCCCAGGCGCTTCATTTGCCGGACGAACTCCGTGATCGAGGTGTACGCCGAAATCATCACGACGCCGTCGGGTTCGGCGGCATTGATGGATTTGACTGCATCTTCCACCTTGATCGTGTTGCGCTCGACCTTGCCGAGGGCGGCGATCTTCAGATTGCGCTTTTCCATCGCGATCTCGACGCCTTTCAGACCTGCCTGGCCGTAGTTGTCGTCCTGGAAGAACACGGCAATTTTCTTGTTACCCGTCGAGACGAGTTGCTCGACGATCTTTTCGGTCTCGTCGTAGTAGCTCGCACGCACGTTGAACACGTAACGGTTGACCGGAGTGCGCAGCAGTTCAGCGCCCGTGAACGGCCCGACAAGCGGCACCTTGGCCGCGGTGAGGATGGGCATCGCTGCGCCCGTCGTCGGGGTGCCGACGTACGAAATCAAGGCGAAGACCTTGTCTTCCTCGATCAGCTTCTTGGTGGCTTCGACGCACAGGGTCGCCTCGTACCGGTCGTCTCGAGTCTTGAGCTGGAGCTTTCTGCCGTAAACTCCGCCCTGTGCATTCACGTGATCGAGATACGACTTGGTTCCAATGTTCATCTGGATTCCCAACTGGGCAGCCGGACCCGAGAAGGCGGCCGATTGGCCGAGCAGGATGGTCTTGGAAGTTACGCCTGGCGCCTGACCGAACGCAGGTCCGGAAAGCGAAACTAAAAACGCGATGAATGCCACGCGAATCATGTGGCCTCCTTGTGAGGATGCCCACTGTACCGCTGATTCTACACTGCAAAAAGGGACCCGAGTCCCTTAGTCCCCGCTACTGGGCGAAGAATTCTTTGACCTTCTCCATCCAAGACTTGGCGCGGGGGTTGTGTCTATCGCTGTCCGTCTGGCTGATCGCCTCGAACTCGCGCAGCAACTCCCTTTGTCGGTCGGTCAGGTTTACCGGAGTTTCGACGACGACGTGGCAGAGCAGGTCGCCGTGTTCCCGGCTGCGCACACCGCGAATGCCCTTGCCACGCAACCGAAATACCTTCCCCGATTGAGTCTCGGAGGGGATTCTGATCTTCGCCGAACCGTCCAAAGTGGGTATTTCGATCTCCCCGCCGAGCGCCGCCGTCGCGAAACTGACCGGCATCTCGCAGTGAAGGTCGTCGTGGTCGCGCTGAAAAACCGGATGGGACTTGACCTGGATCTGCACGTAAAGATCACCTGCTGGCCCGCCATTGACTCCGGGCTCGCCTTCGCCCGAAAGACGGATGCGATCGCCATTGTCTACGCCGGCGGGAATCTTGACCGAGAGCGTTTTTTGTTTTTTCACTCGCGCGGCGCCGTGGCAGCTCGGGCAGGGCTCGGTGATGACCTTTCCGGTTCCGTGGCATTTCGGGCACGCCTGCTGGATGGAGAAAAACCCCTGCTGCATACGCACCTGGCCGTGCCCTTCACAGGTCGGGCACGTTCGCGGCTTGGTCCCGGGTTTCGCCCCGGATCCCTTGCAGGTCTCGCAATCCTCGTAGGTCGGAATGCGAATGCGGGTTTCGGTGCCGCGCGCCGCCTGCTCCAGCGCGACCTCGAGGTTGTAGCGCAGGTCGGCACCGCGATATACCGAGGAGCGGCCGCCTCGCGCCTGGTTGAAGATATCGCCGAAGATATCGCCGAACGCGTCCGCGAAACCCGAAAATCCAGCGGCCCCGCCGCCGGCCATGCCCGCGCGGGGATCGACTCCCGCGTGGCCGTAGCGGTCATAGGCGGCACGCTTGTTGGTGTCGGTCAGGATCTCGTACGCCTCTTTTGCCTCCTTGAACAGCTCTTCGGCCTTGGGGTTATCCGGATTGCGATCCGGATGATGCTTCATGGCGAGGCGCCGATACGCTTTTTTGATGGCCTCCTCGTCGGCGTCGCGGTTGACGCCAAGCACTTCGTAGTAATCCCGCTTCGCCATTGGTTGGCTCTTCCCTTGCTAGATACGCAAAGGCCGAGTTGAGCTGCGCGGTTGCGCGTCAGCTCGAACTCGGCCAGTTAAGGCCGCGCGATTTTCGCGCGGCGCTTAACCTTTCTTGTCCTTCACCTCGGTGAACTCGGCGTCGACGACGTTGGCCTCATCCGCCGGCTTCGATGCCTTTGCGTCGCCGCCGCTCTGGGCGCCCTGCGCCTGCTGCGCTTCGGCGTACATCTTTTCTCCGAGTTTCTGCGCCGCCTGAGAAAGCGCTTGCGTCTTGGCGTCGATTTTCTCCTTGTCGTCGGACTTCATCGCCTCTTCGGCATCCTTGAGCGCGGCCTCGATCTTCGCCTTTTCGTCTGCCGAGACTTTGTCGCCGTATTCCTTCAGCGACTTCTGAACGGAGTGCACCAGCGAATCCAACTGGTTGCGCGACGTCACGATCTCGAGCTGCTTCTTGTCATCGGCCGCGTGGGCTTCAGCGTCCTTTACCATGCGCTGGATCTCGGATTCATTGAGCCCGGAGTTCGCCTTGATGGTGATCTTGTTTTCCTTGCCCGTCGCCTTGTCTCTCGCCGACACGTGCAAGATGCCGTTGGCGTCGATGTCGAAGGTGACCTCGATCTGCGGCATGCCGCGCGGCGCGGGCGGAATGCCCTCCAGATTGAACTGGCCGAGGCTCTTGTTGCCCGAGGCCACGTCGCGCTCGCCCTGCAGCACGTGGATGGTCACCGCGGATTGGTTGTCGTCGGCGGTGGAAAAAACCTGCTGCGCCTTGGTCGGGATGGTGGTGTTTTTCTGAATGAGCTTGGTGAAGACGCCACCCAGAGTCTCGATTCCCAGCGACAAGGGCGTGACATCCAGAAGCAGGACGTCCTTGACGTCCCCCTTCAGCACGCCGCCCTGGATCCCGGCACCGACCGCGACGGCCTCGTCCGGATTGACGTCCTTGCGCGGTTCCTTGCCGAAGAAGTCCTTCACAGTCTCCTGGACCTTGGGCATGCGCGTCATTCCACCGACCAGTATCACGTCCTCGATGTCGGAAACCTTGAGCCCCGCGTCCTTCAACGCGATGCGGCAGGGCTCGACCGTCTTTTCGATCAGATCCTCGACCAGGCTCTCGAATTTGGCGCGCGTGACCTTGATAGCGAGGTGCTTGGGCCCGCTCTTGTCGGCTGTGATGTAGGGCAGATTGATCTCGGTCTGCGCGCTCGAGGACAGCTCGATCTTCGCTTTTTCCGCTGCTTCCTTCAGCCGCTGCAGCGCGAGCACGTCATTTCGCAGGTCGATACCCTGGTCCTTCTTGAATTCGTCGCAGAGGTAATCGATGAGGCGCTGGTCGAAGTCCTCGCCGCCGAGGAACGTGTCGCCGTTGGTGGAGAGTACCTCGAACTGGTGCTCGCCTTCGACTTCTGCGATTTCGATGATCGAGATGTCGAACGTGCCGCCACCGAGGTCATAGACCGCGATCTTGCGATCGCCTTCCTTCTTGTCCAGTCCGAACGCGAGTGCGGCCGCCGTGGGTTCGTTGATGATGCGCTTGACTTCCAGTCCCGCGATGCGGCCGGCGTCCTTGGTCGCCTGGCGCTGGGAATCGTTGAAGTACGCCGGGACCGTGATGACCGCTTCGGTGACGTCCTCGCCGAGGTAGTCCTCGGCGGTCTTTTTCATTTTGCGCAGGATTTGGGCAGAGACTTCCTGAGGAGCGATCTTCTTGCCGCGGACCTCGACCCAGGCGTCGCCGTTGTCGGCCTTGACGATCTTGTAGGGCATCAGGGCGATATCCTTCTGCACCTCCTTCTCCTCGAACTTGCGGCCGATGAGGCGCTTGATCGCGTAGAGAGTGTTCCTCGGATTGGTGACCGCCTGCCGCTTGGCCGGCGCACCGACGAGAATTTCCCCGTCCTCCATGTAGGCGACGATGGAGGGCGTGGTGCGGGCGCCTTCCGAGTTCTCGATTACCTTGGGCTTGCCGCCCTCCATGATCGCGACGCACGAGTTGGTCGTCCCGAGGTCGATTCCGATGATCTTTCCCATGACCTTTCCTTTTGAATTTTCTGACAAATAACCTTGAAGCCGATATGGGGATCAATCCCTCAACTTCAAGCTTGATCGTCCTTGGGCTTGGCCACGGTGACCAGCGCCGGCCGGATCACCCGGTCGTGCAGGCTGTAGCCCTTTTGCAGCACGTTGATTATCGTGTTCGGTTCCTTTTCCGAAGGGAGCATGCTGATCGCCTGGTGCCGGTGGGGATCGAACTTCTCCCCGATGGGATTGATCTCCCTGAGATTGGCTTTGGCGAACACGGTATTCAACTGCTTCAATGTCAGGTCGACTCCGCTCTTCAACGTTTCAAGCGCGGCGGAGTCTGCCGCGAGGGTCGCTTCCAGGCTGTCCTTGACGGGGAGCAGGTCCGCGGCGATGGCCTCGATCGCGTACTTGTAGGCGTTTGCCAGTTCGACCGCCGTCCGCTTTCGGATATTTTCCGCCTCCGCCTTGGCTCTGAGCCAGGCGTCGTGGTGTTCCTGGGCCTTCAGATCCGCGCGTCGCAACAGCTCCTCGGTATCGGGTACGGGCGCGACATCCGCCGGTTTGGCGACCGCCGCGTCCGGATCGACTGACGTATCGCCCGTAGAAACCTGCGGGCTCGGCTGGTCCGGTTCAGACATTAAGGTCTCCGCAATATGTGCCTCGACATGGCAGGAGGCATAGGCGTGCCCCTTTAGTCGACCATTCTAACTGGGGCTCTCCGAGGCGATTTCAAGAGCTGTCGGCCCGGCTTCGGTTGTCTTCAGCGCGGTTCTTTTCAACCCGCGGATTCCAGGATTCGATCACCCAGCCGGCAAGATGCTGCCGCGCGATGTCGGCTAGGGCACGAATCCAGTCAGCCCGCTCGTTGAGACAGGGCAACAGGTGAAATTCCCTGCCTCCAGCACCGAGGAAGATCTTTCGGCCCTCGACGCCGATTTCTTCGAGCGTCTCGAGGCAATCCGCGACGAACCCCGGACAGATCACGTCCACGCGGTGCATGCCCTGCCGGCCGTAGTCGGCCAGGGTGGACACGGTATAGGGCTCTATCCATTCCGCCCGCCCAAAACGGGACTGGAAGGCGATTTGCCAGTGGCTCTCGGCAAGCTCGAGTTCCTGGGCAAGCAGGCGCGCAGTCGTTTGGCACTCGGAATGGTAGGGATCCCCTCGGGCAAGAGTGTAACTTGGCAAGCCGTGGAAACTCATGAGCAGCCTGTCCGGACGTCCTGACTGCCGCCAGTACTCGCGCACGAGATTTGCGAGCGCCGCGATGTACAAGGGATGGTCGTGAAAATGCTTCACCAGCCGGATTTCCGGTACGTTGCGCGTCCTCCGCAGAAACTCCGCGACTTGATCGAGCGCGCTTGCGGTCGTGCTCGCCGCGTACTGGGGGTACATGGGAAGCACGAGCACGCGCTCGCAGCCTTCAGCCTTCTGGCGGGCGAGCGTACCGGCGATCGAAGGCTCGCCGTAACGCATGGCAAAATCGACCGTGAGCGGCATTGGGACGTGCAACCCGAAGTGGCCGTGAAGCAATCGCGCCTGCCTCTCGGTGTGCACCCTGAGCGGGGATCCCTCGGACGTCCATATGCTGGCGTACTTCCGCGCGGACTTCCGCGGCCTTGAATTGAGCACGAAGCCGTGCAGGATCGGCATCCAAAGCGCGCGGGGAATCTCGATCACGCGCGGGTCGGACAGAAATTGCTTCAGATACCGGCGCACCGCCCGTGGCGTCGGCGCATTCGGCGTGCCGAGGTTGACGAGCAGGATCGCCGTCTTTGCGACCGCGTCGTGCCGATGTTCCGGCTCAGCAAGATAGCGCATGCTTTGAGGGTCAGGTGAATGCCGAGCGCGAGAGCCGCAAAAGCTCCCAAATGCCCGGCTCGCCCCTCAATTCCTCAAGTCAATGTTGTGATAGCGCACTCGACAACAGCTTGGCGGTGATGTCGACGATCGGTATGACGCGCTCGTAGGCCATGCGCGTCGGCCCTATCACCCCAACCGTACCGATGATTTGTCCATCGACTTCGTACGGCGCCGTGACCACGCTGCATTCGTCGAGCGGCGCGATGCCGGACTCGCCGCCGATGTAGAGCTGCACCCCCTGTGCGCGGGTGCTCAGCTCGAGGATCTGCACAAGCAGCGTCTTCTTCTCGAAGAGCTCGAACAGCTCGCGCAGCCGAGACATGTTCGAGGCGAGTTCATGCGAGTCGAGCAAATTCCTCTCGCCGGATATGACGTAGTTTTCCGTAGACTCGGACAAGGCCTCGCTGCCGGCCTCGAGCGCCGCGGTCATGAGCAGCGTCATATCCTCGCGAAGCTGCTTCAGCTCGTCGCGTAGGCGGCGACGGATGTCATCGAACGTGAGTCCGGCGTAGTTCTGGTTGAGGAAATTTGCCGCCATGGTGAGCTCGGAAGGCGTATAGGTCTTCTCCGTGAACAGTATTCGGTTTTGCACATCCCCGTCCGGTGTTACGATGATCAGCAAGACGCGCTTTTCCGAAAGTGCCAGAAACTCGATGTGGCGGAAGGCCGGCGTCTTGCGTTTGCTGGCAACCACGACGCCCGCGAAATGGGTGAGCTCGGAGAGAAGCTGCGAGGCCGCGCCGATGAGGCGCTGCGGGTGGTCGGGATGAAGATTGACTTCGAGCTGGCTGATCTCGACGCGATCGAGCTGCTTTACGGTAAGCAGGGTATCGACGAAGAAGCGATAGCCGCGGGGGGTGGGAATCCGTCCCGCCGAGGTATGGGGGCTCGCGACAAAGCCGAGTTCCTCGAGGTCCGCCAACACGTTCCGGATCGTGGCCGGGCTCAAGTCCAGACCGGAGTAGCGCGACAGCGATCGCGAGCCGACCGGCTCACCTTCGGCGATATAGCGCTCCACCAGGGTCTTGAGCAGGATCTGCGCGCGACGGTCCAGCATAGCTCGCGATTCTACAGAATCGGCCTGATTTGCGGTTTTGTTCCACACCTTGCCGGCAGCCTTTTTGTCACGACTACATGTTCATGATTTAATGACGGTATGTCCGCTTTCAATACCATCGCGTTGATAGGCCGCTACCACTCCCCCGATGTCGCGACCGCGCTCGCCACGATGGGCGAGTACCTGCGCGGGCAGGGGTGCACAGTGCTGGTGGAGAAGGAAACCGCGGCTACCAACCGCGTCGGCGGGTTTCCCATAGCCGATTACGATGAAATCGGTGCCCGCGCGGACCTGGTCGTGGTACAGGGAGGCGATGGAAGCATGCTCAACGCAGCACGAAACCTGGCGGGCCACCATGTGCCCCTCGTCGGTGTCAACCAGGGCCGTCTCGGATTCATGACCGACATCGCTTCGTCCAGAATGCTCGACGCTATGGCCGAGATTCTCGCTGGCCGCCACGCGATCGAAGAGCGAACGATGCTCGCGGCCGAAGTGCGCCGCCGGGGCGTAGTCACGCTCGCCACGCTCGCGCTCAACGACGCGGTCGTGAACAAGGGATCTGTCGGTCGGTTGATCGAATTCTTGGTAAACATCGACGGCGAGTTCCTCTATGACTTGCGGGCCGACGGCCTGATCGTGGCGACGCCCACGGGGTCGACCGCTTACGCGCTTTCATCGGACGGGCCGATAATGCAACCGAGCGTGCCGGGGTTCGCGTTGGTGCCGATCTGCCCGCACACGTTGTCCAACCGACCCATCATGGTCAGCGATCGCACCGTGATCGAGATCAGCCTGAAACGCTCGATCGATGCGCGGCTCCACTTCGACGGGCAGCTGCAATGCGACCTTCAGGAGGGCGACCGCGTCGTTATCCGGCGCGCGGAGCATACCGTGAAGTTCGTCCATCCTCCCGGGTACAGCTACTTCGCTATGTTGCGCGAGAAGCTGCACTGGAGCGAAGTGCTGTAGCCGCGGATGCTCTTGCACCTGTCCATTCGGGACTTCGCAATCGTCGATCGCCTGGAGCTCGAGTTTCGGCCGGGTTTTACGGCTCTGACGGGCGAGACCGGTGCGGGAAAATCCATCCTGATCGACGCTTTGTCGTTGACGCTCGGCGATCGCACGGGAAGCGAGCAGGTGCGCTCAGGGGCCGAACGCGCGGACGTGACTGCCGAGTTTGCGATTGATTCCTTGCCCGGAATCGGGGATTGGTTGCACGAGCAGGCGCTCGAGGGTGATCCGAACCGCTTGCTGTTGCGCCGAGTGCTTGACGCAAACGGGCGTTCGCGCGCATTCATCAACGGCTATGCTGCGACAATCAATCAGTTACGTGAGGCGGGAGAGCGGCTCGTCGACATCCACGGCCAGCACGCGCACCAGTCGCTTCTCAAGCCCGAGGCCCAGCGCCTGGTACTCGACGCACATGCCGGGCTCGCTTCGCTTGCACAAGAATCGGGTGGCGCTCATCGCGAGTGGCAAAGACTTTGCCGTGCGAGAGTCGACCACGAGAATAATACGGCATCACGCAACGCGGAGCGGGAGCAACTAATTTGGCAGGTCGAAGAGCTGTCGCGGGTGGCGCTCGGGCCCGGCGAATGGGACGCCATCCAGTCCGAGCATGGCCGGCTCGCCCATGCGGCCAGCCTGACTGAGGGTGTGCGGAGTGCGATCGACCTGCTATCCGATTCCGAGAGCGCTGCGCTCGGCGTGCTGTCCGGAGTGCTCTCGCGGCTGCGCCCGCTAGCCGAATACGACACGTCGCTGCGCGAATCGATCGCGCTGCTCGAGTCGGGCGAAGCGCAGGTACGCGAGGCAACCTATGCATTGCGCCACTACTCAGATCGCATCGAACTGGACCCGGGACGTCTGCGCGAAGTCGAGCAGCGCCTTGAGACGGTCCACGATGCGGCGCGCAAGTTTCGCGCGCGGCCGGAGGCTCTGCCCGAGCTTCTCACTTCGCTTCGCTCGCGGCTGAAAGATCTGGAGATGACCGCGAATCTCGATGCCCTTGTCAAGCAGGAGCAGGCGGCGCGCTCACGCTACGACGGGCTTGCGACACGACTTTCGGCCGAGCGCACCAAGGCCGCGGCGAAACTCCGCCGCGAGGTGAACGCCGCGATGAAGGAACTTGCGATGACCGGAGGGCGGTTCGAGGTGGAGCTTCACCCGCTTCTGCCGGACGGCAGCGTCGCGGGCAACGAAGAGGTCGAATTCCTGGTAACCACCAACCCGGGCGTGGAGCCGCGCCCTCTCGCCAAGGTGGCGTCCGGAGGGGAGCTGTCCCGCATCAGCCTCGCGATTCAGGTGATCACGAGCAGGGCCGCCGCCGTGCCTACCTTGATCTTCGACGAAGTCGACGCCGGCATTGGCGGAGCGGTAGCCGAAGTAGTGGGCAAGAAATTGAGAACCCTTGGAGAAGAGCGCCAGGTTCTGTGCGTCACGCATCTTCCGCAGGTCGCCGCCCAGGCCCGCGAACAGTGGTCGGTGGCCAAGGGCACGGAAAGCGGCAGCGCGAAGAGTCGCGTCGCGGTCCTCGACCAGAAGTCCCGCATTGAAGAGATCGCGCGCATGCTGGGCGGGGTCGCGATCACCGCGACGACGCGCAAGCACGCGGCGGAGATGCTCGGCTTGCGGTAATATTTGCGGGTGAGTTGATGTCGGTTGGCCCAGGAGGACAGGGGATGAACGCGGCAAGTCGTCAGGGGGGCGTAAGCCCAATCGTTCTGCTCGTGGTGATCGCGGTGGCTCTCGCGGCAGCGTACGTTGCGATCGACCTCTACACCGGGGGCGAGAAAGACATGCTCACCGTTGAGACCCGTGGCGTGGGGATGATCTCAGCGCTTTCGGCGTACAGGCGCGAGAGCGGCGCCTATCCAGAGGCTCTCGACAAGCTCGTACCCAAGTACGTCCTGGCGGTGAGCAAATGCCCGAGCGGCGCGCCTATGGGCTACCTTGTTTCGAACGGTGAGTACGTGATTAACTGCCCGAACGTGGTTTTCAAATCCATGCCGTACAGCTACGATTCGCAATCGAAGCGTTGGCGCGGTTGATTTTCATCCGGATTGCTTCATGGGTTTGTGCGGGTGGGACCGTTCGGCTAGAATCCGGCACTTCCCAGGCGCGTAGCTCAGTTGGCTAGAGCGCATCCTTGACATGGATGAGGTCGTTGGTTCGATTCCAATCGCGCCTACCAACTGCAGTTAAATTCGGCGGCGTGGCCGCCGCTTTAGCTCCGCGCGTTGGAACGCATGCCGAATATCCGCCTTCCTGACGGCTCGATAAAGAGCTTTCCCAGCCCGGTCACCGTCGCCGAAGTCGCTCAGGCCATCGGACCGGGGCTGGCGCGCGCCGCCCTCGCTGGGAGGGTGAACGGAAAACTGGTCGATACCTCGTACTGTCTCGAGAGCGATAGCGAGCTCGCCATCGTCACCGAGCGCGACAAAGAGGGCCTTGAGATTCTTCGGCATTCCGTTGCGCACTTGCTCGCCTACGCCGTGAAGGAGCTGTTCCCCGAGGCGCAAGTGACCATCGGGCCGGTAATTGAAAACGGCTTCTACTACGATTTTTCGTTCAAGCGGCCGTTCACGCCGGACGATCTCGGTGCCATCGAAAAGCGCATGGCGGAACTGGCAAAAAAGGACTTCCCGGTGACGCGCGAGGTCTGGCCGCGCGACAAGGCGGTTCAATACTTCAAATCCATCGGCGAGCGCTACAAGGCGGAGATCGTCGCGTCGATTCCCGCGAACGAAGAGGTTTCGCTGTACCGGGAAGGGGATTTCATCGATTTGTGCCGCGGCCCGCACGTTCCCTCCACCGGCAAGCTCAAGGTATTCAAGCTGATGAAGGTCGCCGGCGCCTACTGGCGCGGAGACCCCAAGAACGAGATGCTGCAACGGATCTACGGGACTGCCTGGGCCAAGAAGGAGGAGCAGGAAGCGTACTTGCGCATGATCGAGGAGGCTGAGAAGCGCGATCACCGGCGGCTGGGCACGCAGCTCGATCTTTTCCACCTCCAGGAAGAAGCCCCGGGCATGGTGTTCTGGCATCCGAAGGGTTGGGCGGTCTGGCAGCAGGTCGAGCAGTACATGCGCCGCGTCTACCGGGACAACGGCTATCTCGAAGTGCGCTGCCCGCAGGTCCTCGACCGCCGTCTTTGGGAGAAATCCGGCCATTGGGAAAATTACAAGGAGCTGATGTTCACCACCGAGTCGGAGAATCGCGACTACGCGATCAAGCCGATGAACTGTCCCGGCCACGTGCTGATCTACAACAAGGGCCTGCACAGCTACCGCGAGCTGCCGCTGCGCTACGGCGAGTTCGGCGTGTGCACCCGCAACGAACCCTCGGGCGCTCTGCATGGCATCATGCGCATCCGCGCTTTCACCCAGGACGACGGCCACATATTTTGCACCGAGGAGCAGATCCAGCCGGAGGTCACGGCGTTTACGACGCTGCTGCAAAAGGTCTACGCAGACTTCGGCTTCACCGAGGTCGTCTACAAACTCGCCACGCGCCCTTCGAAAAGGGTCGGCGCAGACGAGCTTTGGGACAAAGCCGAGCGCGCGCTTCAGGTATCCCTGGATTCGAGCGGTCTCGGTTACGACCTGCTCCCAGGAGAGGGCGCATTCTACGGCCCCAAGATCGAATACCATCTGAAAGACAGCATCGGTCGCTCTTGGCAATGCGGCACCATGCAGGTCGATTTCTCCATGCCCGGACTGCTCGGTGCGGAGTACGTCGCCGAGGACAATACGCGCAGGGTGCCGGTGATGCTGCACCGGGCCATCGTCGGCTCCATGGAACGCTTCATCGGCATTCTTATCGAGAATTACGCCGGTGCGATGCCCCTGTGGCTTGCGCCGGTACAGATTGCGGTACTCAATATCTCCGAAGGCCAAGCCGACTACACGGCGCGCGTCGCGGCGAGTTTGAAGCAGGCAGGCTGGCGCTGCGAGGCCGACTTGAGGAACGAGAAAATAACCTATAAAATTCGGGAACATAGCTTGCAGAAGCTGCCTTACCAACTGATCGTCGGCGAAAGGGAGAAGGCAGCCGAAAAGGTGGCCGTGCGTACCCGCAGCGGTGAAGACCTCGGGCAGATGTCCCTGCCGGACTTCATCGCCCGCCTCCGCAGCGAGGCCAAGGCGGGGAGTACGGCTTAATTTTTAATTTTCTGGAGGATGCAACATCGCCACGGAAAGAACGCAGCGCATCAACATCGAGATCAATGCGCCCGAAGTGCGCTTGATCGGAGCCGCCGGCGAGCAAGTCGGCATCGTGCCGATTGCCCAGGCCCTGAAAATGGCCGAGGAAGCCGAAGTCGATCTGGTGGAAATTGCTCCGCTTGCCAAGCCGCCCGTCTGCAAACTGATGGACTACGGCAAGTTCAAGTACCGCGAGGCGAAAAAAGCTCACGAAGCCAAGCTCAAGCAGAAGCAGATCCACGTCAAAGAGGTGAAGTTCCGTCCCGGGACCGACGAAGGCGACTACAAGATCAAGCTGCGCAACTTGATCAAGTTTCTCGATGAAGGCGACAAGACCAAGGTCACCTTGCGCTACCGCGGCCGGGAGATGGCGCATCAGGAATTTGGCGTGCGGCTGATCGAACGGGTGAAGCAGGATCTCGAGCCGCACGCGGTGGTGGAGCAGTATCCGAAGATGGAAGGGCGGCAACTGATCATGGTGCTAGCCCCGAAGAAGGGCAAGAAAGAAATCAAGAAGCCGGTGAAAAAGGAAGCCAAGAAGGAGCCCAAGAAGGAACCGAAACCTGAGGTTTCGCCCTAGCGCAGCAGCAGGTTTTAGAAGAAGTGGTGCCGAGGTTTGCAAGCGCTCCACAGGAGCCGCCCGTCGCCATGCAAAAACAGGAGTCATGCAATGCCCAAACTGAAAACCAAGCGCAGCGCCGCCAAGCGTTTCAAGATACGCTCCGGCGGCAGCATCAAGCGCTCGCAGGCGTTCAAGCGCCACATCCTCACCAAGAAAACCACCAAGAACAAACGCCATTTACGCGGAACTGCGGAAGTGCACGCTACGGACAAGCAGCATGTCCGCGCGATGCTCCCGTACGCGTAAGGGAGGGCCGCCATGCCACGAGTCAAACGCGGCGTAGCCGCGCACGCCAAACACAAGAAGGTTCTCCGTCAGGCCAAAGGGTTCCGCGGCCGCCGCGGCAATGTTTTCAACATTGCCAAAGAAGCGGTGATGAAGGCGGGGCAGTATGCCTACCGTGACCGCAAGCAACGCAAGCGCCAGTTTCGCGTTCTCTGGATCGCGCGCATCAACGCGGCTGTGCGCGAGCACGGCATGACCTACTCGGCTTTCATGCACGGTCTCAAGAAGGCTTCGATCGAGGTCGATCGCAAGGTGCTCGCCGACCTGGCCGTGGTCGACAAGGCCGCTTTCGCGCAACTCGCGAGCCAGGCGAAGGCCAAGCTCGGCGCGTAGTACTGAAAATCCCTCCTTCCCGAGGAAGGGTGGCGCACAGCGCCGAGGTAGTCGAATTTCCGATGATCGATCTGGATAAACTTGTTTCGAGGGCGAGCGCCGAGTTCAGTGGCACGAACGACGCGAACGGTCTCGATCGCGTGAAGGCGCGCTACCTCGGGAAGTCGGGCGTACTGAGCGAGGCGCGGAAGGAGCTTGCCAAGCTCCCGCCGGACGAGCGCCGTGACGCCGGTGCGCGCTTCAACGAAGCGAAAGACAGGATCGAAGCGGCGCTCGCCGCTCGCCGCGAGACGCTGGCCGCCGCCGAGCTCGATTTGCGGCTCGCGGAAGAGGCGCTGGACGTGACTCTGCCGGGGCGCGGCCTCGCCCGCGGCGGCCTGCATCCCGCGACGCGCACGCTCGAGCGCATCGAGCAGCTTTTTCGCTCGATCGGGTTCGAGGTGGCGGACGGCCCCGAGATCGAGACCGATTTCCACAACTTCACGGCGCTCAATCAGCCGCAGGACCACCCCGCGCGTTCGATGCACGACACGTTCTATCTGAAGGGCACAGGGCAGAACCTGCTGCTGCGCACGCACACCTCGCCGATCCAGATACGCTACATGCAAAATCACGAGCCTCCGATCAAGATCATCGCGCCCGGCCGGGTGTACCGCGTCGATTCGGACGCGACCCACACGCCGATGTTCCACCAGGTGGAGGGTCTCTGGATCGACGAGGCGGTGAGCTTCGCCGATCTCAAAGGCGTTCTCACCGATTTCCTGCGCAAGTTCTTCGAAGACGAGAAGCTGCGAACGCGCTTTCGGCCGTCTTTTTTCCCTTTTACCGAACCATCGGCCGAAGTCGACATGAGCTGCGTATTTTGCGGCGGGGCCGGCTGCAGGGTATGCGGGCAAACCGGTTGGCTCGAGGTAGCCGGCAGTGGTGAAGTGCATCCCAACGTGCTCAAGGCCTGCGGCGTAGACCACGAGAAGTACATGGGCTTCGCTTTCGGAATGGGCCCGGATCGGTTGACGATGCTCCGTTACGGGATAGACGACTTGCGACTTTTCTACGATGGCGATCTGCGCTTTCTCGCCCAGTTCACGTGAAATTTCCAGAAAGCTGGTTGCGATCCTTCGTCGATCCGAAAATACCGACGCAGGAGCTCGCGCGCGTGCTGACCATGGGCGGGCTCGACGTCGAATCGGTCGAGCCCGTTGCGCCCATTTTCGACAGGGTCGTGGTCGGGCAAGTCCTCCAGGCCGCAAAGCACCCCAACGCCGACCGGCTCACGCTCTGCGAGGTCGACGTCGGCGGTGGCTCGACCCTCGCGATCGTCTGCGGAGCTCCAAACGTCGTCGCGGGAATGAAAGCTCCGGTAGCGATGCTGGGCGCGCGGCTCCCGGACATGGAAATCAAGCAAGCGAAGGTCCGCGGCGTCGAGTCGAGAGGCATGCTGTGCTCGGCCAAGGACCTGGGTCTTTCGCAGGATCATTCCGGGGTGCTTGTGTTGCCGGCCGAAGCGCAGCCCGGGGCGGACGTGCGCCGGGTGCTCGACCTGGACGATCAGCTCATCACGCTCAAGCTTACGCCGAACCGCGGCGACTGCCTGAGCCTGCGCGGCATCGCGCGCGAAGTCTCGATCCTGACCGGTACCCCGCCCGCTGTGTTTGCCGTGGTCCCGGCGAAGGTTGCGCTGGACGAAGAACGCAAGATCCAGCTCCAGGATACGGCGGCGTGCCCGCGCTACTGCGGCCGCGTCATACGCGGCGTCGACGCAAAAGCACGAACGCCCGACTGGATGGTGCGCCGGTTGGAGCGTTGCGGGCTGCGCTCGATTTCCGCTATTGTCGACATCACCAACTTCGTGATGCTCGAGCTCGGGCAGCCCCTGCACGCTTTCGACAACCACGCGATCGAAGGCGAAGTGATCGTGCGGCGCGCCCGCAACGGCGAGCGCCTTAGGCTGCTCAACGGACAGGAGATCGAATTGACCCCCGACGTGTTGCTTATCGCCGACGCAAAGAAGCCGCTTGCGCTCGGCGGGGTCATGGGCGGGGAGACGAGTGCGGTTTCCGGTTCGACCGTCGAGCTGTTTCTTGAGGCGGCGTGGTTCAATCCCTCCGCTGTCGCGGGCCGTGCTCGACGCTTCGGACTGTCCAGCGACGCGGCTTTCCGTTTCGAGCGCGGCGTGGATTTCGCGGGCACCGAAGAGGCAATCGAGCGCGCCACGCAGCTGATATTCGACGTTTGCGGCGGCGCGGCAGGACCGGTAAGCGAAGCTACGGCAACGCTCCCGCAGCGCAAGCCGGTCCGGCTCCGCTCGAGCCGCGCGAGCAAGATCATCGGCGTGCAGTTCTCGGATGAGCAGATCGCGGGGTTGCTCAAGCGCCTGCAGCTGCCGCATGCGCGCTCGGGCGGTGAATTCACGGTTACCCCGCCTTCGTACCGTTTCGATCTCGAGATCGAAGAGGACATGGTCGAGGAAATCGCGCGGCTGCATGGCTACGACAATATTCCATCCCGGCCGCCGCGGGCGGCGCTCGCCATGCTCTCCGCTCCGGAGGGCCGCAGGACCCTCTCCGAGCTAAAGCGGATTCTGGTAGACCGAGAGTACTTCGAGGTCGTGAATTTCAGCTTCGTTGAGGCGCAGTGGGAGAGCGATTTCTGCGGCAACGCCGAGCCGATCGCCCTCGAAAATCCGATTGCCGCCCAGCTCGACGTGATGCGTTCGAGTCTCATGGGAAGCCTGGTGGCGAACCTGCGTTTCAACCTGGCGCGCAAGGTCGATCGCGTGCGCGTGTTTGAGGCTGCCCGCTGCTTTTTGCGCCTCTCCGGGGGAGAGGATCCTCGCGATCCGGCGAGAGCGCTCGCCGGCTACCACCAGCCTCTGCGCATCGGCGGTCTTGCCTACGGGCCGGCTGCTGCCGAGCAATGGGGTGTTCCCATGCGCCCAAGCGATTTTTACGACGTCAAGGGCGATGTCGAAGCACTCCTCGCTCCGCGCGAGGCGCGCTTCGCCCCCCTCGCTCATCCGGGGCTGCACCCGGGCCGCGCGGCCGCCGTCCGCTTGGGCGGCACGGCCATCGGTTGGCTCGGCGAGTTGCATCCGCGCTGGCAGCAGAAATACGATTTGCCTCAGGCTCCGGTTCTCTTTGAGCTGGACGTCACCGGGCTGGCCGCGGTGGACATGCCGCAATACCGGGAAATCTCGAAGTTTCCCCCGGTGATTCGGGATCGTTCAATGGAGTTTGATGAGGGGATACCGGTTTCGGGCATCCTGGAGGAACTTGCCCGAAATCGCCCCCCCTTGGTTCAGAATATCCGGCTGTTTGACTTCTACCGGGGGAAAGGTGTAGAAAGAGGTAAAAAAAGCCTTGCGTTTCGGGTAGTTATGCAAGATACTGCAAGGACGTTGACCGATGCGGAAGCGGACGCCGCAATGGCGCAACTGACTGAGCTTCTCGCCGCAAAATTCGGTGCTAAATTACGTACTTAAGTAATGAAGTGGAGGGGGATTCTGCCTCTCCAAGGGAGCGCAAATGACACTTACAAAAGCCGAGCTTGCGGACATGCTTTTTGAGAAGGTGGGGCTGAACAAGCGCGAGGCGAAGGACATGGTGGAGACGTTCTTCGAGGAGATCCGCCTGGCGCTCGAAAACGGGGAGAGCGTGAAGCTATCCGGGTTCGGCAACTTTCAGTTGCGCAACAAACCGCAGCGGCCCGGCCGCAACCCCAAGACCGGCGAGGAAATTCCCATTACGGCGCGGCGCGTGGTCACGTTTCACGCAAGCCAGAAGTTGAAGGCGCTGGTCGAGCAGACCCATGGAAAGCAAGGCGACCAAGGATAGCCTGCCGCCGATCCCGGCGAAGCGCTACTTCACCATCGGGGAAGTGAGCGAGTTGTGCGGGGTCAAGCCGCACGTTTTGCGCTACTGGGAGCAGGAATTCACTCAGCTTCGTCCGGTCAAGCGCCGCGGTAACCGTCGCTACTATCAGCACCACGAGGTGCTGCTCATCCGCCGAATCCGCGAGCTCCTGTACGAACAGGGGTTCACCATCAGCGGCGCGCGCAACCGCCTCGACGAGAACCTGAGCGCGGCGTCGGCACGCTCCGCGACCTCGTCGGCCTCTGCGCCACGCGGCCAGGAGGCGCGGAGCGTCAACCTCTCAGTACTTAAGCAGGAGCTGAAGAACGTCATCGAGCTGTTGCGCTGAAACGAGGCGAATTGTCACACCCGCTCTGATATACTTTTGACGCATCGGGGCGTAGCGCAGCCTGGTAGCGTACCTGCATGGGGTGCAGGTGGTCGCGAGTTCGAATCTCGCCGCCCCGACCAACTCAACCCTGTTTCGAAGACAATCATGAAGCTCCTGAGTTGGATTTGCGCTGCCGCGCTTGCGGTAGCCGCGACGTCGACGCTTGCCCAAGGCTACCCGGCCAGGCCGGTGAAGATCGTCGTGCCCTTCGCTGCCGGCGGTGTAGCCGACATCACCGCCCGCGTCCTCTCGCAAAAAATGAGCGAGGCGATGGGGCAGCAGGTGCTCGTCGAGAACCGGCCGAGCGCCGGTGGAATCATCGCATCGGAAGCGGTCGCGAAGGCGGAACCAGACGGCTACACCTTGCTCTTCATCACCAACGGCAATGCGGTGAGCGCGTCCCTGTTCAAGTCGCTGCCCTACGACACGTTGAACGACTTTGCCCCGATTTCCACCGTCGGCTTTTTTGACCTCGTAATGGTGGTGAACTCGGATTCGAAGATCGGCTCGGTGGGTGAACTGATCGCGTCGGCAAGGGCGAATCCCAACAAGCTCAACATCGGCACGATCAACATCGGCAGCACGCAGAACCTCGCTGCGGAACTTTTCAAGTCGATGTCTGGAATCGAAGCGCAGGTTGTTCCGTTCAAGGCAACGCCCGCGGTCATCCTTGCGCTCAAGGGCAATGACGTGCAAGTGGCCTTTGAAATCCTGGCACCGGTGATGGCGCAGATCAAGGGCGGTGCCCTCAGGCCGCTCGCAGTAACGTCCGACAAGCGCTACGGGGGCCTGCCGGATGTTCCGACCGTTGCGGAGAGCGGCGTGCGCGGCTACCAGGCGGCTTCGTGGAACGGCGTCGCCGCGCCGGCAAAAACGCCCAAGGTCGTGATCGATCGGCTTAGCCGCGAGGTCAACGCTGCAGTCTCCGCACCCGAAGTGCGCAATCGGCTGCAGGATCTCGGCGTGGACGCGCGCGCGGGAACCCCCGAGGCACTCAGGGCCCTTCTCACGGCTGAGATCGTCAAGTGGCGCGCGGTGATAGAGCGCGCCCGAATCGAAAAACAGTGACGCGGCACGGATGACCAAGGCGATCGCCGGTCCCGATCCGAATCCGGTCAAACCGAAGTACTTACCACCTTCCTGCGCCTGCGACGCGCACTGCCACATCTTCGGCCCGGCGGCGAAGTTTCCCTACGCGCCCGAGCGCCGCTACACGCCGCCCGACTCCCCGAAGGAGAAGCTGCGCGCGTTGCACGAGCATCTGGGTATTGCGCGCGCGGTGCTGGTGCAGGCGAGCTGCCACGGCGCGGACAATCGCGCGATGCTCGATGCGATCGCCTGGTCCCGGAAGTTCGAGCCGGGCGGCGCCTGGCGCGGCGTGGCGATGGTCGGAGACAGACCGACCGAGCGCGAGCTCGAGGCGCTGCATGCGGGTGGCGTGCGCGGCGTGCGCTTCAACTTCGTGCGGCATCTGGGCGGCGCGCCGGATCCGCGCGTGTTCGAACGCACGCTCGCGATGATCGAGCCGCTCGCTTGGCACGTGGTGCTGCATTTCGACGCCGAAGACATCGAAGCTCATGCCGGAATGTTCCGCCGCCTGCGCGTGCCGTTCGTCATCGACCACATGGGGCGCGTCCAGGCGCAGCACGGGATCGATCAGAAGCTCTTTCGAACGCTGCTCGATTTGATGAACAACGAGCTTGCCTGGGTGAAATTGAGCGGACCCGAACGCGTGTCAGCGGCCGGAAAGCCGTTTCACGACGCGGTGCCATTTGCGGCGGCGCTGGTCGAGTCGGCGCCTGAGCGCGTGCTGTGGGGAACCGACTTTCCCCATCCTAACGTAAAGGCCATGCCGAACGACGGCGAGCTGGTCGACTTTTTTGCGAAGACCGTTCCGGACGAGAAGCTCAGAAAACGGATCCTGGTGGACAACCCCGCGCGGCTCTACTGGGCGGACGCGAAAGCCGCACGGGTGGTCTCCTAGCCGAGCGGAGGAAATGCGCGAGGGCTATCGGGGCGCGTTAGCGCCCACAGCTACAAACCCGCGGCGATCAGCCTGAGCGAGAAAGCCTTCGTGACGGCGTGGCGGGAGTTGGCGGCGCCGAGCTTGCGCCTCACGTTCGAGAGGTGGAACGCGACGGTGCGCTCGGAAATCTGCAGCGCCTGGCCGATTTCAGAAGTCGTCTTACCGCTTGCCGACTGGATCAAACATTGGCTCTCGCGGTCGCTGAGAAGCCTGCTGGGAGCGCCGTCAAGCTGGCGCAGCAGCCCGACCCGGTCGGCACCGCGCCGGGCGATGCGCGCCGCCGTATAATGAATGGCGCACGCGACGAGCTGACAATCCGGCAGGGTCGCGAGGATGCGGCGCTCGGCTGCGGAGCCGCCGCGGGCCAACGCGAAGCTGGTGAGGCTCCATTGCCCGCGAGGCCCGCGGACGGAGCAAGAAACCCCCGTCGCGAGTCCGAATTCGCTCGCCTTGGCGAGCGCCTTGCCATACCGCGCCGCGATTTTTTTCCAGGGTAAAGGGGTGACCTCCTGCAAGGCGAGACGGCGCAGCGGACCGGGCAGGAGATCCCTGTCACGATCGGCGCAGTATCGGTGCCAGTGAACTGGAAAATTATCGAACCGGAGTTCGTGGGTCGCGCCGCGCGGCTGAGAGAAGCGGCCGCGGAACATGAAGTACCGGAAGCCGAGCTGTTCGGTGATGAGGAGCAGTGCTTCCTCAAGGGCCGTCTTCGAGCGGTAGGCAAGAATCTGCGCAAGGCGCACGGCCCCCTTGTGGCCCATGTGGTCTCTCTCCCCTAGGGTCAATCCTCTTATTCTGGCTGATACTTTACGCCTTCGTCGGCGCTGCGCAAAACGCCCCCTTTTTCCGGGCCTCGCGCTTTCCACGACCGAGTGCGGGTGCTTTTCGGAGTCTGGACAGGCGCTTAGCTTAGAGTCCGGCGTGCCGGGTAGTCCTGCCTTGACTTCGCCGATTGTGCGGCGCAATATCCCGTCGCCTTCTCAAATATTTCAGGGTTTTAGCTGCGTGGCGGTCCAAATTCCCCCTTCGGCCGAGCAATTTACGGTCGCCGCCCAGGCGTTCCTGCGGAGTTTCCTCGGCTCGCTGGGTGTCCCGCCCGAGTCCGAATTCGCCCGCTCGCTGCAGTCGGTGGGCGTTGACTCCGCCAAGCTCGCGGCCATTCAAGCGAGCTACTTTCAGGTGCACGCGGCGCTGTGGCAGTCGACCCTAACCCGAGCGTCCGGTCGCGACGCCACGCCCGTTGCACCGCCTGAGCGCGGCGACCGGCGCTTTTCCTCTGCGGAATGGCAGCGGATTCCCTGGTTCGACTACCTGCGCCAGAGCTACCTCGTCAATTCGCGCTTTCTCTCGGATTGGATCGAAGCGCTCGAAGCGGAACCGCGCGCAAAAGAACGCCTGCGCTTCATCGCGCGCCAGTTTTCCGACGCAATGAGCCCGGCGAACTTCGCCGCGACCAATCCGGAGGCGCTCAAGCTGGCGCTCGAGACCAAGGGCGAGAGCCTCACCCAGGGAATTCGCCAGCTCATCGAGGACGTGCACAAGGGACGCATTTCGACCACCGACGAGTCCGTGTTCGAGGTGGGCAAGAATCTGGCGGTCACCGAGGGCGCAGTAGTCTTCGAGAATGAGCTGATCCAACTCATCCAGTACAAGCCGGTCACGCCGACTGTATTCAAGCGGCCGCTCGTGATGTTCCCGCCCTGCATCAACAAGTATTACATCCTGGATCTTCAGCCGGAAAATTCCCTGGTGCGATATGCAGTGCAGCAGGGCCATCCCGTATTCATGGTGTCCTGGCGCAACATCACCGAGGAACTCGGCCATCTCACCTGGGACGATTATATTGAAAAAGGCGTGCTCAAAGCGCTCGAAGTGGCGCGCGCGATCTGCGCCGCCGAAAAGGTCAACGCGCTCGGATTCTGCGTCGGTGGCACGATGCTCGGCGCCGGTCTCGCGGTCATGGCCGCGAAGGGCGAGGATTGCGTCGAGAGCGCGACTTTCCTCGCCTCGATGCTCGACTTCGCCGACACGGGCGACATCGGACTTTTCATCGACGAGGCTAGCGTGGCGCTGCGCGAGACCGCGATCGGCAAAGGCGGCATCATGCCCGGCCGCGATCTCGCGCTCGTGTTCTCGGCGCTTCGCGCGAACGACCTCGTTTGGTCATACGTGGTCAACAACTATCTGAAGGGTAAATCGCCGGAAGCCTTCGACCTGCTCTACTGGAACGCAGATTCAACCAACCTTCCCGGGCCAATGTACTGTTGGTACGTGCGCAACACCTATCTCGAGAACCGCCTGCGCGAACCAGGAAAGACGGCGGTTCTGGGAGTGCCTGTCGATCTCGAGAAGATCACGGTTCCGGCCTATGTGCTTGCCACGCGCGAGGACCACATCGTGCCTTGGCGTACAGCCTATCGCACGACCCAGTTGCTTGGGGGCGACATGCGCTTCGTGCTCGGTGCGAGTGGCCACGTCGCCGGGATCGTCAACCCCGCCTCCAAAAATAAGCGGAGCTACTGGTCCGGCGGGAAGTTCCCCGAGGACGCGGACGCGTGGTTCGCCGAGGCAGCTGAAAAACCCGGAAGCTGGTGGCCCGATTGGGACGCCTGGCTCGCGGGTTACGGCGGTGGGCGCGTCAAAGCACGCGCGCGGCTTGGAAATGCGAAATTCAAACCCATAGAGCCCGCGCCCGGGCGCTACGTCAAGCAGCGGGTCCCATGAGCATCACGAAGGACACGATTTTTCAGGGAGAGATCGAACGATGACGACGGCGGCAGCAGAGAGACGCGAAGGCACAAGCTCGGGCACGGAGCCGGTGCAGGAAGCCGTGCCCCCCCTCAAGCAGCGCATCGCATTCGTGAGCGGCGGCATGGGCGGAATCGGCACGGCGGTGTGTCGGCGCCTGGCACGAAGCCGCATCAAGGTCGTTGCGGGCTGCTTGCCGGGCTACGAAAAGAAGGATGACTGGATCGCGAGGATGCGCGGCGAAGGCCTGCAGGTCCACGCCGCCGAGGGCGACGTCGACGACTACGAGTCCTGCGCCGACATGTTCTATCAGATCAGCTCGGTGATCGGCCCGGTGGACATCCTCGTCAACAACGCGGGCATCACGCGCGACGGCGTCTTCAAACGCATGCCGCCCGCCGACTGGTACGCGGTCATCAATACCAATCTCAACAGCGTCTTCAACGTCACGCGTCAGGTGATCGAAGGCATGATGGAACGCGGCTGGGGCCGCATCGTCAACATTTCATCGGTGAACGCGCTCAAGGGCCAGTTCGGCCAGACCAACTATTCGGCAGCCAAGGCGGGAATGCACGGATTCTCCAAGGCATTAGCGCAAGAGGTCGTGAAAAAAGGCGTGACCGTCAATACGGTCTCGCCGGGCTACGTCCTGACGGACATGGTCAGGGCGATGAAGCCCGAAATCCTGACCTCGATCGTCGAGCAGATCCCGATGGGCCGGCTCGCTCAGCCTGAGGAAGTAGCAGGTCTCGTCGCGTATCTTGCGTCAGAGGAGGCGGGTTACATTACCGGCGCGAACATCTCGATCAACGGCGGCCTGCACATGGTCTGATCTCCGAGGCGGACAGGTTTGGTGCAATAATCTCCGAGAACAATCGACGCACCGAATCAAGGACTCAAGGAGCAGTCATGGCAAAGCGGCTGGCGCTGATCACGGGAGGCATGGGCGGGCTGGGGGAGACGATCAGCACGAAGATGGCGGATGCCGGGTACCGCGTGGCCGTGACCTACTCCCCTTCGAACAAGACGGTCAGTCATTGGACCGCGGAGATGAAGTCGCGCGGCTACGATTTCCGAGTCTACGCCTGCAACGTCGCCGACTTCGACTCGTGCAAAGCGTGCGTCGAGGGCGTGGCCGGGGACCTCGGCCACGTCGACATCCTCGTCAACAACGCCGGCATTACGCGCGACATGACCTTCAGGAAAATGACCAAGGGCGACTGGGACGCAGTCCTGCACACCAATCTCGATTCCGTCTTCAACATGACCAAGCAGGTCTGCGACGGCATGGTGGACCGCGGCTGGGGTCGTGTCATCAACGTGGCCTCGGTGAATGGCTCGAAGGGCGCGTTCGGCCAGACCAACTACGCTGCGGCGAAGGCCGGCATGCACGGCTTCACCAAGTCGCTCGCGCTCGAAGTGGCGAAGAAGGGTGTGACCGTCAATACCATCTCGCCCGGCTACATCGGGACCAAGATGGTGACGGCGATTCCGAAGGAGATTCTCGACTCGAAAATCCTTCCGCAGATTCCCATCGGACGGCTCGGCAAACCCGAAGAAGTCGCCGGGCTGATCATTTACCTCTGCTCGGAGGAGGCCGCCTTCGTCAACGGCGCCAACATTGCCATCAACGGCGGGCAGCATATGGCGTGAGCGGGCTGGAGGGCCGCCTGATGGAACCGGGCGGGAAACTCCAGTATCATGTGGCACTGCAACACCCGCGCGTGGCGCATTGAAGCAAGGTCCTCTCATGTCCGAACCCCCTCGACTGATCAAGAAATACCCGAATCGCCGGCTCTACGATACCAAGACGAGCGTGTACATCACGCTCGCCGACGTGAAAAAACTCGTCGTGCAGGGCGAGGAATTCCAGGTGGTGGACGACAAGACCAAGGAAGACCTGACACGTTCGATCCTCCTGCAGATCATTCTGGAAGAAGAAACCGCCGGCGCGCCGATGTTCTCCTCGGACATTCTCACGCAGTTCATCCGCTCCTACGGCAACGCGATGCAGGGGATGCTCGGTGCCTACCTCGAGCGCAACATGCAGTTGTTCGGCGAAATCCAGAAGAGCATGCAGGAGCAGTCGCAAAAGCTCTACGGGGACCCCACCAAATCAAACGAGGACCTGTGGAAGCAGTTCATGAGCTTCCAGGGCCCGGCGATGCAGAGCCTGATCTCGGCGTACACGGAACAGAGCCGCAACGTGTTCCTGCAGATGCAGGAACAGCTGCAGAGCCAGACGCGCAACATTTTCTCCGGCTTCCCTTTCCCGGGATTCCCCGGTATGCCCGGATTCGGCACTCCACCAAACGGCGCGCAGCCTCCCGGCGACAAGAAGCCGCCCGACGAGGAAAAAAAAACCTGAAATCCTTCTCCACGGGGCGCAGAGAAAGGCGCATCTTGATTGAAAGCGAACTCCGCGTGCTCTGTGCTTTCCCTGAGGCGAGGTCTCATCTAAGCGTATGACCGCGACACCGAAGGTCGGCTTCGTCTCGCTCGGCTGTCCCAAAGCTCTGGTCGATTCCGAAGGCATCCTCACGCGACTGCGCGCGGAGGGCTACGCGATTTCGCCTTCGTACGCCGGGGCCGATCTCGTCGTCGTCAACACCTGCGGGTTCATCGAGTCGGCAGTGCGGGAGTCGCTCGGCGCGATAGGTGAAGCGCTCGCGGAGAACGGCCGCGTGATCGTCACGGGTTGCCTCGGCGCAAAGGGCGACGTGGTTCGCGAGACCCATCCGAAAGTGCTCGCCGTCACGGGGCCGCACGCGCTGGAAGAGGTGATGGCGGCGGTGCACGAGCATCTGCCGAGACCTCATGACCCCTTCAGCGACCTGGTGCCTCCCCAGGGCATCAAGCTCACTCCGCGGCACTACGCCTACCTGAAGATCTCCGAAGGCTGCAATCACCGCTGCACGTTCTGCATCATCCCGTCCCTGCGCGGCGATCTGGTGAGCCGGCCGATCGGCGAGGTGATGCGCGAGGCGGAAAACCTGGTGAAAGCGGGCGTGAAGGAGCTGCTGGTGATTTCCCAGGACACGAGCGCCTACGGCGTGGACCTCAAGTTCCGCACCGGTTTCTGGGGCGGACGGCCGCTCAAGACGCGCATGGGCGATCTGGCGGCGGCCCTCGGAGAATTGGGCGTGTGGGTACGGCTCCACTACGTTTATCCCTATCCCCACGTGGACGACGTGATCCCGCTCATGGCCGAAGGCAAGGTCCTTCCCTACATCGACGTTCCGTTTCAGCACGCGAGCCGGCGGATGCTGAAGCTCATGAAGCGTCCTGCGAGCGGCGAGGACAATCTCGGGCGCATCCGCGCCTGGCGCAAGATCTGCCCGGACATCACGATCCGCAGCACCTTCATCGCCGGCTTCCCCGGCGAGACGGAAGAAGAGTTCCGGGAACTGCTCGACTTTCTGGAGGAGGCCGAGCTCGACCGCGTCGGCTGTTTTGCGTATTCGCCGGTGCAAGGCGCGAAAGCGAACGAACTGCCTGGCGCGCTTTCGGACGAAGTGCGCGAAAAACGCCGCGAGCGGCTCATGCGGCTGCAGGAGGAAATCAGCGCGCGGCGTCTGAAGCGCAAGCTGGGAATGACCATCAAGGTACTGGTGGACGAAGTGAAGGGGGGAGCAGCGGTGGGACGCTCCGCAGCCGACGCCCCGGAAATCGACGGCGTGGTGCACATCGAGGACGGCTCGAAGCTCAAGCCGGGCGATTGGGCGCAGGTGAAGGTGCTGCGCTCAGACGCCCACGATCTCTGGGCGAGCGGCGCCGCAGCCCGGCGCCGCGCCGCATGAGAGAGGAGGTTTTCATGGCACAACGTGAAGTAGTCGTGACGAGCGGCGTGCGCACAGCGATCGGCGGCTATGGCGGTTCGCTCAAGGACGTCGCGCCGACAAAGCTCGGTGCAATCTGCCTGAAAGAGGCGGTTTCGCGCGCGAAGATCGACCCTGCGACGGTCGGCCACGTGGTCTTCGGCAGCGTGATCCACGGCGAGGCGAAGGACATGTATTTCTCGCGCGTCGCGGCGATCGAAGGAGGGCTCCCCGTCGGCACACCCTGCCTGACGGTCAATCGCCTGTGCGGCAGCGGGCTGCAGGCGATCGTCTCGGCGGCCCAGCACATCCTGCTCGGCGATACCGATGTCGCGCTCGGCGCGGGCGCCGAGAGCATGAGCCGCGCGGCGTACTTCATGCCCGCCGCGCGCTGGGGTCAGCGCATGGGCGACGCACAACTCATCGATGCCATGACCGGAGCGCTGCACGATCCGTTCGGCAACGGCCACATGGGCGTGACCGCGGAAAATATCGCGGCGAAATACGGCGTGACTCGCGACGAACAGGATGCGTTCTCACTCGAGAGCCACAAGCGCGCGGCAAAAGCGATGGATGCCGGCTGGTTCAAGAGCCAGATCGTGCCCGTGGAAGTGAAATCGAAGAAAGGACCCGCGCAGTTCGATACCGACGAGCATGTGCGCAAGGACCTGAAGATCGAGGACCTGCAGAAGCTGAAGACGGTGTTCAAAAAGGACGGCACCGTTACCGCGGGCAACGCCTCCGGAATCAACGACGCCGCGGCGGCGGTCGTGCTGATGGAGAAGTCCGCGGCGCAGAAGCAGGGCGCGAAGCCGCTCGCGCGTCTCGTGGCCTACTCGCATGCGGGCGTGGAGCCTCAGCTGATGGGCCTCGGACCGATCCCCGCCGTGAAGCGTGTCTTCGAGAAAACGGGTCTCAAGCCCGCCGACATGGACGTGATCGAGTCGAACGAGGCGTTCGCGGTCCAGGCGATGGCGGTGACGCGCGATCTCGGGCTCGATCCGGCGAAGGTGAATCCCAACGGCGGGGCGGTCGCGCTCGGCCACCCCATCGGCGCAACCGGCTGCATCCTCACTGTGAAGGCGATTTACGAGCTGCACCGCACGGGAAAGCGCTACGCCCTGGTCACGATGTGCATCGGCGGCGGGCAGGGGATCGCGGCGATTTTCGAGCGGATGTGATGGGCTGAAGACGTGCCGCGAAAGCCCAAGATCGGATTCGTCCTCGGTGCAGGGTCGGCGCGCGGCTGGGCGCATATCGGCGTGCTGCGCGCGCTCTCGGAGGCGGGCATCAGACCCGACCTCATCGCCGGTTGCTCGGTCGGCGCGCTGGTCGGGGCTGCGTTTGCCGCGGGTCGGCTCGATCAGCTGGAGGCCTGGGCGCTGGCGCTGGACTGGAAGCGCCTGCTCAAGCTGATGGACTTCGGCTTGCGCGGCGGGCTCATCAAGGGCAAGCGCGTCAGAGAAGTTTTTCGCGAGCAATTCGTCGAATGCGAGTTTTCCGAGCTGCAGGTGCCATTTGCCGCGGTCGCGACCGACCTCCATTCCGGTCAGGAAATCTGGTTGCGCGAGGGCAGGGTATCGGCCGCGATCGGAGCTTCGATCGCCGTGCCGGGCCTGTTTCAGCCGGTGCCGTACGAGGGTCGCTATCTGGTCGATGGAAGCGTCGTCAATCCGATTCCGGTCTCGTTGTGCAGGGCGATGGGCGCGGACATCGTGTTAGCGGTCGATCTCGGTTCGGATCTGGTCGGGCGCTACGTGCGCGACGACGATCGAGCGCCCACACAGACCGGCCCGCGCGGCTTCATCAGCAGGTTTCTGCCGCGGAACAACAAGGCGGGCGAACGGCAGGGGGAGCCTGAGTCCGTGCCGCCGTCGTTGCTGGAAACGCTGATGGGCTCGATCAACATCATGCAGTTGCGTATAGCGCGAAGCCGTCTAGCCGGCGAGCCGCCCGACGCACTGCTCACGCCGCGGCTAGGCCACCTGGGGTTGCTCGATTACCACCGCGCCGAATTCGCCATCGCGGAGGGGCGCGAAGCCGTCGCGCGCATGCTACCGGCCATCCGCAACGCGATTCCTGCCTGAGTCGAACCGCTCCTAGCCGGATTGCAGGTGACGAACGAAACCCTCGATCCCGCGCAAAAGCATCTCCACCGCGATCGCCGTCAACAGCAATCCCATGAGCCTCTCGAAGGCGGCGAGCACCCGTTCGCTCAACCACCTGCTGATGCGCTCGGCGAATACGAGCACCATGAACGAAGCCGCCATCGCTAGGCCTACGGCGGCAAGCCACTCGGGCCAGCGCTGGGGAGCGCGCGACACGAGCAGCACTACGGTGGCGATCGCCGCGGGGCCGGCTATCGAGGGAATCGCGAGCGGCACGATGAAGGGCTCGCCCGCAGGCGAATCGCCGAATATGCCATCGCGGCTGCGGAAGATCATCCGCAACGCGATCAAAAACAGGACCACGCCGCCGGCGAGGTTGAGCGAGCGGTCCGACAATCCGAGCAGCTCGAGGATCGCTCGGCCGAAAAGGACGAATGCGACGAGCACGCCGAGCGCGATCGCGCATTCGCGCAGGATCACGCGCACGCGGCGCTTCCGAGGGACGGGCCGGAGCAGCGAGACGAACAACGGGATGTTGCCGATCGGATCGGTGACCAACAGCAAGATCACGACGGCGGAGGCGAAGGAGATTTCCACGGCGGGCTTACTCTAGCCGACCGCGAGTGCGACGACACCCAAGGCCATTGCGGCGGCGGCGGCAACGCGCCGCGGCACGTCACCTTCCTGGAGCCAGTGGGTCCCCATCAACGCGGCAAAAAGGATGCTGATCTCGCGCGCCGGCGCGACATAGCTGACCGGCGTGAAGACCATGGCGGTCAGCACGAGGATATAGGAGAGCGGGCAGAGCAGGGCGACCAGGATCACCGCCTTCCTCTGCCCGGTCCAGGCGGCCTTCACCTCTCCGCGGCGCCTGAGCGCGAGCGGAGCCAGCACGATCACCCGTCCGAGGTTCGCGCCCCAGTCCTGGAGTATCGGCGGAATCAGCACGGCGCTCACCGCCTGTTTGTCGACGACGGTATACGACGCGATCATGCAGCCGGTCAGGAGCGCGAACGCGATTCCGCGCGCGGCGCCCGCCTCGCGCAGCTTGGCAGGGCTCGCGGCGAGAAAGAAAGCTCCCCCGACCACGAGCGCGGCGCCGCCTAGGGCGACAATGCCCGGTCGCTCGCCGAGCATGGCGACCGCGACCAGAACCGTAAGGAAAGGGCCCGTCGCGCGCGCGAGCGGATAGACGACCGAGAGATCGCCATACCGGTAGCCGCGGTCAAGCAACAGATAATAGGCGGTATGGAGCACGGCGCTTGCGAAGATGAGGGCGAGCGCGGTCGCCGAAAAGTGGAAGGGCTGCAGGTACACGACCGCCGCCGCAAGCGGGGCGTAGAACAGTGCTGACAGGGCGGCGAACGCCCACACGAAGCCGATCCCTCCGCCGCTTTTCTTGAGAAGATAGTTCCAGCTCGCGTGGATGAGTGCGGCGCCCAGCACGAGGGCGATAGCGAGTGCTGTCATGCCGCGATTCTATTCCGCAGCCCGCCCTTCGCGGAGCGCTCAAAAAAAACGCGGGCAATCGCCCGCGTTTTTCGGCTGCGGCTTCGCTCAGCCGCGTCCCTGGATCACGCCGTTGATGATTTTCACCTTGTCGCCACTGCGCCATGTCGGCGGTGTGGCCTGGGTGAACAGACCCTTGCTGCCGTCTTCGTAGCGAACGACGATCTGGTATTCCACGGTCTTTTTGGCGTTTTTCTCGATCGCGTTTCCGGCTAGGCCGCCGCCGATGGCGCCAAGGACGGTTGCGACGTCCTTGCCCCGGCCGCCGCCCATCTGGTGGCCCAGCACTCCGCCTACTACCGCGCCGCCGACCGCGCCCGCACCCGAGGCCTGTCCGGCCTTCTCGACCTCGCGCACTTCCTCGATCACTGCACACTCGCGGCAAATCGCGGCCACGACCGGGGCAGGCGGGAGAGGAGGAACGACCGCCCGCGGCGGCTCGGATCTGACGACCGGTTTCGGCCTCGGCTTGACCGCGGGCTTAGGCTCGGCCTGTGGTACGGCGTCGGCCTTGGCCTGCTCGGGAGCCTGGGCAACGGGCGTGCTCGCGGCGCCCTGGTTCCCGACCGAGGTCGGGATCCAACCGAGAACGGCTCCGATCCCGACGAGGCTGAACAGAGTGATCGCGATCGCGGCGATGATCATGAGAGGATGGGTCTGACGTGCGGCTTGCGTTTCCATAAGAGGGTCTCCTGTTGCAGGGGTGTCAAGAGCTTACCCGCACTAACGCACGACGCGCCAGTCGGTTGATGTAACAGAGTGTTTCGACAGTTGCGGAAGCCTCAGGTTTCCTGACGCAGGTGGGGAAACAGCAGCACATCGCGAATGCTCGGGCTGTCGGTGAAGAGCATGACCAGGCGGTCTATCCCCACGCCCTCTCCCGCCGCGGGCGGCAGGCCGTACTCGAGCGCCCGGATATAGTCGGCGTCGTAATACATCGATTCCTCGTCGCCGGCCGCCTTTGCCTTGGCCTGCTCCTCGAACCGTGTCGCCTGGTCTTCGGGATCGTTCAGCTCGGAGAAGCCGTTCGCGATCTCGCGCCCGGCGACGTACAGCTCGAAGCGGTCGGTGAGCTCGGGATTCGAGTCATTGCGCCGCGCGAGCGGCGATACCTCCGCAGGGTAGTCGACGATGAAGGTCGGCTGGACAAGCTTGTCCTCGATTGTTTCGAATGCTTGGAGCTTGAGAACGGCGAGGCGCGATTTTGGATCCGCCTTGACGCCGGCGCGAGTGAGTGCGAGAGCAAGTGCTTTTGGGTCAGTCGCCGCCGCATACGCCGTTGCGTGTTTTTGGAGAGCCTGTTCGATCGTAATCCGCTCGAACCGGTTGCCGAGGGCTATCGTGTGCTCTCCGTAGCGAATCTGCGTGGTTCCAAGGACCCCCTGCGCCAGAGTGCGCAGCATCTCCTCTGTGAAATCCATGAGGTAGCGGTAATCGCGGTAAGCCTCGTAGAACTCGAGCATGGTGAACTCGGGGTTGTGCCGGGTCGAGATGCCTTCGTTCCGGAAGCTGCGGTTGATCTCGAACACCTTTTCGAATCCGCCCACTACCAGGCGCTTGAGATAGAGCTCGGGCGCGACGCGCAGGAAAAGGTCCATGCCGAGCGCATTGTGATGCGTCTTGAACGGCTTCGC
>Ga0209131_1000216_pt1 | contig 42700 bp, 43 predicted proteins | sample GraSoi_2013_40cm_FD_185826 | JGI IMG/M metagenome (GOLD analysis project Ga0209131, IMG submission 185826) | Grasslands soil microbial communities from the Angelo Coastal Reserve, California, USA - Sample 9_17_2013_40cm (SPAdes) (version 2) | ecosystem: Environmental > Terrestrial > Soil >...
TAGCCAGAGAAATCCGCACCGAGATCATCGGCCGTCTTCCTGAGCTGCGCGACCTGCTCTGAAACCTCTTCGGGATGCTCAGCCCGGCAGCAGGTCATCCAGCCGTCGCCATAGCGGATCACCCTGCTGCACGCCGTCTCCATCCGCCGCTTGGCCACATCCGGCCTGAGGTCGCCGGTCAGCCGGATATTGGAGACAACCCACAACGGCGGCGGCTTCTGCAGCGGGGCGAGCGGCGCCATCTCCGTTCCGGAGTAGAAGGAGACGTCTTCGAACGCGAAGTGCTCGCCGTGGTGGGTCACCGAACCGTCCGTCCACAGGGACCTCAGCACAGCGAGCCCTTCCTCGAAGATGCGCGCCCGGTCCTTGAAGTCGAGCCCGAGTGCCTCGAACTCCCTTCTGACGCCCAGTTCGGGATTGCCCATGCAGGCCCCGAGGATCGTCCGCCCGCCGCTGAGATGATCCAGCGTGGCCCATTCGAGAGCCAGGTAGAGCGGGTTTCGCGTGGACGTGACGAGACATGCTGTGCCGAGCCGGACAGTTGAGGTCCGCTGGGAAAGCGCCGACAACAGGCTGATGGGCTCGAATCTCGGCTTGGAGAAGAGGCTGTCGCCCACCCAGACCGAATCAAAGCCCCTCTGCTCGGCCAGTACGGCGAGGTCAAGCAGGTCGGCGAGCGAGTAGCCAGAGGTAATGAGAGGTTCGCGGTTGTTGAGGTTGACGCCGAATTCCACACGGACCCCATTTGCCTGCGTAACCCATCTGAATCGCCATGCCAGACCGCATTGCCGCGTAGCGACGGTTTCCCTCTTGTCCAGATTAGGCCTGTCAACGGCCAAGTGTCAACAGGTAACTGAAAACTTCACCTCACATGGTTCGTCGCCAAATGGGCTGGCCGCGTTAAGGCCGGCCGGTCACGTCAGGCCTGCTGGGCGGCTGATAGCACTGCCAGTGCCGCCTCCGCGCCCGCCCCGATGTCAACCTGAGCCCCCAGATCTGCCAGGGACCGGCCGAGCGCCATTAGCCCGACGACGGGGTACAGGCCGTTGGCTGTCGGTCCCATGTGACCGATCCGCACCAGGTTCCCCGCGCCCTGCCCTGCTGACAGCATCACCGCGTAACGCTCGCGTACGTGACCGCGAACGGCCTCGTGGTCGAGCCCGTCAGGAACCGCGATCGCCGTCACGCAGTCCGCCGTGATCTCCTCGGTGCGTGGCCACAGCCGAAGCCCCATCGCCACTACGCCGGCGCGGCATGCCCTGGCAGCAGTAGCGTGCCGCGCTATGCAGGCCTCCAGGCCCTCCTCAAGCACCTGGTCGCACGCCGCTTCGACGCCGTGAATGTCGCAGACCGACGGGGTGTAAGGGAACCGCCCCTGCCCGTGCCATTGCTCCCGCCAGTCCAGCATCGAAAAGAATGAGGCGCGGGGTGCGGCGGGATTAGCCTCGATAGTGGCCCAGGCATGCTCGCTGACCGCCATCAGTGACATGCCGGGCGGGCCACCCAGGCACTTCTGCGGCCCGGCGACGCACAGGTCGAGCTGCCATGCGTCGGTGTCCAGCGGAATGCCGCCGAGCGAGGACACGCAGTCCACCAGCGTGAGCACGCCGCGAGATCTGGCGATCGGGCCGAGCCTGGAGCAGTCATTGAGCGTGCCCGACGGAGTCTCGGAATGGACGACGCACACCAGCTTGGTCTCCGGATGAGCGTCCAGGTACTGCGCGACCGCGTCGGGGTCGATGGACTCGTCGTAGGGTACCTCGAGCTCGTGCACGTCGGCCCCGAAGTTCTTGAGCCAGTAGCCCATGCCCTTGCCGAAGACGCCCGACACCAGGTTCAGCACATGCATGCCAGGGTGCACCAAGGAGCGGGCGGCGGCCTCCAGGCCCAGGATCGCCTCGGCCTGCATCAAGATGATCTCGTTCTTCGTCCGGAACAGCTGGCCGACCTTGGCCTCCGTACGGCGGAACGCATCAAGGAACACCGGATCGTAGTGGTAGGTGATCGGGCTACCCAGCGCGGCAAGCGTCCGGGCAGTGGCGGCGGTGGGCCCGGCAGCAAGTGTGAAATCCGGATCACGCATCTGAACGCTCCTTTCGTGCGCCCGGTCCCAGTCGCTGCGGGACCGCCGCTATTTCGCGCCCCTGACGTACGGCAGGCACAGGGCTGGAGGTAGGTAGGAACCCCTCGCAAACAGGACGAGCGCCGCCATGATGGCGGCGAAGGGCAGCAGGTTGATGACATCGGTGGAGATATTGATGCTGGCCAGCTGAAGAGCGGTATCAATGGACAAGCAGATGCCGAAGACGAGGGAGGAGACGCCGACCCACAGCGGCTTGCCCCTGGCCAGCATGGCGATGACGATTGCCATGAATCCCTGGCCCTGGGTCATGAAGGGCGTGAACGTGGCGGCCCCGACGATCGCGAGGTACGCGCCGCCGAGTCCGGCGAGCGCACCCGTCGTGAGCACTGCATACGTCCGGACCGCGAGGACGCTTACCCCGGCGGCGTCTAGCGCCTCTGGCTTCTGGCCGGCGGCTAGCAGATTCAGCCCCCAGGTCGTTGACCGGAATACCCACCACACCAGTGCCAGGAACCCGACGCCGAAATAGACGAGCAGCGGCTGGTCAAACACGCTGTGCCCAAGTACGGGAAGGCGGGACAGGCCGGGGATCGGCACGGTGCCTGGGTTGCCGAGGCCGGGGGACGTGCCCTGGAACTGTGCCTGGTGAAGGACGCTGGTGATGCCCTCGCCAGCGAGCGTGATGGCGATCCCGACCACGATCTGATCGAGGCCCATGCTGACGCTCAGGATCACCATGACCGTAGCGCCAGCCAGCCCGCCTGCGGTGCCCGCGAGGAATCCAAGCCACGTGGAGTGCAGCCCGTAGGCGCCAACGAAACCGAAGTAGGCGCCAAGCAGCATCATGCCTTCGAGACCGATGTTCAGGACCCCGGCGCGCTCGGAGACTGACTCGCCCAGCGCCGTGAACATAAGCGGGATAGCGGCCACGATTCCGCCCGATACCAGGGCGGTCAGGAATGACTGGGTGAGCAGGCCGTTCACGGCGCCGGTCGCCTCCGCATCAGCGGGCGGCGCAGCGCCTCCCTCAGCCCCGGCGTCAGGTAGCTGTGGCCCAGGTCCCGCCTGCGCCCCAGGTACTCGATCACCGTCATGAACAGCAGGATGAGCGCCACGAGCACGAGCAGGAAATCCGTGGGCAGGTTCGCCTGCTGGGCTGCGAGATCGCCGCCGGTCGACAGTACCGCGTAGAAGGCGACGAACGGCACGATCACGAGCGGGTTGAGCCGCGCCAGGAAGACAAAGGGGATGACGGTGTCGCCGTAACCCGGGTTCCAGTTGGCCCGGACGTAGGCCCACAGGCCCAGTATGTCCAGGGCCGCGGCAAGGCCGATCAGGAAGCCGCTCCAGACGAAGGTGGTGACGATGACCCGCCGCAGGCTGATGCCCACGTGCCGGGCAGCGCGGGGGTTCGCCCCGAGAACCTCGAGCCGTAGCCCGAAAGATGTCCTCGTCAGCAGGTAGTACACGATCGGCACCGCGCCAAGCGCGACGAGAACGCCGAGGTTGACGCGCGTGCCTGCCAGGTTGGGCAGCAGCTTGGCGAACGGGATCGTCCTGGTCTGCGGGATGTTCACGGTGGGATCCTGGAACGGACCCTTCACCAGGATGTTCGCGATTCCCACCCCGATGAACGACATCATCAGCGTGGTGATGATCTCGTTCGTCTCATACCATGCTTTCAGCACGGCGGGAACAACCGTCCAGAGCGCACCTGCGGATCCGGCGATGAGGAACAAGAGGGCATAGGCGACGGGCGCCGGCCACGTCTGCAGTAGGTGCGGCCCGAAGCCAGCCACGAGCGCGGCGGCAAGCAGGTACTGACCGTCGTACCCGAGGTTCCAGATGCCCGCGCGGAAGACGACGATCAGGCCCAGGGCAATGAGTAGCAGGGGCGTCATGAGGACCGCGCTGTTCTGCCAGCCGCCGCTCTCCACGCCTCCTTGCCAGACATTGACGTAGAACTGGACCGGATCTCGGCCCAGGGCCAGCAGCAGCAGGCCCCCGGCGATGAGTGCGAGAATCACCGGTGCCAGCGAGCGCAGCAATATACGCCACCACCGCGTCAGCCGCGCTGGCGCCGGCGCAGGCACGTCGGGCGCCAGGCCGATGCCTGGCGCCACTTCAGATTCTGCGGCCACGGCTACCACCTAACCCGGGCTGGAAGAGACCAGGCCCATTCAGGCCACCTCCTGCGGCTGTGCTGTTCCGACGATCAGAGAGCCGATCTGAGTGGCCGCGTGCGGCCCGTTGTCCACGACGCCCACGAGGCGCCTGCGGGACAGCACGGCGATCCGACCGCAGAGTTCGATCAGCTCATCGAGATCCGTGGAGATGACCACCGCCGCCGCGCCCTGGCTCACCAGGTCGCGGACGACCGCGCGGACATGCTCAGCCGTCTTGAGGTCCAGGCCGTACGTGGGCTTGTGGAATACCACGACCTTCGGGTTGAACGAAAGCTCACGGGCCAGCAGGAGCTTCTGCACGTTCCCGCCGGAGAGCGTCCCAGCTCTGGTTTCCAGCCCCGGAGTGCGGATATCGAACGCCTTCACCAGGGCGGACGCCTCCGCGTTGATGCGCCTCCGGTCGATGCGGCCCCATCTCCAGAAGGGTGGTTCACCGATCCGCTTCAGGAACAGGTTGGTCGACACTCCGAGCTTGCGGACGATGCCCTCGCCGAGCCGGTCATCGGTCACGTAGCGCAGCCCCAGTTTCTGCCGCGCGGAGACGCTGAGCCGGTTCACCGCGACACCGAAAAGCTCGACCGTCCCTGAGGTGACCCGCCGCTGCCCAGCGATGGCCTCGGCTAGTGATCGCTGACCGTTGCCGTCGATGCCCGCTACGCCCAGGATCTCGCCCGCGCTGACCCGGAGGCTGACGTCCTCGATGCCGGCCTCGGTTCCAATACCTGCGGCGCAGACGGATTTGAGCTCCAGCAGAACGCCGCTCTCGGAAACCAATCCGCTCGGTCCGCCGTACTCAGCTTCCACCTCCGCCAGATCGGCGCTTAGTTCCGCCGCCCCGGCGACGTCCGCCGTCTCTTCCCCGAACATGAGCCGGATGATGGCGGCCCGCAGATCTTCGATGGACCAGGACGCGAGCTGATCCGGCGACAGCGAGCCCTCGAGCTGCCCCCGCCGCAGGATGCTGATCCGGTCCCCGACTGCAAGCGCCTCATGGAGCTTGTGCGTGATGAACACGATCGCCGTGCCCTGCTCCTTGAGGTGCCGCAGCGCCTTCTGCAGTTCCTCCACGCCCTGTGGCGTGAGCATGGACGTGGGCTCGTCGAGGATCAGCACCCGCGATCCGCGCCACAGGGCGCTGATGATCTCAACCTGCTGCTGGCGACCAAGGGCGAGATCGCCGGTCCGCGCCTCCGGATCCACCTCGACACCGAGCATCGATGCCATCTCCGCAAGCCGCTTGCGGGCCCCTTCGCGATCCAGCAGCAGCCGCGACCGGGCGCCGAGCATGAGGTTCTCCAGCACGGTGAGAGCCGGGATCAGGGTCGAGTGCTGGTAGACGGTGCCGATGCCGAGGCGGAGAGCATCCCTCGGGGAGATGATGCTTACCTCGGCGCCGTTCACTCTGATGCTCCCTGCATCCGGGCGAAGCATGCCGGACAGGATGCTGATCAGAGTGGACTTACCGGCGCCGTTCTCCCCGAGTAGGCAGTGCACCTCACCATGGCGAACCGTCAGGCTTACTCGGTCGTTCGCGAGCACGCCAGGGAACCGCTTGGTGATGTCGATCAGCTCGATCGCAGGCACCGGCTCCGGTGACTGCCTTCGGGCCACCCCAGCCTCTTCCTACTGCGCGCCGGACGTCCTAGCCCTTGGCTACGAGGGCCTTCACCGCGGGCAAGGTCGTCGCTACCGGCACCTTGAGCTGCCCGGAGATGATCTGCTTCTGCGCAGTCTGGATCTCGGACCAGACAGCCGCCGGGATGTAGGACGTCTTGAGCAGCGAGATCCCCCCGTTGGCAAGGTCCAGGTTGTAGCCGTGACTGCCGTAGGTGCCATTCTTGATGTCATGAACGGCCTGCGTGAAGGCGCCAGTGAAGTTCCACAGCTCCGAGGAGAGCAGCACGTGCTTCGTGTCGATCGGCGCCATGCTGCCGATGTCGCCGATGTACCAGACCTTGTGCCCGACGCTGGCATTGGAGATGGCCTGCAGGTAGCCGAAGGAAGCGCCGTCGCCCATCGCGAACACAACGTCGGCGCCCGCGGAGATCACGGTCTGGGCTACCCGCTTCCCGCCAGCCGAGTCGTCGTACGCAGCCGGGCCGATCTCGGCGAACCGGATCTTCACTTTCGGGTTGACGCTATGGACGCCGGCGGCGAACCCGCCGCTCATCTCGTACCAGTTCGTGTCGCTGGCCGAGATGACAATCCCGACGGTCTTCGTCTTCGTCATCCTGGCCGCGAGGATCCCCGCCAGATAACCGCCCTGCTGTGCCGAGGTGGTGATGTTCGACACGAGGCCAGGCACTAGCTCGTTCGGGATGTCATAGGTCATGATCGGCACGTGATACCGCAGTGCGACCTGCTTGGCGGCAGTGTCGTAGCCGCTCGCGTGGGCGATGATGAACTGGGCGTGCCGCTGGGCGAGCTGTGAGAGCAAAGACTGGGTGTTGTTGTAGCCGATGTCGGAGACAACGGTCAGGTGAGCACCCGCCGCCTGTGCGACAGTCCTGGCCGCGTTGACCCCCTGCTGGTTCCAGCCGTAGTCGGTTATTTTGGCGGGCACCGCGATAGCAATCTGGGTTATTGCCTTGCTTGCCGCGCTAGGCGAACCAGACGAACTCGTATTGCCTGTCGGCTGAGACGTGCATGCGGCCGCGAGCACCAGCGCGCCCACCGCGAGCCCCGCCGCTCGCCATCTCCGTATCGGGTGGACGCGTTCGCTCACCGGATGCTCCCTCCTGGTGCCTCCGACAGACTCAGTTGCGCCGCTCGTTCGCCTGGTCCGGGCTCCGGCCAAGCAAGCGGCTCACTCGAACGGTGTCAGCGCCGCTCAACGGGGCGCTCCGTGCCGTTCGACAAGCTAGCGAATGTTGAGTTCAAACTGTAACCTGTCAACAGACGGCATCATACATTCTGCTCGGGAGCTACGCAATGGGGCCTACGCAGCCGATTAGGGCAATTGAGGAGGACTAGTGGCGCCGGCGTTCGAGAATCTGACGCTCTGGCAGCGGGTATACGACCACCTGCGGGACGAGATCATGGCAGACCGCCTGCCCCCGGGCACCGAGTTGTCCGAGGTGGCGCTGTCCAGGGAATTGTCCGTCAGCCGGGGGCCGATCCGGGAGGCCATGGGTCGGCTGGCGGCGGAGGGACTGGTCACTGTGCGGCCTCGGCGCGGAGCCGAAGTCCGGGCCATTACGACGGGAGAGCTGGTTGACTCCTACCAGGTCCGCGAGGCGCTAGAGGTCATGGCCGTGCGGCTTGCGACTCCGCGGCTCACCGAGTCCGACCTGGACCGCCTCGAAGAACTGGTGGACAGCATGGCCGCGCATGCGAAGCACGAAGCCGTGGCAGACTTCTTCGCGGCGAACGTTGTCTTCCATGAATTGCTCTGCGAGCTGAGCGGCAACAAGAAGCTGCAGGAGGTGCACCACCGGCTCGCAAGCGAAATCGGAAGGTTCCAGGCGCAGACCCTCGCGCTGCGCGGCAGCCTGGACGGGTCCGTCAGCGAGCATCGCGCGATCCTGGCGGCGATGCGGCTAGGGGATGCGGAGAAGGCCGCTGCGCTCACCGCTGCGCATGTCCGGGTTCCGACCCAACGGCTGCAGGAGACGCTGGATGGGGCCGACGACCCCGCGGACAGGGACCGTGGCTTCCAGGACGCCGGCGCGGCGATCTCCCCACCGCATCGCAGCCAATCTCTCCCCCGCAGAGGACCTCTACCATGGCAGACTTCAGGGTGACACGCGCAGGCGCCATACTTGGCATTGCGGACCTCGCCGCGTCGCTGCACTTCTACCGCGATCAGCTCGGGCTTGAGGTGCTGGCCAGCTACGACGACCCGCCCTACGCGACGCTCACCGCAGCCGGTGCTCGAATCTCGCTCGCTGAGCAGAACCACCCCGCCCGGGACCGGCCAGGCATCGTGATGTCCGCGCCCGCCGACCGCTCCAGGGCCAACGTGGTCCTGGTGCTCGAAGTGGACGACGCACGAGCCGCGCACTCCGAACTTGGCCGCCGCGGCGTGCCGTTCCTGGCCGAGATGCACCATCCGCCCTGGGGAGGCGCCCGTTTCTTCTGCGTGGACCCGGACGGATACCTGGTCGAGATCGAGGAGCCCGGATGAAAGCCGTGACGGTCGGGGAGCCTGGAACTGTCAAGGTGGTCGACGTCCCTGAACCGCGGCTACAGGATCCGCTTGACGCCGTGGTGCGGGTGACTGCGGCGGCGATCTGCGGGGCGGACCTCTTCCCCATCCACGGTAAGACGCCGGGCTTTGACAATGCGACCGTCCTCGGGCACGAGTTCGTGGGCACGGTGGCCGAGGTGGGTGCAGCCGTCGAGCGCGTGCGGGTCGGCCAGCGGGTGGTGTGCTCAAGCACGGTGTCAGACGGCGCCTGCGGGCACTGCCGGGCCCATCGCCCTGCGCAGTGCGAGCGGCGCTCGCTGTTCGGGTACTCGGGCGTCTACCCGCGTCTCGACGGCGGGCAGGCCGAACTGGTCCGGGTGCCGATGGCAGATCGCTGCCTGCTGCCGCTGCCCGACGCGATGGGGGACGAGCAAGCCTTGTTCCTCGCGGACATACTCCCGACCGGCTTCGCCGCAGTGCGGAACTCCGGGGCGGACCTGTCCGACACCATCGTCGTCCTCGGTTGCGGGCCGGTGGGGCTGATGGCGCTGCTGTGCGCGTCAGGATTTGGCGGCGGAGCGATCGCCGTCGACGGCATCGCGGCTCGCAGAGAGCTCGCGTCCGAGTTCGGCGCCGTCCCGGCCAGCCCGGACGACGCTGCGACGGTGGTGGCGGCTCGCACCAGCGGAATGGGCGCGGACGTGGTGATCGAGGCAGCCGGGACCCCGCAGGCGCTGGATGCCGCATTCCGGCTTGCCCGAGGACAGGGCACCGTGTCCGTGGTCGGAGCCCACTTCGAGCCCGACTACAAACTGGACGCGGGCCTGATGTTCGAGCGCGAACTCACGCTCCGGTTCAGCATTGGCGATCCGCTCTCGGACCGGGAGCGGCTCATGCGCATGATCCTCGACCGGAAGCTCGGGCCTGAGCGCGTGATTTCGCACCGCATGGAGTTGGATGAGGCGGCGGCGGCATACCAGCTTTTCGACCAGCGGATCGCCACCAAGGCGGTGCTATTCCCGTGAGAACTCTGAGCGGCAGGGCGTGGCTCACGTTGCTCGCACTGTCAGTTCTCGTTCTGGCTGCGGGCGCATGCGCACAGCTTGACCGAACCAGGCCCGCCGGCTCACCGCCAGGCTTTGCGCTCGTCGCGGGAATCCGCAATCCCACGCAGGCGGCCGAGAAAACGCTGCGCCTGGAACTGCGGTCGGAGCATCTCAATTTCCGGGATGTTACCTGTATCGAGAACGGGCGCCATTACCACGGACTTCCGATCATCCGGTGCAACGTCAACTTCGGCGATCCGCATGTCGAGGCGTACTGCTCTGTAATCTTGGCGGGACGGCTTGTCACCAACTATCAGAATCCGTCAATCCCATGCGGGCCGGACCCGGCTGGATCGAAGCCCTTGTTGTTCCCGACGTCGGCGTAGCTTCGCGACTCCGCTGGGCCCGCCCGCTCAGTGCCCCTCTGTCGTGATCGCCTGTCGTGATCGACCCGACGCGGGCGCCGAAGGGAGCGAGGGCGTCCGCGACCGCGTCGGCGATCGGCGGGCCACCGACCGTGCCGGACTCGGCCATCCCCTTGATCCCCTTCCACGTCAGGCCGCAGAGGAGAAGCCGGAGATGCGTCCTGGTTGCTTAGCTTAGCCATGGCTTGCGCTGAGTTCTTCTAGAAGTAGCCGGTTCGGCCGCCGCATAACCTAGCCGAGCGCTGCGGCTTCTAGCTCTCCTGATCGGTCCCGAAATGGCAGGAGACGACGTGGTCGTCGCCTTCGCGCACCGGTCGCTGCAACGGGTCTTGAAGCACGCAAATCTCTGCGGCCATCGGGCAGCGGGGATGGAACCGGCAGCCTTGCGGGAGGTCAACCGGGCTCGGCGGCTCGCCTTTGACCTGGAGCCGGATCAGTTGCCGCTGATGCAGGCGCGGGGCAGCAGCGAGCAGCGACCTCCGGTGTCAGCCCGTAGCCGGCGAGCTTGCTGGTGTACCACTCCAGCCAGCCCGGCCCTTCCCTGGCCGCGGCACGGTCCAGCGAGGTTGCAGCGGGGCGCAGCTCGCATGCACGGCTGGGCTCCGCCGGTCATCGACGCCGTCGGCACAGCCGAGACCAGGCCGAGGGTTACCTCGGCGTGTTCTTCACGCGGTCACGCGCCAGCGGCAAAGCCGGGCAGGAAGCACTGGTGCGGATGCACGCCAGGACCGAGGACCGGGACGCCGCAACGACCTGGGCAACGCGCCAGGCGCAGTACGACGCGGTCTGCTCCTGGGGATCCCGAATCACGCGCTGCCGGAGCGGGTAAGCGCCATCGACATGCCGGTATTCGTGGCCAATGGCGACAGCGACCCGATGATCATGCCCCGCTACTCCTGCCTGCTCGCCGGCTTGCTCCCGCACGCCCGGCTCAAGATCTACCCTGACTCCGCGCATGGGTTCCTGTTCCAGCACCACACCGAGTTCGCAGCCGACGCCAACGCGTTCCTCGCCAGCTGAGCTGACCAGGCGCTAGGCAGGAAGCCTCCCGAAGCCCAGGATGACGCCGGTCGTGCCCTGGGGCTGGAGGTGCGTGCCCGCGACGAGCATCGCTCTGGTGTGCGGCACGTGGGTCATGCTGAATGTCGACGATATGGCGCCGAGGAAGACCAGGAGCGGCACTGGCAGCGGGAACCTGGTCCAGCGGCCGTTCGCGCGATGCAGCAGGTAGCGGACCGGCTCGTCGGCCAGGTAGGGCACCGACCACCAGCCGCCATGACCGTCCCGGACCGCTGTCGGCAGGTAGTATCCCGCGCTGGCTGGCCTGACCCGATGCCATGCCCGCCCGTTCCAGTGCACGACCACGAAGCTCCTGGTCGAGCTCCTGGCGACCGTCGCCAGGACCCAGACATTGTGCGTGGATATCGCCTTGATGTAGTCGAGTCCGACCGCCGTGGTGCTCGTGGGCGCGGGCAGCGCCGCGCCGATGGACCGGATCTCGCGCCACGACCGGCCGTTCCAGCGGGCCAGGACGGGTTGGTTGCGCGGGCTGTGAGTAGTGTCCGCGCCGACCGCCCAGATGTCCCTGGCGGAGATCACGCTGGCATTGAACAGCACGAGGTTGCCTGTGTTGATCTTCCGCCATGTCGTACCGCGGAAATGCCAGGTCCCGATCGGGGGCCCGAGCCCGGCCACCGCACCGCCGAAGACCCAGACGTTGCTGGCGCCAATCACGTTGCAGCCGGTCACGTAGCTGCCGGGGAAGTTCTTGACGGCGATCCAGTCTCCCGCGCGCAGGCGCAGGGCCGAGACGGTGCTCGGCGGGTTGCCGCCGCTCGCGCCCGCGCCGGAGAACGCCCAGACGTTGCGTGCCGAGCTCGCGCCCGCACAGCTCATGCCGCTGTCCTTCACCGCGCTCGGGAACTGGACGCGGGACCAGCGGTGACCATTCCAGTGCCGCCCGACGGGGAAGATCGGCCCACCCGTCGGGCGGGCTCCCCACCCGAACGCCCACGCGCTGGTCGTTGTGGGCGCCACGGCAGCCCCGAGTGACCCGGTAGTGCTGGCGAGAACCCGCCAGTGCGCCGCCGCCGCAGGCAGGCTCGCCGCCGCCCTGAACGGACCGAGCGCGAGCGTGCCGAGGCACAGGGCGCCGCAGGTGGCCAGCACGGCCGTGCGCCCGCGATCCACAGTTCCTCCCGTGTCGCAACTCTCTCGATTAATGCAGAAATCAGTTCTATGTGTCAACGCAACCCTGTACTAGGCGGTGCGTGGGCAAGGTAACCCGGCGGTAGGCCTCGCCAGCGCAACTGGTGGTAGCGCAACCGCCAAGGTGTACTGGCGCTGCTAGAGCGGGACGCTCCAGGAGTTTCGCGTTCTGTAATCGAACGCAGTCGACCTATAGCGTGCCCGACGGCTCTCAATATGCGCGGCCACTGGCTCTCCGCGAGTTCTTGAGGCGCTGCTCAGAATGGGTATTCTTCACGCGCGAGCGGGCGAGTGGGAAGGCATTCCAGAGTCTGGCCGTGCACCGGCGGGCGGTCCCGCCACGTGGATGGCTTCCGGGGCCGGGCCTGAGCTAGATCCGATCCAGTGCCCCCGCCGAATCTGGCCCGGCTGGGGGTGTTGTCGGCGGGGCACGCCGACAACGGCAACTACCGCCATCTGGCGGCGTGCAGGCATTCCATCGCCACGCGATCGCCAATCCCCCAGGTCCCTAGGTGGCCGTAGCGTCTGCGCTTGCTATAACCGATCGTCGGTATATAGTGCTGACATGACTAAGCAGGCTATGCAGGAACCCACGTTCCTGATCCTCACCGCACTCGCCGACGGCACGCGGCACGGTTACGGGATCATGACCGACGTGGCCCGGATCTCGGGCGGCCGGGTCAAGCTCCGGGCCGGGACGCTCTACGCGGCGCTGGACCGGCTCCTCGGCGAGGGGATCGTCGCCGCCGGCCGGGAGGAGATCGTGGGCGGACGGCTGCGCCGGTACTACCGGCTCACCCCGGCCGGCGCCGAGCTGCTGGCCGCCGAGGCGTCGCGGCTCAGCGCCAACGCCAAGGTCGCAACTCAGCGGCTGCGGAGACTGCGCGATAGTGCGGCGCTAGCCGGACGCGCCGCGCTGGCCGGGGGCGGGGCGTGACGGGCGAGGCCGCGCTGGAGCGGCGCTACCGCCGGCTGCTGGCCTGGTACCCGGCGAAGCACCGCCGGGCCTACGGCGAGGAGATGATCGGCGTGCTGATGGCCGCCGCGCCCGACGGGGCCAGCCGCCCCGGCCTGGCCGGCGCCTGCGACCTGATCGGCGGCGGCCTGCGGGCCAGGTTCCGGTCCAGGTTGCGATGGCTCGCCGGCGCCGACTGGACCGACGCGCTGGCCGTCTGCAGCGTCGCCGTCCCGGTCATCCTGGCCAGCTACTTCACCGCGGGCTGGCTGTGGAACCTGCGTGCAATCACCCCGGTAACCGAGCAGGTGGGACGCGGCGTGGTCGTGCTGGCGATCGCCGCCCCTCCGCTGCTCGCCCTGCGCTACCGTCGCACCGCCGCGCTCATCGCGCTGGCGCTCGCGGGCGGATATATCTTTGCCACCCTCAATGGCATTTCGCCGAACTGGCGTGGGTACTGGATCATTTACGGTGGGTCCATCAGCGGCTCGGTGGCCTGGCTGCTCGGGGCTATCGCGCTGGCCCTGTCCCCCGGGCCGCGCCGGGCACTCGAGATCCTCACCCCTAAGAGCTGGGTCGTCCTGGCGGGGTCCGGCATCGCGATCGGGCTTATCGGCCCGTACCTCTGGTTGTGGCCCGCTTGGCTCGCCGCGGTCATCGTCCTCGCGGTGCTCGCCACCATCACAGCCGCGTTCCTGCTGACGATTCCCGGAACGGCCGCCCCCGGACTGCTCATCCTCCTAGCCGTGCCGGCCTACCCGGGAGCGGTCTGGGCCACCTTCGGACACAACGACAGCGTCGTCAACCATCCGTTCAGGTTCCCCAACCTCGTCTTCCTGCCCACCGTGCTGTTCGCCTGCCTGGCGGTGGCCGCCGTCTGGCGATGTCGCCGGCGCAGCGCGGCTTGAACACCATACCCGCGGCAGCGCCGCGATCCTCGATGTCAGGCCCGTCCGCAGGGCCGGTACGTGGCGAGGAGCCAAGTGCGCTGGTCCAGAACGGATGCCTGCGCGTCGGACGAGAAGGGCGGGTCAGGGCGGCGGCCCGTGTGGCGCCGGGCGGGCTGCTGGTGTCGCGGCCCAGCATCGTCGGCAAGGATCGCACCGGCCCCAGCGGACACGCTGACGCTGTCTTCCGTGGCGGTGTCGGCCAGGCTGGAGACAAGGCCGTGTTCGTGTGGATCGAGGTCACCCAATGTGATAGCCACCAAAGCCAGATGCGGCGCGCCGATATTTACGGCCCGTTATGCACGGGGAAACGCTCGCGGTGCACGGTCGGAGGTGTATCAGAACCCCCGTTCCGGGCGCGGCTTCTAGTCCCGCCAGGAACCCGGCCGGCAGGCGCACGTTCCACATGGTCAGGTGGCTGACGTCCCGCAGCCGGTCACCGTCCGCCGAGCCCAGGAGATGGTGGGAGATCCACACTGAGCCATCAGGCTTGCGGGTCCATCGCGGCGGATTCGCGGGCACCTGATCATCGTAGGCACCAGGCCGCCCGCCGTCGGCGCGCCTTCCACCACCCACCTGCGGTGTCGCTGCGGATCCGCCGGTCGAAGATGATCTCGATGGTGTCCTGGCGGCCGAGGTCGAGGTTGTCGGTGACCAGGGCGTCGAAGAAGCCGCGGGCGTAGCGGGGCTGGGTGAACGCGATGATGCGGGAGACCTCGACCTGGGCCATCGACAGTTCCCACCACCAGCCGGCGTCCCGGTCGGCTGCCGCTAACGGCAGCGGCAGCCGGTGCAGCCAGCGCTGGAAGAACACCTCGATGGTGCCGGGCTGCAGTGCGTCGCAGATCCTCTGCAGCAACGCGGGATCATCGCAGGAGGCGAACCCGTTGAATAGTCCGGTGAAAGGCAGGCCCAGCTTCCGGGCTTGCTGCTTGGCCCACTCGTGGCCGTGACCCAGATTTTCATCGGCCAGGGGCAATACGTGCAGACCTTGATGAACGCCGGCCCGAAGCTGGCGTCCCACAGGTAGAAGTAGTACACCGTGACCCGGCGGTCTTTCTTGTCGAAAGAGAACTGCGGGCAGCGGGACGGGTCGGTGTCGCGCTTACGGGCGATGAATACCCGCTGCGGTTCCTGGGCCACCCCGATCGCGGCGACCTGGGAGCGCCCGGTCCGCGCCGCGGCGTCCAGGTACGGCTGCATCACCTCGATGTTGCGGTCAGCGGCCTTCAGCGGTACCACCGGGATGTGGTTAGCGTCGGCGAAGGAGGCAACCCGGCGGCGGAACGCGTCCCCGATCTGCTGCAGGCACGCAGCGGACGGGATCGGGTACCCGCGATGCTTCAGGAACTGCACGAGCTGGCCGCTGACCTGTAGCCGGCCCAGGTACCCGTGCAGGTAGAGGCGGTCCAGGCACTGAAGGTCCAGCTCCACGTGCCCGTCCAGCACATCGCTGATCGCAACCGGCACCGACCGTTTGATCCGTGACACCATGACAGCCTCCGCAAGGTGGCCTACGAACGGAGGATGCGCGCACCTGTACGAATAAGCCAGCACAGGCCGTCAGCCTCGGCGGTATCAGGCGGAGCCTGCCTGGGAGGCTGGTGTCTTTCGCGCGTGGCGGTCCGCCTGGTCCGGTGTCTTCTCAGCACGGTCGGCGTACGGCACAGAACAACCCGATAAGAACGCTCGCCCCGAGGCCATCTGTGCGCTAAAGCAACGCGCAGATCGAGCCCTCGTTGCGCTGACCACTGTCCTGTCTGCGGTCACCTGCAGTGACTGTTCACGCCGGGGACCAGCGGAGAATGACACCGTGAACAGCACTCCGGCTGCCGCTATCGCCCAGCTTCGGTTCTGGAGCCGCTGCCCGTCTATCTTGTCGATGGCCGCCTGAAGATAGTCGTACTCTTCCATCGCCAGCGTGAAAAAGTCCACGGGAGTACGCGTGACCATGCAGTCCTCCGGGCGTCAGGTTCGGCTGCGCGCTGTGAGTGCGCGCCGCCGTGAGTTGCGGGATAACGTGGCTGGGTGGCTGCTTCATCTGCGGTGCGGGCGAGCACGGTGCAGGCGAACGGCCTTGAGTTCGGCCTACTCGAGGCCGGGTCGGGCCGGCTGGCGCTGTGCCTGCACGGGTTTCCCGACACCGCGCACACCTGGCGGCGGCTGCTGCCGGTGCTGGCCGGGGCCGGGTTCCATGCGGTGGCCCCGTTCATGCGCGGGTACGCGCCGACCTCGGTGCCGGCCGACGGCGCCTATCACCTTGGCGCGCTGACCGCCGACGCGGTTGCCCTGCACGAGGTGCTGGGCGGCGGCCAGGATGCGGTGCTGATCGGCCATGACTGGGGTGCCGAGGCCGCCTACGGCGCGGCCGCGTACGCCCCGGACCGGTGGCGGCGGCTGGTGACCCTTGCCGTGCCACCCGCCGCCTTGGACCCGGTGCTATTCAGCGACTATGACCAGCTCAGGCGCTTCTTCTACCTGTTCATGTTCCGCGACCCAGCCGGGCTCGCCGAGGCGGTCGTCGCCGCCGACGGGATGGCGTTCCTCGACAGGCTCTGGGCCGACTGGTCACCCGGCTATCACCCGGCCGAGCATCTCACCCACGTGAAGGAGTCCCTGCGATCGCCCGCGAACCTGGCCGCCGCGATCGCCTACTACCGGGCCGGCGCCCCGGGCCCACCGGGCGCATCGACAGGCGGCACGCGCTTCACGGCCGAACTGCACGCAGCCGGCCGCCAGGCACCGCAACCCACCCTGTATCTGCATGGGGCCAACGACGGCTGCGTCGCAGCAGGTCTGGCCGCCCGGGCCGGGCCCTTCCTCGCCCCATCCTCCCGGATGAGCGTGATCGACGGTGCCGGCCATTTCCTGCACCTGGAAAAGCCCGACGAGGTCAACAGCCAAATCCTCACCTGGGTCACCAGCTAACCGTCCCCAGCCCCGCCCCGTCGAGGACCGCCACAACCGTGCTCAGCCGCAGGTCACGCGCTAATGGCGCGCGATCTCCGGTTGGTAGCGGCTCGCGTGCGGGCCGTGCCTCGATCGTGGCGGACGCGAATGAGGCTGAGCATGGCCGGCTCGCGGCGGCAGGCGTGCGTATTCTCCGTGGTCCCACCGCCGAGTCGTGGGGATTGATCGAGATGTGGATCGAGGACCGGACGGCGTCCAGATCGTTCTGGTCGATCACCCGCTACGGCGCGACCCTCCATCAGGGCCACCGTGATCAAAGGGCCGTGAACCTGATGCGGCACATCCGTGCGTATCCGATTCCAGAAGGCGAGAGGTCTGGTGATGCCGTGCCGCGACCATGCACGGCGACGGGGATGATCTGCCGGCCGGTTCACGCGAGTCGAATACGCTGCCGGGGTGCTGCGTTTTGAGCCCGACTCGTCGCTCGCGGACTGGTTCGCGGCGCGATGAGCCTTGCGGCGAGCTGGTGACGATGGGGCCGGCCCGCTTCACGCCCCCTGGCTGGCCGGACGAAGACGCCGGGCGGTTGTTTCCACGGACTGTGGGTCGGGCCGTCTCCGGTATGCACGGCGACCCCGCGCGCGGCATCTTGCCGTGGTTTCCCGCGAGCGTTCTGGCTGGCCCGAAGGTCCGTATCCCCAATCGGGAGTACATGCTCTTTCGCGGCCACCTTGATGACGTGGGCCACTGGGGCGCCACGGACCCCACGACGGGCTCATCCAGAGACGAGGAACTCCCGGCACCGCACCTTCTGTGGCCAGCGGACCGCCGGTGGTTCGCCGCGAGGGACATGGACTCCGACTTCACCTGTGTGGGCGGGTCCCAGGGCCTCATCGACGCGGTCATCACAGATCCGAAGCTCAGCGCCGAGCCCGCCCACCGGACAGGCATCGCCCGGATCTGCTGCGGCCAGGGTCCGTCTGTGCCTGCTGGCGCTGAGCCTTACCTGGTCAGCGTTTCCTTCGGACGTATCACGCAGAACTCGTTTCCCTCGGGGTCGGCCAGTACCGTCCAGGACTCTGCGCCGGTCTGCCCGATGTCGACCCGGCGCGCCCCCAGCGCGACAAGCCGCTCAATCTCCTGGTCGCGGTCCTGCGCGCCGCTGGTCAGGTCGAGGTGCACGCGGTTCTTGACCCTCTTCGGATCGGTGACCGGCATGAAGCACATGCCGACGGGTGCGTTCTCGTCAGTGCCGATGACGATCTCGCGCTCACGCTCGGAGAGAACCGTCCAGCCGAGCGCCTGCGTCCAGAACCGGGCCAGCCCCGGCAGGTCGTGAGCGTCAACGACGATGTGATGGAGTCGGACAGGCATGCTGTCAGTATGCGCGGGCACGCCGGATTGCATCCCCGCGAACTCGCCAGCTTTCTGCCGCGCCTGGGGCGGGCTTCGTGGGTTTGGCGGTAGCTGTCTGTGGCGCAGTGTCGAAGCATGATGCACTCTAGTGAGGTAGTCCTGCGGCGCGATTCCAACCGTGGCTCACTCTCATGCCGCGTCCAGTGAGCCCGGCCTATTGGCACTCACGCCGGCAAGGACCTGAGCCGTCGATTGTTGGCGCAGAATGTCTCCACCCGGGTCCCTTTACCGGGCCGACTCCACGCCGGCCGGTGCAAGATCCCTCTCGGGCGGTTGCAGTGCCCGGTACAGCGTCGACCGGCCGATCTTCAGGTGCCGGGCGATGGCGGTGACCGACTCGCCGCGGGATTGCCGGGCGCGGGCGACGGCCAGCACATCCTCATCGACGGCAGGCCGACGGCCGCCGCGCCGACCCTGGGCCTCGGCGGCGCGCAGCCCGTCGAGGGTGCGCTCGCGGATCAGGTCGCGTTCCATCTCCGCGGCCATCGCGGCGACCATGAACAGCATCTTGTCGGCGATGGTCGCCCCGTCGGGGCGGTGGATCCCGGCGCAGATGCCGGTCAGGATCTGCAGGTTGATTCCCCGCGCCTGCAGCTGGTCTTCCAGCAGCACCAGTAGTTCCTTCATGGACCGGGCAACCCGGTCCGGCTTGTAGATCACCAGCGTGTCGCCCGCCTGCAGCTTGCCCAGGGCCTCGCGGGAGCTCCGGCCGGTCGCCGCGGGTACTGGCGGTCTCCACGATGATCTCCCGGCAGTGCGCCGCGGCCAGCGCGTCGAGCTGCGCCTGCTGTTCGTGCGCCCGGGTGGAGACCCGGGCGTAGCCGATCCAGACGCTGTTGTCGGACGCGGACGCGGTGGTCATGGTGCCGATCGTCCCGGATACCGTCCCGGTACCGGCATTGCGACACGCGGTTCCGGGACTAGTTTCCGGGACGGGCTGACCTGGCCGGGCCGCCGCCCGGCCGGAGTCAGCGCCCGGGCCGGACGTATGTGACTCTTGCGTCCTGGCAGAGCCTAGGTCGCGACGCCGTTCGTCACGATCACATCGCCGCAGGCCCGGGCGGCATCCGGAGCGACGTCACAGGATCTTTGTCGCAGGTTGGGGTGGACGCCGACAGGGAGTCGGGCGTGTGCGGTGACGCGCTGCAGCAGCGTGATCAGCCGGGCCTGGTCGGTTTCGTCGAGTGCGGCGAGCAGTTCGGCGTCGTATTCGTCGGCGGCGTGTTGGGCTTGGGCGAGCAGATCGCGGGCCGCTTCGGTGAGGTGAAGCGCGTGGGCGCGCCGGTCGGCGGGGTGGCGTCGTCGCTGCACCAGTCCCCGGTCTTCGAGGTCGTCGAGGAGCCCGACCATGACGTTACGGTGGATGCCCATCGTGTCGGCGAGTTGTTGCTGGGTCTGCCCGTCGCCTCCTGCCAGGTGGGTGACCAGGCCGAAGTGCCGGGGGTGCAGGCCCAGCGGCGCCAGCCGTTCGGCAAACCGCGCGGCGGCGTGGAGGCCGAGCTGGGCGAGCAGGAAGCTGGGACGCTCGCCCAGGGGCGTGGGCGTCGGGGCGGCGGTCGCGTCCGTCATCATCCAGCCATCCTACCAATTTGCCAACTACTGTGATTGTACCTTAGTATGACAATCACACATTGTGCGCAGTTCTGGGAGAGGCGGTGTCCCGCTGGAGCGGGAGTGCGGGACGCCACCGTGCCGGGATCACGCGACTTACGGATTCGAGAGGTTCACATGACAGCGACCACTAGTTCGCCGGGTCGCGGCGCCATGATCGAGGTGGAGGGCATCAGCAAGTCCTTCGGTGAGACCAAGGCGCTGGCCGACGTGGACATAAGCGTCCCGGCGGGGACCGTGCAGGGCCTGCTGGGCCCGAACGGGGCGGGCAAGACCACCCTGGTGCGGATCTTGGCCACCTTGCTCGCCCCCGACACCGGGCGGGCCCGGATCAGCGGCGTGGACGTGCAGAAGGACCCGAACACCGTGCGCAGCCTGATCGGGCTGGCCGGCCAGTACGCGGCGGTGGACGAGACGCTCACCGGCCGGGAGAACCTGGTCATGGTCGGCCGGCTCTACAGGCTGGGGGCCAAGCTGGCCAAGGCCCGGGCCGAGGAGTCGCTCGAGCGCCTCGGGCTCGTGGAGGCAGCGGACCGTCCGGTGAAGACTTATTCGGGCGGCATGCGCCGCCGCCTCGACCTGGGCGCCAGCCTGGTCGGCCGGCCCCGGGTCCTGATCCTCGACGAGCCGACCACCGGGCTCGATCCCCGCACCCGGCTCGACATGTGGTCCTTCATCCGCGATCTGGTGGCCGGGGGAACCACCGTGCTGCTCACCACTCAGTACCTGGAGGAAGCCGACCAGCTCGCGAACCACAGCGTCGTCATCGACCGGGGCAAGGTGATCGCCTCAGGCACCTCCGATGAGCTCAAGGCACGGCTCGGCAGCGACCTGATCGCGGTAGAGGTGCCGGCCGCCGAGCTTGACCAGGCCACAGCGGCGCTGCGCGGCATCGGCTGCGGCGCACCGGCCATCGACCAGGCCCACGCACAGATCACCATCCCGGTCTGCGACCCGGTCCGCGACCTGATGGCCGCCCTGCGCATCCTGGACACCGCCGGGATCGTCCCGGTGGACCTGGGACTGCGGCGGCCCTCGCTCGACGACGTGTTCCTGTCGCTCACCGGGCGCAGCACCGGCGACGACGACCTCGCCGCCCCGCTTACCACCACACCCCGCACCCCCCAGCCTGCACGGAGCGCCGCATGACCGCCGTCCCGGCCGGCCCCGCCCTCCCGCCAGCGCAACCGGAGGAGCTGACCGCGATCGAGCCGGTCAGGCTCCCGCGCTCGGCCATCTTCGCCGACGCCCTGGTCATCGCCCGCCGCAACCTGACCCGGATCGCCCGCACCCCCCAGCTGCTGGTCTTTGCCACCATCCAGCCGGTCATGTTCGTGCTGCTGTTCCGCTACGTCTTCGGCGGCGCCATCCACGTCCCCGGGATCAGCTACGTCGACTACCTGATCCCGGGCATCATCGTGCAAACGGTCGTGTTCGGCGCCACCTCCACCGCGGTCGGGCTGTCCGAGGACATGAGCAAAGGCATCATCGACAGGTTCCGGTCCCTGCCCATGTCCCGCTCGGCCGTACTCGCCGGAAGAACCATCGCCGATCTGGCCCGCAACGTCTTCGTGGTCCTGCTGATGATCGTCGTCGGCATCGCCGTCGGCTTCCGCTTCCACAACGGCTTCCTGCCCGCCGTGGCCGCCGTCTTCGTTGCCCTGCTGCTCGGATACACCCTGTCCTGGGTGTTCGCCCTCATCGGGCTCACCGTCGCCGACCCGGAGACCGCGCAGCTCGCCGGCTTCCTGCCCATCTTCCCGCTGGTGTTCGCCAGCTCGGTCTTCACCTCGACCCAGAGCATGCCCGGCTGGCTGCAGGCCTTCGCCAACGTCCAGCCCATCACCCGGGCCGCCAACGCCGTCCGGGCCCTCACCGAAGGCGGTCCCGTCGCCACCAACCTCATCTGGACCGTCCTGTCGAGCATCGCCATCCTGGCCGTCTTCGCCCCCCTCGCGGTCCGCCGCTACCGTAAGGTTTAGCACCACCAGGCGCCGGGTCCCGAGCCCCACGCTGACCCCTGCCTGCACGGGTTCCGAGCCCGCGAGCGCACCCTCGACGGGCTGCGCGCCGCCCAGGCCCAGTGACGGCGTGAGGTCCGCCCCCGCACCGTCGATGACGACGTGCTGCCCATCGCCCGCGGCCGCCGCAGCCGCGGCGAATCCGTGACCGCGATCGCCCGCCATCTGAGCGTCGGCCGGTCCACCCTCTACCGGGCACTGAACCTAGAGCACACTAGCACCGCCACATAGCGCCGATAATCCGCCGCCACATGCCGGCCAAAGCCGGCCGGGGCGATCGCCGTCAGGCGGCCGGTGCGATCGGAGCGCCCGGCGGCCGGGGCCGCGCCGGTCCCGTTCCAGTGTCTCGATGATCTTGGCGAACTGCGCGCCGGACAGGTCCTCCACGTTCACGCCAAGCAGCCGCTTGACCGAGTACTCAGGGTCTCCTGACCGGCCCCGCCGCCCGTACTTGGCGCGCGCGACCCGCCTGCGCACGTCCCCGGTCATCTTCACCGCGAGCTGGACGACGTGGAACAGGTCCACCACGAGCATGGCCTTCGGCACCATCCTGCGCACGGCGGAGGCACAGATGCTGCACATGTCGATCGCCACGACCTAAACGGCGTGGCGCCAGGCGGCCGGCTGCTGCGCCAGCCAGTACGCCGCGTCGTCGGCCGTCCATCCCTCGACCTGGCCGAGCAGCCCCTGGCCCCCGGACAGGTGATAGAAGCAGGTGTGCCACCGGTCGGCCAGCAGCATGTACTCACCCGTGCCCGGGTCGATCCGCCACCTGGCCCGGCCGCGCCGGTGCTCGTCGATCCCCAGGCACGCCACCGGGGCCGGCAGCTCCGCCAGCACCGGATCGGCCCGGCCGGCGAACGCGGCGTGGGCGACCGGCCACGACACGCCCGCGAACCTGCCCGGCCAGAACTTCGGCTGGATCAGTCAGCGCCGCGCCAGCCCGTCGATGGCCGCGACCTCGGCATCGGTCAGCGCGAAGCCGAACAGGTCGATGTTCGCGGCGATCCGGTCCTGGCGGGCCGACTTCGGGATCACGGTGATGCCATGCTCCAGGTGCCAGCGCAGCACCACCTGTGCCGCGGTCACGCCGTGCGCCGCGGCGATCCCGGTCAGCGCGGGGTCGTCGAGGCGGGTGTCCTTGAGCGGGCTGTATCCCTCGAAGGCGATGCCGCGCTCGGCGTGGTCGGCGAGCACCGCCGGGTCATAACGGCCCGGACTCCAGTGCACCTGATTCACCGCTGGGGTCTGCCCGGAGGACGTGATCACGTCGTCAAGGTCGGCGGTACTGAAGTTGCTGACCCCGGCGTCCCGCACGTAGCCCTCATCCTGCAACCGCAGCACCTCCCGCCAGATCTGGCGGTTGCCTCCGCCGCGCGACGGCCAGTGGATCAGCCACAGGTCGACGTAGTCAGTGCCGAGCTTGCGCAGCGAGGCGCGCAGCACGGCGTCCTCACGGCCTGCGTCGGCGGGCCGGATCTTGGTGGTGAGGAACAGCTCGCTACGGTCCAGCCCGCTGGCCCGGATCGCCTGGCCTATTTCCTCCTCGTTGCCGTACATGGTGGCGGTGTCAATATGCCGGTAGCCGGCCGCGAGCGCTGCCCGTACCGCGTCGCGGGCATCGCGGCCGCGCAGCTGCCACGTGCCAAGGCCGACCATGGGCATCTGCGCGCCGCTGGCCAGGGTGACGGTCGGGACTTTCTCTGGCGTGGTCATGTCGCCATTATGGTCAGCAGACCGAAGTCCCGGTCGTGGCGGTGAGGTCGGCGAACGCCTTGGTCAGCAGCGTGGTGCCTGGGCCGGGGCGCGTGCTGCCGATCTGGCGTCCGTCGATCGTGAGCACTGGGACCAGGCCGCCCACGGTGCCGGTCACGAATAGCTCGTCCGCGGCATATAGCTGCGCCAGGCCGGTAGGCGGCAACCTCGATGAAGTCCGCCCGGCCCTCGGACGCGAACGCGACGCTGAACAGCGGCTTGCCGTCTTGCGTAGCGGACGGGAAATGCAGCTTCTGCCACCCGCCAGGGTAGTCGAACGAGACGCCATGACCGCGGTAGGTGCCGGCTCCCCGGGCAGAGCTGAGGCCGCAGGCCGGCAGGCCAGCTACCGCCAGGCCAACCAGGGCTGTGCCAGCCGGGCCCGATTGAGGTGGTCATAGCCGGCGGGAAAGCGGGCCGCTCCGGGCAGGCGCATGACGTGCCATGCCGTCCCGTCCCACGTGGCCGCGACGTTGCAGGCCTTATAGGCAGGGCGGTCGGAGGTGAAGGAAGGTCCCGACCGCCACGTCGGCTTGGCCGCAGCTGACGTCGGCCGCGTGCGCCGGGTACCCGGCCCGGATGCGGCCGCCGTCCGGGGTCTGGTCCGGCGCATCACTAGCCTCGTCGGCGTCCATGGCCCCTTCGCTCACAAACATCAGCGTGGCGGACTGGTTCCGCACCGTGCACCGGGCCACGAAAGCGCACCGGCTTCCCAGCCGCCCCGGCCGGCGACCGGCGGCCCAGCCGTTCCCGCGGGCCGCCGCGACCGCCGGGCAACACCCGCCGGCTCGGCCAAAGCCGCAGGTGAGTGGGGGTGGACAAATGGCGGAAATGCCGGCAGGCCAGAGAAGTGGGTGCTGGCCAGCCCGACGTCCGCAATAGCCCCGAGAGAAAGGTGGTGTGACGTCATGGCATTGCCCATCCGGCGCGGAAGCAGGTTCCCCGCCTCCCTGTTCGAGCCCACGGCGCTGTGGGACCCGGTCAGTGAGTTCGACTACCTGCGGGAGCGCATGGGACGGCTCTACGAGCAGATCTCCCAGCAGGGTCCGGAGCAGTCGCCCTGGCAGCCGGACATCGAGGTCGACGAGACCGAGGAGTTCTACCTGGTCAAGGCCGAGCTCCCCGGGATCACCCGGGACAACGTCGAACTGCAGGTCGACGAGCACAGCCTGGCGATCACGGGCTCGCTCCGCGAGGACGAGGGCGAGCACGTGATGCGGCGGCGCATGGGGCGGTTCTTCTACCGCACGGTGCTCCCCCGGGACATCGACACCGAGAAGGTCCAGGCGACCATGAAGGAGGGAATCTTGACGATCCGCCTCCCGAAGACAAAGCAGGCGACCCGGCGGGTGCAGATCCGCGCGTAGACGCTCTGTGGAAGGAGGCTGCGGGCCGGCGCGAGAACCCCGGCCCTCCGGCTGCCTGTCCGTGGCGTGTGATTTGCACGCCCGAGGCTGCTCGTGGGCTCGCCGTTCGGGTAGCTGTCAGTCACCGGTCCGTTGGGCCATGGCGGGCGCGGATGATGGGCGGCTTCGCTCATTTGCCGCAAGATCGGACGGACCGCGAACGACCCAGGCAGCCCGCGGCGTTCGCCTTCGCCCTCGGCGTGACGGCCGGGGTGGCCGCGGATGGGCTCCGGGCTGGCCGGCTCGGGTGAGGGAGTCTTGGTGCTGAGCCGCCGCCAGCGGGTCCTGTTCCACCGCTCGGCGCGGGTCAGGGTTCCGGCCTGGCCGACGTGATGCAGCGGCGGGGCGGGCGCATGCCACGTCGAGCCGGGTGGCGCTGCGCCCGGCGGGCTTGACCCGTTGCCACGTGCGGCAGTTCCAGCGCTCGGTGATGCCGGCCGCGAACTCCTTGTGCCCCGGGACGTACCAGCCGACGGCCATGCAGCGCGCTGCGCTGGGGCAGGACACGTCGAGCAGGCCGGGACATCCGATCGGGCGCGATGGCGTCCGCGCGCGCCAGGTCCGGCCGTTCCACTGCGCGGCCAGGCTGCTGCCGACGGCCATGCAGCTGGACGGGCCGGCACAGTCGACCGCGCTCAGGTCGCCGGCCGGCAGCCGGTGGCTAGGATCCGCCAGCGGCGGCCGTTCCATTCCTCGGTCAGGGCGTGATCGGCCCAGCCGATCGCGACCTTATAGCCGACGGCGATGCACCGGGTGGCTGCCGGGCACGAGACATCGGTCAAGGAAAGAACACGAAGACACGAGGCGCGGCGACCGGCACCGGCCGCCACCGCCTGCCGTTCCATACCGCCGCGGTGGCTGGCATGCGTTACAGCAACTTGATTCAGTGGATCACGGGCAACGGATCCGGCTCCTGCCTAGAGCTGCAGATCGACTGGGATGTCGGCCAAGCGGTCGTGCACCTCGCGGTGCCCAGCGCCTCCCAGGCTGCACCGGGGATAGCGCACGGCGGATTTTTGGCCGCTCTGGCTGATCACATGACGGGATTCGTGGCCGCACAGCAGGGGCGGCGGGGCGGCGGTAACCCGGCAGATGACCGTCGACTGTTTGGTCCCCATGCCCACCTCCCGGTCGATCACTATCCGGGCGCAGGCTGAGACCGCCAGCGAGCGGACGATCACCGTCAGCCTGCAAGGCAGCATTGACGACTCTGAGCAGGTCACGTTCAGGGCCAGAGGCGACTACGCCAGAGTCTCACCCACGGGGCGGCATGGCGGCGGTGCTGACGCCGATTACGATTCGCTAGAGGAGCGCTTTGACCGGCTCAGGTTTTTCGCCTGGCTGACGGCTGCGATGAAGGAGTCGTATCTGCCCGTCGATATCGGGTCGCCGGTGCGGCTCGCGGTGGGGCTTTCCGACGCCACGCCGAAGCACTGGACGCTCGACGTGGCGGACCGCTCGCTGGAAGTGGAGGCCGGGAAACCGGCCAGCTGGGATGTCCGCTACACCGGAACTGTGCGGTCGTGGCGTGAGCTGGTGTACGGGGTCAGGATCGCGGACGAACTCATCGCCGCGGGTTCGGCAACGGTTGGTGATCCGGATGGCCTGCTGTCCGCGTTCCTGGCCGCAGTGGCGGGCTGGGAGCAGACCGATGGGCCCGAATGATCGCGATCGATGAAGCGCTTGCATGACGGCCGCTGACCGTCCTGCCCTCAGGGATGCCAATGGAACCGGCGCTCCGAGCGGCTGTCCCATGGCTTGCAACTTCAGCCGTGGCGCGCAGCTCACGTCATTCGGCGCTGCCGGCCCGGCTGTCAGCCAGCCCCGCTTGACCGGACAGGGCGGCGTTTACGAGCGTGTCAAATGGCGGCCAGGCATGGGTGGGCCGGCGGCGAGAGCATCGGTGCGCGGATCTGCCGGCCGAGCCCGATCCACTTGCCGCCCTCGGCGCCGACGATGACAAGCGTTCCACTGGGCGCGAGCGTCTGCCTGAGCGGCGCGAGGCGGGAGCACGCCGGCGCCGCTGGCTTGGCCGTCGAAGCGATCGGCGCCCGCGCCGCCGGTGCACCGGGATCATCGTGGCCCGGGCGGACGCCCGTGCCCGGGCCCGGGGATCGGGCACCGCCACCTGTTTGGCCACGGCCGTAATTCTCCCGCTCAGCACCCGATGACCGGCACCGATCTTGCCGGCGCTGTCGCCGCCGATACCGAGCTTGCCCGCGGCTTCCGCCCCGGTTACCTGAACCGGACGCGGCTGACGCAAGCCGCGACCCGCGCTGTCACGCCAGTTCCCCCTGCGGTCACGATTCAATCGGGTGGATCTCGCAGCCGCTGGCCACGCTATGCACCGCCGCAGCGCCGGCCAGGGTGCCGGCACCGAATGGTGACGGTCGGGCCCGGCCGCAGCTGCGTGACGGTGATAGTCGGGCCTGGCCGGGGCACTGTGACCGTCACGGTCGGCTGCGGCACCGGCACGCTGACCGTCACGGTCGGTACCGCCTTCCGGCCGGGCTGCCGGCTGGTTGCGCCCAGGACAGCAGGCACCGTGATCGCGACGATCAGCGCTAGCCCGACGGCCGCAGCGATCGCCAGCAAGCCCCCGGGCCGTACCCGGTTCCGCAGCTTCTTGCGGTGCCTCCTGCCCGGCCGCGGTGCCTGCGGTGTTATCACGCCGTTGATGGTAGACCCAGCGGCGCGCGCCGCCGCGGCACTAAGCGATGCAGTCGGCGCCTACGGCCTTCCCGAGCTGGCTCAGGCGCCGGCCCCTTGCGTGGGAGCGCCGCAGGAGCTTCCGCTCCTGCCCCCGACACTTGACAGGATCACCCGCATAACGCGGAGACCGTGGGTGGCGAACGCACCTTCGCCGGGGCCCGCGCCGCGGCCTTGCCGGGATCGTGGCCGAGACGCGGCGTGCGGGCAGCAGGGACGCCGGATCAGCCATCCGAATGCAGTGATCTCGGGCCTGCGGGCGGGCGCTCCGGCACGCCACGGCGCGCGCGACTGCTTCCAGCGCCCGGGCGGCAGCCGGGGAGGACGGTGATGGCATGACGGCGGCTGTCCTGGGTAGCTCGGCGCTGGAGGATGAGGCGGTGTCTATTTCGGATATGCCACAGCAGCATTGACCTGGACGAAGCCGCTCGGCAGCTAGAGCAGGCAGCGCACGACGCCCAGGTAGCTTACGACTGCATCAGCCTCGGCGATCTCGACTGGGCGCACACCAACGCGGTCACCGCCCGCGCGGAGGCCGATGCCGCCGAGAATGTCCTGCGCGCCGTCCTGGGCGCCGCGGGCAGCATCGCCGGCGATCGGTGACCGCAGCAGGCCTGCGACGCTCTTCGCGCAAGTTCCGGTTGCCAGTGGACACGTCGGATCCGGCCGCGGCGCCAGCCCCGGCCGGCGTCAGCCCTGTCCGCTCGCCGGATCCCGGAACGGCATAGACGCGGGCGATCTGCGTCCCGGCAGCTGCCCGGGTGCCATGACGGCGGGTGCTCTTGCAGGTGACCGCGGCAAGGCGCCCGTGGCCGCAAGTTGCCCCTCAACCGAGTTGCCGCTGTTCCCGCCGCTGCCTGGGCAGGGGGCACGATCGCGATGTACTTTCCCGCCGCCCCTTGCGCAGCGATTCCGCCGTGGCGATGCCCAGGTTCGCCGCTATCGAGCGGATCGCTGCGTACTCGGTCTCATTCTCGCCGCGGTGCTCGGCCGCCAGCCGCACCGCCCGCTCACGAAGTTCCCTCGGGTACTGCGTCGGCATGGAGAAGATCCTTCCCAATAAGGAAGTCTCCACCGATCCCGGAGGCGATTCACTTCCGCCCGTCATGCGTGCTGTGCTGCGGTCCACACAGAACCCGCCGGAAACGACACTCACAGATCCGTAGCATCGGGTGGCGGGATCGTTGAGGGTCAGTGCGCTGCCGGTGACGGTTGTAACGGCTGCGTGCGATCGGCAGGGGTGGCCAGGCTGCTGCACGGGATGCTGCACGCGGTGATCCCCTCGCGACCTCAGGCCTCTCGGCACCGCGCCACAAGCGGAGCCGCTCGGGACAGGACCATAGGGCCTGCTGGCGGGCAAACGATGCCTGAATCGGAGCCTTGTGGCGGCAGATGCGTTTGCCCCCGCTTGCTGGTCTGTTCGGCCCGTGGTGCTGGCCGCAGGGACGCGGCCGCGGGTCGCGGTCTTCGAACCGGCAGCCGTCACCTTCGAGGCTTACCGAGGCAACGCAGGCGATCTTCGGTGGGCAGCGGGACGGAGGGCGGTTCCGGGTTGCTGGCCTGGGGCCGGGCTGCCGCCCGGCTGGCCGACGGGGCCCGCGCTGTGCCGGCTGGCGCCCGGGAACGCGATAGCGGGCGACCTGCTTGCCGCGGGCTGGCGGGAAACGGACCGGCACACATCAGCGGCCGGGCCTGCGGCAGCGCATCCCTGCCCGCAGTCGTGGCCCAGAAGCCGATCCTCACGTGCAGCCGGTGGCGGAAACTGTCATCGCCGGAGTGTCCGAAACCATGCTTAGACGACCTCGGCGGAGCGATCAGGATTCGAACTCCCGGACCTCCTGCCCACTGCTGGCAATGGTTGACGCGGCCAGTAAGGGGAAGTGTGCCGGGCGTAAGCCCACCTGCGGAGGTCTCGATGTCCCGCGTGAAGAGAAACCACCAGGCCGACATGGCGGCCAACGGCGGATGGGACCGCGCTCCAGGCGGCGGCTCAGGTGAAGCCGGTTACGGCTCGAGTGCGACCGGTTGCCAGGAGCGCCGGGGCAGCTGCGCGGCGCCGCGTGCACAAAACGCGCGCCTGGGCGGCGCCGCAAGTCGAGCACGCGGGGCAGGTCCTGCAAGACAGCGTCGCACCCAAGGTCTCGGCCCCTGCTGTCCTCGGCCGCGCGGCGGCTCGAGCCGGCGAAGCCACGGCGCCGGCCCTGGCGCAAGCTGGCCGGCGTCGCGATGCTCGCGGCTGCCGCCAGCGCGGCAGCGGCTGTTGTCCGCAACCGCGGGAAGCCGGAGGTCACGACCTCGGCGGCCGGGGCGGGCGCGGGCGAGCTGACACCCGCCGCGCAGATGCGTGACGGGCAGGGCAGGACCAGCACCGGCGCTGACGCGAACAGGCGGGTCCGCGGTTCCTGACTGGCCTCCGGCAGTGATCGGCGGCCGACCCGGAACACGTCAGGCACGGATCGGGGCCGACCGCACATCCTGCCGCCTGCATGCGCCAGGGTGCACAATCTGCCTGTGCTCCGGCCTGAGATTGCGCGCACCTCGGAGGCGGTCAGCAGGGTTCCCTCGCGGCGCGCGGCACCGCCCCGACGGCCGGGGCGAGGAAGAGGACGGCCACAGATGGCAGCTAACCAAAGATATGGGCAGTCGCTCGTTTTACCGCCCGCGGAACGCGATCAGCGCCGTGTCATCGGCGGGCGGTCCGGATCCGAATTCGCGTACCTTCCGCTGGATTCTCGCGACGATCGCGCCGGCGTTCAGGCCGGAGCAGTCGCTGAGCAGCTGCCTCAGCCCGTTGTCGTCGTCGAGCAGGCGGTCCCCGGAACGGCGCTCCGTTACCCCGTCGGTAACGCAGAGGAGCACGTCGTCGCGCCGAATATGGCAGGTATCGGAACGGAACGTCACGCCTTCCAGCACTCCGAGTAGTGGTTGTGAGCCGGCCGCAATCTTCGTGCCGCCCTGGGAGCGCAGCAGGAGCGGCGGTGGGTGGCCGGCGCACACCAAGGAGACGGAGGCACGGCCGGGCAACATCTCGATCTCGCCATGGATCAGCGTGACGAAGGGAACGACTGAGCCCTCTTCGAGGATCAGCGAATTGAGCCGCTCGAGCACGGCCGGGATATCGTGTCCCTCTCTGGCCAGGATCCGCAGGGCGTGCCTGGTTAGGCCGGTAATTGCAGCGGCCTCCAAGCCCTTGCCGCACACGTCGCCGATGGCGAACCGCCAGCGGTGTGGCGCGACCTTGAAGACGTCGTAGAAGTCGCCGCCTACCTCGTCTCCCTCGCCCGCGGCCTGGTAGCCAGCCGCCACGTCCAGGCCGGGAACTTCCGGCAGCTGCGGGGGTAGCAAGCTACGCTGCAGCGCGTGGCTGGCTTGCAGTTGCCCGGAGTAGAGCCTGGCGTTATCCAGCGCCAGCGCCACCCGGCGAGTCAGGTCCTCGGCCACAGCCACGGCCTGGCTGCCAAGCGCGCCGCCACCTGGCCGCCCCATGACAAGGACACCCAGGCTCCGGCCACGGGCCAGCAGCGGGAAGCTCCAAGCCGGGTCTGCGGCGAGTTCGGCGGCCTCTGGCGTGAGTTGCTCACCTAGTGGCGCTGCGGGCGGCCACTGCAGGCCGGTCTCGGGGGGCGACGCCTGCGGCGGCGGCACGCGGCTCAGCAGGTAGCTGAGGGCGTCATTGCGGGCCTCGTCGGCGTGCCAGGCGCGAGCTGGCCGGGAGGCGCCGTTCTCGTCCGTCAGCAGCACCGCGCACCAGGCCGCCAGCCGCGGCACGACAAGCTGCGCGGCAAGCGCAATCGTCTGCTCCTGGTCCAGGGTGCCGGCGAGCAGATCGCTGGCCTCCGCCAGGAAGCCGATCCGCCCGCGGCGGGCCCGGTCCTGCTCATTCAGCCTGGCCCGCTCGAGCGGCAGTGCTACCTGGCCGGCAACGTGGTGTAGCCGGGCTGAGTCCTGGTCGGTGAAGCGGTCCGGCTCGGCGGCTATCACGGCAATCACTCCGGCGACCCGGCCATTGGCCAGGACAGGCACTGTCAGGAACGACTGCGGCGTTCCGGCGGCAGTCCGCGTGCCGTCGGCCCCGTTCTCAGCGAGGTGGTCGTAGAAAGCCAGGAAGAGGCCCATTCCTGGGTGGCCGCCTGGCGTGCTGCCGGTGGCCGCCCCGGCCGGGTGTTCCCGCGCCGACGGGGCGCTGAGGCCAGCTGCCGCACGGATCCGCAGAACGCCGTCCTCATCGGCGACCAGAACGTAGGCAGCGTCTGCGCGCGCAGTGTCCCGGGCGAGCCCGGCCGTATAATTCAGCAGCTCCTGATAATCAAGGCGCGGCAGGTCCGCGTCGTTTCGGGTCGTTACAGCAGCCGTGGTGGCAAACGATCGGGGCCCGGCCTGCCCGAAGCCGTCGACCCTATCGGTGGCCGTGGCCGCGTAAACGTCTGGGTGTGCGGGTCCGGCGCCGCCGGGCTGGAGCCGAAACCATACTGTCTTGGCAGCGGACGCGTAGGTTACTCCCCACGAGGACGAGAGCGCCGCAAGCAAGACCAGGCCGCGGCCTGCTTCCCGGTCTGCATCGGCCATATGGCCCGGGCCGCCAGGGATCGTGCATTCCGGTTGCCGGTCCAGAACCGACACCTCGACCTCGCAGCCATGTGCCCGGCATGTGACGCGCAACGGCGTCTCCGCATGCAGGACGGCATTTGTGACAAGCTCGCTGGTCAGCAATTCCGCGTCGGCGAGCAGGTCGCCGCAGCCCGGCACCCGCCAAGATGTCAGCGTTTCCCGGACGAAGCGACGTGCGGCGGGCACTGAAGCCGAGTCGGGGTCATAGGTTGCGGCCGCGACGAGATCCACGTGTCGTGTCCTCCCGGTGCGGACGGTCACGTTCGGTGGCGTTTGCGGTGAGCTGAGGATCCCATCGTGACAGACTCGTGATGTCGGCACATCGCAGATGGCGTAGCCGGTTCCGCGGAGCCCCAAGACCGGGCATGCGAGCCGCGGCTGAGGAGGACGTGCGATGACCCGGGCAGCGGCCACCTCACCCGTCGCAGTAGCCAATGGGGCACGCGGGGCGAATGGCAAAGCTGGCGAAGACGGCGCTGCGGCTGACGGCGCGCGGGGCAGCACCGTCGGGCGGAGCGCAAAGGGGGCCGGCGGCGCGCGGGGGGATAAATGCGCTCCCCGGTACAGCGACGCCGACCTTGAGCCGATCCGGGCCGCCCTGGCTGCGTTCCGGGCTGGCGATTTCCGCCCTCGTCCCAGGCACGGCGACCGGGGGGACACCGGCCACGCGGACAGGCTCATGCTCGCCGAGATCGGCTCGCTGGCCGACGAGGTCGGCAGCCAGCTTGCCTCGCTCACTTCGGAAGTCACCGACAAGGCCGCCCAGGTGCGCGACATCGCGCTCATCACCACGGCGGTCGCTCGCGGCGACCTCACACGCAAGGTGACCGTCGACGCGCAGGGCGAGATGCTGCAGCTCAAGCAGACCGTGAACACGATGGTCGACCAGCTGTCGGCGTTCGCCGACGAGGTGACCCGGGTGGCCCGCGAGGTCGGCACCGAAGGCAACCTCGGCGGCCAGGCGCAGGTCCGCGGCGCGTCCGGAGTCTGGAAGGACCTGACCGACTCGGTGAACGGGATGGCCAGCAACCTCACCGTGCAGGTGCGCAACATCGCGCATGTGGCCACGGCGGTGGCCAACGGCGACCTGAGCAAGAAGATCACCGTCGATGCGCAGGGCGAGATCCTCCAGCTCAAGGACACCATCAACACGATGGTCGACCAGCTGTCGGCGTTCGCCGACGAGGTGACCCGGGTGGCCCGCGAGGTCGGCACCGAGGGCCGGCTGGGCGGCCAGGCGCAGGTCCGTGGTGTGTCCGGGGTCTGGAAGGACCTCACCGACAACGTCAACTTCATGGCCGGCAACCTCACCGGCCAGGTGCGCAACATCGCCCAGGTCACCACGGCGGTGGCCACGGGAGACCTGAGCAAGAAGATCGACGTCGACGCGCGCGGCGAGATCCTGGAGCTGAAGACGACCATCAACACGATGGTCGACCAGCTGTCGGCGTTCGCCGACGAGGTGACCCGGGTGGCCCGCGATGTCGGCACCGAGGGCCGGCTGGGCGGCCAGGCGTACGCGCGCGGCGTGTCCGGGGTCTGGAAGGACCTCACCGACAACGTCAACTTCATGGCCGGCAACCTCACCGGCCAGGTGCGCAACATCGCCCAGGTAGCAACCGCGGTGGCCACGGGAGACCTGAGCAAGAAGATCGACGTCGACGCGCGCGGCGAGATCCTGGAGCTGAAGACGACCATCAACACGATGGTCGACCAGCTGTCGGCGTTCGCATCCGAGGTGACCCGGGTGGCCCGCGAGGTCGGCAGCGAGGGCAGGCTGGGCGGCCAGGCCGAGGTCGAGGGCGTGTCCGGCACCTGGAAGCGCCTCACCGAGAGCGTCAATGAGCTTGCCAGCAACCTGACCACCCAGGTGCGCGCGATCGCCGGGGTGGCCAGTGCGGTCGCCGAGGGCGACCTGACCCAGTCGATCACGGTAGCGGCGCACGGTGAGGTCGCCGAGCTCAAGGACAACGTGAACCTCATGGTCGCGAACCTGCGCGAAACAACAAGGGCCAACCAGGAACAGGACTGGCTCAAGACCAACCTGGCCCGGATCGCTGGCCTGATGCAGGGCCACCGCGACCTGCTCGACCTGGCCCGCCTGATCATGAGCGAGCTGACGCCTCTCGCCTCCGCCCACTGCGGAGCCATTTACCTGGCCCGTGATCCGGCGGGAATCCACAGTCAGCAGCAAGAATTTACCCGTATCGCTGCGTACGGCTTCAAGGAAGGCGGGCTTGACCATTTCATCGTGGGGGAAGGGCTGGCCGGCCAGGCCGCTCTGGAGCGCACGCCAATCCTGATCACCGATGCGCCGGCCGGGTACCTGACCGTCGGCTCCGGGCTCGGCGAGGCCGCTGCGGTGAGCCTGGCGGTGCTGCCCATTCTCTTCGAGGACCAGGTGCTCGGCGTGGTCGAGCTTGCATCGCTGACCCGGTTCAGCGATGTGCACCTGGCCTTCTTCGATCAGTTCGTCGGAACGATCGGCGTGACCATCAACACGATAATGGCGAACTCACGGACAGAGGCGCTGCTCAGCGAGTCCCAGCGGCTCACCACCCAGCTGCAGGAGCGCTCCGACGAGCTGCAGCGCCAGCAAGCCGAGCTGCGCAGATCCAACGCCGAGCTCGAGGAGAAGGCGGCGCTTCTCGCCAAGCAGAACAGCGCCATCGAGGTGCAGAACGCCCAGATCGAGCAGGCCCGGCGTACGCTGGAGGAACGTGCCCAAGAACTCGCGATCTCCTCGAGATATAAGTCGGTTTTCCTCGCCAACATGTCGCATGAGCTGCGCACCCCGCTGAACAGCCTGCTGGTGCTCGCGAAGCTGCTGTCGGAAAATCCGGACGGGAACCTCACCGGCCGGCAGGTCGAGTTCGCCCGCACGATACACGAGGCGGGATCCGACCTGCTGCAGCTGATCAACGACATCTTGGACCTGTCCAAGGTCGAGGCGGGGAAGATGGATCTCCACCCTGCCGAGGTGCGGCTGGAGGCGCTCGTTGAGCACATCGAGGCTACGTTCCGGCCGATGGCGGCGGACAAGGGCCTGGACTTCGATGTCACCGTGCACCCCGGCACTCCCGACATGCTCTACGTCGATGAGCAACGGCTGGAGCAGATCGTTCGCAACCTGTTGTCCAATGCTGTCAAGTTCACCTCGGCCGGCGAGGTCAGCGTGAGCATCGGCAACGTCGGCGAGATGGAGTTCAGCGGCGTGCTCGGTGACGCGCCCGATGTCCTTGCCTTCGCCGTATCCGACACTGGTGTCGGAATAGCGAAGGAAAAGCTCGACGTCATCTTCGATGCATTCCAGCAGGCGTACGGGACCACCAGCCGCCGCTATGGCGGCACCGGCCTCGGGCTCTCGATCAGCCGCGACATTGCCCGGCTGCTCGGCGGGGAGATCCGCGCGTCCAGCCAGCCGGGCCAGGGCAGCACGTTCACGCTCTACCTCCCGGTCCCCCGCGGCGTCCCCGGCGGCCCGCCAGCCGCACCGGCCAACGGCGCCGCAGCGACGGGCTGGCGCAATGGCGCCCCGCGCCCGCCGGCGGCTTCGCCCAGGGCCGCTGGCACGTCGGCCGGGACTGGCGAGGACCCGCTGGACGGGGCGAGGATCCTCATCGTCGACGACGACGCACGCAGTGTCTTCGCGCTGACGAGCGTGTTCGAGCGGTTCGGCGCCGAGGTGCTGTACGCGGAGAACGGGCGGACCGGTATAGAAGCGCTGGAGCGAAATGAAGACGTTTCGCTGGTGCTGATGGATGTGATGATGCCCGGGCTGGACGGGAACGCCACGCTCAGAGCCATCCGGCGGATGCCGCAATTCGCTGACCTGCCGATCATCGTGCTCACCGCGCAGGCGATGAAGGGCGACAGGGAGAAGAGCATGAGAGCCGGCGCATCGGACTACATACCCAAGCCAGTCGAGACCGATCACCTGCTCCAGCTGATGCGACGCTGGATGCTGCCCGATTGCGCAGCGCTCTGAAGGGAGCAGCGGCGGTGCCGGACAAGGCCAAGATCCTCCTCGTCGATGACCGCGCTGAGAACATCACTGCGCTGGAGGCAATACTCGGCTCACTCAACCAGGTGCTCGTGCCTGCCCGCTCAGGGGACGCAGCGCTCAAGGCTCTGCTCAGCGATGAGTTCGCCGTCATCCTGCTCGATGTGCTGATGCCGGGAATGGACGGCTTCGAGACCGCTGCGCATATCAAACAGCGCCCGAAGACCCGTGACGTGCCGATCATCTTCTTGACCGCGATGAACGCCGGGCCCGACTATGCGTTCCGCAGCTACTCCGCAGGCGCCGTCGACTACATAGCCAAGCCGTTCGATCCCTGGGTGCTGCGCGCGAAGGTCTCGGTGTTCGTGGACTTGTACCTGAAGAACCGGCAGCTCAGGGAACAGGCGGCCTTGCTGCGCGCGCAACTCGCCGACTCCCTGGCAGCCCCGGCAGCAATGCCGGAAGCGGCCGATCCGGTACTCGCCGAGCTCTCCGGACGCCTTGAGGCGGTGGAGGAGCTAGTCACCATCATCACGGGCCAGCTCGCCGGATCCGCGGACTTCGCGCTCGCTGCATCCGCCGGGCAGTTGGAGCAGCGCGTAGCGCAGCTGCGCTACGTATTCGACGCGCTGCGCGTCGGTTGCTGACGGCCCCGTGATCAACTGGTGACCTGCCACCGGGAGCTGCACCCCGGCAACGTGCTGGTCGACGCTCCGGCGACCTGGTCCTGCTCGACTGGGACGACGCGGGGCCCGCCTGACCGGACCAGGAGCTTGCCGGGCTCGTGGCGTTCTGGCACATCCATGACGACGGCCGGGCCGATGACGCCGCAGTCGGGCGCACCCTCGCCGCCTACCGCTCAGCCGGCGGCCCTGGCCACCTGTGCGACGAGCGGGCGTTCAGCATGCACATCGCTAGCAGGATGAACTTCCTGCACAGCCAGGCCCGCGTGGCATTGGAGCCGGCCACCGCCCCCGAGCATCACCAATACGCCGTCAGCGAGATCTGGGATACGCTCGCCCGGCTGCCCTCGCTGTCCTTGATCAGCCACCTGATCAGCCTCGCCAATACAACCCTCGGCTGAACCACCCTACGAGGCCCAGGACCAGCCCGGACCCCCTCAGGAGCAATCCGGCGATGACTGCCCGCTCGGCTCGCCGGTCACGCAGATTACCCAGATCTGCACGCCAGCGTCTTGAACAGAATCTAGCTGACATCCACACAGAACGAGCCATCTGGTGCGCGATGGCGCGTTCTGCAAGCGTCCTTGAAGGGGTTTGTGCTCTTTCTTCTTGGCTCCCATAGCGTGGGGATCGGAGCGGCGAGGAGCCGGTCGCCGTAGCGAGTTGGCCAGGCCGCCGCGCTCCCCGGGGGCCGTGAGAGTGCGCGCGAGGCGGGCGGCTGGTGCGCGGGCTTACTACGTGTTTTCAGAATGTTGGTATGACCTCAGGCTTGCCTCCCGTAATGCCGTGCGCACGGCTATCGGCGTGATGATCGAATCGCTACGGGAGTCGGTCCCGGATGTCCCCGACGGCAGGCCGGAGGAGGACCCGGTGGTGACACCGTCATGACCGTACGGGCGTTTGAGCCCCGGCTGCGGACTCATTCAGGAACGCGCGCAGTTCGCCGGTGTCGCGGTGGAACATCTCCAGGGACACGACCCTGCCGTTCTCAAAGTTCAGGAGGCTCACCGTCGTCTGGTCGAGTCGCTGGTGGCGATGCGACGCCCTTAGCTGCCAGACAGCGACGATCTGGGTCCCGGCGTCGAGTAGCACCTCGGCCGGGTCGCGATCACCGGGGCTCTGGTGGGGATCCCACGTACCGGCGAATCCAGCGGCGTGCCGGATGGCGCCGTCGCGTCCCTGGTACTCCCCGCCATAGGGCAGCCGCGGGTCGTCGCGGATCACGATGTCGTCGGAGTAGACGCGAAGGAGGGCGTCGAGATCGCGGGCCCGGACGGCGTCGAAGACGGCCTTGGCCACGTCGATGTTGGACAGGGCCCTCGCCCACTGGCATGTGTCGGTGATCTGGTGCAGCTCGGCAATCTTGTTCTCGTCGAGGCGGTGGACATGCGCGAAAGCCGCGGTGAACTGCCGTCGGGTAGCCGGCGGTGTTCCGCGGTACTCGCCGGTCACGATGACGTGACCGGGTTCCGCGGCCAGGTACCGCGACGGGTAGGGCAGCGCCCCGAACGTGCGGTAGATCGGAGCCCAGCAATTCCGCAGCATGTGCTCGCCGCCTGCGTGGGTCCCGCCATAGCCACCCGGGATGCCTTCGCTCACATGACCGGCGAAGTCCGGCGCCAGGGTTGCAAGCAGGCCCGCGACGTCGCCGGCCTGCATCGCGTCATAGAAGCGGTGCACGAGTGCAATGCTGGATTCCGGCATCGTCCGCTCCCGGGATGTTATAGACGATCCTATCTAGAACATCACGTCTATATCAGCGAGTCAAGTGCTCTCCCCCGAGGATGCAGGCGCAGGTGCGGCGGACGAGTTCATCAACGGCTCCTGGCGGCGCCTGGCCGGCGACCAGATACCGGCGGACCGCGCCGTAGGGCACGTCGACCAGCGCGAACACGACTGAGCGGCGCGCATCGGCCCGGCTGTGCCCGAACCGGCGAGCTGTGTACGAGCCCAGCGCGTCGCCGACGCTGTCGTTCAAGGTCGCGAGCTCGGCTCCCAGTTCCTCTGGCCAGCGGACGACGAGGTCTTCTCGCCGGTAAAGGAGCAGCACCCGAGCGCCATCGAGGTGGGCCCGGCACCATCTCGGGATGTGCAGTGCCGCGTCGAAGCCTGCCTGCTCGACGTCGTCGTGTCCCAGGGCTGCGACGAACCCGGTCTGAGCCTCTCTCACGGTGCGGACCCAAGCCTGGGCAAGCAGGAGATCCCTGGACTCAAAGCGATGGTAGAGGGACCCGGTGGGCGCGCCGAGCTCAGAGCTGATGGCGGCCATCGTCGCTGCCCCCGGCCCGCGGCCGGCTACCAGGCGGACCGCTGTGTCGAGAAAGTCTTCACCGCTGAACTTCGCCGGCCTCGCCATCACATAATAGTAGACGCCATCTAAAACTAAACCGCCAGTACCGATCCGGCGGTCCTGTCCAGCAGCACATCGGCGGAGTTGCTGCCAGCCGTGACGGCCCGCCCTCCCCGCGACCCGCCCGCTCTCGCCGTCCCGCGCCCGAAGCTGCTGGCCGAGTTCCAGTCGGTACCAGCCCCGTCCTGATTCAGCGGGCTAGCTCCCGGTGGCTGCGCGGCTGTCCGGCCGCACGTGCGCCGGCAGCGCCGTGTCGGCTGGACCGGCCGAGCCCAGGGAGTTGAGCGGGGCGCGCGAGCCGGGCCGCTGGGTGCGCGGACTTAACGACGTGTCTTTCAGAACGTGGTAAGACCCCAGAAATGGCTGCTCTCGTGATGTTGCTCCAGTCGGTCATCTGAGTCCGATGCGCGAACCCGACCGGCGCGATGATGGAGTCGTCCCGGGGCCGGCCTGTGAGGCCGGGCTGGTCCGCCATGCGGATTCCGCAACGACGGGCATCGGACCCGTGGTGTGACCTGGCTCCACCGTGAGTGAGCATTCGCAGCGCCCAATGTCCTGCGAGATTGCACGCCGAACGCCGACTCGGGGCGGGCTGGGATGCGCGGGTTTGCGGACGTGCTGCCGCTCAGATTCGCCAGTTCGGTGCTCACGGCGATTGCGAGCAAGGCGATCGGAGGCACGCCCAGTTGGCGGGACGCAGTAGCCAGGTCGGCCCGGCCACGTACGGCAGGCGGGATTGGCGCGGCAAGTACCTTGACGGGGATCACCTGCGGCCGGGCGAGCGGGCTCTCGCTCACACGGGCGACCCATGCCGCTGCGCAGGGCCGTCCGGGTGCTCCCGCCAGGCTGGCGCGGGTGTAGCGGCCAAGCGCACGGATCGCGCTGCCTCGCCATAGCACCAGGCAAGACGGGAGACTTACCCCATTCACGGGCGCCATGACGAGAAGCGGACCGCACTGATGTGAAGGCAACGGGCTCTGGGCTACTCACCAGCATGGCGGTCCGGGACGAAGGTGGTGCTGCCCCCCGGATCAAGTCACTGATGAAGCGGGACTGGCAGGGCCATCAGCAGTTCCCGCGGCAGGGCGGCATGCTGGTGGCCGCGAACCACGTGTCCTGTGCCGACTGGCCGGCGATGTCGTTGTTCGTGCACGGCGCTACCCGGTGCTCCTGGTCAAGGCCTCGGCGTTCGACGTGAAGCTCATCGGCCCGTTCCTGCGGTCCTCGGCCAGCTGCCGGTGCGCCGCGGCGAAACGGATGCGGCGCTGGTCCTCCAGGAAGCCGAGCGGGCCCTGGCGGCCGGTGAATGCGTGGTCATCTACCCGGAGCGCACAGCCAGACCCGGCCGGGTGGCCGATGATGGCCCGGACCGGCGTGGCCCGGCTGGCGCTGGCCACTGGTGTCGCGGTGATCCCGGTCGCCTAGTGGGGGGCCCTGCAGATGCTCCCCTACGGCAGCACCCGGCCGCACCTGGTGCCGCGCAAGACCGTGCGTAAGCTGGCCGGTCCGCCGGTCGACCTGGCGCGTTCGAGGGAAAGCCGCTCACCTGGGATGTGGTGCGGGCCGCGACAAACACCATCATGGCCAAACTCACCGCGCTACTCGGCGAGCTACCCGGTGAGCAGCCGCCCGCGGTCCCCTACGACCCGGCGGCCGCCCGCCGCGCGGCCCGTGGCCACGCCGCCGAGGACGTCCAGAGTGTTCCGGCCGCCGAGGCCGCCGAGGACTAGGCGACGCCCACAGCATGAGCTCCGGGCACGCGGCCCACCGCCACCGCCGCCAGCAGTCCATAGTGGCCGACTTGGACCCATCGACAGGTGACAGCGAAACACTCCCTGCCAGCCGCCACGCGGGGGTGACGGTGCGCGCCTGCGTGATCATTCACGCCGTCCATTCACTCACTTCGGCACAACAGGTCGGTCCAGTCAGGTGAAGCGCCCAGAACAGTCGGATCTGCGTGTCGCAGTTGGCTGCGCTGGGCGGCGCGGATCGGCGCCATAACGGCGGCTCGGAATGTCTCAGTGCGCGGGAGTCGCGGACTGACTGCGGCAAATAGGGAGTCGCAGAAGCCGCGCGGTGGGCGGCTTACTGACTGGAAGTGTCCGGGCTTGCGCGGCGTTCGGCGTCCTGCGCGTGACGTGTCGCGCACCAGAATGCGCACTCGGGTGCGCCAGAGATAACCAGTCTGCCGAGCTAGATTGCCGCGCACAGCTGCGGCTCGTGCGTCACCGGCTCCGGGAATGGCGTCTGCCACGCCGGGCCTTCCGGGGCTGTCCCGTCCCTTAGGAGGATGTCTCCACGCTGGCAGGGGCAGCCCCGGCTAGGTGTGCAGGCGGCCTGGCGTAATTATCAGAGCTTCTGAGAACAACTCGGCGAACTGGCGAGGTGTGCCAAACATCGCCCCGATACGCTCGGCGTACTTCGCTGCATATTGCGGCTGCCGGTCGGCCGGAGGCACGTCATCGGCGAGCTCTGCGGTGCCGTCGATGCGGATGATGTCTCTGCCGATGTCGGTCACGTCGAGCCCCAGGGCCACCTTGGGGTTCTCGCTGATGTTGCGCAGTTTGATCTTTTTCGGCTGGCTGTAGACGAGGATCGTCTCGTCGTCGCGCACCAAGAACCACACTGGCACGCTGTCCGGCTGGCCGTCTGGGCGAACTGTCGTCAGCCACGCCATCAGGTTCCTGTGCAGGCGAGCCTCGACGTGCTCGCGACGTTCGACAGGCAGGTGTCTGGTCAGGTTCACGGTGTCATAACCAGCGGCCCAGCCGAAGTAGTCCCATAGGTGCCGTCACCGCCTTCCGGGGACTATCGGCGGATCCCCGCGGATGGGCCAATCCCAGTTCCTTCGTCGACGTCTTTACCCACAGCGTCGGACAAGCACCGGGGCGGCACTCGGCAGTCATCCCATGTTCTGAGATGTCAAGCTGCTGACTGCTGCTGGTGGCTCCGGGCGGTCTGTTCGTTGTAGGCAGTGCAGGTTTTCAGGCAGCCGTGCAGGATGCCGACGAGGCGGTTAGCGACTTGGCGGAGCGCGGCCCGGTGGCCGGTGCCGCAGGCGCGCAGTGCCTGGTAGTAGGCCCTGGCGCCGGGTGAGCCGCGCATGGCGCAGAACGCCCACTGGTGCAGTGCCTCGGCGAGCCGCCGGTTGCGGGGTAGCGGGCCAGGACGACCTTCTTGCGGCCGGAGGCGCGGGTGATCGGCGCGGTGCGGGCGTAGTTCTTGCGTGCTCGTGCGTCGGCGAAGCGG
>Ga0209131_1000217_pt1 | contig 42408 bp, 88 predicted proteins | sample GraSoi_2013_40cm_FD_185826 | JGI IMG/M metagenome (GOLD analysis project Ga0209131, IMG submission 185826) | Grasslands soil microbial communities from the Angelo Coastal Reserve, California, USA - Sample 9_17_2013_40cm (SPAdes) (version 2) | ecosystem: Environmental > Terrestrial > Soil >...
CAATGCCAAGGTGCTTGCACACTTCGTTGTGCACAAACCAAGGTTCACCGTTTCTATCAAGAACACGGAAATTGCTATCATTATATTTGAAGGATCTAAAGGCAGGCAACTTACTTTTCATGTGGGGTCTCCTATTTTTGAGCCCCCACATCGCCATTAATCATTGGGCTTGTCAACTCTACATTTGGGTGTGCTTATCGGTAACCTCCCCAAGGCGAATCATACCCTTTGAGGACATAATTTTCTATAGCATCAGCTGCTAAGACTGGTTTTGAGGGATGTGCTCCAGCAAACAGATCAGTCAAGGCAATGTCCTTATCCCTCAATTTTTGAGCGCGTTTAGTTCTATTTTTTATAGACTTAAACAGCCTAGAATCAACATGTCCATAGATACAGCAGGCTGATCCACATTCATAGCCATAACTTCCTTGATAGTACATATCCTTTTCTATTGCCCCACTCCTCAGGTCCCTAGCAACTTCAAGGAATACTAAGGCCTTTTTCAATCCCAAGGCTTTAAGTGCCCGTGGGTGGATTTGTACTGTAGTCTCAGTCAGTTGACGGTTTGACATCTTTCACTCCTCTGGGTTGAAATCTTCCTTATCGTGATCTTTTAATGCTATTTGTGGTGCATTTGGATCAGGCAGATTAAACTCGTTGCTAATGGTCATTCCACCCGCCTGGTATAAAGGGATATAAGCAGATGGGCCAAAACCTAAGCGTTCGTAGATAAGATACCGGAAACTTCCACCTTCAGTAGCATGGTCAACTATTGCCTTGAAGACTTGAGCAGTCACAGCCAATCTTACTTTAGGTGGGCAAAGTTCTACCAATTTTGGAAAGGTCTCATCTATTTCTTTCATTCTTTCACTAAGGCTTTCCATTATATCTTTGATAGTATCAGGAGTTAGTGCTATTGCCCCCTCACCTGTTTGTGCAGCCTTGAGTAGTTGAAGATCGCCAGTATGTAATTTGATTTCTTTTTCAGTCATCATTACCTCCATTAACTTTTGCTTTAGCCCAATTATGCAGAACCTGAGGTAAGCTCTCCTTGGTGATTTCTGGTACGTTGGCTTCGCCCCATAATCCTTCAGCAAATAACATCATATCTCCATAGGAGAGTTTAAGCGTCATTTCAGCAATGTTATCAAGTGGGAGCTTTTTTATGGCTTCTGCTAAAGCATCTAACCTTTTTATTTCATTATGGTCTATGCCATCAGAATCAGGTTCATATGCTGCCGGCCTTTCATATTCAGCATGCCCACCATAGAATTCACGGTTATGTTCATGTGGTTCAGGAAGTTTGACCCGTTCTATAGGTTGTCTAGGGGTGTTACCATTATTTGGCGTGTCTTTACGTCCATTATTACCTAGTATTTTCATGTAAGAACCCCTTGATTTCTTCTGATTCCATTTTGTCCGTATCCTTATTCCCTTCAGGCAGATTCCCAAAAGAAATATTTGGTAGCCAGTCACTAAGGTTGAAACCCCCTACTACGCCAGCCAAGTCAGTGTCAAAGAGCAAAATAGCTTTTGAGAATCTACTACTTAATTCACTAAGCAATTGAATTTGTTCCATTGTAACTGTAACACCGAAAGTACAAGTAGCCCTGATTCTTGGTTTACCGTAAAAGTCAATTTTCATCGCATCAAATGGCCCTTCACAGATATATAAAACCTCACCACCTTTACTGATATTTTGCAGATTGAAAACAGTTCTTTTTACTTGTTCATGATTTGTTAGATAGCGTGATGCCTTTTTAGGTTCAACAATAGCCCTACCCTGCCATCCTAGAAGTTTAAAGTTCTTATCAAAAACAGGAATAATTACCCGCTGTTTCCAACGCCCTACCCTGCAACAGGCTAGGCAGTAGTAATCGGCAAGTTGATTATCAATCCCACGTTTCAATAGGTAATCACAGAATATACCCCTTAAAGGTTCAAAATCATCAGGCCACGCAACGGGTTTAATAGTGCGTTCAGGTGCCCTTGTAATGGTTTGTGGGGCGTCAAATTCATCAAGTGCTGCCCCTGTATAGCTTTGTACAACAAGCCGCGCTTGTGGCCCTGATACGCCTAGCAAAGCACCGATTAATCGGTAGGGTGAAATACCTCTATGCGTAGCATCACGCCAACAGTTCCACTTTCCTGTAGTTAAATTCACGCCCATATGTGCGGACGGATCATTTTCACCACAAAATGGACATTTAATAGAAATTTCGCCACGTCCGGTGTTAGGCCCGGACGTGACATAAGGAATAAAATTGTCAGTTAGGAATGAGATCCAATCCAAGCTTCAGCTCTTTTCAGTGCTGCACCGAAAGTATTTCCTTTGTAACTAAAATCAAGTGCTACATCACTAAACCCTTTTGGGAGTTGCCGGTGTATCACCCATCCTAATGGAGACCATCTATTGCAGTGATAATGGTGTCCTCCTACTGATACGAACCATCTTCCATGAGCCCTTAGATATTGAGCCAACAGGCATTCATGAATGTTACTGTAACTATATGTTTTGTCAGCTGGCTTTGTTCTTAGCCACTCAATGAGATGTGGCATTGTCATAAACTTTGGTTTTCTGACCTTTGGTTGTTTCCAGTTTGGGTTGTATAACATTTTACTTCTTCCTATCAGCACGGCGATTGAAATTGTCAGCTGCCAATCGTGCTGCCTTGGCAACTAGACCCCATTGTGACTTCCCACGCGGATGATCTTTGATTTTTACTCCGGTTGGTTTTTCTTCTACGTCATTGATGAACTCATTTGCTACGACCTGATGGTCATCTTTATACACGTCATCAATTATGTTCTTTATGCTCATAGTCCCAATAACTTTAGCTTCCGCTGAGCCATTTTCAGGTATGAGTTCAATCGTTATTTTTAACATGAGGCCTCCAGTTCCATATTGGTTCTTTACCACTTACTTCGGGTAAATATTTGCCATCAACTTTATCAGGCCTAACAAATTTAGCCATGAAATCAAACTCACCCTTTCGTTCCACTCTATAGACAACACCTTCAGGCCCATCGTCAGGGTCATATCCGTGAATATTATTTTGTTTCTTCATAGCCTCTTCCACGGTAATTGGACCGCCTATATGAATGATTTCAGGCATGGCTATATCGTAAGTTCCACATAAGCCATAAAGATCGCCAAAGGATTTGCGTTTGTCTTCAACCATTAAATCAAAAGCTATGAATGGACTAAAGGGTAGTGAATACTTAGTTCCGTGGGCTTGTGCCATCCATTCACCCACAAGGCGTTCACCGTTATCTAATACTTGCATGAACTTTCGCTCGTATCCCCTAACCCAATCAGCAAACAATTGATGCTGTTCGAACTTGCTGGTTTGGGCTAGATAGCCTGCCCTGCCAAGAGCGTAAATGGTATCATCTACCCGTGCAATTCCTACGTTACTCCCATCCAGCTTTTCAGTGACGATTATGACATCGTGCTTATCACGGGCTTTTACTGTGCAGATGCGTTGCTGTCCTTCGTGAACATGATGGTCGGATGGCCCCATACGGCTTGATGGTAGGTGCCCTATACTTCCGTAGTTTTTACGATTAAGTGGCTTGAGCGGCTTCATCTTTTACCCCCAATGTAATTTATGTGCATCAACCATGAATTCATTGATTTTATTTAGATCAGCCTTCCATTCGCACTTATCAACCAATTCACGCAAGTGTTCTTCCGCAAGGTTAATAAGGTTAAGGGTCTGATCGTAGTCATATTGACCAGTTCGAACTGCACGCAAAACACCGAGGTTTGGTTCGGCAACAGGCAGGGTAAGGTGCCCATGCGTCATTAATTCTATACCTTCAAATCCTAGTCTTAGGGCATGCATAGCGAACTTCGTGTCGAATCCATACTTTTTAATTAATTCAGGGCGGTTGACCTTTTGAGTCCGTTCACCCGTCAGGCTCATCTTTTGAGCAGTTAAATACCCTAGGAAGCGCTTGCCTGCGTCTTTGCTGATGAAGGCAGTCCTCAATCCTATTAATGCACTGCCCACAGCTAGTTTATTGATATATTCAGGTAGCCATAGAAGGATCATTACACTGGGATTGCCTTTAGCTGCAAGCTTACAGAATTTACGTAATGAATACATAACTAGATCAAGGTCACCGGGTTGACTGCGAACACCGTCGGGTTGGTCACGGTAGATGTAATGATCAACTGATGTTAACCCGCAGACATTTTCAGGTGGCTCAATGAAGATCCCCATTTCATCACGGTCATCTTGACCGTCAATAGCTGTGCCGTGGGCTGTGGAACCAACAACACCTCTTAAGATTTCATTATCAAGGGCTATGTCTTTATGGGTCATGATTTACCCCCTTAGAAAATCATAACAGCGGTGACAATGGTTATCACTCCAAACGCAATTACATGGGCAACACCCAAGAAAGTTTTGGCATCGCTACTCTTAAATTCATAAGTTTTGTAGGCATACGTCTTTTCCTTACCATTCTCAGTCACAACTACCCTACGCTGCATGAGGAACTGTTTTGCTGATTTCCAAAGCATGATGTTGCTGGCGCTCCAAAATAATATCCCTCCAACTATGTGCCAAAGTTTCGCACCTAAGAAATACCAAAACACAAAGATAAAGGTCCACCAACCCACTGGAGTTTTAACGAACTCATTGACTTCAATGGATAGGCCTTTGGCTGTTGCAGATACAGCCTTGGCTACCTGTTCGCCAACCCTTGCATATTGTTCTGCTTGGTCAATAGTTGTTGGTAATTGAACCCCACCTTTGCGATCTTGCTCTGCTTTGAGTAGGGAAGCAGCCACTTCAGGGGGAAGCTTACCCAAGTCTATTCTCATTTCCTGAGCTATAGCCGATCCAGTCAAGCAAACCGACCCTAGCAGCACCATTCTAACTGTTTTCATGATTTTAACCCTTTTCAGTATTTTAATCCTTTTCAGTGCAGAACCAGGTCACCTTGGTAAATTTACCCCCGAACTTATCTTCAACTTCCTGACCAGCTCCCAAGCATCGTTCTTTTGAACCAAACTCTGCCGTCCCGCTAGTCATAGGGCCATTGAGATACGTGATTGTTACAAGGTAAAAAAGAATGTAAGTCATGGTTTTACCTCCTTTTTATCAATCTATTTTAAAAGTAAGGCAAATAAGTACAATGCTCCAATTACTAGCATGCCAGCCACAACACCATTTACTGTTTCCCAGCCACGCCCTAATGGAAATGCTGTGATGTGATTCCATCTTATTTTCATGGCTTTATCTCCTTTTACCTTGCATAAAGTCATTGAGGAAATCACCACCTTCTTTAACTGAAATGTAGTGACTTTCATCAACAGTGCCCCTTACGAATAAATCATAAATGATAACGACCTGTTTTTGCCCTGGTCGCCAACATCTAGCCTCAGCCTGCTCACGGTCAATAACTGATATTGGGCACTCAAAAAAGCACATATAGTTGGAAAATTGAAGGTTTAATGCGGATGATCCAGACTTGGAATTTATGACTAAAACTCTACAATTTTCATCTTCACGGAATTTCTTGAGTTGACCAATTTGATCACGTTGTCCGCCCCATATACGGGCATGTCCAATTTTAAGTTCTTTAAGCCGTTCTGATATTAATTGATTGGTAAAAACATAGTCATGAAATACGACCATCTTACATTCAGGTGGCATAGATTCAATTAATTCACATAGAACATCAAGCTTAGGGTTAGAATCAAATTTGATTTTGATTCTATCTTCATCATCTTTAAAAGTGATAAATCCAGATGAAAGTTGTCTGAGTTGCATAAAGGCATTGCCAGCCACTTCACGGTCTTTGTTACGGGCACCCTCTTCTAATTTTTCTAATTCCTTTTCAACATAACTTTTAATGCCTTCAGGTAATTGAATTCTTCGCTGAATATACTGTTTTGCAGGCATATCAGCAAATTCTTTTACGCTGTAATGAATAGATCTATTCTTAATGATTCGTTGAAGATGCCCAGTATATTTCTTTTTGAACTTAAATTCAACACCACCAAAGAAACCTGCTTTACGAGTAAAAAAAATATTTCTAAAGAAACTGATATTAGGTCCTAAGGTTTCACCAAAGTCTACAACATAGAATTCTGCCCATAGAGGTTCTATTGATTTCCCAAAGGGCGTGCCAGTTAAGCCATAGACATATATGGCCTGCTCAGAAATGTATTTTACAAGTTGAAATGTCTGAGTCCTGTGATTACCACATTTGTGGATCTCATCAAGGATAAGGGTGTCAAACCCATCAAATACAGCAACATCCCTAATGCATATGCTAGAAGCGTAGCATATGCAAAATAAATCAGCAGTTTCTGATGCAAGTTTTGTGGTGTTTTCATGGGAACTCCCAAGTAATGGAATACAAGTTAATTCTGGTGCCCATTTTTTTACTTCCTCAATCCAAGTATCAACTGCTGTCAAATAAGGGACAAAAACAATAGCCCGTGGTTTCTCACCTTTTTCTTTACGATGCTTTAATTGTGTCAGCATCAAGGCTGATTTGCCGCCACCCATTCCGATATGGAATATAAAGCGAGGGTGGTGCTGCATTATCAGCAGACCCGCTTTCTGGTGAAGCCAGAGACTGCCCGTCAAGCGCGGATCCATAAGTTCTGATAATGCAGCACCTATTTGAGTGGGTGTAAGGGCTTTAACCCACTCAAAATTGTTGAGGTTCCTTTGTAGGAACCCTTTTATGGTTTTTTCTGAGATCAAGCATACTCGACTAGAAATTTATCTATCCTGTCCGCAACCATTTCAGGCGTTACTGTTTCTAATATTTTCTCACCCCAAGCGCCACCTTCAAATATCTCTTCAATTGTCTCAATGCTTAGTCCGAATGTACCCCTCATATAGCTTTCAGCATACCTTATTTGATCACTATAGGGATCATAGTCCCTTTCCCATAAAGTGCGGGCCAATCCCATAGCACACTGATCACAGTATGAGTAATCCCATCTAAAGCCTAGGGGCCATTTTTCTTGATGACGAAGTAGGTATGACAACGCTGTCAATGATGGCTTGCTTAGATCAAAAAGTTTGCCATCCCATTTCTTATCATATAGCATTTCTATCACTCCTTATTGGTGAGGTATGTGTCAATCCAATCAGCCACCATCATGGGTGACACTTCTGATGGTCTAACATAGCCAAACTCATCTTTTGGCATTTTAGGGTTGTCAAAACAAAATATGTTTCTGGTATCGGTGTGTGATATACCGAATCCTTGAGATACATGTTCGGGGTAGGTTGATTTGAATTCCCATAATATTTTTGCCATACCCATAGCGCAGGAATGGCAACTTCCAAAGTACCATTCAAACCCTTTAGGCCATAATTCCTTATGCCTAAGGATGTGTGACAGGGCTTTCAATGACGGTTTGGTCAGATCTAACAAACCTTCATCCCATTTTCTATTATACAACATGTTACCTTACTCCTTTATTGAGGTGTCTCTCAGCTTCTTTCAAAGCCCCGCCAAATGTCCTGCGTTTGAAAAATGGCTTATCATGTTTGGCTATATCATTAAGGATGGCAGGTAGGGCATATTCCCTTTCACCATCTATTCTAACGTAATAACCACCTGTTGTCGCGTCTGCATACCCATTATCGCGTAAATACCTAGTTATTAGACATGTAGGCCCGTTAATGTAGGAATACTTGGTTTTTGGGTTCTGAGTTTTCAGCCAAGAGACAAGGTTTTCTACAGTTAGCAGCTCTCGAACTGATTTTCTGTTCCACGTACTGATATATAACATTGTACCTTACTCCTTTTTCAGCAGGTAGAATCTCCACCCGCTTTTCACAAGGTTACCCTTAGCATCAAAGATTTCTTCCTTTTCAGTTCTATATTCACCTATTGTACGATAAGAACCGTAGGATATAATGGGTTTGGTTCTTGAACCTTCATAGTAAAAACTGTCACCCGGTTTCATCTTATCAAATCTATACTTGGTCAATTTACGCTTAGGTTTTTTCCCTTTATCGAACATGTTATCTTCCTCATTCATTAGAAATGCCTTCAACAATAGGTAATTGCTCAAAATAATCCAACGACATAACAACGGAGTCAAGAGCAAAACTACCAGTCTTATAATGCTGAGAAATTACCAATATAAGATTACTTTCATCATTTCTACCAGCCGCTACATAAAGTCTTGCCAACCCCAACCGTCTTTCAGCAGGGGTAGCTGTTAGGGTCACGGTTGTATCGGCGTGCTGAGCCTTGGAATACGCTTCGGCTTGGTGTTCTACACCAATTAACTCAGCCTTACCACCGGCCCTGTTAGATTGACTAACGGCTGCTACGGCCATATTACGTGAAACTGCCCTACCCCTCAAACCTTTATATATTTTATCTAATGCCCACCTAGGTTCTAAACCTTCAAAATCCATTAAATCAGGGTAATCGATGATTAATAAATCAGGGGTGAACCGCTGTGTAGCTTCTAAGTTGTCTAGGTATGCATCTAATTGATTAAGGGTTAATGCTCCAGTTGGAAATTCTTTGATGTAGATATTATTGAGTTGACGAAGCGCCCATGTATCAATAAGTTTCTCAAGTTTTTCACGAATATCTACATCTTGTAAGGTAGCCCGTGGATTAATAGTAATCTTTTGAAATTCAGCTAACCTGCCATATTCATCTTTTTTGAATTTCAAGGCATTGTGCAGGTCAGGTCGTTTGGCTATGGAATATAAAGTTTGGAAATAGCGTTGAGCAACTCTCCCTTCTGACATTTCAAGGGTAATATGAGCTACTTTGAGGCGATTCATTATCGCCATCTTCCCCAATTGGCTCAAAAAGAAACTTTTTCCCCCTTTTAAATTACCTATGGCTAACCATAATTCTTTACGTGTAGGCCCAAATCCACGTTTATCTAAATCAGGTATCCCTGTCGGGAAGCAATCATTGTTGAAATCAAGGAAGCTTAATGCTTTATTCTTATCACTTAATCTGGTTCCTGGATCAAATAGTTGTAATTGCGATTGCCTGGATTGGCTGATTAACCGTTCAGCTTCTTCTAGTGAATCCTCAGTATCACGTTGTAAGGCTTTGGTTAGTTCTACGGCAACTGATCTGAGTGACTGTCTTTTTATAAATAGTTCTAATTGTGAAATAACATAGTCAGTATTAATGCTTTGAACTGTGTCCCGTATGGATACGATAATTTTTTTGTACAACGAACTTTCGGCATTTTCATCCTTAATTTTATCTTCCATAATATCTGGAAGGTGATCGTTCGGCGGCTCGTTGAAACGGTCAATATAATCATAGCACCTCGCAGCGATTATTCGATATGGGCCACCCCATAAGTTTAAAGGTACTGAATTTCTGATTATCTTTGCATACTTATCATTGTAGGCAATAAGGCAAAGAATATTTTCTTGTAGGTAACCACCAAGCATTTTAGGTCACCCACTTATACGATAGGCAGCTTCCCTCATCATTTTAATTACTTCCTCTTTTGTACGTCCACAGGCGTCATTCCAATGGTGTATTGCTCCACCCCCTATGAGTAGTCGAATTCTATCAACTGCATCGAAAGAATGACCTGATATTCCCTTTGTTTTGTCTAATGCCTCCAATATGCATACAGTGCCATTAGGCCCGAATGCTTCACCTTGGCGCCATCCGTGTTGTTGAATGTAATCAATTGCACGAAGTAAGTGCAATGAAGCTGCATCCAACTCAACTTCAACTTTCTCATCCCATTTAGGATCGCTTAGCATATGCAATATCCTTAAGTTTGGCTATGACTTCACCCTTAGTTCGTTCTGGTGCATCATTCCATCTTGATATCATAGTACCAAGGGTTTCATGCATTAAATTGAGGGCTTGTTGTTGTAATTTTAAAGACTGGTATGTTGCTATTTGAATGGCCCCTGCTATACAGACCTCACCTTGAGGATTTGTCAGTCTGCCCTGACACCATCCTCTTTGTTCTATAATTTCTATGGCTTTAAGGTAGCACTCCCCTATTTTATCAACCACTGGCTTATCTTTTTTTGGATCCCATAGCATTTTACTTACTCCGTGCTGCTTGTTTCAGCATAGTTACGACTTCTTCCTTGGTGCGACCTTCTGTGTCATTGTAATCAGTAATTACAGAACAATCACCTTTAGGATGGTCTGTACCTAAAAAGTTGGCTATCCTACTGATTGATGAGTGACTTTCATCACCTGTTAAGGCATGATATGCTCCAAGGATACATACACCTTCAGATGCACTGTTATAACAGCATTGAATCCAACCGTGTTCCTCTATGTAGTTCGCGACAGACCAGATAACCTTACCGTCTTCATCAAGATCCCATCTTTCATCGTGTAGCATTTTACTTACTCCCAAGTTGAGCCAAGATTAAATGTTGCAATTGATTTCTTAGATAGCCAGGATAGGCTCTGTTGAAGATAGATTCAACATTTCCAAGTTGTTGGCATATAGTTCTCAATGTCAAAGGCATATGTGATTCTTTTATGTCTTCAACAATGAGTTGAAGTAAGAACTTTTTTAGGGCTTTAGTAAAAGCGACCCTGTAAGCCATGCCATGATTGAGTAATGAATCAACGAAATTATTAAAGGTAGGTTGATTCTTACGCCATATTGTCCCGTTTTCACTATTGGAAAATTTACTAACCGACATAGGCTTTTCGCTAGCTACGTCAAATACCATATAGAACAAATCAGTATCTATGGGTATATTCTTAGTTAATTCAGCATCTACAGCAACCTGAAGTGTTTTTAGATCCTTCTTGGTAAGGCTGGGGAGTGCCGTGATCATTTCGCTTAAATCTAACTTTGAAATCAGGGGTTCATTTATGCGTGGGCCATCAGTTGAATGACCGTGCCAATTGCCTAGGGGCTTTGCCTGTAGCTTTTTATTGTCAGCCTTTACCCTATCAGCCATTTGAAACACCTTCACAGGTAAGCCCCTTATAAGGGCGGGGGCGGGTTCAACAGGAAACCATGACGAACCTGTTGTTCCCACCCCCTAAACGGCAAGGAATCTAGGCCGGGTATGCAAGCGGCGTTCGACTCTACTTGCCGCTGTCTTTCTTATCTACCGCCCTTGATATAGGATATTTCCCTATCTTCCCTCTCTTTATCAGTCATCCTTTTACCGCGCCTGATGGCAGGATCCCTGTTTACTATAGGCTTTTTATTTTCTACAACCTTTTGCGTTGCCCATTTTGGTTCACTACCTTTGACAAAAGGTATCTCACCCTTTGGCAATTTCAAGTGTTCCCGTGTTTTGTTTTCAACATACAAATTGTAAGCATAAATAATTAGTGCAATGCGTTCCCAACGGTCAAGCCTTTTCTTGTTTTCCCTTAATGCTCTCCTTAGCGCTAATACAGGTGATCCCGCAGTGAGATTTTCACTTGTAATGGCACTATGCATGAAACTTTCAGCCTTCATAGGGAACTTGTTGTTGGCAAGGAAGCATACTGCTGCCAGCGGTGCAGTGTAACTTCCAGTCATATCATTCTTGTGTGTTTTAGCCCTTTCAACCCATTTTATTAGTTCAGGGTTGTTATGAACAAATTCCAAGATAACGGTCATGGTCACTGCCGTTCCACGTGAGCCTTTACGCTTTATCACCCCACGTTGATACTCAATACAAATCTTAGCAGCAGCCCATACAGTTGTACGGTATTTGATAGTATCCCCACTTATCTTACCATCGATAAATAGTACGTCGCTACCTGATCGTTTCTTTCCTGTGTCAATATTAACAAAGGTCTTTTTGTCAACCCCTAGTATTACTGTCGTTTCAAATGGCTTCTTGGCATAGTACCAACAGCCATACAGACGGTGCTGGCCGTCTAGCAATTCACCTTCTTTTGAAAAAATTATTGGTTCCCCGTCAAGTGTCCACTTTCCCTGCTTCATTGATTCGCCGTATTCTTTAGCTTTGGAATCAAATAGAGGGCGGTTGAGCGTATTATGTTTTTCAATAGCTTCGCCAGCTATCTCAGGTGTTATTATTGCCTTAGGGATTGAATCTATGTCATCCCTCTTGATGGTTCTAAGATCAAGTAACACTGCTTTTGTCATGATTTTACCTCTTGTCCCATCATAAATTGCCGTCATGGCTTAGAGTGAGCATAATTTCCTGAGCGTGGGCGCAATCACGTAAGGCTTTGATGCACTCTTCCTTTGAATGATTGTCATTCCATCTATGTAACAAATTAGTGTCAAGGAACTTTTCCACTTTGCCTATGATATCAAATACCCCAATACCATTATTACTAGTGAGGGCCAAGGCTTGAACCATACAGGCAGATTGATGGGGTTTTGCATAATGGCGTCCACTACCATCCCACCAACCATATTTTTCAATATAATCCGCTGCCTTGAGCAGCCATAAAGACGTTTCATTGAGGACTGGTTTTTTATCCCGATTTGGATCATTTAACATGTTGAAACCTCCTTTACTTAGCCCGTAGTTTAACTACTTAGCCCGTAGCTTAACCCATTGGTTTGAGTTTGGCATTTTAATCCCAACATCACCGCCAGCTGCTTTGACTGTTGCAGTCATAGAATCATTTCTACACGTCCTAGTATTTCCCGTAAACCATCTGTTCAGAGTGGCTGGCGTTGCACCTCCATTTTCATGAACTTCTTTGAAGCTTTTTCCACTTCTTTGAACTACAGTTCTGACTAGGTCTATTACTGGATCCTTGTCAACAAAGCTGTAGCTTTTATACTTGATTATCCCTCGTTTTTTACTTGCCATAGTACCTTCCTTCATTCTTTTATGATATAGGAACCGTTAGTCTCCTTTACATGACCAAACCTTTTTAGGTTGTTCATGCACCTTACGACTGATCGCCCCATTCCTGTTGCTTCCTGTATTGCTTCAAGGGTTGAGGCACCCAGTGCTATTGCTCTAAGGGCTTTTTGTTGATGATGACTAAGACTATTCCTTGGCTTTCTTTTACGATATGAACGGACTAGTGGTTTTTCATCACCAATTATTTCTGGTGGCGGTGAGGCCTTTTGATCAGCAGGGACAGCTATTGTATGATTAATAATGTGGGCATAGGGAATATGCTTAGCCAAATCCTGTACAAACTTACCTAATTTATGCCCCTCCATTCTTACTGTTGCATCTATGATACCGTCAGCCATTACTTACCCCCTGAATAAGCTATCGTTTCAAGTAGGTTAATAACCTCTTCTTTTGATTTTGCTACTTTGTCATTCCAACGAGCAGGTTCTTCATTAAGGTGATTCCTAATACGAAAATAGGCACCCCCTATGGCAACGTAGGCGCTACCTATCTTGGTTTTTACCATATTGTGAACTGTCATACCTGTTTTATATATGTCTGGATGTGATGCATAAAGTGCACCCATTAAGCAGACCTTACCATCAGGGGTGTTTAGCATTGACTGACACCATCCATGCTGTTTGATGTAGTCAGCAGCACAAACTATATGCTTACTGACTTCATCTAATTCAATTTCTACTGGCTTATCTTTCTTTGGATCCCACAACATTTTACTTACCTCCTTTGTAAGCCACAGTGCGCAACATATTAATAACCTGTTCCTTGGTACGCCCTGGGAAATCGTTCCAATAACCAATCAAAGATAACTTGAGGTACTTCCTAATACGTTCACCTGCTTCCGAAGAGATGTCGCTGCTATAATAATCCCCTATAATATGATTTGGTTCCACCTTCATAAGTGCCCCTAAAGTACAGGCACTTTCTTCATTAGGGCCAAATAATTTACTCTGGACCCAATCGTTAGCCTCAAGCCAGTCAGCAGCATTAAGGATGTGCTTACTCACTTCATCTAGCTCGACTTCAACTTTTTTATCCCAGTTTGGATCATTTAACATAGTTAAACCTCCTTTAATTGTGTAACAACCAACTAGTTGAAGGACGTGTATGAAGACTTGTTGTATGGAAAGTCACAACACCTTGCCCACTTTCATGGCCTTTTTTCCAAGCATCAGCATTGGGCGTGCTTTTATCATGGGGATTTGCTGTTATAGGTTTCCTGAAGATAGCAGCCATGTAGCCATTGCTGAAAGCAACCTCAGTATCAATCGCTGCTTTTTTCTTTGTCACCTTTTCTATACTTACATCTTTTTCACTCATTTAAATCTTTTCCCTATTTTTTGGTTCCTTGATTTGAATTGACGAATTCTCACGAATAGCTCTGAACATACAAGAATGATCTATAAGTAAACGTTCCAGGATTTCAGTGTCTATTTTGCAGGTTTTGCCTGATTTTGCGGCTAGTTTGTGCAATTCATCAAGCGTTGTCAATGATGTTTGGAGAACTATGTTTATGGACATTTGGCTTTACCGTTTCCACCCAACTAGAAAAACCGTAAGGTTCATTTACGTCGGAAAACGGACATACTACGCCATAAATAGAAATATGTCTTTTAAGTAAATTAGCAGCGAACTGAGCCTGAAACCTTGCAGTTTCCAATGTGTCATACTCAAATCTTTTATTTTGACGGTTCTGCCGCCAAGTAATAGTGTAGTAATCTGCGTTATCTTTGATAAACTTGGTTCGATCATCGGCAGACTGGAATTCAAGGGGGAAAGGTTCAGTCATTTCTTACCCCTTTTAGCTTTTACTTCTTCAGCCCAATCATAACTGGGATCAAAATCATATGGCGTTCTGTGACTAAGAAAAACCTTACACAGGGATTGTACATCTGATTGTTTAACAATAGCTACCCCCCCCTCAACGATTCTGGGTAGGGATTAAACATCATCCCTTCAGGTGGTTCATGCATCGGTTTTAATTTTCTTACCCTTCTCATTTCTGCCCCCTATAGTATAGAGATAGTGCGGGCGATTTTTCCCGATCCTTACCTTCTTTTTGTGAATTACATAACCCATCAATTCCAATTCGTGAAGCACAACAAGTCTGGCATAGCCAGTAGCTTTTTCCACGTCCAATCTAGTTGCTCCTTTTTCGTACATAGACACAGCTTTTGATTTTAAGCTACCCGCTATGAAGCCATACTTATCTTTAGCAAAAGCCATCACAAAAACCTAATGTCTAGTTCTGTGCTGTTCAAACATGTTTGCAAACCTTCCTTCTACAGCATCCTGCCTTGATAATGGCTTTTCATCAATTAGCACGACTTTGCCATTTGACCTATCAATCTTTTTCATTTTCATAATAGATTCACCCGTGTCACGGTCTTCACCCACTATAACAAGTGCTTCCATACGGTCTTCACACTCAGATGGAGGGCGGTGGTCATTAAGGTCAGTCCTAGTCACAAACCACGATTCCATCACGGCCAAATAACGGGCTATATCCTTTTGTTTAAAAAGGATTTTCATACCCTGTGCAACTGCATCTTTATCTGAATCTTCCTCAAAAGGGGTAAAGCAGATTATCTTCTCAACTGCTTCTTCATCTTCTAGAAACCACATCGGATTTGTTTCTATTTTTCCGTCCTTATAGAATTCTTTTTCAACCATAGGTTCAATTTTGCTGAGCATTAGTTCCAGTTTTGTCATTTAACCTCCCACAATGCGCAAATAGGGCCTTTAACCTCCCACAATGCGCAAATAGGGCCTTCTGGCCCTATTGACTTAGTGTGATTTCCAGCAATTTAAACTGAATAGTCGTTGCCAGTCCGCTTTTTAAATTCTGCTCTAGCTTGTTCAGGTGAGGGCATTCTGCCATCCCTGATCATTTCTTTTGCTTTATTGATGGCCGATGTTGAGTCTAATTGGCTTGGATTGTCAGTCACATCATTAGGCACTTGCAGGTGTAAATGTTCTATATGAGACAGACAAAACCCACATGCATCTTGAATGCACCACATTCTTCGTTGATCGGACCACTGCACTTCAGCCCACATTTGCCCGTTTATATACAGGAACTGTTTAAGGTCTGAAGGACCATTCCTATCCCTATTGAATGTTATCTCAGCCCTACGGCGTGGGTCCTTAGTAGCATCTTCAGTTGAAAGTGGGACTGTTTTGGCAGCTTTGGCTACTAAATCCTTGAATACACCATCAGTGGCTGTTTCAGGTTTTCCCTGATCTGGGGTTCCTACATCACGTGTCTTTTGTTTCATTTTTACTCTCTCCGTGTTAAACTTCCTTATGATTACCGACTTCCTTCAATTTTGAAGTCATTTCACTGATCAGTTGTCGATATCTATCAAGTTCAGCTTCCTGATAAAGCCAAAGTTTGAGCATGATTCCCACAAAGATAACAGCCATACCTGTTACAATGCAGGCATCAACTATGTAGGAATCGAAGTTGGATTTAGATAGGTGTTTATCTAAACTAAAGATGCTACCCGTCCAATGTGCTATGCAATAGGGACAATTAATCATTTCCCCAAGCAAACCGTGTCCTATCCATTTATCACGGAATTTACGCGTCAGCGTACTCCTGGTAAGGGTAAGGGCAGCTAATGCTGCTCCCATCCCTAATAAGCCGTAGGTCTCCCAATTCATTCCTCAACCCATATACGTTGCCCACAGCACCATTTCCAATGCCCTTTCTTTGGTTCCTGTTTTTTGAGTGTTTTAGTGATTTCCTCACCTTTTTTAACGAGGGCCTTGAGTGCCTCATCCCCTTGAGTATTGGGTGTTACAAGGATTTGTGTGTGGGTTTCATATTGTTTCTGTTTCATGGTTTTACCTCTTCGTTACCAAGTTTTCTCAATCTCTTTATCTCAACTATGGCATCTGCTAACACATCTGACATTTGTATTCCTGTACCTTCATTTTCTTGGAAAATGGTGACATTGTGTGGATCAGGGCCATGCTCATTGACTATCTCAGAAATAGCTTTACCCAACCTGATGATGATGTCTTGATCGAAGTATTCTTTGAGTGTCATGGTTTACCATCCTTTTACCAATTTGCATTGGTAGTTTGTATTTCCTTCTTTGGCTTACCCTCTTGCTTGATGATTTGTTGGGTAGCCCATTATTGACAGTTTTTGAGTCCTATGTTAGGTAAGTGCCTTATGAACAAGGTCGTACTGGGTCTTGAGGTACTTAACGTAGAACAGTGGTTCAAGCGTGTACCTAGAAATATCCATTCAGACTTAAATGGAGACAGTACCGTAGCCCATTCAAAATCAACGGGCTTTTGAGATATAAAACCGTAGGCATTGCCTACGGTTTTATATTCTTTCAACTTGGGCAGCACGTTTTGTCTCTTGTTTAATAATTTGAGTCGTAGCCCATTCAAAATCAACGGGCGACAAACCCGTTATGTTGCCATCATTGGTAATATCCCGCTTCAAAGCATGGGCCACTGCCTTATGGACACACCCTGCTAACAGTGCTCCTGAAAAGGGCAAAGTATGTTTGTAAAGTTCTTCAGTAGCCAATTCAATCAACCCTACGCTGTCATGCTTAGGGGCAATGGGCTTGCCATTGAGATGAATGATCATTATTTCTTTGGCTTCATTGATATTTGGCCGCTTGACTTCTACTTGAAAATCAATCCGTTCATCACGGGTGATAGCAGGGTCCAACATATCAGGCCGGTTGGTACTGAGGATAACAATAGCACTGCTATCATCTAAACCATCCATTTCAGTCAGGAATGTAGGCACAATAGTTTGACCCATATGATTGTATTGACGGCCACGAGCAGTCAATAAGGCTTCAGCTTCATCAATGAAGATGACGGCCGGTCTGCCAGTGACTTCTTTGTATGCTCTAGCCTTGATGAAAGCAGACCTAACATTGGCCTCAGCCACACCAACATAAGGGTCTAGCACTTCAGGTCCTTTAATAGAAATAAAGCCATCTTCAGCCCCTATAGATGTGGCAGAAGCCTTTCCCAAAAGTGTTTTCCCGCATCCGGGCTCTCCCTTGAGTAAAATACCCTTGGTATTCCGTTGGGTATAGGCTTTATACAGTTTAGGGTGTTTATGAGGGAGTTCGATTGCCTCAATCAAACGCTCCTTGGCTTCCTCATTTCCACCAATGTCCTTCCAAGTAATTGGCTTGTAAATCCTTGGCGCAGTATTAACCCGTTCAATTAATGCCTGGATAATTTTATTGTTGTTGTCCAATAATACAACATCACCAACCTTCAAGGACTGGAATTTACCAGTTAAGACCCTCTTGCGTTCGCCTTTAACCCGTAGTTCTGCATACCCATCATCAAGCACCTTATCCAAGACAAAGAGTTCACCTACTAATGGAATGTCAGGCAATACCTCAACGACCTGACCTGTACGTGGATAAACAAGTACGTTCTGACCCGGCTTATAATTATTATTAATGGCATAGATACCATTTGATAAGATCGCATGCTTATCGCTGATACTGATGACAGCAGCGCATTCTAAACCTGCTTCACCCAATCTTGCAAGTTCGGCTTGCATTTCCTTGCTGGATTCATAAAGTTCATTAATGATTTCATCCTTCGTTTTTACTATTTCTTTAGTCACTTATAGCCTCCTTGTGTTTTTCGGTTGCTGAGGGACACATTCTGAAGTTGGTGTATAAATAAAGCATGTTATGCCTGATTATGCCTGATTGCGCTGTATTTCTTTTGGGTTAAACCAAATCTAGTTTGTGTTTTGGAAGCACTTTGATAAGTGCTTCGGACACGTTTTCTGCTAGATTTTTCGTTAATTCTTTAATTGAACCCCTACCACCTTCGGGATTCAGCACACCACCCTGTCTATAAAGGGTCAGGATCATCAACCCCACAGCTCCTGCTACGTCTTGCTCGCAAAAGTCATGATTCCCAGGTTTTCCTGAATGCATAATAGCGCCGGCTGTCACCATAGTTATTGTTAATGCGGCAGCAGTCGCCGCCGCTGGTATATTTAGAACAGCCATTGCTGCTTTACTGTCACTTGGGTCTGGTAATGCTGATAGTAAAAGGTCAATATTATTATTGATGCTTTTTAATACATCAACTGTGACCTTATTTCTAAGATCACGTGATATTTCTGATATTTGGTCCGGTGTCATGGTTTTTACCCCTATTTTAGGAATGACAAACCCTATGGAGTTTAAAAAACTCCATAGGGTTTGTTGCTTAGACTTCTTCTAGGACTTTCCACTTACCTTCAGTTTCAAGAATAACCTTTGCTTCCTTCAGATTTTCAATCACAAGTTCCCTCTTCAAACGCTTGATTGTGGTATCGAACATAGCCAATACTTCAGTGTGAGAATGTTCGTTGTTATATAATACGATCCGAGATTGGTCACTGTGTGTAGAAGGTTCCCATTCTTGTGGTAGATCTTTACTTAGTTCCCTTAAACATTTATTACAAATATTTTGTACTTCCGAAGGCAAGTTTACATAGCAATCCACACTGTATGCATCTGGATTGGTAATAGCCCCGACCGCGCAGCAGCCACCTTCCCCGTTAGTCAACATATGTTGAAGGAAGTTCTCAGGCTTTGAGATGCGTTGGCGTGCCGCGCTAAGGACTTCAATTTTCTCATTTAGGTTCATGTTTGTATCTCCCGTTTTGTACCAAATTAACGGTACGAAAATGGGGGTTTGGTGGATTGGAGCGGTAGTGATCCGCCGTAGGGGTCGCGTAAGCCCTACCCTCACTAAGGGCCAATCCATATCCCCCATTCGCTTACTGTCAGTAGTTTCTAGCAACCTTCACATGCTTATGTACATGCCGTGGGGCATAAGCATAGACAGGCGCATTCATATAACGAACACCTGCATCCGCAGCCCTTGGGGTAGCCCAACCGTAGGACGGTTGTGCGCCGCCAGAGTTGGCAACGTTAGCCGTTGTTTGGGTATACATGTAGAGGGTATTGTTGTTGTTAGACTCATTCGTACCCTGAAAGTCAGGTACGACTGAAACAACTTGACGCCTTCCATAACTTGAGAAGCCATCATCCTCTGCATGGGCTACACGAATTGCACGGTCACGCTTGTTACCTGAAAAGGGGCTAAGGAATACATGCCCTTCGTCACACTTGGCTTGATGTTCGGAGTAATAGTCCTTGTATTTGCATGCCTGATCCCGTTGAATTTCCTTGTAAGCTGCCCCCGCTGCCGTGACAGCAAGAATACCAACAATAGAAATTCCTACATACAATTTGGTCTTAGTCATATTTAACATATTTAACGTCCTTCCTTTTCTGCGCATCACCACGCGCAGGTGGCATACCAGCGGTATGATGATAGAGCCATAAGCTCTATAGGCTTACCGTTATGTTGCATTTATATTATTCCTCAGCCATTGATGCCATTCCATGAGGGATTCAATGGTGGTCATAAGCTGTTTTCTTATTGTTACATCATATATAGGGTCAATACCAGTTAGTTTAACATTTATTGTATGCAACCCATTTATCGATTCATCAACTCTTGTTAATTTTTCTGTATTGTTCATAATTTACCTCCTTTTTACATACCAATTCTACAAACTGTTCTGCCCCACAAGTAGGGCAATGGTGACATGCTTCACATTTCTTTGATGCTTCGCTGTGACTCCATATTGTATGACACGAATTGCATCTATGCCTGTGTAAGTCATTAGTAGGCGTTCCGCAGGTATGCATACTAACCTCCAAAACGTTCTTTTGCCCTTTTATCTAAATCCTCTAGTCGCATATTAATGGCTACGACAGCAAGGCTATCTCCGTGTGTATTCATCAAATGTTCTGCCAATGCAGCCATAATAATACGTTGATTATTGATAATCACTTCCAAGTCATTGTGGTCATTTAAGTCTTTCATATTTTACCTCCTTCAGCACAACGCGGTAGGGGCGAGCACCAATTGCCGTATCCGCTCGCCCCTGTCACTTTGTGCTTCGCTTGGCATTCAGCTTTATCAATATCAGATACCCGCAGCCAAACATTGATTTCAACCATAGAACTTAACTTGACGTCTGCTCACACCGCTTTTTTCTATTACCTCAAAACCACCTGAGTTACCGCAGCATTCGCTGGCCGCTTCCATGGCGGTATTTGACTTACAGGTATTGGGTTGATGTTTGCTTTCTGCTGTCAAAGTTTTGTCTTTGGTAACACACAGAACCTATATCGCTACAGGGGTTGGCTATTTAAGGTTTCTGATCTTGATAAAGTTCTGAATACCCCTTTGTTGTTGACGGGGCGGCTAAGACCTGTTTGCGCTGGGCGTCGCAGTGACTGACTTAACAATCAATGGGCTTCAGCAGCAAACCTAGGCTTGATTCTAGGAATGTTTCATCCTGGCCATTACCCCGTGCAGTTGCTAGGTTGCTTAACCGAACTAACGTAGTTAGACGTTAGTGCACCTGCTTTTTGTACACGCCCCTAGGAACCAGCTTACATCATTAAACTTACAGGTAAGGCTACCTCGAACCTTACAAGTCACACTAAGTTTCATGTATGTGCCAGTAAATTTATTCTAGGTGTGTATTTCTGCGCTTGTTTGTAGAGCAAAGTTTCACCCTGTTTAGGTGCCCATGCCCAACGCAATTACAGCATGGCAAGGTAGATTATACTAGCCTTTTTTAAGAACATTCCGGTGGCTAAGGTACATTAACTTCAAAGAAGTTATTTCTAGGTACACTTTCGTGTGAAATAGAATCAATTCTGTGGCTAAACCTGCTAGTCTGGGGCGTGGCTACTCCCATCTTAGGGCTCCTTCTGTAAGCGTGTGTAGTCCCACACGGAGAATGTTGCGTGCGGCGTTCACATCTCGATCGTGAATAGTTCCACAATTATCGCAAGTCCATTCCCTTATTCCAAGGCCTGTGATACCTTTCGGCCGTGATGGTGGAAGAGATCCACACCATCAAGTCGCGAGGTATGTTTGTCTTTAATGCGATAGCGATAGGTAATCTTCATCTTAGGACTATTTTTAAGGCCCTAGTCATGTGTATTCTGTCAGTCATTTTTATCTCGTATTATTCTTTTGATTTCAAAGCCACTTCACGAAGTAATGCTGTGACTTCGGCTTTGGTGCGCCATGGCTCATCATTCCAAGGGGCTAGGAATGCCCCTAGGTGGGTGCTGACTTTGTCGTAGAGCTCTCTAGCCCTAGGCGCTTCACCATAGGATTTACCAAGACCATCAGTAACGGCCAGAAGTGAACCCCATAGGCATACACTCTTACCCGAGCTAGTCATTCTCTGACACCAACCGTATTTATCTATGTAATCAGCTGCATTGAGCAGGTCTTGACTGTCTTGACTGAGATCATGTTTTGTATCGTGTAACATCAGAGATAGCTCCCGCTGTTAGTTACTTGAGGTAAGTCTTGTTCTTTTTCTGACTCAACAATTCCATACCTTGCGATAGGATTGTAAGTGTTGAGTTTGCCAAGATCAGCTTGTGCAGCCTCTTTGGTTTCATAGATTTCGGTATTTACGCCACATTGTTTAGCAGTGTAAGTACCTACGATTGAATTGCATAAGTGTGCTTTCCCATCGGGAAAGTAGTCCTTGGCATATTTGACAATGATATACCCCATAGAAACTACTCCTAATGTTGGGCTATGAATTCCCTAGCAGAATTGATAGCATTCAATCCCAACTTTTCAGCATACTTCATCAGCATGGTTTCTGCTACCTTGTCGTGTTTGAACCTAGTCATATGCGCCTTGATACGGCGGATATGAGACTTTTCATGTCGGTGTTCACCTTTATAGGCAAGGTTTTGCCCCGACTTCCTGTGTTTATCAGCTTTTGAACTTTTTTTCTGCTTAGCCATTTTCAGTTTCCTTTGATTTATCTAATTCTGACTGTGCAGCGTTCATGTGCCTTATGAAATCTGCCTGTCGTGTCTTAAAAAATGGATCCTTACCTTTTGCATATTCACGGTGAATGGATGCACAAACTGTCCATGCTATAGTTGCCTCCTTCCACCCATTATCAGCCATTGTCAACTCTCATCGGCATTTTAGACCAGCGTGTGACTTTATCACGGTTTGTGCGCCTAGTATAATGCTTGGGGGCTTTTGTTGCTACCAATTCCCCACATTTCATCTCAAGCCATTGAAGGGCTTGTTCTTTAAATGTATCCTGTACATAAACGCGCCATAGCCCGCGCTTCCCTTGTACTGGGCGTAGAGCTATCATTGCATCTACGGTGATTTCATCTTTTACTATAAACGGCTCACCAATCGGGATCCAACCGTTTTTGGTCTTAGCCCGTTTCTGCTTCCATTTCACACCTGCGGTACTGCGCATAGTGAGAAGTCTCAATCTACGTCCAAGCCACGGCCGTTGACCAAAGTGCTTAAGTACTAAAGAATCATTTAGCCACATTTCGATCATGAATGCCCCCCTACGAATTGATCGGGGTTAGCCTTTTCATTACACTCACCTGAGCACGTTGGCTTTCGTTGGGTGATTGCGTCACACAATTTAGAATAACTGCTTTGAAGAAATGCGCAGCCACAACCAGCACAAACTTCTTCAGTCTTACTATTGGGGGTTTTCATGGTTTTTGCCCTCATATACAAAGGCAATACAACCACGGCTGATTGGATTATGCTAATTTATCTTTATTGGTTATGAACTCATATAGTGAAGAACAATCTTCTTCATTCCTAGAACGTCTAGTTCTAAGTTTTAAACTTATCTCTTTTACAAATGACCTAACCTCAACATGATCTTGTCTTATCTCACGGAGATCGGTCTTCGTCAATAACCGTTCCATGTTTTTCACATAGTGAGAACTGTCTAGATTGTCAAGAAGATAATTTAGCACGATAATGTGACGAAATTAAAAAGGGCGCAGGAAGGAGGGTAATCCTGCGCCCTTTTACCTGCTCTCAGGTTGTCAAGCCATCGATGCTAGTCAGGCATCAAACACGGCTTTCATGTTCCCAACCGGGCCGCGCTTGCGGGGGAGCAGCGCGTAACAGCCATATCGGATCACAAGGGAGTTATGGCTGCACCCCGGTTAGCCTTTAACTAATGGTTTCAAGTTCTGGTGAGGTAACATTGCTGCAACTCTCACCCGTGTAGACTTCCTTAGGTTCAACCTTGACTTTTTCAGCGGGAAGTTGAAGCACGGTAGCCTTTTGACCGGGAACTAAGTTGGTTAGCAGGACTACTTGACCGTCAGGGAACTCAAGCGCATCACGGTGACGATAGCCATCATCCCGATGGGCGTTCATTAACGGTGAGTTTTCATTGCTATTGTAAGCAAACCTTGGTACCTGTCGGAATATTGCCGTATTAGCCTTTATGGTCTTACGGTCCAGCCTCAATATTTTGCAAAAAGCGATACTAACATCTTCAATAACACTCTTGTACTTTAATTCTTTTGAATATCTGACATTGCCTTCAAATTCTATTTCAGTTCCTGGTTTTACACATACGGCAACCGATGGTTCACCCACAGCAGAAAACCCCCGTGTGATGCTGCTAAACTTAGTTGAGATCAACTTGTCCCCCACTATAGCTTCGCGGGTGTTAAAACCGAAGTCTATCGAATAGTCACACATTGTTCTAGCTCCTTAGACTCAGCCCTTGCGTTGGCTTATGCTTAACTTACTTTTCATTTGTAGAATTTACTATTGAATTTTTAATTTATCTTTTCAGGCACTTCTTCAGGTGTTTTAGCAGGTGTAAGGTAAGGGCATTCATCACAGGCTATATTGAACTTAGACCACTCAGGAAACAAACTGCGGGGTTGGATGTAACAGTCCCGCTTCTGGCATATCATTGGTCTTTCCATTATATACCCCTTTTAATTTACTTTTTCAGGTACCCTTTCAGGTTCTTTTTCAGGTAAAGGTTGGGCTAACGGGGCGGGTTCCCTATTGGGTTCCCATTGCGGAAGCTCACGTTCACCAATGCGTTCAATTTCGCCGATTCGCATGACTGTACCCTTTCATTTTTTGCCTTTTGATTTGTACCCTGCATTTGAAGAATGATCAATCACTGTAGTAGACTTCAACATCGGGGTAGGCTCGTTCTAATAAAAGTCCTACTTCGGTTGATGGCGCTTTTAGCGCTCTGATAATAACCCATTCTGCCCGCCACCCTTCAGTACCTAGAATATACTTACCAAACCGTTCTACTACCCCTACAACTGTTTCCTTTGTGTAGGGTGCAACATATCCATTCAGTTCAGTCCCAGCTAATGAAGCACGCCGCCAATCATAAGGCATTCGTGCAGCATGTATCCCTGCTTTGCCTCGTACCGCAGCGGCGGTGCTCCAATTACTTACCCTTAATTCAGGGGTGAACCAAGTCGTACCTTGGCTAGGTGAAAATAGTAGCTTATAATATCCATTCCAATGCCATATACGCCATCCTAAAGTGTCAGGTGCATGGGGATCGGGCATACTACGCCGTCTTGCTTGCCATTCCTCCCGTATTTCTTTAATGAATTTACTAAACAGTACCCGGTATTTTTTTCTATACTCAGCACGTGTTGCAATTCTGATTAAAAATGCTGTTGCATCGTTTTCACTTGGCCTGCCTATACAGGGTGATTGAATTCTGCCTTCACGGCGAGCCACTCTAGCTGCTTCAGCCTTATAATCTTGATCTATGTCAACCTCAACCACAATGGAATTAGTCATTACTTCTTTGGGCTTTGGTATTATGTGCTTTATACGCGAAGCCTCTGGGTTCTTTTCAATGTATACAATTTTCAGTTCAGTATATGCAGCCCCTTTGAGTGATATGTAAAAGGTCTTGATAGGGCCTGTGGCCTTCAGTAATTTTTTCAAGGTTTGTTGTGATTTGCTAGGATTGTCATTGGCGTACATGACTTATGCCCTCATAAGTAAAGTAAACCATGCCTAACAAGATTTTACAAATACTAATGCCAGAATTGCCAAGGAAATAAAGCTAATATAATACCAATCGAAGATCCGAATATGGCTGCGCCTACATATAGAATGACCAGCTTTAGAAGTGTGGGTTTTTTGAATATCCCCATAAAACTCTCCTTGTTTGGCTTGAGGGGTGTGGGGGCACGTAGTATAAAGCCGGGTATGATTGATCAAGTCACTATGAAAAATAACAAGGAAATAATAAAAATGGATCAAAATCTAAAAAGTGAAATGATAATGTTGGGTCTTGAGGGTAGAAATATAGATGCAATCAGACTTTACAGAGACAGAACTAAATGTAGTCTAAAAGAAGCAAAGAAAACATTTGAAGGGCTTGTGAAGGTATATTGGGGTACTAAACTCGTAGATAGGAAGATAACTATAGCCATAGAACCACGTGAAGATGGTGGTTTATGTGCTTATTCCGATGATGTTCCTGGATTGATTTTATCACATAAAAATCATCTAAAAGTTTTGTATGATATCACACCAGCGTTGCTAACACTATTGGAGCATAAGAAAAAACATGAACCCTGATCTAGAAGCTAAGATAAAGGATTTTGTTAAAGAGCGAGATGAGATACTCTTAGCAAATGATGTTGAGAAAATGATGGAATTTCATAAGAAACACAATCCACATACTCCACTACTAAGCAGCCGTGAAGTAGCTGAGATCAGTTTACACAAGGCAAGAACAGGGGCCAAGTCACTTCCTATTGAAGAACGTAGAAAATCTAAATATTGGTTGACCGCACGGGGGTACAACTCACTGGATGACGGGGATCTTTGATGAGTGTTCTTATTATAGCCGAGTGTGGTGTTTCTCACAATGGCAGCGTAGATGAAGCCTTGAGGATGTGTGATGCTGCCAAAGAAGCAGGGGCCGACCTGTGTAAGTTCCAAACTTACCTGCCTGAAATAGCCATAAATAAAAATAGTAAAGATTATGATCTTCTTTATAATTTAGCACTTCCATTCCCTGATTTTATTAAAATAGCAAAGCATTGTGAAGATATAGGAATTGAATTTTGTTCCACCCCTGATGATTTATACAGTCTTAAATTTCTAGTTGATGAATGTGGTATTAAACGGATCAAGATAGGTTCAGGATCTTTAACTTACACTCCGTTGATCAATGCGGCCTATCTAACCAAGCTGCCTGTTATTCTAAGCACAGGCATGGCAACCATACCAGAGATTATTAACATTCTTCCCCCCACTACATTTACATCGGCACCCACATATGAGATCACATTGCTTCATTGTGTAAGTTTGTATCCATGTCCTATTGAGTTGGCCAATCTGAACTGTATTAAGACCTTAAAAGAATTAGGAACGGTATCTGTTGGCTATTCAGATCATACCCTGAGTGTAGTTGCAATTCCCTGTGCTGCTGTGGCATTAGGAGCTACGGTAATCGAAAAGCATTTTACCCTGAATAGGTCTGCTGAAGGGCCTGACCATGCTATGTCGTTAAGTCCATATCAATTCAGTGAGATGGTCAGGGAAATAAGGAACACTGAATTGTCTTTAGGTAATGGAGCCAAAACTATTAGTGAACAAGAGGCCGCAATGATCCCTAGGGTGCGTAAGGGAGAGGATGGGAAGCAGCCAGGTCTTTGACTATTCATGAGTTTTAGAGTGCAAAGGTCTTAAAAAGCGGGCTAGTTCTGCCTGAGCACGTGCAAGATGATCGGCAAGAACATCACGTTCTGTTTCAGCTTGATCTAATTCAGTCCCCACATTTGATATCCATTTGATGATCCATTCAGCCTCAAGTTTGGCACCTGCGCCGCGCCAGTGAGGTTCTACAAAGTCTGCGATCTTGGCAAGTTCAGCTTCTGCTTCTTTAAGACTTTCCCTTAATTTATCATTGGTCTCATCAGAATCAAACGCCCATTTCTTCATTGCGGCCAGATCATCTTCTAATTCCTTAATGCGTTTCCTTGCATCTTCCAACTGTTCAATCAAATCACTCATTTTACCCCCTGAAAAAAGTCGGCGGCTCGCTTCTAAGCCTAACCTCACGGGAGGCTCACTCTCACCACAGCGGATGAGAAGTTTGGAGGAAGAGAGCCGCCTAGCTTGATTATATTGTTTCTAGTAGGGCCTCAGCTCTTTTTAAGGCATCACCATAGGTTCCACTAGGCCACATAATCGTATTGAATTTTCCATCTGGGAACTCATACCGAGTGCCCCCTACTAGTACAGCTTCATCAGTTACCCACACATTTTCAAATCCATAATCCTTAAGATACTGAGCCAACAGACAGTTACAATGATGAAAGTAATTATAGGTCTTTTCAGGGTTTTGAAGTTTTAACCACATAGCTAGCCGCTCAGCCGTTAGAAGTTGAGGGATATCCCGTTTTTGATCATGTAACATCTGTTAAACTCCCAGTGTGGGGCATTGCTTTAACAAACTCAAGTATACGCAAGTATTTTTAAGTTTAAATTAATTCTTTCAGTTGTTATTTTTTCTATGATCAAGTACCTTACGAACAAGTTCTTCACCAAAGGGAACTATTTCAATCTTGACTCTAAGAACCATTGGATTCATCTCCAATCAATTTGTATATGCTGTTAAGGGTTTCAATCTCGTTTGTTTCTTTATTGTGATTAATGACCCTAGATGTGTTATGTGCAGTTCCCAATTTTCTTAAAGTTTCATGCTTGAATCCAAAGATATAGTAGTACCCTTCAGATCCGAATGCAGGGGTATCCCACCCGTGTACGTCGCAGGCCACTTTACGCCATCCATAAATATTACCTTTAAAGGGCTTGTTTGTCATCTCTGCCTCCATAGACGCCATTTCAACCATGCTTCGGTTTCAGCTTTGGCTACCTCATAATTCATGTAGTAGCGTGGGAAAGAGTCATGCCTATCAAGCCCTGGTAGAACAGAATTAACATGGAAATGCCCGCGATCACAGTAATAGGGTCTGCGCTCCAACCAAGCTACCATGTGAGAACCTACAAAGCATTCTTCTAAATTCACCACTGCGAACTCATGATTTAATTTCCAAGTAAGGGGTTGAGGGGTTTCAATCCCTTTATAGTTAACCCAATCAGGGTGTGAGAATGTCATTTAACTTCCTTTCAAATGATGATTTATCCATCTTAATATCAAAAGTATGATCTGCATTGGTTCTTATGAAGCCCTTGCGTTTAAATAAGACAAGAATTGGATGCACTATGAGCAGTATAGGAATGATAAAAATAAATACCCAGAATAAAAATAGGATTGTTGCTACACTAGCAAGACCCGCTGCCCCAAGCATGAAAGCACGTGCGATAGGGTTATCAACCTCTTTATCATTCCACTTGATGCTTGTTTTACCCATTTCAACCCCCGAAAATGAATATCCCGTGGTCAGCCAATGTTCTAGTTATAATATACCCAAAGGCAGTGCCTCCCCCAATAAGGGATAGCCACAGTGTGAAACGCCATGCTGTGCTTCGCATTTTAAACCTCACATGGTCTTATTACTGGATAGACATTCAACTCAGTCCAATGTTTGTTTAGCAATGGATCGGTTAGCATCAACTGAGCCTTTTCCATAGTGGTGTAAACTGGTTTGATAGTTGAAGATTGGGTTGCATACCCAATAGTAAGGAACACTACCATTGCGCAGACCATTTACTGAGCTCCTTGTAACTGTCTTTGATATTCAATGCGTAAAGATTTCAATTGACGTTTCTCACCTTCAGCAGCAAACATCGTCACGCCCCAATGAGCATAACGTTGTAAGTGCCGATTGAGTTGGTCAATTCTGTCATTAATATCGGAAATGCGCTTTGTCAGTTCATTCTTACTCATCTTAACCTCCGTGTTATTTTGAAACAATACTCCATGCCACAATAACGGTTGAAGTTAGTGCTAAACTGGCTAGAGTGATATTGAGAAGGCGACTAGAGAATGGCGGTTTGATTATTGCTTGAACTATTGTCACTAGATTAGCAGTATCAGCCCTATCCAGTCACTAGATTAGCAGTATCAGCCCTATCCATAAGTGACTTGTCATAGTTTTAACCTCCGTGTTTCAGCACAAATTCTACTATGCTGCATTTATAGATTTTGGGTATTTGATGCCAGTCAGCGCAGTATCGGGGTTGTAACAATCCAAAGACTGCGAGTGTAACGAACCCTACTGATGCATACAGACCATACCACCATAGATCATGTTTCTTACTGTTACTCATATATAACTCCCTTTCAATGTTTTTGCTTTGTATTATAAAAATTCAAGTAAGAAAACTCAAGTTTTTCTAGTATTCACTAGGTGAATGATATTGTTAGTGGTCATGGTTATTCCCTTCATCAAGCGTCCCCCTTGCCAGCGCAATGGCAAATCCTACGGATGCGATGATCATTGCCAGTCCAACTGACACTGTGAAAATAGCTACGATAGTGCCAAAGAAATGGGGTACGTCTTGCCCTATAAACAGCATGAATTCCATCATGGTTTTACCTCCTGTTGGCTAATTCCATCCACCACTTCACGCACCCAAATTTCAGTGCCATCTGAGTCATCAATATCAATGAAAACATCATTTGGGATAATTGAGGGTGTGACCCTAAATGATTCTATATCCTCACTGGCCTTTTTTAGTTCTTCAATCATCATATCACGCTCTTTGATGGCCCGATCTTCAGTTTCAAAAGGCCCATACACAAGGCTTTCTTCATTTTCTTCTACTAAAATAGTTACCCACATTGGTTTTTCCTCCTCATGGAAAAGGGCTTAGCATCTCATTGCCAAGCCCTTTTAAAGCCCCCGTGGGTGCTTATACTGGTGTCAGGGTATCAAGCTGTGCCTTTGCCACACTATATACTGTAGGGCGCGCTAAAGCCTGCCACGGGTCAAAGTGCTTCACACTGCGCAACGGGTTAGCATTTTCACCCTTCACACCCCCTCTACGATGTTGGTATTGCCATTGTTCATTGGGGAATGACACAATGCGGTAGTCGGAGTTCTTTTCATGATAAATAGGTAAACGCTTCATGTTTTTACCTCCTCATCTTTAGGCCAAATGTATTCAATTTCATCTGAGGTAAAACCCAGTAGGATAGCAACTGTAGTCTCAGCCCAGTCATTGCGTCCGCCACGGGAACGTAGCCATTCCTTTAGGCTGGCAAGTTCTAGATCAGCAATGTCAGCATTAGTCCACTTGCCAGTGTGATCCTGTGCCCTGACAAATACACCAGTGCTAAGGTCAAATTCTTTGTCATCAACCCTATGCTGATCTATTTTTAAGTTCATGGTTTTATTCCTGTCAAAATTCTTTCATTGATCTAATTCTGGCATATAGATCAATAGCTTCAAACACAACATCACTCATCGTCATATTGTAGGTCTCAGCCAGTGTCATAAGTTTATTATTTTGATCCTCCGTGAATCTGAATGATCGTACTGTGATTTTACCTTTGGAAAAGTGCTTTCGCACTCTTTCACGGTGTTCTATTCGTTTCATATGTATGCCTTGGTGAGGCATAATTAACCTCCTTATTCGTCATCAATTGGTTCACAATGGCTCATAGTTAGGGTCTGTTCAGCACATCAGGTCTAAAGGCTGACAATTTTTCATGCTTGCATTTAGGGCAAGTGTAACAAAGAAAAATGCCCCGTGCATCGTATTGTGCATCAGGGTATTCACCTGAGCCACAAGGACATGTTTTCAGTCTAGCTATAGTGTTAACCCTTCAGTTCACAGGGCAAATAATAGCCTACAGCATAGGATTATCATACATAATCCTTTAACAAGTGGTATGTTTTGGGCATGTAAAAGGGGATATAAATGGGTAAGAAAGAACTAAAGTTGACTGAGGCTTTGGATATGGAACTAAGTCATATTCAGACAGCTTTAACCATAGCTTTATCTATGAACACTAATGGTAAGGTTGCAACCACATTGCAGAATGCTAAGGCTTCGTGTGACAAAGCATTTGGCTTGGTAAAAGAGATTGGTAATTATGTTGAGAAAACTTATATAAGGGGCGGTCATGTATAGACCTGTTTACGCTGTCATATATCAGGAATTGGGTGAGGATGATTATTATATAGGGTTTTTCAGCAGCAGAAAGAAAGCCAAGTTATGCATTAAAAAAGAATCAAGAAAGACTGAATTGGTAAGGGGCAAGAAAGTTAGAAAATACCTGACAAACAATTTTATCATCGACAAATACGATGTTAAGTAGGGGGAATACCCAAATGGCTAAACAACTCAATATAGAAGCTAGGGATAGGTTGAAGAAACTTATCCCTATGTTGGCTAGCGATCAGGATGGTGAAAAATTAGCCACAGTTGGTGCTATTATAAGAACATTACAAGCAAATGGGTCTGATTTACACGACCTTGCTACAAAATTATCAAAGCAACAAAGATTGACCTTTGATGGTATTGAGATAGATGGTGAAGCGCCAACAGCCGATAATGTAAAACGGTTAATTAAATATGCAAAGAGGCTAGAAGATATAAATGAAGAATTAGAGGGACAAATTGATGAACTTGAAAATGAAAATGAAGAATTAGAGGGACAAATTGAACACCATAAAGCGAATTACGACAATTTAGAAGCAGCATCTAGGGTAACAAAGTCATTAGGACATAAGATTGTTGAAGAAGTTTTTGAAAGATTAGGCCCCATTGCATTAGTTCTTTGGATACTATGGTTTACAATGCGTTAGAATAATTAGTAAAATCTTAGGGGCTAGGGTATGCTTTAGTTGATAAAGTTACTAAATAGGAGGTTCATAATGGCTAGGCACCCTCTTTCTGATATAACCACGAGAATTAAAACTCAAGTGCAGTGGATGCTGCTTGATGCAAGTGCTGGTAAGTGGCGTAAGGACACTGAAAAGTTTGATAAGGAACAGGAAATCAAAGATAGGGCAGCCAAAGCCAATAAAGCTATCAAAGACAGAAGGGGTATAAAGGATTGAAAGAGGCAAAGCGAATCAAAAGTATTCTCACCGCTTTAAATAAAGCGGAAGATAAGCTCCATATGTCACAAAGCCTGATAGAAGATGCTTTGTCATTAATCGAGACAGCGTTTTTGACGCATGACAAAGAGCTTGTTAATCGTATTGAGAAAGATAGGAAATCAAGAAAGAAGAATAAATGATATGGCGTACAATAAATGATATGGCGTACAATAAATGATATGGCGTACATTGACAAAATATATGGCACATATGACCAATGGTCAGACCTACATCTTTGGGTAGCTACAAGTAAACGTCCTCAATATTGTAAATATTTCTATCCAACGCCGCCTTATGGTAAAGAAGGCCCTATAACGAATACCCCTGTCAAAGTTGATCAGTGGTTATGGGATAACTGTCCATTTGATTGGGTTAAGGAAAGATTGAAGTTTATGTATGGAGGAAAAAGGCCCTAATGATTGAATGGTCAGATGAGATTGACGCTAAACTTTTTGAATTATGGGATAAAGGTTTAGGTTCAAAGAAAATTGGTGAGATACTGGGTACTACTGATAATTCAGTTATAGGTAGGCGTTCACGTCTGCTTAAGGCTAAAGCTACAGGGATACCTGTGAAGAAACCTTATAGAAAATCCAAACCTATGATTGACGTTCACCCTGAATACGATGCAATAGCCAATATGTGGTTCTTTAACGGAATTGAGGCAAAATCAATTCAAGACTTAATCAAGAAATTACCTAAAGGGTCTACCATCAAAGATTATTACAAAAAGATTGCTTAGTGAAGAAGCCAATCAAGTATTTTTATTAATGTTTGACCATCTACTGGTTTACCATTTTCAATACGAGATAAAGTTGGGGCAGAAACCCCAACTTTTTTGGCGGCTTCCCGTATTCCTAAGTTTTCGGACTCACGCCATCCTTTGATGATTTTACCTAAATTCATTTTTTTTTTACTTTCGCATACCAAAACGGGCGTTTTCCCTAACCCCAACGGTTACATGCCTGACACGTCTAGGCCCTTTAGCGCCACGCTTTGCTGTAGGTGCACTTGGGGAATTTGCTATACCTAATCTGTTGCTTGGATAGGGCTTTGAAAGTGTGTATTCCCCTTCGGCAAAGTCACCATTTCTATCATAAGCTATGACTTCCCTTGTGACACGGCCTTCAACAATATGCCGTTCCCAGAATTTATGCTTGGGGTTTTTCTCATTTTTTACATAAGCCCTGCTTAAACCAATCTTAGTTTCGCGGCCAGTGGTGCGTTCTACAGCTACCGCCATGACACAACCGTATGCATCTTTGCGCGTAGCCTTTTTAATATCAGTCGGCAGCACTTCTACATGAAGTGTTTTCTTAGCATCTACCACAGGTAAGCCATCAATTTTCAGAGCCATGTAGAACCTCCTGTTTTTAGTTTACCTAGTAACAAACTAGTGAAACAAATTTTACAAGGGGTTGCAACAATATCTTTTATGTTATAGTATAAATATAGAAGGGATTAAAACAATGAACCAAGACTTGAAAGAATTATGGTTAGAGAAGTTGAATACCACTAAACGACAAAGATACAGTCTTTCTGACGGAGATAAGTCTCTTTGTGTTATGGCGGCGGTTCGTGAGGCTGCTGTTGAATTACACATCCTACCTAACTGTAATATGCAAGGTCGTGATTTACTTACAGACGAAGAACTGAAAGCAATAGGACTAAGCCAAGAAGCTCAGTTCTATCTTTCGACGATGAATGATACTTACGGATATGCAATAAATCAGAATAAGTTTCCTATGCGTCTCATTAATGCTGTGAGAGACTTACCTGTAATGGAAAAAGTGCCTCTTCTCATCGAAAGGTCTAAGAATGAGTGAATGGAACATTAATCAAGTCTACACTCATTTAGCTCCCGATGGGTGTGAATGGATTTGTTGCAGGGTGGCAGGGCCACGGGCTAAAGCTATGGATATTACTAAGATGCCAGAGCACACTTTGCAGTCTAGGTTACTGGCATCGGCTGATTTGAAATTGATCTTATCTGAAAGGTCTAAGCATGAGTAAACTAGTAGAAGAGCTAAAAGAATGTCAATTACACATGGTTGAGGGGTCAAGTGTCTACTGTGAAGTGCCGGTTGAATTAGTATCTGAAGTTATTTCAGTTTTAGAAAGTAAAGACCCCTTACATGTAAGCAAGGAAACTGCAATCCAAATATCAAAAGAAGTGAGTGCTAAATTTATGGAAAATAATAAGGTATTCCAAAAATTGAGAGGTGGTAAACATGAATAATACAGAAATAGAACAATTCAAAGAAAAATTAGAATCATTAGCAAGGGATATTCATATTGAGGTATTCAAGCAATTTGAAGATAGGTTTCATCAAATGAAGATTGGTGGTAGTGAAGCTGAGATGCCACAGGTCTCATTTCAAACCGTTTATGCAGCCGTCCTGATGAAGGTAGCCGCTACTTTAGCAGTGGACAGCAACATATCAAAGGAAAAATTTGGTGCCATAGCTGCTGAGGGCTGGGATGGAGGATATCGAGCAGCCCCCAAGTTCTCATAAAGGAGGTATTAAATGCCTGAAACATTCGTCGTAATTCTAGTCATCACTATGACCGTAGGTGGTCACGACATTGAGCGTAATGAACGCATTAAGTCCTTGTCGGAGTGCTGGGATAGAGCCAAGGTGACTATGGAAGAATTGAGAACTAAACATACAGATGTTCCAATTACGAAGATAGGTATTGGGTGTGCGATTGACTTGGGAAACCCTGCGTGATTTTAAGGGTAAGCAAACTTAACGATCCAACGTTCGTATCCCTCTTCCCAATTTTTTCGCCCTAAGTCCTTGCAGTCAGGCAGGGTTGGTTGCTTGGGGCAGACCCTATGCAGGGTATTTTGATATCTTTCTTCTGCTAGTAGGTGCATTTGTGCAGCAGTGATGTGTAATTGGATTACTGCAAACATCAATGCAGTTCCTATCACAGCATAGACAATTATAAAAGCGCGAAACATCTAGAGCCTTAATATCTGAAATAAGCTGCTTCACGCAAGGCTGAGATAACCTCTTCTTTAGTTCTTTCAGGGGCATCATTCCACCGAACGGCTTCCCCACGATTTTCAAATCCTAGATAATGGGTGACACGATCTGATGCTTCTATAGCTTTATCATTGTTACTAATAAACCAAATAGACGTCATGAGACAGGCTCTAAGACCCTTACTTGCTCCATGTCCCTTACACCACCACCCATATTTTTCTATATAATCAGCGGCTGATATAAGAATCTTACCTGCTTTATCAAGCTCTGGCCTTGCTAACATTTTTATCTCCTTTTATGCTGCGCACCTATTTGCTGTTTTCAAGAAATTTTCTTCATCCCACATTAAAGCTATTTTCTGTGCCAAAAACTGATCTTCATTAGGTATGTCTCTTGGACAGTGGCAACATAAACTGGCTACTTTCTTACCCTTAGCCATAACATCTATGTTTCCAGCAATACCATAATCAGTTCTGATACGGTATTCAGTTTTGCTTTTGCCACCAACGACCACAAACCATTTATTCTTTTCAAAGGTTTCATGTTGTTCAGTGGTCAAATGTGAGATTAACAGTTCGCGCGCCCGTTTACGTATAACTTGGCGCTCACGTTCACGGAGTTCTTGTTCTACCCGTTCTCGTTCTGCTGCTTCAGCCCTGAGCCGCGTTTCCTCAGCAGTGCGTATATGGAATTGAACTCCACGCTGACGGGCTAATTCATACTGTTCGGCGTGGTTCACGTAATCCTCCTCATCTATTTCAATGATACCAACTAAGGTATTAGCCATCTGGTTGCTATAGCAACTGATAATAGAATTACCAGTGCCACAGCTAAAACCTAGAAGACCACCACTGTAATTTATCCAAGTGCTTGATGTGTTAGATTGTAACTGCGTCATCGCAGCTTGCTGAGCCAATACCGTCTGCGGCAGACAGACGGTATTGTTGAATGTATTTATTATTCCTGAGCCAAAGATAGGCATTTAGCCGCCTACGAGTTGGGGCGTCATCAGATACTTCCCAACAGCCGGATCAAACGTAGTGGCACGGTCGCCTTTTTGTTCTACCACCACACCATTTTCCATAATTACATTCATCCTGAATGCTTGGTATCCGTCACGCAATAAGCGGGCAAACTCATTACGGGCATCACGAACTGAACCAGCATCATTAGGGTTCCAGGTCATAGTAGAATGACCTGTACGATCCATTATAACCATCTGATGAGGTGGTTCTGTAACTGGTGGAATGGGTAACGCTTTTCCTATTAAGGCTCGCATATTCATTCTATTGACTCCCGTGAGTTTGTAGGCAAACCTATTTATACGGTGGCTATCAAATCATTAGTTTAAAAATTAAGAATAAACAAGCATGATCTATTTCATAGTACTATACTATAAAAATAACCCGTCAGCATAGAGGCAATCTAGAAATGACAAGCTTAGATTTCTCAAAATTCAAACGTGCAATAGACCGTCAGTTTGACAAAATATCCAAACATGACTTGTTCAGAACTGATGTTAACAAAGATCAATTGTGGGATAAATACCTTTCAAGCTTTCCCACAGGCACTAACCCAACCTACAGGGAGCGCACTGAGTACGATTGCAGTTGCTGTCGACAATTTATCAAGGCTGTAGGGAATACTGTAACCATCATCGATGGCAGGGTTGTTTCTATTTGGGATATTGAAATTGACGAACCTGCCTATCAGCTCGTGGCTGATTCTATGTCACAGTTTGTTAAGTCACATCAAATATCAGATGTGTTTTTGCACCCTGAAAAGACCGCAGGCACTGATAGGAACTTTGAGAATCCCCGTAAAGCCGGTGGCATTACAATAAATGAAGGCAAGGTTATTACTTGGGAACATTTTCATGTAAATATACCATGGGGACGTAATCAAGGTAAGAATTACTACCGTGCCAAAAAGGAAATACCCACTGAGTTAGGTCTCAAGCGGGCCGACCATGATGTACTTATGCGTGGTTTGACTGAACTCACCCAAGATTCAGTTGATACAGTATTAGAGATTATAAAACAAGGTTCCTTATATCGTGGCAATGAATATCAAGCGAATGTCAAAGCCTTTGACAAGCTGAAGAGGGCTTTTGATAAACTGAAAACTGATCAGGAACGTGATCTATTTGTGTGGGAAAACTTTGATAAGGTTTCAGGGGCAGTATCAAGGATAAAGAATACGGCCATTGGCACACTGTTGATAGACCTATCAAGTAATGACCCTAAGGCGTCAGATCTTGAAACGGCGGTGCGGAAGTTTGAAACTTCCATCATGGCCCCTTCCAACTTCAAACGGTCAAAGGCCCTTGTTTCCCAGAAACAAGTTGATGATGCCAAGAAGGCAGTTGAAGAACTGGGCCTGACTTCAGCTTTGGAACGGCGATATGCCAAGATATCGGATGTCAGGGTTAACGACATCATTTTTGCCAACCGGGAAGCAAGGGGGGCAATGCTTGGGGGTGCTTTCGATGGCGTAGCCAATAAGGCAAACACACCTAAAAACTTGGACAAGGTTGAAACTATATCTATTGAGAAGTTCATCAATGATATAGTGCCTCAAATCAGTTCAATTGAAGTATTTGTAGAAAACAGATATATCAACAACCTTGTTTCCCTTGTAGCCCCGGCATATAAAGATGCCAAGTCATTGTTTAAGTGGAACAATGATTTTTCATGGTCATATAACGGTGACTTTACCGATTCAATCAAGGAAAGGGTAAAAAAGGCTGGTGGGAATGTCACTGGTGATTTAGCTTGTAGGCTCGCATGGTCAAACTATGATGACCTTGACTTTCACATGAAGGAAGCAGGTGGCTATGAGATCGCTTATTACAGCAAGCACTCCCCTCATGGCGGCCAACTTGATGTAGATATGAATGCGGGAAGTGGGCATACCCGTGAGCCGGTTGAGAACATATTTTATGGTGACCGGCACAAAATGAAAGAAGGCAACTACGAACTATTTGTTCATCAGTTCATGAAACGTGAAACAACCGATGTTGGGTTTGAAGCTGAGATTGACTACCTAGGTGATGTAAAAAGATACGCTTATGGTAAAGGGCTCAGCCAGGGGGAAAGGGTTGTCGTAGCCAAGTTCAAGTACACCCATGTAGGTGGTATAGAAATAGTGGAATCACTACCTGAGTCTAACGCTTCAAAAACAGTATGGGGTATCAAAACTCAAGACTTTCACAAGGTAAATGTGTTTATGCTATCACCTAATTACTGGGAAGGGGAAGCAGTAGGTAACAAGCATTACTTATTTATGTTAGAAGGGTGCATAAACGACGGTCAGGCACGGGGATTTTTTAATGAGTTCCTCAAGCCTGATTTAGATAAACATAGAAAGGTGCTTGAGATAGTTGCCAGCAAAATGAAGACGGGTGAAGCGGTTGACCAGCTATCTGGACTTGGTTTCAGCGATACTAAACGTGCCGAAATCATAGTCCGTGTTAAAGGAAGCTTCACCCGAACTCTGAAAGTACTCATCTAAACAAATGGAGGTATCAGTACCATGTCAATATTTGAAAAGGCTTCACGTTCCAAGTTGCGATTTGCCAGCGTTAAGGGTGGCATTGGAATGACAATTGAAGACCTATGGGATCTGCCACTGCAAAGCAGTACTGGGCGTGTCAATCTTGATGACATTGCCCGTGCTTTGAACCGACAACTCAAGGCTGCTGACGGTGATGTGTCATTTGTAGACCCTGAACGCAAGTCGGATGAAAGGATTCAACTCGCATTTGACGTGGTAAGACATGTCATTAATGTTAAGTTGTCTGAGAATGCAGCACACAGGGAAGCACATGATAAGGCTGCTAAGAAGCAGCGTATCTTGGAAATCATTGCAGCACAGGATGATAAGGCCCTCATGGAAAAGCCGCGTGAGGAGCTGCTGAAGGAACTTGAAGGTATTTGAAGTCAAGATTAAGTAAAGGGGCCGGGAAAACACCGGCCCCTTTAAACTTTTTTAGTTAGCTGTAAGCAGCCTCACGAAGTTTAGCTACAGCTTCATCCTTTGACTTACACACATCATTGTTCCAATGTACTATGACAGTCCGGCTGTGAATGGGGTTATCATATGATTTGCCCGATATGATACTAGCTAATTTGTCAATGGTTGGATGGTTATTATAGCTACCGTAAGGCCCCTCACGGTAATTGATCTTCATTGCATCATCTATTACACCTAATAGACAATGCTCCCCTATCGCATTTACGCGTGTACCCTTGCACCATCCTGTAATTTGCAGGCGATCAGCACAAACCAACAAATCCAAGTCTGTTTGGGTTAGTTCTTTTCTAGCTAACATATACCTCTCCTGGCTGTGAACACCCTCAATTATACAGTTACCAAATAGAACATAAAAGGCGTTCCTCACCCAAATTAATCATAAATGAAAAGGGGAGCCAAGTTGGCTCCCCTTTTTCTATCAATCTATGACTTCTATAACCTGCCTAGTCCTTGGATCAACGATAACGGTTCTATCGTTGATCACCGTATACCTATAACCCGGTGGGATACGGTATTCAGGTGGGACTGGGTAGAGCACAACACCTGCACGAGGCACGGCCATCCCTACACGGATATCTTCATGATACCTGAAGGAATGCCTGTGTTCACGGATTACATATTCACGGAAGCGCGGACGCTCCTCAACACCTAGGATACCCCCTATAGTGCCCGTAGCAGCGCCTACAGCACCGCCTACAATGCCACCAAGAGGCCCTGCTGCTTCGTGGCCAGCCCTAGCACCCTCTTCAGCACCCCTGATAGTGCCTTGAGCGTAAGCGGTTAATGGTAGACTCACAACAGTTATAGTAGCAATCGCTAAGAGGTAGCTCCTCATAAACTGCTCCTTCTAGGTTTTGTGATTTTTAGTCCCGTTAGCATTAGTAACCATTTGAATGAGAAAGTTCAAGTCCTCCCTTTCCCACAAAAATGCCATAATATTTTATTAACTATCTTAAGTTAAGTATCGTGTGTAGTTCCAGAAGAGGGTTGTCTAACGGCAACCCTCTCACTTTGTCAGTAATGATGAGGAGAGGACTGATGCAATACAATATAGAAAAAAGAGTAGCTTACTTCAGATCACTTCTGATTGAAAGCTTTATGAAGGAAGACTATGCTCGTTATGAATATGCGTGTAAAGGTTTAAGGCAATTATTAGATAAACATTCACCACTACCAATACAACATAAGAGGAAATACAAGAAAGAGTTCAATCATCTAACTAAAAAAGGCAGGAAGTATTTTTCTGAAATTGAGGAGAGGGGAGCTTAGGCTTCCCTTCACTTTTATGTGCAAGTTATTCTTGTAATTAACTTGCGGTTGTGATTGAGATACTGTATAAGAATCACAGACAACAGGAGATAACCATGTTTGATGATCGTCATTATTTATTCCGACATCATGATCGTCGCCATCATTGTCATTGCCCTCCACCGGGGCCAACTCCTCCACCTGCCCCTCCTCCAATTCCAAAACCTATTGAACCAATGTGGCCTACGTTCCCTGGTGGTGCAAGTTTCGTTGGTACCTCAAAACGTGGCGTATCTGTGTGGTATGATCCAATGCTGGGTAGTCAAGGACTTACAAATGCTCAGGCATTGCTATCAGATGCAGATCGAGTTGCAGCGCTGAATGATTCTATCTTTGGGCTTTCTACTGATACCCCAATCAATGTGATCGTTCTTGCACTAGGTGGTGCTACCGATGGTACGGGTGGTGCCGATCACTTAGCATGCGATTTTGTTGACGGTGGGAACATTGAAGTGTGTGCCAGCTTCGGTGCCCCTGAACGCGTGTCCAGCCTCTTTGAAGCGGAACTGAGTGAGTGCACTATGGGCGGCAACCTATGTGGACTATCAACAGGTGAAGCCCTATCGCGGTGGTGCGCTATGGTGACAGCGGATAATGCACTGGCTGATTTTGAGACTGGGTCATTGTGGGATAGGGCTGGCAGACCTGATTATGTCAGCCGTATTGACCCAACCGATCAAGATGGTTTCTCAACAGGATGCGGCATGGTATTTATTAGCTGGCTGTTACAGAAATATACGCTGGTAGCAATAGCACAAGTAATGGTAACGCTTGGCAATAATGGAACACTGGCTGATCTATACGCCAGTCTGAGTGGTAAACCTGCCTCACAGGCGTTCCATACATTTTCAACGGTGCTACCACCTCGGATTATAGATGATGATCCGTTTGGGTCGCTAGCAGCAGCAATTGCTACTGCTTAAAGTGACCTAAGGAAATCAAGCAGATGTTGTTTCAGGTTAACAGGCAGGCGATTAAATCCTGCTATGACGCCATTTGCTTCGCTATCCTTACTGGCATGGGCTTCAATGGCACGAAGTAGGTTATTGGTTCTACCATCATGAAGGAAAAATAGACGTTGTCCTAGACCCCACAATGGTGCAGTTCTGAACTCATCCCCAGCAGCGTTACCTTGTGTTATATGGTCGGCTAACCCTTCACCCATTTTATGCACGGCAAAATCGCTGTAAGGATGATAGACTACATTAGACATGCCATTGACTGCCAACCTACCAGTAATTTGAGTGGGAAGATGACAACTGTCACAACCAATACTTGAAAATATTTTCTTGCCGGTGATTGTACTTATAGTTGCGGGGGCAGGTT
>Ga0209131_1000218_pt1 | contig 42347 bp, 44 predicted proteins | sample GraSoi_2013_40cm_FD_185826 | JGI IMG/M metagenome (GOLD analysis project Ga0209131, IMG submission 185826) | Grasslands soil microbial communities from the Angelo Coastal Reserve, California, USA - Sample 9_17_2013_40cm (SPAdes) (version 2) | ecosystem: Environmental > Terrestrial > Soil >...
GCTCGCCGGTTTCGTCGCCCCAGAATCCGATCGGCATCGATGGCATCGGCACCGTTAGGACGAGTTCGCCGACCTGGCCGACCACTGGTTTGCCTTCGGCATCGAATGCTTCGACCTTGGCGCCGAGGCACGGCCCCGCGATGATCCCGCGCCGCACCGGAAGAAGCGGACACGGCCCGACAAACCCCGTACACATATCGGTGCCTCCGGAGAACGACCCGAGCACAAAGGAACAACGAGGGCGCTCCGCAATCGTTAGAGCAGCAGCAGGGCTCCCACGTTGCGGGTCAGATCCGGGAGCCGTAGGCCCAGCGGGAACCGGTGGCTCGTTCTGCGGGGCGACTGCGGCGTAGACCCAGTCGAAGCCCTCAGGGGGCAGCGGGGAGCCGGTCGAGCCGACACCGCGCAGCCGGGACAGGTCAAGCTCCGCGGCTGGTCGCAGGCCCGCCTTCATGCAGGTCACCAGGTAAGGCGCTCCACTGCCGAAATACGTGACACCGGTCTCGGCGGCCAGTCGCCACAGTTCGTCTGTGCCCGGATAGACAGCGCTGCCGTCGTAGACGACCACGGTTGCGCCAGCGAGCAGCCCGCCCACGACGAAGTTCCACATCATCCACCCGGTTGTCGTGTACCAGAAGAACACGTCCCCTGGCCCGAGGTCCAAGTGCAAGCAGAGCGCCTTGAGATGCTCGAGCACGATGCCGCCATGCCCGTGCACGATCGGTTTCGGCAGACCGGTCGTGCCGGAGGAGTACAGCACCCACAGCGGATGCTCGAACGCCACGTCGTCGAACTCGGTCCGCAACGGCCGAAGTCCGCCCGGCTGGCCTGCCGCCGCGAGGTCGCCGAGGGCGGCCCATGGCGTGGTACGGACCGGCAAGGCCGGATGACTCGCCGCCGTGCCGATGTAGTCGACCATGATCACAGAGCTGAGGCCGGGCAGGGCCGCAGTGATCGACGCAACCTCCCGCTGGCGGTCGAACGTCTTCCCGCCGTAGGCATAGCCGTCCACGGCGATCAGCACTTTCGGGTCCACCTGAGCGAACCGGTCGATCACGGCATGCGCGCCGAAGTCCGGCGAGCAGGACGTCCAGATCGCGCCGATGCTGGCGGTCGCCAGCAGGCCTACCACCGCCTGCGGCGAGTTGGGCAGGTACGCGGCAACGCGGTCGCCGCGCCGCACCCCGAGGGCGATCAGCGCCGAGCGGACTGTCGCCACCTGCTCGTCAAGCTCGGCGTAGCTCAGGCTGCCCCGATGACCGGCCTCAGACCGGTAGATGATCGCCGTTCGGTCCGGGTCCGTGCTGGCTGCCTTGAGGGCGTTGCGCGCATAGTTGAGGGTGGAACCAGCGAACCAGGTGACGGCAGGCATCGGGCCGCCCTGCAGCACCGGCGCATCGCCGCGGCTCCCGAGCACGCCAAAGTAATGCCAGAGCGACGACCAGAACTCTGCAGGCTCGGAGACCGACCACTCCCACAGTCCGCCGTATCCTCCGCCGGTGCTGATGCCCCGGTTGGCGGCGAGCCAGCGAGCGTAGTCCGTGACCTTAGCCCGCTCGATGTCCGCCTGCGTCGGCGCCGACAGGACCGCGCCGTAGCCGCGTCCGGCAGGCAGGTCCTGCTCCGGCGTCGCCTGTTGCTGCCCCACTTCACCGCCCTGATCGGTTGAAAGGACGTTTATACCAGTATGAATCCCCGGTGGCGCCCGAGGTTGGCCAGCCGCTCGCAGCCAGACCGGGCCGGCGCCAGGACGCCGGGCTCAAACCCTGAGTCGGCCGCTGCCCGCTGAACCCCTGGGCGTGCTATGACACCACCAGGGGCTCAGCGGGTGAGCTGCTCGGGGTGGGATCCTCCTTGCCGTTCTTCCCGGCCGCCTATTGGCTGATCGCCGCCACGACACGGGACGTATCGGCCAGGTCAGAGAGCACCGGGTCGGCACCGGCGTCCCGCAGCTCGCTGATCGTCGAGCGCCCGGTCGCGACGCCGAGGCAGCGCACATCGGCGACGTGCGCGGCGGCAGCGTCCCTGACCGAGTCCGCCACGTAGACGGCGTGGCCCGGCGTGAACTGCACGCTGTACTTCTCTGCCGCCATCACCAGCGACCGCACTATCTGGGTGCCCTTCGGATATACATCGGACCCATAGCCGCCGATCCCGAGATCGAGGTACCTGTCCAGCCCGAAGGCGTTCAGCTTGCTCGCGGCGTTCTGCCTGATCGTGCCGGTGATCACCGTCTGGATCGCGCCAGGCAGCCGCGAGACGGCGGCCAGCGCCTCGCGCGCACCAGTCAACGGGCGGCCCTGCGTGGCGAGCTGCTCGCTGCGCGCCCCGAACGCGGCTGCGAGCTCCGTCGCGTACCTGGCGAGCAGGTCGTTGTCCTCGGCAATAGCTGAGCGGGGCACCGCCTCGTTGAGCGCGAGCGATTCGAAGAATATCTCCGAGTCGCTGGCGCCGGCCAGCTGCGGCAAGGCGACCAGCGGGCGCCCGGTGACCTTCCTGAATGCCTCAGCGTAGGCATCACGGGACACCCTGGCGACATCTACCAGGGTAAGGTCGATGTTCCACAGGACGAGGCGGTGGATGACGGATCTCCCGCGTGTGTCATCGGGCGTGTGTCCCGCACCCTAGCCCATGTGCGGATAGCGATAGTCCGTCGGCGGGGAGAACAGCTCCTTGATGGTGCGCGCGTTGACCCAGCGCGTCAGGTTGAAAATCGAGCCGGCCTTGTCGTTGGTGCCGCTGGCCCGCGCCCCGCCGAAGGGCTGCTGACCGACGACCGCGCCGGTGGGCTTGTCATTGATGTAGAAATTTCCTGCCGAGAACCGCAGCGCGTCAGTGGCGGCGGCGATCGCGGCGCGGTCCGTCGCGATGATGGACCCGGTCAGCGCGTATGGAGCGGCATCGGCTGCCTGCGCGACGGTCGCGTCGTAGTCGGCGTCGTCGAATACGTGCACGGCCAGGATGGGTCCGAAGTACTCGGTGGTGAAGACCTCGTCGGTCGGGTCGGAGCACTCAAGCACGGTCGGCTTGACGAAGTAACCGTGCGCGCGGTCCGCGCTGCCGCCCGTTACGACGCGCACGCTCGACCGCGACCTGGCCCGGTTGAGGGCGTCGACGTGCTTGGCGTACGCGCGCTCGTCAATCACCGCGCCCATGAACGTCGACAGGTCCGCAGTGACGTCACCCATTGTGAGCGACTCGACCGTGGCGACGAACGAGTCCTGCATCCGCGTCCAGACGCTGCGCGGGATATAGGCCCGGGATGCCGCCGAACACTTCTGGCCCTGGTATTCGAACGCACCGCGCAGCAGCGCCACCGTCAGCACGTCGGGATCGGCCGACGGATGTGCGATAACGAAATCCTTGCCGCCGGTCTCGCCGACCAGGCGCGGGTATCCGCGGTAACCCGCGATGTTCTCCCCCACGTTCTGCCAGAGGCGCTGGAAGGTTGCTGTCGACCCGGTGAAATGAATGCCCGCCAGGTCAGCGTGCGGGACCGCGACCCGGGAGATCGCCTGGCCGCTGCCGGTCACCATGTTGATCACGCCGGGCGGGAGTCCGGCGGCTTCGAGCAGCCGCATCAGGTAGTGCGCGGAGAACTGCTGGGTGGGCGAGGGCTTCCAGAGCACCACGTTGCCGAGAAGTGCGGGCGCTGTCGGCAGGTTGCCGGCGATGGAGGTGAAGTTGAACGGCGTGATCGCCAGGACGAAACCCTCAAGCGGGCGGTACTCGAGCCTGTTCCACAAACCAGGCGATGATGCCGGCTGCTCGGCAAGCAGGCGCCTGGCGTAAGCCGCGTTGTACCGCCAGAAGTCAATAAGCTCACAGGCCGCGTCGATCTCCGCCTGGTAGACCGACTTCGACTGGCCGAGCATCGTCGATGCATTGATCACCGATCGCCACGGGCCAGCCAGCAACTCGGCCGCGCGCAGGAAGATGGCCGCCCGGTCGTCGAACGACAGCTCGCGCCAGCCAGGCGCGGCCAGCCGGGCAGCCTCGATCGCGGCTACCACGTCCTCGTCGGTAGCCTCGCCGAGGCGGCCAAGCACGTGCGCGTGGTTATGCGGCTGGACGACGTCCATCCAGCCGCCGCCGCCCATGCGCTGCACGCCCCCGATAGTCATGGTCAGGTCGACAGACTCGCCGGCTAGCTCCTTGATCTTGGTTTCCAGGGCCGCGCGCTCGGGACTGCCTGATGCGTAGCTCTTGACAGGCTCGTTGGCCGGAGCCGGGACGTTGGTGACGGCATCGAACACGGACTGCTCCCATAGCTCGACAGCGGCGTACGGCGGCCTGCGACCAGGCCGCTATGCAACTCCAGTTTCGTCGATCCTCATCGTTGCACCAAACCGGCGTGCCTGCCGAGAGCGGCCTTACCCGCGAAGACGCGGACACCGGCCTCAGCCGATCAGGTAGATCAGCTCCTGGGTCGCATACCAGAGCAGCTCATGCCCTTCGGCGCTATCCACGACGAACTTCGCATCGCTGTCCCCCGCGTCGGCGGCAGGCAGAGCGGCCGCCGCCGCGTCGATGTCCTGCGCGGCGTCCATGGCGTCGACATGGCCAGCGACCACGTCCGCGAGCATGACAGGAAGGGTCACCATGACCTGACCTGGCTTGTCGATCCCGTTCCTGACACTGATCAGCGATTCGGGCAACTCGGCCGCGAGCACGACCCTGCGCCTGGCTGCCTTGGTGTCGATATGCAGCATCCGCAACGACGCGCGAGCAGCCTGCACCATCGCGATGTACTCGAGTTCCTCAAGGTCACCGCTCGCGTACCACTCGCGCAGCGCGGGCGTTACCGCGAATCCGGTTACCGGTGCGGGCCCGACCTGCCCAGCCACCAGCGCAGACCCCAGCGCCGCCAGCGTGATTGGCAGGTAGACGCGCATGAGGTCCCCAAACGGCTCACTGCAAATGCGATCGCTCACCCGCGCACGCCTGACCGGCCGAAGCGGGGAGTTGTACCGAGTCTGCCAGCCCTAAGTGTGCGATGACCCCAGAATCATCACCTGGCTCACAAGCGATCGCTGAATCCGCGGGCGTTACCGGAAATGACATCGACCACCTTGGCCACCGCCACGTCGATCGACTCGTGCTCCCAGAACCTGATTACCGTCCAGCCCGCCTGGCCAAGAGCCGTATCAGCGGCCCGGTCCCGGTCGACGTTACGGCGCAGCTTAGGTTCCCAGTACCAGGTATTCGCCGCGGGCTGGCTGCCGTGCTCCGGACAGCAGTGCCAGAAGCAGCCATCCACGAAGACGGCGACCTTCCTGGCGGTGAACACGATGTCCGGCCTGACCCTGACCCCGTCGGCCAGGTCGAGTCGGTAATCCTTGCGATAGCGGAGGCCGAGCCCGTGCAGCGCCCGCCGCAGCGCCAGCTCGGGCTTCGTGTCGGCGCGGCGGTTAGCCCGCATGTTCGCCGAACGCCCGGCGCTCGATGGCTGCGGATAGCCAGGCCGAGGTGCAGGCACTGCGGCCGGGCCAGCCGTGCTCACGGCGCTCGCGACCGTTGGCACGACCGTAGTCCGGGCGCCGGCGCCTGCCGACGACAAATTTTCCGCCATAGCAAGCAGGCTAGTTCCGGCGGCGCCATAAGCGGCTGCGGCTTCGGATGAGACGGCGGAAATCGGCCAGCGAAGCGGCCGGCTTCAGGCCGCTGGAGTGCCGGGCGTGGCCAGCAGCTCGAGCAGCGCCGAGCGGGTCAGTGCCGGGTCTTTGTGGTGCACGGCCAGGAAGCCCAGCGCCTGCGCCGCGATGATGTTGCCCTCCATATCGTCGATAAAGGCGCACTCCGCCGCTGACAATCCGAGCCTGGCGAGGGCGAGCTGGAAAATGCGCTCCTCCGGCTTGCGCATCCCGACCTCGCCCGAGATCACCACGTCATCAAATAGCTGGTCAAACAGATGCCGCGGGTAGCCGTCGCGGACGCCCCAGGAGTTGGAGAGCAGGCTGGTCCTGATGCCCCGCTCCCGTAGCTCCCCGATCAGGTCAAGCATTTCGTCCTGCAGGACTGACGCGGCGAACATGCGCTGCAGCAGGCCGTCGGCTAGGACTGGCGCGCCGTCGATGCCGACGAGCAGCGAGGCAAGGGTCGTCTCGAACTCCTCGTCGGCCACCTCGCCGCGTTCGAGCGCGTGAATCGGCGACACCCCGTCCTGCGGACCGTATGCCCGCTGCACCCAGGGCCGCATCGCGGCGGCGTAACTATCCCAGTCGATCCGGTCGGCTTCCAGCCATGCGGCAACAGTGTCGAGGATGGGATTGGTAATGACCCCGCCCCAGTCGAAGATGACGGCGCGGACTTGCTGAACTGCCTCGGCCACGAGTCCGATGGTAAGCGACGTGTCCGGGCGGCTACTGGCAGACTTCCACGCATGCAGCGAACAGCGGTTGTTACCGGGGCAAGCAGCGGCATAGGAGCGGCGACGGCCGAGCGGCTCGCCCGCGAGGGCTACCACGTGGTCCTGGCCGCCCGTCGGCTCGACAAACTCGAGGCGGTTGCGGCCAGGATTGTCGCCGCTGGCGGCAGTACCCAGGTCAGCCGGCTCGACGTGACCGACAGGACCCAGGTGCGGGCTATGGCCGCCACAGTGGCCAACTGCGACGTCCTGATCGCTAACGCCGGCGGTGCCATTGGTGCCGACCAGATAGCCGACGCCTCCGCCGACGACTGGCTCACGATGTACGAGTCGAACGTGCTTGGCACGCTGCAAGTGGTGCAGGCGCTGCTGCCCAAGCTGATCTCCAGCGGCGACGGCACGGTGCTCATCATGGGCTCGACCGCCGGATTCGCGGCCTATGAAGGCGGCGGCGGTTACGTAGCGGCTAAGCACGGCACCCACGCGATCGCGGCGACGCTCCGACTCGAGCTCTGCGGGCAGCCAGTCCGGGTGATCGAGATCGCCCCTGGCATGGTCAGGACCGATGAGTTCGCGCTGACCAGGTATCGCGGCGACGCCGCGAAGGCAGCCGCTGTCTATGCCGGTGTGGCTGAGCCGCTCACCGCCGAAGACGTCGCCGACGCGGTGGCCTGGGCGGTGACAAGGCCTGCGCACGTCAACGTCGACCTCATGGTGCTGCGCCCGCGCGCCCAGGCCGCCCAGCACAAGGTATTTCGCGGATGATCACGCGGGTTTGGCTGTTCTATCAGCAACACCCGCATGATCACGAACGAGGTGGGCCGGGGATCAGGCAGTTTGGGTGACTTTGCTCAGGCCACGCGGGTTGTCTGGGTCGATGCCGAGCCGGCGCGACAGCTCCTCGGTGAGCAGCTGTCCGGGGACGATCAACCCGATCGGCGCCAGCCACTCGGGCAGGGCCGGGCCGGCCAGCGCCCGGCTGCTCACCGCCGCGAGCTCGGCCCCGCCGCCGATCGCGTACGCACGTGCGCCCGCGCCGGTGACCCGCCTGGCCAGGTCGACTGCCGCGGCGCGGGTCGGACCGGAGTCAGCCGCCATGATGATCGCCGGCGTCTTGGCATCGACGACCGCGATCGGGCCGTGTTGCAGATCGGCGTAGGAGATGCCCATCGCGTGCAGATAGCACGCTTCCTTAATCTTCAGGGCCAGCTCGAGCGCTGCCGAGTAGACCAGGCCGCGGGCCGAGACCATCAGCCCGTCGACATGCGCGAGCTCGTCGACGACCTGCGAGATCCCATAACCGGGTGTGATCGCGGCGCCAAGCAGTTCCTCGATCACCGCGGGAAGCTGCTTCAGCAGGCCAGCGTCCAGATCGGCGCCGAGGCCCAGGGCGAGCACGGCGAGCGCGGCGAGCTGGCAGGTGAACGTCTTCGTCGCGGGAACGGCCCGCTCGACCCCAGCCTCGGTCACCAGCGCGACGTCGGCGAGCTCGGCAAGCGGAGAACCGGCGGCATTAGTGATCACGACGACGCTGGCGCCGCAGTCACGTGCCCATTCCAGCGTCTCGACGATCTCGTGGGTCCGCCCGGACTGGGACAGGCCGACCGCCATGACGCCGGACAGGTCGATCCTGCTGCGGTAGGTGGTCGCGACCGATGGCGAACCAAGGCTGGCAAGTCGGCCTGTCCTGGTCTGGATCAGGTACGTGCCGTAGACAGCGGCGTTGTCTGAGGTCCCGCGGGCGAAGAAGAGCACCTGGCGGGCCTGCTGTGCGATGGCCGCGACCTCCGCCGTCCGCGGCAGCAGCGCGCCTATCGTCGCACGCAGCGCGGCGGGCTGCTCGAGGATCTCGGTCCGCATGTGCGTGGAACGATGCTGCTGCCCGGTTGCCGAGTCCACCGCGAATCCCGTCCCGCCGATCCCTTTAGCGCCGCCGAAGAGAGTTATGAATCTTATGAGCCTTCTGTCCAGAGTGCCAGCTAGCTAGCCTAACCGAGGGTCCCCCCGTAAACCTGTTCGCCCGCGATCCACGTCGCAACCGTGCTGAGGTCATCGCTAAGCCATGCCAGGTCCGCCGCAGCACCCCGGGCAATCCGGCCAAGATCGGGACGAGCGATCAAGTCCGCAGGGATCCGGGTGGCCGCCGCGACGGCATCGGGCAGCCCCACTCCGGCCGCGACCATGTTGGCTACCGCCGAGTCCATCCGAAGCACCGATCCTGCGAACGTGCCGTCGGCCCGCACCGGCGGCGCCGCTTCCGAGCCCGCGAAGTCGATCGGCTCGCCGCCGAGAATGTAACGGCCCTGCGGCATCCCGGCGCAGGCCACCGCATCGGTCACCAGGCAGATCCGGCCAGGCGCGGCCCGGAACGCGATGGCCGCGACCCGCCCGGCCACGTGGTGCAAATCTGCGATCAGACCGCTGACCAGGCGTGTGTCGGCCAGCGCCTGGCCCACGACACCGGGCTCACGGTGATGCAGCGGGCGCTGTGCGTTAAACAAATGCGTGACCATCTTCGCGCCGCCCGTCGCCGCGTCGCTGACCTGCTGAGCTGTCGCGTCCGAGTGGCCGATGCTGACCAGTACTCCCGCCGCCGTCAACTGCCTGATGGCGGCCATTGCGCCGTCGACCTCCGGTGCGAGCGTGACGAGCCTGACCAGGCCTGACCCGGCGGCCAGGAGCGCGTCAATCGTTTCGGCCGTGGGGCTGATGATCCATGCCGGGTTGTGGGCGCCCCGCCGCTTGCTGGCGATGAACGGCCCCTCAAGATGGACGCCGAGCACCCGGGCCCCGGGGGTCCCAAGTGCCCCTAGGCGTGATCCAGGCCGCCCGGCGCCGGCCAGGCTCGGGACGAAGCCAGCGGTGCGGCGCAGCGAGGTAATTGTCTGCTCGACCGGGCTGGTGATGAACGTCGGCAGGAAGGCCGTCGTCCCGGTCTCAGGTAGCCGACGGACGACTTCGGCCCAGCCATCAGGATCGGCATCGGTAAGTTCGACGCCGAAATAGCCGTTGACCTGAAGATCGACCAATCCTGGCAGCAGGAAACCGCCAGTTAGTTCCAGGTCGGGGCGGCCAGGCGGCGGCCCGGCACCAGCGCCGGTGATCACTCCCGCTTCGCACGTCAGGTAGCCGGGAGCAAGGACGGGAGCCGCGCCGTCTGCCGCGCCGGTAGCCGGGATGATTCTCGACGCCGCTATGAGCATCTGGTTAGCTTCGCATTCCAGCACCGGGACCGCGCCCGAAATGCCTATCTTTACACCTGGTTGGCCGCCGTGCCGCCGGAGATCCGCTCGACGGCGATCGCTGGCCCGCCGGACTGCTGAACCCAGTCGAGGAACGCCCTGATCTCGGTCGCTACCAGCGCCGGCCGCTCCATCATGGCGACGTGGCCCACGCCGGCTAGCACCAGGACCCTGGCGGTCGGGAAGGCGCGGGCAGCCTTGGCTGCCATCACCGGATTGACCAGCCGGTCGTGGCTGCCATGCAGGATCAGCGCCGGGGCGGCGATGATGGCGGCATCGCGCCACAACGACCTCTTGCCGAGCTTGAAATACTCCAAGACCAGGCTGCGGGCCGTCATTACCAGCGCCTGGTTGGCGTAGATCAGGCTGTCCCGCCGCAGGACCTCGGCGATTTCCTCGCGCCGCCGAGCGGGATGAACGATGCCAGGATCGGTATAGACATCCCTGAGTGCCCGATCGGTCCTGGACTCCGCGGGCAGCCGCCGCAGTCCCCCCATGATCACGGGACCGACCCCAGGCAGGGCCGCGAGTGCCAGGCGCATCGGCAGCGGGCGAGGGCGAAGGTCGGGCATGGCCGGAGAGACGAGCGCGAGCGTGCGGACCAGATCGGGACGCGCGGCGGCGACGCGGGTGCTCACGGTGCCACCCATCGAATTGCCGAACAGGTGAACCGGTCCCAGGCCCTGCTCCTCGATCAACTGGATCACCGTGGCGGCATGCGCGTTGATGGAATAACCGCGGCTGGCTGGCGGCGACGAACCGAAGCCGGGCAGATCAATCGCCGCGCAGGCGAGGACCGGCGCGGCGGGCTGTCCCTCGACCGGCCGGGAGAGCAGGTCCATCAGGTCGGTCCAATTGGTCGAGGATCCGCCAAGTCCGTGAATGAAGATGGCAGGCTCCGCGCCCGCGATCGCGGGGGCGCTACGAACGTAGACCTGACCGGCCGGCAGATCAACATGACGCCCGGGCCAGTGCGGCACCGGCTCGGGCGGTAGTTCCCCCTGCGGAACTGGGTCGCGCGGCTTCGGTTGGTTCGTCACCCGCAGCCTCACGTGTCGCCTCGCATCTCACCTCACAGGACTGTGGCAGCATGCCAACGTCAATGTCAGCCCCAAGCCAACCATGAGGTGGCGACCGGGGGATCACCCCAGACCCCGTATCGGGGCGCGTCAGCTGGCCCTGCGCGTGGGCCTGGCCGGGCCAGACTTGGCGCCCGATCTGCCCGCCCCGGCCTTCCCTCCGCCGGCCTTCCCCTTGGGCGGCTCTTCCTGATCCTGGCCGGTCTCGTCGGGGCCAGCTTTACCAGCGCGGGCCTTGGAAGTGCCTGCCTTCGTCGCGCGGCTCCTCGTGGAACCTGACTTGGCGGCCCCATCCCCGATCGCCTTGGCCTTCGGCCCGCTCTCGCCGGCGCCAGAAGGTTGCTGAGCCGCGGCCAGGCTGGCCTTCAGCGCGTCAGCCAGGCTAGTCGACGGGGCGGCAGCGATTTCCAGCGCGCCAGGCTGAGTCAGCTCCCTGCCCTGGATCTTGGCGTCGACGACCTCGACCAGCGCCTCCCGGTAGCCGTCGTGGTGGGCATCGGGGTCAAAGTCGGACGTCATCGAGTCGATCAGTGAGGCTGCCATCGTCAGTTCCTGCGGACGTACCTCGACGTCCTGGTCAAGGAACGGGAAGTCGGCGGTACGAACCTCATCCGGCCAGAGCAAGGTCTCGAGTACCAGTACGCCATCGCGGCTTCGCAAGGTGGCGAGGGATTCCCGCTGCCGCAGCGCGACCTGCGCGATGGCAATCCGGCCGGACTGCTCAAGCGCATCGCGCAGCAGCACGTATGCCCTGGCACCCGCTGTCTCGGGCTCGACATAGTAGCTTCGGTTGAACAGGATGGGATCAAGTTGCTCCGCCGGCGCGAAGTGCAGCACCTCGATAGACTTGGTCGTCGGAAGCGGCAGATCGGCCAGATCCTCATCGTCCAGGACGACCATCTCGCCCGTGGACAGCTCATAGCCCTTGACGACATCCTCATAGGGGACTTCTTCGCCACATACTGAGCAGAATCGACGGAACCGGATCCGCCCGCCATCGACTCTGTGCACCTGGCGGAAGGCAATGTCCTTCTGCTCAGTCGCGGCGTAGAGTCGCACGGGAATCATGACCAGCCCGAAGGAGATCCCGCCCTTCCACATGCTCCGCACGTCGTCTCCTTACCCCGGCAGATCGACTTCTTATACAACTAGCGTTGCTCCACTCTATCCATTCGGCAATATGTTCGAGGGTGCGAATAACCCGGCCTTGGGTGACGAACACCAGACTTCGAGAGGAGGTCGGCATGACTGACAGGGACCTCGACGAGCCAGTTCCCGACGTCGTTGAGCAGAGCCAGGAAGCCGTGCCGGGCACCGACGAAGCCGATGAGGTGGAACTGAAAGAAGTGCCGCTTGAGGCTAATCCGGCCGACGTCGCCGAGCAGGCCCGCGCCGTCGAGCTTGGCGAGGATGACTACCGCTGATTACCCGGCCGTAGGATGGCAGCTTGGCAGCCGCAAAACCGTAGCCGATAAACATCGGAGAGTTTCGTGATCGCGACGCCGCAGACCACCAGAGCGGCAGGCACGCGCTTGCCGCGCCCGGCACGTCGCAGACAACTGCTCGGGGCAGCCCGCGACGTTTTCGTCGCGCAGGGTTACCACGCCGCGGCGATGGACGAGATCGCCGAACGGGCTGGCGTCAGTAAACCGGTCCTGTACCAGCACTTTCCCGGCAAGCTCGAGCTCTACCTCGCGCTGCTGGACGAGAGCGTCGCGGAACTCGTCGGTGCTGTTTCCGCGGCGCTGGCGTCGACGGCCGACAACTCAGAACGCGTGCCGGCCACGTTCCGAGCGTTCTTCGATTACGTCAGCGGCGCGGGCGAGGCCTTCAGGCTGGTCTTCGAATCCGATCTGAGCAACGAGCCGGCCGTCAGGGAGCGCTTGGACCGGACCATGTACGAGTGCGCCGAGATGGTGAGCGAGTTCATCCGCGAGGATGCCGGCGTCTCGAATGACGAGGCTGACCTGCTCGGCATGGCTCTGGTTGGCATGGCGCAGGTTAGCTCCAGATACTGGCTCAGCACCGAGCGCACGATCGATCAGCGCCTCGCTGAAGAGTTGCTCGCGCGGCTTGCCTGGCGCGGCATCAGCGGCTGGCCGCTCGCCGAGGGCACCCACGAGTAGCCTCAGGAATGTGCTGCGGACAGCTACGTTGAGCGGAGGATGGCGTTGGAAGTCAAGATCGGCATACAGATGGCTCCTCGCGAGCTCGTGGTCGAGACCGAATCAGCGGTCGAGGATGTCAAGCAGGCCCTAACCGCCGCCCTCGCGGACAACAAGCTCTTCGTGCTCACCGATAAGCGCGGAGGTACGGTCCTGGTGCCCGCGGAGAAGATCGCCTATGTCGAGCTCGACCAGGCTGAGCCGCGCCGGATCGGCTTCGGCAGCGGCTGACCGACCCCGCCTAGTCTGCCAATCCGAGCGCGGCCATGCGCTGCGCATGGGCGTCCGTCAGCGCGGCGAACATCCTTCCGATCTCGCCGAGCTGCGCCCGCGACCCGCCACCCAGCAGTCGCGCCAATGACTCTCGTTCGGCGGCCACCCGCTGCGCCTGGCTCAGTGCCTCGCCGACCAGGCGGCGTGCCCAGAGCGCCAGTCGCCCGGCCAGGGCCGGATCGGCGGCGATTGCCTCGCGTACCCGCGTGATGGCGAACTGCGCGTGCCCTCCGTCCGCGAGGACCGTCAGCACCAGGGATCTCGTGGGCGGATCAAGCAGCTGCGCGATGACCCGATAGAAATCCGCCGCGAACCCGTCACCCACGTAAGCCTTGACCAGGCTCTCGAGCCAGGTCGATGGCGCTGTCCTGGCGTGAAACGCGTCGACCGGCTCGACGAACGGCCGCATAGCCTGCTGGGGGTCGGCTCCGAGTTCCGCGATTCGCCGCCTGAGCAAATCGAAGTGTCCGAACTCGGCAACGGCCATGGTGGCTAGATCTGCCTTGTCTTGCAGCGAAGTCGCCAGCGAGGCGTCGTCGGCCAGCCGGAAGAACGCGACGAGCGACGCGTAGGCCAGCAACCCGAGCAGCTCGATCACGCCATCGATCGCGGGCTCGTGCGTGGCCCCCACCTCGGCTGAAGCCGACGCTGCGCCCTGGTTCCCTGCCACCGCCGCATCGTCAGCCACGCCAGTACCCTCTGCCGCAGGCTCATGCTCGGTCACACCCGAAGCGTAACAACGCCGCTCAGCCGCCGGGCCGCGATGAGCCCGTAGGTCGAGCCATCAACCCAGCCCGGGCACGCGGCGCGGCCAGATGATCAGGTGTCAGTCAACGTTGCTACACTCAGCAGCGACGTCATCCTGGAATGGCATCGGCCCGAGACGCGTTCTAATGCGTAGCGCGGTACGAGAATTCATCTGGTCCCGTAGCCGCGCCTGGCTCTTCCCGGAGATTTGCCCGACCAGCACCCGCTGGCGACAGCTCGGCGCAGGTGAGCAACCGTGCTGCCGGCCTTTGGATGAGTCACCTGCCGTCCTGCGGCTGCCAGTCTGGTGCTCATGCGCCAGGAGACGCCGCGGGCCACCGATGGAGGCGAAAGCCCTGACACCGCAAGACCTAACTTCAGACCTAACTTCAAGCCTAAGTACCAACATGACTCCGATATCGGTAGATAGTGTGGCGCTGACCATGGCCAACGGGCGCAGCGTCGCCGCGCCAGCAGGCCAGCCGGGCGCCACCGAAGACAAGACCATCGCGAGTGCCGCGACCCCGAGTACCGTGACGCTGCCCGATCCACCAACGTTCGAGCAACTAGGCGTGGCTGAGCCGATCTGCGCCGCGCTGGCCTCCGCAGGTATCACGAAGGCGTTCCCGATTCAGGCTCTGACTCTTCCGATCGCACTCGACAATCACGACGTCATCGGCCAGGCGCGGACCGGCACCGGCAAGACGCTCGCCTTCGCGATCCCGATTCTGCAGCACCTGATCGACAGCGCCCGCGGCAAGCCGGCAGCGCCGCGCGCACTCGTCGTGCTTCCGACCAGAGAACTGGCCATCCAGGTTGCCGAGGACCTGCGCACTGCGGCCTCCCTGAGCAATGTCCACGTGGTGACGCTCTACGGCGGGCGTGCTTACGAGCCGCAGATCGAGGCGCTGGCCACCGTGGACGTCGTGGTCGGCACCCCCGGGCGGCTCCTTGACCTAGCCCGCCAGCGCCAGCTTGACCTGTCGGCTGTCGACGTCCTCGTGCTCGATGAGGCGGACAGGATGCTGGACCTGGGCTTCTTGCCCGACGTGGAAGCGATTCTGCGGCTCACGCCCGCGCACCGGCAGACGATGCTCTTCTCGGCCACGATGCCGTCCGAGATCGTGACCCTAGCCAGAAAATATCTGGACCAGCCGACCCACATCAGGGCAGAGCAGCACGACGAGCCCGCTCATGTACCGACCACTCATCAGCATGTCTTCCGTGCGCACCACCTCGACAAGATCGAGGTGCTGGCCCGGGTTCTGCAGGCCGAGGGCCGCGGCCTGACCATCGTGTTCTGTCGCACCCGCAGAGCCTGCGACCAGGTGACAGCGCAGCTCACCGAGCGCGGTTTCGCCGCCGCGGCCGTACACGGCGACCTGGGCCAGAGCCAGCGCGAGCGAGCGCTGCGCGCGTTCCGGAGCGGCAAGATCGATGTGCTGGTCGCTACCGACGTCGCGGCGCGCGGGCTTGACGTCGACGACGTCACTCATGTGGTCAACAACGAATGCCCGGAAGACGAGAAGGCCTACCTGCACAGGATCGGCAGGACTGGCCGGGCCGGGCGGGCCGGCGTTGCCGTCACGTTCGTCGATTGGCAGGACCTGGGGCGATGGAAGCTGATCAACGACACGCTTAATCTCGGGCACCCCGAGCCGCTTGAGACCTATTCGACATCAACGCATCTGTTCGCGGCACTCGGCATTCCAGCCGACACCGCTGGTTCGCTGCCGACCGCGTCGCGCGGGCGGGCTGGCCTCCAGGCCGAAGACCTCGAAGATATCGGAGAGACGGGTAAGAACAGGACACGCCAGCACGAGTCCGGCTCGCGCCTGCGGGGGGGTGACCGCGCCTCCGGCCGCCGCAGCGGTGATCAAGCCGAAGTCGGCCAGCGCGCCCCTGGGCGGACGAGGGCGCCGCGACGGCGGACGAGGGCCGGCGCATCAGTGCGGCCGGTCGGTCTTGGGGCCGAGACCACCGACCACGCCGACGCCCGTGATCACGCTTCCGTCGCGGCGGGCCAGGCGCGCAACCCGGGCCACAGGCAGAGCACGGGTCGCGCATCCTCGACCGGCCAGCCCGGCGACGACCAGCCAAGGACAAGCCGGCGATCGGGCCGCGGCCGCAATGGCCGGCCCGCCGCCCGCACCGCACCCGGTCAGCAGGGCTCGACCCGGACCGCGAGCCGCGCCGACGAACGTGAGATCGAGGCCAGCTGAGGCGCTAACGCGCACTAGCCGGCCAGGGCTGGGTAGGCTGCCAACCCGTGAGCACCCCGCGATCGCTGCGAATACCGAGCCAGGTGAGCCCCCGGATCGTGGCGACGTCGCGCGGGCCGTTCGCCGCCCTCAGCGCGCAGCCCGCCAGCGGCGTCAGCGAACGCCAGCCAGCGCTGCTCGTCCCCGGATACACCGGAAGCAAGGAAGATTTCCTGGCGGTACTTGAGTCGCTGTCTGCCGCAGGCCGGTCGGTGACGGCGATCGACATGCGCGGCCAGTATCAGTCAGGCCCGGCCGCGAGCAGGACCGGCTATGAGATCGACGAGCTGGCCGCTGACCTCATCGCGGTGGCAGCCGCCATCGCCCGGGACGCCGAGCGGGTGCACCTACTCGGGCATTCCTTTGGCGGCCTCATCGCCCGGCAGGCGATACTCGCCAAGCCCACCGTCTTCGGATCGGTGACCCTGCTGGGTTCGGGTCCAGGCACCATCGGCGGCATGCGCGCGCAGACGCTGCGGGATCTGCTGGATTTCCTCGCACCGGCTGGCACTGACATCGAGCTGCTCGGGCCCATGATCGGCCAGGTCTGGCATGGCCAGCTGAGGCCGCAGGCCGAGGCAGACGGCACTCCCGGCGAAATCATCGACTTCCTGGCCGAGCGAGCGCTGCTCAGCTGTCCCCTGGGCCTTGCCGAGATGGCCAGGCACCTGCTCAACTGCCCGGACCGCACGGCGGAGCTAGCCGCACTCGAGCAACTGCCGAAGCTGGTCAGCTACGGGGAGAACGACGATGCCTGGCCGCCCGAGGTTCAGGACGTAATGGCCAAGCGGCTCGGCGCCGAGCGTATCTGCATTCCCGCCGCCGCACACTCCCCGGCGGTCGAGGCGCCGGAGACCACCGCTGCGATGCTCACCACGTTCTGGAACCGCGCCGAGTCGGCCGCCTGACCAGCGACGGCACTATCGCGGATGCCTGTCAGTCATATTGCTGAGGGACATCCACGATCCGGGGGAAGTGCGGAGCGGCCGGGTCCTCGGCCGCCAGCCCGTCCCATGGCCTCCGCAGCGCCGAGGCGTCTCGGCCTTCTGGGCATTGCGCCCTGAAGTCGCACCAGCCGCACCAGCTGCCAGGGGTTGGCGGGAAGACCTCGTCGCCCCGACCGGACCCGGGCTCGGCGCCGAACCGCTCATCTGCCGCCGAGCACTCGCCGGCGATGTCCTCGGCCCGGCGCAACTGGCGTTCGAGCGAGGTGGTGCTGTGCTCCCAGCGCACCACCTCACCGGTCGGCAGGTGGTGCAGTTCCACCGCACGGCACGGCCTGCGCAGCACGTGCCCGGCGGCGTGTGCATAGAGGGCCAGCGCCAGTGACGAGCGCGCGTCGTCGGTTGACAGCCGGCCCCGGCCGGTCTTGTAGTCGACCACCACGAGCTCTCGCTGGGCCGGACCAGGCTCCCGCAGAGCGGCGACGGCCCCCGCCGGCCGGTCATCCAGCCGGTCGATCCGCCCGGATATCGCGATCAGGTCAGTCTTCGCGGCCACCGTCCGCTCAACGCCGGCCGGCTCGCAGGCCGGGTCGAGCTTGGCCACGTACCGCTCTACCATGGTCTTTGACCGGCGCAGGTACTCCGCCGACTGGGCGTCGTCGGCGAATCCCTCGGTGATCCAGCCGCGCTCGAGCAGCCCGGCGGCCGCCGCGGGAGTCCGCTCCGCCCGCTTCAGCCGCCACCATCCGGCGAGCGCATTATGCACGCTGGCGCCCAGGCTGTTGTGCGCCCACGGCGGCCCCTTCGGTGGCGGGGGGCGATCCAGATATGTCATGCGGTATCGCCGCGGACAGTCCAGCCAGGCTCGCAGCCGGCTGGGTGTGCACGGATAGAGCCGGCGCGGCATGCCCTCGAATCCAAGCTGCTGCACCATGTCATCCTGTCTTTCTTTGGCGAAACGGGACGCCCGTGGTAACCGCGTCAGCGGGCGCGCCCGGCGAGCAGCAGTCCTTAGTCCGTGGGCTCGTCGATCAGCCCTTCTGGGCCGGCTGACACCCACGAGTCGAACCGCCGCTCAGCGATCGCTACCGTCGTCTCCTCGCCATGCCCGGCCAGGATCCTTGTCTCAGCGTCCAGCGTAAGGACGCTCGCGCCGATCGAGCTAACCTGGCGCGGGAAGTCGTCGAAATAGCCTTGATGCGGGACAGGGCCGCCGCCGCTGACGACGTCACCGGAGAACAGCACGCCGAGTTCCCCGCAGTACAGGCAGATTGCTCCGGGACTGTGGCCCGGCGCGTGGATCACTTCGAGCGTGACGTCAGCAACCTCGAAAATGCCGCCTTCCTCGATGTAGATGTCGGGTTCGATGCCCTCATGCGCCTCGCGCCAGGCCAGCCGGTCCGCGTTGTGCAACGCGACCGGGGCCTCATCGCGGCTGGCGACGTCGAACGCGGCCCCGACATGCCTGCCGTGCCCGTGCGTGCAGATCACGGCGAGCACCTCCCGCTGGCCGACGACGGGCATGACGGAGTCGGCCGACTCCCCGGGATCGATGACGATCACCTCGTCGTCATCACCGACGATCCAGGTGTTGACAGCGCCGGCCACCCGGTCGATCCTCGCCTGCATCGCGCCCTGCCTTCCCGCTGACTGGTAGCGCGCGGAGCACGTCCTGCGCCGCGCCGCTACCCGCCGAGCAACGGCTAACTAGAGGCCGATCCGGATCAGCGTCCGGACCGCGTCAACGATGAGCTGCACCGCGATCGCCGAGAGCAGCAGCCCGGCGATCCTCGTGAGCAACTCGACGCCGCTGCCCCGCAGCAGCCGCAGAATAACTCCAGAGAAGCGCATGGCCAGCCAGAGCGCGGCGACGACTGCGACAATAGCGGCACCGAACGCGACTGCGCCGCCAACCGAGCCGATGCGCTCCACGAAAAGCATGGTGGCTACGATCGCGCCTGGCCCGGCAAGCAGCGGAGTCCCGAGCGGCACGAACGCCACGTTAGCCTTAGCCCGCTCAAGCTCAGCCGGGTCTGCCTTGCCGGTCAGCAGCTCGAGCGCCACGAGCAGGAGCAGCAGGCCGCCGGCGGCCTGCAGAGAGGGCAGCTGGACACCGAGGTAGGCGAGGATCTGCCGGCCGAACACCGCGAACACGACGATCACGCCGAGCGCGACCACCGCAGCCTGCCAGGCCAGCCTCTTGCGCTCCGTCGCGCTGTGGTCGGCCGTCATCGCGATGAAGACGGGCACGATACCCGGCGGGTCGGTGATCACCAGGAGCGTAACGAAGACCTCCCAGAAAAACTTCACCTCGGAAAACAGTGGAGTCACCCCGTGATCACCGCTGCTCCCGTCGCGCGCTTGAGCAGGGCGTCAAGGTCTTCTTGGGCGGTCGCCTCGCAGCCGATCCGGTCGCCGGTCAGCGCTCCATGATCGTCGCTGCCCCCCGTCGCGACCAGACCGAGCTTGCGGGCAACAGTCAGCAGCTCGTCCCGTTGCGCAAGATCATGATCAGGATGCGCGACCTCGACGCCGTCCAGCCCGGCCAGCGCCAGTTCCGAGATGAGGTCTTCGGGCACTACCCAGCCGCGGGTCACCGCGAACGGGTGCGCCAGCACGGTGACCCCGCCGGCGGCGTGGACCAGTCTGATCGCTTCGGCCGGGTCGAGCGCGTACCTGCGGACGTGCGCGCGGCCGCCCGGCCCGATCCACTGAGGAGTGAACGCCTCATCGATCGAGCCGACTACACCGGCTTCGATCATTGCCCGTGCGATGTGCGGACGGCCGATCACGCCGCCGCCGGCGATCCGGGTTACTTGTTCCCAGCTCACATCAGCGCCGAGTTCGTTCAGCTTCGCGATCACGGCCTTAGCGCGCTCGACCCGGCTGGCCCTGATCGCACGGGTCTGCGCCGCTAGCTCCTCGTGGGCGGGGTCGAACAGGTAGCCGAGCAGGTGCACGCTGTGCCCTTCTCGCCGACCTGACAGCTCCATGCCGGCGATCAGGGCCAGCCCGTGCGGCAGCGCCGCCGCGGCCTCGGTGATTCCGGCGACGGTGTCATGGTCGGTGAGCGCGAAGGCGTCGAGCCCAGCGGCTGCGGCGCGCGCCACCACCTCGGCAGGCGGCCTCGTGCCGTCCGAGGCAGAACTGTGGCAGTGCAGATCCGCGCGCACTACCACCATCTGCCGACTTTAGCCGATTTCCCCCGGCAGCCGCGGTGACCGCGCGCCGAACGGCAGATCGAGTTCCTGGCCGGGATCGCGCAGATCGAGCAGCCGCATCGGCTCGACGAGGAGCGTGCCAGCCGTATCCGGCCAGAGCAGGATCCAGAGCCAGCTGCCCATGACCTCGCCGGCAAAAACGGCCCGGTCCGGCGCGTCCACATGCCAGAGCTGGAATTCATGATTGCCGAACTGTACCTGCGCGTGCGGCGAACAGTCAGGGAAGCCGTCGCCGGGATCCGGGCCCTCCAGGCCAGCGCAGTAGGCCCCTAGCCCGACCCCCAGTTCCTCGCTGATCAGCAGCATCTCGCCGGGACCGCCGACCGGGTTGGGGCCTGACAATGCCACGGCGCAGCCCCGGCTCCCTGTGCGTTCGTCACCCGCCGCGGCGAACCCGGTGACCAGCCAGCCATCGGGTAGCGGCCAGGGCAGCATCACGGGAACGGCGGCGTTGCGCAGCAAGCCGGCCAGGCCTTCCGGAGACAGGCTGCGCACTTGCCGCAGCGGCGCGATGTCGCCGTGCTTGGCACATCGCCAGCTGCTCGACCAGGCGCTGGGGGGTGCCACGGCGCTGCCGCATCTGGGGCAGGTCAGGTCTGTCACCACCATGCCCTGCGTTCTCCCGGTCGATCGCCGTTCATGAGCTACTACTACGATGCTCCGCCTCGGGGCGTCGCAAACGCCAGCCCTATTCGTGATCATGGTGGATTGACCGTGGTACATATGACACGTCAAGCCACCACCATCAGTCAGCCGGTATCAGTCAGCCGGACCGCTTCATTCCCGCGGCCCTGCCGCGGGCCGCCATCACGAGCGCCAGCTTCCTGGAAGCCTCGTCGATCATCTCGCCATCTAGCATCACGGCGCCGCGCTGCCGCACGGCCGTGGCGTGCTCGTAGGCCTCCAGGATCCGTTCCGCCCTGTCGTATTCGTCCTGGCCGGGTGAGAACGCCGCGTTCACCGGGTCGATCTGATCGGGGTGGAGCACCCACTTGCCGTCGTAACCCAGTGCCGCGACGCTCGCAGCAGCCGACGCGACCCCGGCGATGTCCTCGATCGCCGCGTACGGCCCGTCGATCGCCTGCAGGCCGGCCGTCCGCGCGGCCACCAGGATCCGCAGGTGCGCGTAGTGAAAAGCGTCGCCGCCAACATAGCCGTCGGGCTGGGCGCCGATCCGTAGTGAGCGCATTCCCAGGCTCGCCATGAAGTCGGCGGGCCCGAAGACGAGCGCCGCGAGCCTGGGCGACGCGCCAGCGATCTGGTCCGCAGCGGCCAGGCCGGCCGCGTCCTCGATCTGCGCCTCGATGCGGATGCGGCCTGGCGGCAACCCGGCCGCTAGTTCCACCTGACTGAGCAGCACGTCAAGCCAGATCACCGGTCCTGGGCCTGTCACCTTCGGCAGGACGACAGCGTCGAGCCGCGCTCCGGCTCGCTCCATGATCTCGATCACGTCGCGGTACGCCCATGGGCTGGTAGCCGCGTTGATCCGGACGGCGAGGAGGCTCCGCCCCGGCCAGCCGTCGTCGAGGGCCGCGGCGACCAGCTGACGTGCCTGCTCCTTGGCGCCGGGCGCGACGGAGTCCTCGAGGTCGAGTATCATCTCGTCGGCGGCGAGGCCCACGGCCTTGGCCAGGAACCTCTCGCTGCTGCCCGGGACGGTCAGGCATGTTCGTCGGGGGTGATCGGCGGTGGTCATGAATCGATGATGCCGTGCCTGGCGTTCGACGCGGTCCGTGGGTGCTTCTAGCATGAACGCATGTCACGCACTACTGTCCCGGAGTCCGGCACCGACGGTCCTTGGAGCCCTGGGCTTGGTTCGGTCACCGTCGAGCAGATCATGCAGGCGTTGGCCAGCGTGCAGGACCCGGAGATCCGGCGGCCGATCACCGATCTCGGCATGGTCAAGAACGTCGAGGTCGGGACCGGGGGCGCGGTCAGAGTCGACGTGTACCTGACAGTTTCTGGCTGCCCGCTCCGAGACACGATCACGCGCGATGTCAAGGCCGCCGTCGGAAAGCTGGCGGGGGTGAGCTCCGTCCAGGTCGAGCTCGACGTGATGAGCCAGGAGCAGCGCCAGGACCTCCAAGGCAAGCTGCGCGGCGGCAAGCCAGAACGCGAGATCCCATTCGCCAGCCCTACCTCATTGACCAAGGTTTACGCGGTCGCTAGCGGCAAGGGCGGCGTCGGCAAGTCATCGGTCACCGTCAACCTCGCGGCCGCCCTCGCCGCCGCGGGCCAGAAAGTGGGCCTGCTGGACGCCGACATCTACGGCCACTCCGTGCCCAGGATGCTCGGAGTGACCGGACGACCCACACAGGTCGAGCAAATGATCATGCCGCCAGTCGCGCATGGCGTGAAAGCGATTTCCAGCGGAATGCTGAAGAAGGGCAATGAGCCGCTGCCGCTGCGAGGACCGATCCTGCACCGGCTGCTGCAGCAGTTCCTGGCCGATGTCTACTGGGGCGACCTTGACGTACTACTGCTCGACCTGCCGCCAGGCACCGGCGACGTGGCGATCTCGGCCGGCCACCTGATCCCCGGCGCCGAGCTGATCGTGGTGACGACACCGCAACTGGCCAGCGCGGAGGTCGCTGAGCGGGCGGGATCGCTCGCCACTCAGTTGCACCAGCATGTTGTCGGGGTGATCGAGAACATGGCCTTCCTGCCGTGCCCGCACTGCGACGAGCGGATCGAGGTGTTCGGCAAGGGTGGCGGCCACGCCGTCGCGCAGACCTTGAGCCGGCTGATCGGCTCGGACGTGCCGCTGCTCGGCGAGATCCCGATCGACCTGCGCCTGCGGGAGGCGGCCGATGACGGCATGCCGCTCGTACTCGCTGAACCGGCGGCACCGGCGGCGGCAGAGCTGATCAAGATCTCTCAGCTAATCGGCGCGAGGTCACGCAGCCTGGTGGGGCGCCAGCTAGGACTGTCGCCGGCCTGAGTCAGGTTGCTCTGAGTCAGGTTGCCTCTGAGTCGTACGGCGGAACTTCGCCAGGCGCGAGCGTCGCGAGTACGGGCGGCGGCTCAGGCAATTCCGCGTACGGCCCATCGGCGTCCGAATCGGACCATGTGCTGGGGTCCTCATCGACGGGATCGAGCAAGTGCTTGCGGACGAATGCACGCGGATTAAGGTCGTTGAAATCGAAGTCCTTGAACTCAGGACCGAGGCTGTCAGATAGATCGGCACGTGCGTTATCGGCGAGCCGCCGGAGGTCCCGCAGCGCGCGGCCGGCCTGGGACGCCATCTTAGGTAGCTGCTCAGGCCCGAAGACCACCAGGCCTATCAGCGCCAAGACCAGGATCTTGGTGATCGAGAGATCAAACAAGCTGCCTCGCGCTCCTGCCGTCGTGAACTCTCCGCGGACGAGGTCCTTAGGTCCAAGAGTAATCGTAATCTGCGGTCGCGGTATCACCCGAGCGGGTCAAACCAGGAACCCATCCGCTTGATGCCCCGCACCACGCGTTCCCAGAACCCGGTATCCCGGTCGTGCGGCAGCTGTGTGATGACCTGCGTGACCGACTCAGGGGGCGCGTCCGCGATGACCGTGTAGACGAAGTCGTCCGCCGACCAGGCCACGCCGTGCTCATCCAGGTCGCCCGACTCGGTCTCGTACACAGGCAAGCCATGTACTCGGGCCAGATGCCACCCGGGCAGCGTCCCCGACAGCTCGCCTCGCTGGATGAATAGCGAGACGACCGACAGCCCGTCGGAGTACGAGGCGTCGAGCACGGGCCCCGACTTGGTTGCCATCCTGGTGACGCCGGCCAGTGCCATATTGCCGGCCAGTGTCCTGGGAACCGGCCAGCCATCGTCCCGCAGCTCCGCGACCCGGGCGGCGGTAGGCCGGGAGTCCCGTCCCTGTGCTCCAGTGGGGGGCACATACGGGTCCCAGGCCTGACCTTGGGCGGGTGGCATCGATCGGATGTTGCTGGAGCCGATCTCCAGGTCGATAAAGGCACCTTCGCTGACCCGGCGGCCGCTCTCGTCGAACATCTCCCTGCGCAGCGGCAGGCCAGTGTCACGGTCCAGCCAGAACTGGGCGGCGAGCGTGCCATCGTGGCGCCTGACGACCACGATCCGCGCCGGGCGACTGGTCGACGACCCGGTCCCGACGTACTCGACAACGTAGTTGCTGCGCAGCAGGCTAAGCATCGTGGGGGAGATGCTCAGGACCCCCACCGCGCCCGTATTGTGCGAGGCAGGACCTGGCATCGGAGCTGACACGGCGTGGTCGTCGGCGTCGCCGTCGGGTGCTGCCCGCTGCGGCAGGCCGACCTGGTGCCACACATCGATGAGGTAGGTGGACGAGCCGCTGCTGCTTGACCAGGCGACCACCTGAATTCCGCGGTACGACACCGACCGGCAGGCAGCGACGGCGGCGGTCATCAGCAGCAGGCCGCGTCGCACCAGAGCGTTGTCCGCCGACGGTAGCGCAAACCGAGGGCGGGCCGCGCCAGGCCCGCCGGCCGCGGCGGACTGCGATGTTGACGCCGATTCCGGCCCGGCGAGCCTGTCTGCGAGCAGTACAAGCGCCGCCAGCACGGCAAGCGCGATACCCGCGACTGCGATCGCGAGCCGCAAGCGCCTCCAGTACAGCCAGATCATCGGGCTACTTGGAGCGAGGACTCGCCGGGTACGCTCGCGGCGAACCGCCCGATCGGCCCGGGCCAGACGAGGTAGGGCTGGCCGTTGCCGAGGCGAGCGGCCGTGGACTGGCCGGCGCGGGCGCGCCCGGCCCAGGGCGCTCGTTGCTGGCCGGTGCCGCAAGCTGGCCCAGGTGCGCCGGTCCGATCTGGCTTGGATCAACCGCGCCCCGGACATCAGCGCTGGATTGGTGGGACCGGTACCGCCCGCCGCCCACGTATCCGCCGGTGCCCCCGGAGTCTCCGACGGAGCCCGCAGGCTGCCAAACGTCATAGGTGTGCTGCAGCAGGTAACTGTCGACGGAAGGCGTTACCTTAGGCGCAGGCGGCCCGCTTGAGCCGTTCCCGAGCAGGAAGGCAGCGAAGGCGATCGCTATCAATGCGCCCCCTGCCGAGCCGGTTGCCAGCTTCCAGCCAGGGCGCATCTGGCGCGCCGCGCGCACGGTCGCCGGACGCAGGTCCGCCAGGGGCCACGACGCCGACGTGCCAACGAAACCGGCAGGAGCGTGCTCGTCGCCGCGGGCAAGCTCGATTAGCCGGCTGGCGATAGCGGATTCAGCGCAGGTATCACCGAGCGCTGTGAGTCTGCGCTTGAGGGCGCGCATCGCATTGGCTTCCTGCCGGCAGGCATCGCACCCGGCAACGTGGTTGAGAACCCGGTCCCGCTCCACGCCGTCAAGCTCGCCGTCGACCAGCGCGGACAGCCAGCGTCCGAGGTGGCTCACGCTCTGCCCACCTCCCCAGCGACCGCGCCAGGAAGTCGGTCCCCGCCGCCCGTCCCGTCTGCCCCCTGGGCGACGGGAACTCGGGCCAGAAGGGCGGCGTCAGCGCCGCGGTGACGCGGCACAGCGACACGCTTGGGCCTGCGGTGCTCAAGCGCTGCCCGTAGCTGGGCCCGGCCGCGGTGGATCCTGCTCCGCACCGTCCCTAGCTTCACTCCGAGCGCGTCGGCGATCTCCTCGTACGTCAGGCCCTCGATGTCACACAGGACGACAGCCGCGCGATACTCGGGCGGCAGATCGGCGAGCGCCGCGGCAATGTCGTGATCGAGATGGCGATCGTCGAAGGCCTGCGACGGCGTCGGCTCCGCGCCCCTCAAACGTGCGGCTGCCTCGTCGCCAAGTCCCTCGAATCGGATCCGCTGCCGCCTGCGGGTGATGTCGAGGAACAAGTTGGTGGTGATGCGATGCAGCCAGCCCTCGAATGTCCCTGGCGTGTAGGTGGGCAGCGATCTGAATACGCGGACGAAGACTTCCTGCGTCAGGTCCTCGGCGTCATGGCTATTGCCGGTCAGCCTGTAGGCAAGCCGGTAGATCCGCGCGGAATGCTCCCTGACGACATCTTCCCAGCTGGGCGGCGTCCATTGCGCAGCCGGACCTGGCCCTACCTGGTCCACCGCCTCAGTCTGCATCAACCATCCCTCGCCCGTCCCGCGGAGCGGCCGCGGGGTACAGCGATTTCGCTTGGCGCGGTATCTCACATCTGTTGCGTAACCGCAATCCGTCAACGTCTGGACCGCATGGCATGTTCCCGGCTGACCTCGGCTAACGCTAGGCTGCGGCGCGGGCCAAGTTTACTGAAGTCACCGGAGGCAGCCATCTTCCGCTCAGACGTCACCGGAATCGTCGACGAATTCGTTATTGAGGACGAGCCGCTTCTAACGGCGCGCGCGAACGCCGAACAGATTGGCGGCTGCGTCCCTGTGGCCCCGCTTACCGGCACGGTGCTGCGCTTTTTGGCCGCGGCCATCAGCGCGAAGGCGGTCGTCGAGATCGGCACCGGCTGCGGTACCTCTGGTATCTGGCTGCTCAGGGGGATGCGGCCCGGCTCGGTCCTCACCAGCGTCGACCTCGAGCCCGAGCATCACCGGCTCTCGAGAAGCGTCTTCGCGGCGGCGGGCTTCGGTTCGAGCAGATACCGGCTTATTACCGGCCGGGCGCTCGAGGTTCTGCCACGGCTCGCGGATTCCGCTTACGACCTGGTCTTCTGCGATGCCGACAAGCGCGACTACCCAGAATACCTGGCGGCTGCGCTGCGCTTGCTGAGGCCGGGCGGGATCCTGGCGTTCGACAACGCGTTGCTGGCCGACGATGGCATCACCGCCGCCCACAGCGACCCGGACCGGGCATCGGCCGGCGAACTGCGCGAACTTGTCTTCGGCAACGAGAACCTGGTGCCCATGTTGCTGCCGACCGTTGATGGCCTGCTGGCGGCGGTCAAACGGGCGAGCTGACGCGGGGTCAGATCTCGGCGGGCTCGCTTTGCTGCGCTGGCCGAGTCCCGCCCGATCCGGTTCGGTCTTCCCGCAGCCAGCGGAGCAACAGCCTGGTGCCGAACCCGGTTCCGCCGGCGGTCAGCTCACCGTCGTCCGCGCTGCTTCGGGCGGCGCCCGCGATGTCGAGGTGGGCCCACGGCCGGGATCCGGCGAATTCCCGCAGGAAGAGCGCGGCCGTGATGGAGCCAGCACCGGCCGGCTCCCGTGGCACGTGCGCCAGGTCGGCGACCGGCGAGTTGAGAACGCTCCGGTAGTCCTCGACGAGCGGCATCCGCCACAACCGATCGCCGCTCGATTCGCCCGAGGTCAGCAGCGCGGCGGCAAGCTCCTCGCTGGTCGAGTACAAGGCCGCCAGGCTGCCGCCGAGAGCGATTCGCGCCGCCCCGGTCAGGGTGGCCAGGTCAACGATCTGGTCCGGCTCGAGCATCGCGTCGGCGTAGGCGATCGCGTCGGCGAGCACGAGCCGTCCTTCCGCGTCCGTGTTCAGCACCTCGACGGTGCGGCCGCCGAACGCGACCAGAACATCGCCTGGCCGGTACGCGGATCCCGACGGCATATTCTCAGCCGCCGCGATAAGCCCGGTGACCTTGTCGGCAATACGAAGCTTCGCCAGAGCGGACATGGCCGCGATCACCGCAGCGCCACCAGCCATATCCGTCTTCATTGCCTTCATCGCGTCGTTGGGCTTCAGTGACAGCCCGCCGCTATCGAACGTGATCCCTTTGCCGACCAGGACCACGTGCCGCTTGGCCCCCGGCGGTTCGTAGCGCAGCTCAATCAACCTGGGCGGCCGGGCGGAGCCAGCCCCGACTGCCGTCAGGCCGCCAAAGCCCGCACTAGCAAGTTCCTGATCTGTCCAGACCCTGACCGCCAGGCCTGCTTCGGCCGCGACCTGGCCTGCGGCATCGGCTAGCCATTCCGGAGATTTTCGCACCGACGGGGTGTTGGTCAGGTCTCTGGCGAGCGCGACCGCCGTTGCGATTGTGCTGGCCTCTTCGATAGTCGCCGCAAGCTCGTCCCTGGCGGCCCAGGTAACCAGCAGCCGCACCTCAGCCTCGCTGGCGTCGCCAGCCTCTTTAGCCGCCGCGCCGGTCGCGGTGGACTTCTCGGAGTACCGGTAGGAGCCCAGCAAGACACCCTCGGCAAATGCCTGCACCTGCAGGGCTGGCTGACCGGCGACAACCGAGGACACCGCCCGATCACCGGGCTGCAGCATCCGTCCGATCTCGCCACCGGCGCGGCGAAGCGCACGAGGCGACCTGTCGCCCACGCCGAGGAAGACGATCCTGACTGTTGACTGCCCGACCCGTGCCGCGGCCTCCGAACTCTGCCCGGCCTTGCCGGTTAGCTTGGCCGCCGTGACAATATCGGCGGCGGGGAGCGCCAGGATGGCATCGAGGGCCTCGTCTGCAGCCACCTGTCCATCCGGTCCGACCGGGACGATCATCAGGTCACACGCGTCCAGGTTGCCCTGGTCCATCCCGCGCAGGCAATCTCCGGCCGCGGCGAGGCCGGGGTCGCTCAGCGGGGTGACCGCAGCGATGACAGGCATCTGTCGCCCCGTGTCAGCCAACAGCCGATTCAAGCGCGTTGCTGAGCGCCTTTGCCTCATCGGGCGTCAATTCGACGACGAGCCGGCCGCCGCCTTCCAGCGGCACGCGCATCACGATCCCGCGGCCCTCCTTGGTGACCTCAAGCGGACCGTCACCCGTCCGCGGCTTCATGGCCGCCATACTTTCTCCCCTTCCTGTGATCGAGCCGCGCATGACCGGGCCTCGCCACGTACTCCGGCGCTGCTCACAGCCTTACCTCAGTGCAGCGACACCATGCCTGTCGCCAGCCATCCGCTGCCTAGAGCCGCCAAGTCACATCTACATCAATCGGTATCTCTATTATCGTTCAGTTCCCTGACCTTGGTGGCAACGATCACCGTTACGCCATCGCTGCGGGCTCGTCTCACGCGAGACTGGGTTCGTGAACGCCAGGTCGGCACTGTTCGATATATACGGCGATCACCTGCTCTCCCGAGGCGAGCAGGCGCCGGTTGCCGCTCTGCTCAGGCTGGTCGCGCCGCTGCGGATCTCAGCGCCTGCGGTAAGGACTGCGGTCTCCAGGATGGCCAGGCAAGGCTGGCTGGTGCCGGTCCGGCTTCCCGCCGGCGCCGGATACCGGCTGACGCCGCGCGCGGTAGGCCGCCTGCGGCAGGCCGCCGACCGGATCTACCGGCAGGATGCGCCGCCATGGAACGGGCAGTGGCATGTCGTGGTTGTCGAACGGGTCGCCGACCGGGCCGGTCGCGAACGTCTGCGATCAGCACTCGGCTATCTGGGCTATGCCTGCCTTGACGGCTCTAGCTGGATCAGCCCGCGTCCGTCGGTGGAACTCGATGCGTTGCTCGCCGCCGAGCGGATCAGGGCCGAGCGCTTCCACGCCAGCTACGACGGTGATGCTCGCAGCCTTGCTGCCCGAGCCTGGGATATCGACGGACTGGCCAGCGGTTACCGGCAGTGGCTTGAACGGGCTCGCGAGCTTGTCCGGCCAGCAGACCACGATCAGCCAGCAGACCACGATCAGTCAGACGAGGAGGTGTTCGCGATCCGAAGCGAGCTAGTGCACGAGTGGCGCAAGTTCCTTTTTGTCGATCCTGGCCTGCCTGGCGAGTTGCTGCCTGCGCGCTGGCCAGGCAAGGATGCCGCCGAGTTGTTCCGTGCCGAAGCAAAACGCCTCTTGCCCGCCGCCGGGCGATTTGTTGACTGGTGCCTGGCCGGCGGGGCCCTTGTCAGTCCGGACCCTGATCCGCGCCGCGGGTCGCTATCAGCTCCTCATGCGCACAGACGATCCGCTCGGCCGCCTCAACCAGATCGGTGACCGGCAACCGGTCATAGCCTCCCTCAGGCTCCTGCCACCAGACGATCTCGCCCCGGCACCAAACGGTGAGCCGCCTGCTGACCGAAACCACCGCCAGGTCGCCGCCTGCCTCGGTGACCGGCACCAGGCCGGCTCCCAGGCCCCGGTCGGCGAGCGCAGCGGCCAGCTCGGCGATCGCCCGCGAGCCGCGCGGTGCCAGCCGCTGGCTGGTGGCCAGCTCACTGCCAGGCGGAATGCGCAGCGCGAACCAGACCGCCTTGCCCTGCACCTTCCACGCTCCTAGCCGACCCCGGCTCAGGTGATGACCCCAGCGGCCGGCCGACAGGCCCGCGACCATCTGCAGTCCGCGGCCGCGGATCGAATCGGGGCCAGCGGGCACGGAAGCGCCGACCGGGAGCGGCTCGCCTGCGTCCCACCCAGGTTCGGAGTCGAAAATCTTGCACACAAGCTCACGGCCAGAGCCGAATACCCGGATGTATACCCAGATCTCCGGCATGCCGCTGACGGGGCGCCCTTGGCCACCGAACTCGATGTTGCCGTGGGCGTTCATCGTGTTGGCGGCGAGTTCGCTGGCCATCGTGACGCCGTCGTGGATCAGGTCGCCTGACAGGTCGGACCCGGCAAGCGCTTCGCGAAAGAAGCGCCTGGCCGCGCTGGCGCACGTGTTGTCGAGTGGAAGCGGCCGCACGAAGCAGCCGCCACCGCGGACGCTGGCCTCCGCCAGCCCCATATCTATCGCGCCGCCGCCGAACGGCCCCCTGGCCAGCGCGCCGGCATACGCGAGCGTCGTCGCACGATGGTGGCTTATCGGGGCCGATAGCTCGGATACGGGAGCCGCCAGCCAGGCGTCCGCCAGGGCAGGACGTCCCATGGCCGGCTGCATGCCCGGACCTCGGTCGGCGGGTGTCAGCAACATCCTGGCCCCGCCTTCCTCAACTTCAGCATCTGTGAAACACAGATTACGAGTCATTTGGCACTCTTCGCAATGACCCCGGCAGATATAGCTGTGCGCTACTTTGCCGGACACATGGTCATCTCACTTGCCCGTTTCCACCCTGATTCGACGCTGTTGAAGCGATTGACGGATTGACGCGGTTAAAGCGATTGACGCGGTTGACGTAGGTTAAAAGGGGTTAAACCGGTTAAAGCCAATAGCGTTAATGACCTGGTATGACGTGAGCTTGCTGGGTTGTACAGTTGGGCTGGCGGTCTTTGCTGTCCAGGTTAGACCGCCAGACGCCTCGAGACAGGCGCAGTTACAAAGGAATCCCCCCGAGGCTCCCTCCTCGGGGGGATTCCGCTTGCGGGCCTGTGGTCGGAGGACAGTCCGGGCAGGCCGCCGCGGCCGTTAGATGTCGTAGCGACCGCTCTTGATGTCAGCGAGAAGCGCGGCGAACTGCGACTGGTGCACGACATGTGCACCGTCGTCAACCCGCGTGCTGTCCCGCACGGCGACTACGTCGCCAAGATTGGCTGCTACCTCGACGCAGCCGCCATTCGCATAGCTTGCCCTGGCCTTTCGCCAGACGGCACGAGACAGATCAGTCACGATAACTCCAGTCGTTCTGAGAGCTGCTTCAGATACACGGCCGTGTCCCGCGGCTCAAGCGCGACGTCCACGGCCCGGTCGAAGGAATCGATATAGCTGTTCACGTACTCGGCATCGCTGACCTCCTGGATTCCGTAGTCGTGCTCGGTGAAGACAAGGCTCGCTTCGCGGCCCTCGTAGTCGAAGATCTGCACGGCGGAGAACAGCCCGGGCGGCGGACCGTCCGCGAATCGCTGCAGATGCACGTTCACTCCCTTGCGCTCGCCCATCTCGACCAGGTGCAGCAGCTGATCCCGCCGGTCGGCTCTGCTGCCCCACCGGTACAACAGCGAGGCCTCGGTGATAACGGCCTGCAGCTGGGGCGTTGTGCCGTTCTCACGTTCCAGGATCTGCTGGCGGCGCAACCTGGCTTCGGTGGCCCGGCGCCGCCACGCGGGCGGCTTGCCGGCCGAACGCATGAGCGCGTCGACGTAGTCGGCCGTCTGCAGCAGGCCGGGGACGACCAACGGGAAAAACACTCGGATCCTGGACGCATCAGCCTCGAACCCGGGAAATTCGTTGTCAAAAATGTCGTGGAAGTCACGCCACCACGGCCGGACCCTCGCCTGCAGGGCCAGCGCCTCGATCTCCCTGGTGGAGTAGTCGTCCGCCTCATAGAACCTCAGCAGGTCCCTGATGTCACTCATCTCGGGCCGCTTCCACTGGTTGGCCTCGAAGCGCCCGACCTTGCCCCGCCCCCAGTTGAGCATGTCGCAAACATGGTTTGCCGTGTATCCGGCATCGACGCGAAGTTCTGTGAGCCTGCGGGCCAAGCGAAGTTTCGCGATGGTCGCGCCGTAAGCGTCCTCGCTCATCCGCCAGCCTCCTCCCGCAGTGCTTGGGCTACCCTAGCGTGCCTTAAGTTGCGATTCACAATTCATGTCCTCAATCGTTATGTGGGTAGATTAGCGAACTGCACAACAGTTGCCGGTAACGGTTGCCGGTAACTGCTGCCGGTAATCGGCGGGTTCGCCGCATGCGGTGCCCGCGGTGCATGAATGGGTTCACGCCAGCCAAGAAATGGCTGGTCAGGCGCCTGCGGGCGACTAGTACTGCGATAGGCACGGCGGTTCCAGGCGGGCCCCTGGGGAGCCCTCACGCGACCTCAGCGGCCCGTCGGGCCGAGCGGCGCCGGACGCCGGTTAACCCCTGTCGCCAGTCGAACTCACCGCCGACGGCGCCGTCGAGGAAGCACAGCCACTCGTTTCTGTCATAGACGAGGACGCGGCCGACCGGGTCGCCGGCCACCCGGAGCAGGACCCAGTCGATGACCGGGCAGTTCGAGCTGGCTTCGCCTCCCGGCGCCACGCCAGGAACCTGCCCGGCGGCAGCAGGCGGGTTCCTGGTCGCTCTGGCGACGAAGGCGACCTCGAACGAGCCTGCTCCAGTGCCGGATCGCTGCCAGTCCAAACTGGCCAGGTCCACCCCGAGACCAGCGGCGGTGGGCTTAGCTCGCGGTTCGGAGGGCTGCAACCTTTGACCACGCTATTCTCGGGCGGCGGCGGCAAATCAATGGATGGGGAGTGTATCGGGCGTCAGCCTCGGTATGCGCGCCGAAGATAGCACCCGGCCAGATGGTCATCGACGACGCCGCAGGCCTGCATCGTCGCGTAGACCGTGACCGGTCCGGTAAATCTGAATCCGGCCCGCCGGAGCTCGGCTGACAGCGCCTTGCTGGCGGGCGTCCATGCCGGAATGTCGTCCAAGGTCTGCGGCGCGACGTCCTCGCCAGCAGCACCGTCCTGACTGGGCGCGTAGCTCCACACGGTCGCCGCCAGCCCGGCGGGCAGGCCGAGCGCGGCGCGGGCATTGTTAATGGTTGCCTCGATCTTCGCGCGATTGCGCACGATCCCAGTATCGGCCAGCAGCCTGGTGACGTCTGCCGGGCCGAATTCGGCCACGGTGACCGGATCGAAGCCCGCGAACGCGGTCCGGAAGTTCTCCCGCTTGCGCAAGATAATCAGCCAGGACAGCCCCGACTGAAATCCCTCCAGGCAGATTCGTTCGAAGACCCCGATGTCATCTCGGACAGGCCGGCCCCACTCCGCATCGTGATAGCTGAGGTACTCGGCACTGCCCAGACTCCACGGACAGCGAAGGCGGCCATCCGGTCCGGCCGCGGCCTCCCTCATGCTTGCGGCCGCGGTTGGCCGCTAACCGCATCCCGCGCCTCTTGGCGCTCGCCGTCCGCCGAGTCCGCTGCGGCATCGCCGTTTTGCTGGGCCGTCAGCCGCCACAGTTCCGCGCGCAGCCGGGTAATCTCTGCGTCCTGTTCGGCCAGCAACCTGGCGGCCACCTCGAGAGCCGCATCGGTGGCGGGTTCGTCATACCCGAATAGCCCGAGCGGAAGCCGCAGCGTCGCGACGTCCGCGGCCGTCCTGATTCGCAGCGGGACCAGCGGCAGGTCCCGGTGGAATCGCACGATCTCACCGCCGCGGCCCATCGCGACCACGACCACGCCGACTAGGATCGCGATGGCGGCCGCGAGCAGTACGAAGTACACAAGCAGATGGTGCCACGCGCAGGCGGATGCTGACACCACCAGCTACCCGCAAGCGGTGCGCCCGAGTGGTCAGCCGCCCAGAGTCAGGCGTTCACGCCGTGATCGCGCAGAACGTCGTTGAGCGAGGCCTTGTCGTGCCGGTCGCCCGCCGTCAGCCGCTTAAGCACAAGCACGCACGGCATGCCGAACTCGCCGCCGGGGAACGTGCGGGCGCGGGTGCCGCCGACGCAGACGGACCACGCCGGCACCTCCCCCATTGGTAGTTCCTCGCCAGATTGCACATCGATAACGTGCGTCGTCGGGGTCAGTATCGTGCCCGCGCCGAGCACGGCACCGGCCCGCACCCGCGCGCCGCTCACAACCATGCACCGCGAGCCGATGAAGACGTCATCCTCCACTACTACGGGGACCGCGTTGGGAGGCTCAAGCACTCCCCCGATGCCGACTCCGCCGGACAGATGCACGTTCTTGCCGATCTGCGCGCATGATCCGACCGTGGCCCAGGTATCGACCATGGTGCCCGAGCCAATGTAGGCGCCGATGTTGACGAAGGAAGGCATCAGCACAGCCCCGGGGGCGACATAGGCGCCCCACCGCACTATCGCGCCTGCCACCGTCCTGACGCCGTCCAGCCGTGACGTCAGCGGCACCCTGTCGTGATACCGGAAGTCGCCAACCTGCGACTGCACCATCGGCAGGACCCTGAACGCGAGCAGGATCGCCCGCTTCGCGCGCTCGTCCACGACAACGGCATCGCTGTCGGGATCCAGCCAGGCAACCCTGACCTGGCCCGAGTCGATCAGATCGACGGCGGCCGTGATCGCGTCACTGGCTGCGGTGTCCTGTGGGGTCAGATTGGCACGATCCTCCCAAAGCTGGTCAATCTTGTCAGGCAGCGAGGAACTCCCCGTCGGCCTGGCTGGCATGCTGTCCATGCTGAGGGAGCCTAGCGGGTGCCGATACCAGGTAACTTCTGATGCGTGGCAGCAGCTCGCTCGCGCCGAGCCGCGGTAGGAGCCGTCATTGTCATCGTGCTCATCATCACCGCCCTGGCGATCTCAAAGGCGAAGCACGCGGGTTTCCCAACGCCGGGCAGCAGCTCCTGCCTGGTCCACGGCGGCCGCTTCGACGTCCCACTCGACGCGGGGCAGGCCGGCATCGCGGCGACCATCGCAGGCGTCGCCGCCCATCATTCGTTGCCCGTGCGCGCGATTACCATTGCCTACGCCGCGGCCCTGCAAGAGTCCGACCTGCAGAACCTGCCCTACGGCGACAGAGACTCGGTGGGCGTCTTCCAGCAGCGGCCGTCGGCGGGCTGGGGTAGCAGGCACAAGCTGCTCGACCCGATCTACGCCACGACACGGTTCTTCGCCGCGCTGGCAGCGGTCCCGCGCTACCTGCGCCTGCCCGTCTACCAGGCGGCCCAGGCGGTACAGCACAGCGCCGACGGCCGGGCCTACCGTCAGTACGCCCCGCAGGGAGCCGCAATGGCCAGCGGCTTCAGCGGGCGCCAGCCACATGCGGTGTGGTGCTGGTACAGCGGTCCCATCCGTGGCCGTAGCCGGCTATCTGCCGCGGAAACTGAGCTGCGCAGGACCTTCGGCCGGCTAGCGATCCGCCACGCCGGCGAACCGCTCGCCGAGGTCGGGGTGCGCACGCCAGCGGCCAGGTGGGCCGTGGCGGCCTGGCTGGTCAGCCATGCAAGCATGTTCAGGCTCCGGCGCGTCACGTGCCAGGGCTACCAGTGGACTGCCGCCCACGGCCGCAAGGGCTGGACCGCCATGCCACGGTCCGCTCGCCAGAGCGCGGCTCGCCTGGGGGTCGCGTTTGGCTGATAACCTGCGATGCCTGCGGGTTGCCGGCACCGCGATGGAGCGGGGTCAACTTCGCGCTGCCGCCCTCATCCGCAATACTGAGTGGGGTACCGCCTGACCGGCGCCCAGGCCTGGTTTGACAAAGGAGTTCGTAAGTGACGTACATCATCGCCGAGCCTTGCGTCGATGTGCTTGACCGGGCGTGCATAGAAGAGTGCCCCGTCGATTGCATCTACGAGGGCGAGCGCATGCTTTATATCCACCCAGACGAATGCGTGGACTGTGGGGCTTGCGAACCGGTCTGCCCGGTCGAGGCCATCTACTACGAAGACGACGTGCCGGCCCAGTGGAAGGACTACTACAAGGTCAACGTCGACTTCTTCGAAGATCTCGGCTCGCCGGGCGGCGCTTCCAAGACCGGAAAGATCGGCAAGGACCACCCGCTAGTCGCTGCGCTGCCGCCGCAGGCCGCTGAGCACTGACCAGTTGCGATCTGGCCATGCCGGTCGCTGATAAGCAAGCTGGCCGGGCGCAGCCTACGCTGGCATTGAGGTTGCCTGAATTTCCATGGCACCGGCTGGCACCCGCGTCGGCGATCGCCGCCGCACACCCGGACGGCATCGCTAACCTGTCGATCGGCACTCCGGTCGACCCCGTTCCCGCCGTAATCCAGGCAGCGCTCGCGTCGGCAGCGGACTCGCCCGGCTACCCGCTGACCAGGGGAACGCCGTCGCTGCGTGCCGCGGCTGCCCGCTGGCTCGCGCGCCGGCACGGGGTCGCCGCCAACCCGGACGCCGTGCTGCCGGTAATCGGCACCAAGGAACTCATCGCCTGGCTCCCGACGCTGCTCGGCTGCGGACCCGGCGACGCCGTCAGCTTTCCTGAGCTTGCCTACCCGACCTACGACATCGGGGCGCGGCTCGCAGGGGCGCAGGCCGTGGCCACCGACGATCCGGAAGCAGCCGACGCCGAGCCAGTCAGGCTGGCCTGGCTCAACTCGCCGTCCAACCCGACCGGGCGGGTGCTTGCGCCCGCGCGGATGCGCGAGCTTGTCGGCTGGGCGAGGACGGCCGGGGCAGTCCTCGCATCCGATGAGTGCTACATCGACCTCGGATTCGACGCGGTCCCCGTGTCGGTACTGCATCCTGATGTGTGCGGCCCCTCGCACGACGGGCTGCTCGCCGTCTATTCGCTGTCCAAGCGGTCGAACCTCGCCGGGTACCGGGCCGGGTTCGTGACGGGCGACCCCGGCCTGGTGGCCGCGCTGCTCGAGATACGCAAGCACGCCGGCATGATCGTGCCGGCGCCAGTCCAGGCGGCGATGACCGTGGCGCTGGGCGACGACCACCACGCAGACCAGCAGCACGCCAGGTACGCGCGGCGCAGGGAAGTCCTTCGCCCCGCACTTGAGCAGGCAGGCTGGCTGGTCTCGCACTCCCAGGCCGGGCTCTACCTGTGGGCCGCGCACCCGGCCTACGACTGCTGGGAATCGGTCAGGGTGCTGAGCGAGATCGGCATCCTGGTCTCGCCGGGAGAGTTCTACGGGCCGGCCGGCGCCCGCCACATTAGGGCGGCACTGACCGCGACCGATGAGCGGATCGCCGCGGCCGCGGCCAGGATGAGGGCGCTTCGCTAGCGTCCAGCCGACGACGCAAGAAATCGCCGTCTGGCCAGGATTTGCGCAACGAATCGCTGCAGGTGCGCATGAGGCACCTGGGTACATACGGGCTGCCGGCTCCTAGGCTCGTGGTGATCACCCAGCACCAGGAGGCGCCGTGACGTCGCACCCGCGCACGCACCGAGAGCCGGCGCATGCGCGGACGTATCTCATGTGCCCGCCTGAGTACTTTGCGGTGACATACGCGATCAACCCGTGGATGAACCTTGAGCATCCGGTCGACCGGGAAGTTGCCAAGCAGCAGTGGGAGCGGCTCAGGGCGACCTACCTCGCCCTGGGTCACACGGTGCGCATCATCGACCCGGAACCAGGCCTGCCCGACATGGTCTTCGCCGCCAACGGCGCCACGGTGATCGGCGGCAGCGTGCTCGGCTCCAGGTTCAAGCATCCGCAGCGGTACCCAGAGGGCGCCCTGTATATGAACTGGTTCCGGCGTTCCGGCTACCAGGTCATCGAACCGGTACACGTGAACGAAGGCGAGGGCGACATTGTCTACGCCCGCCGGGCGATCATCGCCGGGTATGGATTGCGCAGCGATGAAGCAGTGAGCGGCGAGGCCGCGGCCTTGTTCGGCCTGCCGGTGATCAGCGTCCGGCTGGTGGACCCTCGCTTCTACCACCTGGACACCGCCCTCCTCATCCTGGACGAGAACACGGCGGCCTATTACCCGCCGGCCTTCGACGAGGCCGGGCAGGCGGCGCTCGCGGCACACTTCGGTGCGCTGATCGAGGCAAAGGACGCCGACGCCGAGGTGCTCGGCCTTAACGGGATCAGTGACGGCCGCAACGTCGTCCTGCCCGTGCAAGCCGAGGGCCTGGCCAGGGAGATTGACGCCGCCGGTTTCGCGGTCGTGCCGGTCGACATGTCGGAGTTCAAGAAGGCCGGCGGCGGACCCAAGTGCTGCACGCTGGAACTGAGGTAATCACGGAGGTGCCAGTGCGGGCGAACCATCTGTCGGCCGCCCAGCTCAGTGCCCAGGCCGACCTGCATAGCGCGCATAACTACCACCCCCTGCCCGTGGTGATCGCCAGTGCTGAGGGTGCATGGGTCACCGACGTTGACGGCAGGCGCTACCTGGACATGCTCGCGGCGTACTCGGCGATCAATTTCGGCCACCGGCACCCGCGCCTGATTGCGGTCGCGCAGCGGCAGCTAGAGCGGGTCACCCTGGTCAGCAGGGCGTTCCAGCACGACCAGTTCGGGCCGTTCTGCGCCGAGCTTGCCGCGATGGCGGGCATGGAGATGGTCCTGCCGATGAACACCGGTGCCGAAGCCGTCGAGACCGCGATCAAAACGGCGCGCAAGTGGGGTTACGAGGTCAAGGGCGTGCCCGCGGACGAGGCGGTGATCATCGCCTTCGACGGCAACTTCCACGGCCGGACCACGACGATCATCAGCTTCTCGACCGACCAGGAAGCGCGGGACTCCTACGGTCCGTACACGCCTGGCTTCAGGATCGTGCCGTACGGCGACGCGCAGGCACTCGCCGCCGCGATGGACGATCGGGTGGTCGGCGTGCTGGTTGAGCCGATCCAGGGTGAGGCGGGCGTCATCGTGCCGCCGGCCGGCTTCCTGACCCGGGTCAGGGAGCTGTGCACGCACTGGGGCGCGCTGATGATCGCGGACGAGATCCAGTCGGGCCTTGGCCGGACAGGAACGACGTTCGCGTGCGAGCACGAAGACGTGGTTCCCGACATGTATGTGCTCGGGAAGGCCCTGGGCGGCGGCATCGTACCGGTGTCCGCGGTCGTCTCCTCTGCCGCCGTCCTGGGGGTGTTCAAGCCTGGCCAGCACGGCTCCACCTTCGGCGGCAACCCGCTGGGCTGCGCGATCGCCAGGGAGGTCATCGCGATGCTCAGCACGGGCGATTTCCAGGAGCGGTCGGCAAAGCTCGGCACCCACATGCACGACCGGCTCGCTGCGCTGCCCGCTAGCGCGGTGCGCGACGTGCGCGGGCGCGGCCTGTGGGCTGGCGTGGAGTTCACCGCGCTCAGCGGCCGCGATGTCTCCGAGCGGCTGATGGCGGCCGGCGTGCTCGCGAAGGACACCCATGGCACCACGATCCGCCTGGCACCCCCGCTGATGATCAGCCAGGACGACCTCGACTGGGCGATCGACCAGCTCGATGCCATAATCCGCTGACCACCTCGGGGCAGATCGCAGCAGCTCGCCAGCGGCCGCCGCGCAAGGTAACCGCCTCAGGCACGCAAGCGGCGCATTCTGCGTAGGCTCTGATGCGTGCTGCCTCTGGTGACCGCTACGCGGTATGTCACGCCGCTGCGCGAAGGCGGTTCCCTACCGGCCATCATGGAGGCCGACGATCTGGGAACGTACGTGGTCAAGTTCTGCGGGGCAGGCCAGGGTCGCAAGGCCCTGGTCGCCGAGGTGATAAGTGCGCGACTGGCCCGAGCCTGCGGCCTCGGTGTACCTGACCTGGTGACGGTGGACCTGGACCCGGGCCTGGCGGCGGGTGAGCCGGACCAGGAAATCCAGGAGTTGCTGCGGGCCAGCGGCGGCCTCAATCTGGGCGTAGATTTCCTGGCTGGCGCGGTCGACTTCGACGCGGCCGCAGCCGTCGGCGGCGTACTCGCGGGGCGGATCATCTGGTTCGACGCGCTGACCAGTAACGCGGACCGGTCGTGGCGCAATCCGAACATGCTCTTCTGGCGCGAACAGCTCTATCTCATCGATCATGGCGCCACCCTGACCTACCAGCACCGCTGGCACACCGCCGATGCCGCCGCGAGCCGGCCCTATGACATCACCGATCACGCGCTCGTCGGCTGCGGTCCGCTGCTCGATGCGGCCGACCGCGAGCTAGCGGGCAAGATCACCGCCGCCGTGCTGCACGAGGCGGTGGCAGCGGTTCCCGATGACTGGCTGGAGCCAGAGCCAGGGCTGCCGGAACCCGAGCTCATTCGCCAGGCTCACGTCAGGCAGCTGGGCAGCCGACTCGCCAGCCGCGACGCCTGGCTGGCCGGAATGCGCGAGACCGCGCGGCAGCCGGGCTTGCCGCGCCGCGTGCCGGCCAGGTCGGCGCGGCCTGACTGGCTGGCACGCTCGCCACGCCGACGCTCGGATGGTGGTGCCTGGTCATGAGCAGCGAGCGGTATGGCTTCGAATATGCCGTGCTCCGGGTGGTGCCGAGGGTGGACCGGGGAGAGATGATCAACGCCGGCGTGCTGCTCTACTGCCGGCCACGGCACTACCTGGCCGCCCGGGTCGCCCTGGACTCCCTGCGCGTGCTCGCGATCGACCCGGCGGCCGATGTCGCGAGCATCGAGCGAGCGCTGGCCGCCGTGCTCGGTGTCTGCGACCAGCGGCCCGCCGCGGGACCAGCGGGCCAGCAGGAGATCGGGCGCAGGTTCCGCTGGCTCACGGCCGCGCGCAGCACCGTGGTACAGCCCGGCCCGGTCCACACCGGGCTGACCCAGGACCCCGACGCCGAGGCGGACCGGCTGCTCGCCGCACTTGTCCTGCCGCCGCGGCCAGTGCCCCCGGAGAATACAACATGATCGCCAGAAGAGCGTCAGCGTCGTCAGGACAACGGCCATGACCGGCGCACGCCGATTCGGCGGCCGGTATGTGCTCCTCGACGTGCTCGGTGTCGGCGGGATGTCGACGGTATGGCGCGGGCGGGACGAGGTCCTCGGGCGTGAGGTCGCGGTCAAGATTCTCAGCCCGCAGTACGCGGCCGATGCCGCCTTCCGTGCCAGGTTCGAACGGGAAGCGCGGCATGCAGCGGCCCTCAGCCACCCTCGTCTGGTGACGGTCTTTGACTGTGGCGTGGACGGGACCACGCCGTTCATCGTGATGGAGCTCGTCGCTGGCCGCACGTTGCGGCAGGTACTCGACGTGGCCGGGGCACTTCCGCCTGACGATGCCGTCGTGATCGCGGCCGCGGTGTGCGAGGGTCTGCAGGCCGCGCACGCGGTCGGCCTGGTCCACCGTGATATCAAGCCCGCGAACATCGTGCTGTCTGCCGGCGAGGTGAAGGTGCTGGATTTCGGCATCGCGCGGCTCGATGGCACGGCTGGCGGCACCCAGACCCGGGCGGTGCTCGGCACCGCTGCCTACCTCTCGCCTGAACAGGCCTCCGGGCAGCAGGCCGGCCCGCAGGCCGACCTGTACGCGCTCGGCTGCGTACTGTTCGAGATGCTCGCCGGGACACCGCCGTTCACCGCAGACTCCGAGGTCGGCGTCGCCTACCGCCAGGTGCATGACGACCCTGGCCCGCCGTCAGCACGGCGGCCCGGCCTGCCGGCGCAGCTGGACTGGATCACGAGCAGGCTGATGGCCAAGAACCCGGCCAGCCGGCCGCCAGGCGCTGCGGCTGCCAGGGCCGGCTTGCTCGCCGCCCTCGCCCCAGGCCGCACCGCGGTGTTCCCAGCCCAGGAGGCTGACACAGCCCCCGAACCACAACGCCGGATGCGGCGGCCCAGGCGAACCGAGCTGGTTCTCGGAACCGCGCTCGCCGCCGCCCTGGCCGGCCTCGTCACGGTGCTGCTTACGGGTGCCCGGAGCGCGCCGTCTGACTCATCCGGCACCCGGCCCATCACGGCAAGCCACACCCACCCCGCTCAGAAGCATCAGCACAGCCCGAGCGCCCACCGCACTCATCGGGCCAAGCTGCCGCCGACCGCCGCTGCCGCGGCCACATTCGTCGGCGATCTGCAGG
>Ga0209131_1000219_pt1 | contig 42160 bp, 37 predicted proteins | sample GraSoi_2013_40cm_FD_185826 | JGI IMG/M metagenome (GOLD analysis project Ga0209131, IMG submission 185826) | Grasslands soil microbial communities from the Angelo Coastal Reserve, California, USA - Sample 9_17_2013_40cm (SPAdes) (version 2) | ecosystem: Environmental > Terrestrial > Soil >...
GGCTGCGCCGCCGAATCCCGCGAGCAGCGCGCCGAGCGCGAACACGCCGGTGAACAGCCAGCGCTGGTTGACGCCGAGGGCGCCGGCCATTTCCCGGTCCTGCGTCGCCGCGCGCACGAGGATTCCCCAGCGGGTCTTCTTCAGGAGCACATGCAGGAGAGCGAAAAGGAGCGGGCCGAGCGCGATCAGGAACAGGTCGTACTCGGGAAATTGCCGGCCCGCGATGCCGACCGCGGCCGCGAGCCCAGGCGCGCGCGGCCCGAGGAGATCCACCGGCCCCCAGGCCCACAGCGCAAAGTCGCGGAGGATGAGGAGCAGGGCGAAGGTGGCGAGAAGCTGCAGCAGCTCCGGCGCTTTGTAGATCCGCCTGAGCAGGAGGACTTCCGTGAGCGCCCCGAAAAGCCCGACGGCCGCCGCCGCCGCGGGAATGGCGAGCCAGAATCCCAGCGGCCCCGACAGCCATACGGCAAGGTACATGCCGAGCATGTACAGCGAGCCGTGCGCGAAATTCACGATGCGGGTGACGCCGAAGATCAGCGACAGCCCGGCGGCGACCAAAAACAGTGAGTTCGCGCCTGCGAGCCCATTGAGGAATTGAAGCAGGATCGCGGAGCTGCTCACGCGATCGGGATCCTACTCTTTGCGCAACGCCCGTATTTCCTGATCCGACGGCTGGAACGCCGCCCCCTCCGCGTAGCGCCAGTTCACCATCACGCCTTTATCGCCTTTCCTCGCGAGCTGCCCTACGTAGGCGCCCATCGTGGACTGGTGATCGAGCGCACGATAGGTGATCGGGCCGAACGGCGTTTCCATCTGCAGGCCCTTCAGCGCCGCGACCAGCTTCTCCGAGTCGGCCGAGCCCGCCTTGCGCAGCGCGTTCGCCACGGTATACATCGCGGAATAGCCGACGACCGAGCCGACGCGCGGATAGTCCTTCCAGCGCTTCTGGTAGGCGTCGCGGAACCTCGTATGCGCCGGCGTGTTGATCTCGCTCCAGGGGTAGCCGGTCACCCACCAGCCGTCGGGCGTCTCTTCCTTGAGGGTGTCCAGGTACTCGGGCTCGCCGGCGATGAGATTGAATACCGGGGTGTTCTTGAAGAGGCCGCGCGTGTTCCCCTCGCGGACGAATTTCTGCAGGTCGACGGCGAACAGCGAGCTGAAGATCGCGTCGGGCTTCGCATCGAGCAGCGCCTGCACCACGGCGCCCGCGTCGATCTTGCCGAGCGGCGGCGCCTGCTCGGCGATGAATTCCACGCCCGGCTGCGCCTGCGACATGAGCTTCTTGAACGACGCTGTCGCCGACTGGCCGTACTCGTAGTTGGGGTACACGATCGCCCAGCGCTGTTTCTTCAGCTTCACCGCCTCGGGGATGAGCATCGCCGTCTGCATGTAGGTCGACGGGCGCAGGCGGAACGTGTAGCGGTTGCCGTTCTCCCACACGATCTTGTCGGTGAGCGGCTCGGCGGCGACGAACACGACCTTGCGCTGGTTCGCGAGATTGGCCACCGCCAGGCCGACGTTGGAGGCGAAGGTGCCCATCAGTACCTGGGCTTTCTCGCGGGACAGCAATTCCTCCGCGACCCGCACCGCGTCCCCCGGCGTGCCGCCATCGTCGCGCGACACCACCTCGAGCTTTCTCCCGTTGACGCCGCCGGAGGCGTTGATTTCCTCCAGCGCAAGCTCCCAGCCTTTCTTGTAGGGCTCGAGGAACGCCGGAAACACCTTGTAGCTGTTGAGCTCGCCGACCTTGATGGCTTGCCCGAAGGCGCTCCCGCAAGCAAGCGACAACAACGCGACCAGGAATCTCATGTCTTCTCCATTTGCTTGCGCGCCACGACTTCCTTGAGCGCGGGAAGGAACTTCGTTGTGTATTCGCCGGTGCCATAGGCGTTCGCGACGATCTTGCCGTCGACCGCCAGCAGGAAGCGCGGCACGCCGCGGCTCGGGCCGATCTTCTCGAAGACCCATCGATGCTCGGGTGGGTAATGCCGCTCGTCGATCGGCTCGCGCAGCGTCCGGCCGCGGATCTCGATGAAACGCACCGCCTTGCCCTCCGGCGAGGCGAGCAGGGCGGCGCGGGATTGGGATTCCCAGTGTGCGCAGTAGGGGCAGTCCGGCGCGCTCAGATAGAACACTTCGAGTCGGTCGTTGGGGGACTGGGCGCTCGCCGTGGACGCCGCGGCGATCATGACTCCAACGACGCCGATGAGATGGAGAAGCCTCATGAGTTTCCCTTGGACAGATCCGCCGATTGAATGCGCTGCACGCCGGCGGCCATCATTGCGGCCCAGGCCCTGGCGAGCGAGCCCTGGTTGTCGATGCCACGGCAGGCGTCCTCGATGACCAGGGCCTCGAAGCCCTGCCGGCGCGCGTCGAGCGCGCTCCACGCCACGCAGAAGTCGGTGGCTAGTCCCACGAGGAAGATCCGCTTCAGCCCGCGCTGCTGCAAGTACCCGCCGAGGCCGGTCTGCGTTTTCCTGTCCGCCTCGAGAAACGCGGAATAGCTGTCCACGTCCCGCCGGTATCCCTTGCGGATGATCAGCTCGGCGTGCGGGACGTCCAGGCCTTTGTGAAGCATCGCACCTTCGGTTCCCTGGACGCAGTGCTCCGGCCATAGCACCTGCGTCCCATACGGAAGTTGCGCCGTTTCGAACGGCTTCTTGCCCGGATGCTGGGAGGCGAACGAGACGTGGTCCGCGGGGTGCCAGTCCTGCGTAAGAATGACGTGCTTGAACGACTTTGCCAGGCGATTTATCAAGGGCACGATCCGGTCGCCTTCCTTGACGGCGAGGGATCCGCCGGGCACGAAGCAGTTCTGCACGTCGATCACCACGAGCACGTCGCTCCCGCGCAGCGGAACTGCGGGCGCGGCCCAGGCGCGGAGCCCGGGCAGCGAGAGCGCCGCGGCGGCGGCCGCAAGAACGCGCCGCCGGCCGGTGCGGCTCACGCGTCGCCTCTCACTTTCGCGCCGCGATCGGGCTTGATCTTATCGGTGCCGCCGGGGAAGACCCGCCAGAACTCCTTGCGAATCAGGCTCGCGATGGTCGCGCTCTTGTTCATGCCGTGGTAGCGCGCCACGACTTCGAGCATCGCCACGTCGCGGGCGTTGGCCGAGAAGGTGTTGATCTTGGAGCTGCCGGCCTTGAGCTTTGGCATGGTCATAAAATTATATATAACAATTAAACAATAAATCAAGATGGCTGGCCGGCCGCCACGGCGCGGCGTAGGATGCGCCCATGCCGGCCGGCGATCTCGAGGTCCTGCGGGAGCTCAACCTGAACTACGTCCGTTCGGTGCGGGAGTCGGACGCGCGCTGGTTCGAGGAGCACCTGACCGGGGATTTCATGAACATGCGCCGCCAGGGACGCTGGTTCTGCGTGTCCGCCCACGTCACCCGCGGCTAGCGGTATGGCCGCGGGCTGAGTAAGATGCACGTTCTACTCGACCCCGCTCAACGGAGGTGCCCTATGGAAAGCGACATTACTGAATCCATTGCGCTCATCCGGTTTGTTGCGTTGCGCACGACCAGGTAACACAGCGCCATCGTAGTCGGAGTTTCCCCGCTTCAAACCGCCTGAGTTTCGACCGTCACCGCCGGCGCACGCCCGCGGTGGTCCGTTCGCACTGAAATAAAGGCAAACCATGTCCGAAACGCAGCAACGTTCGCGCAATATCGAGACCCGTCCCTTCGATCCGCTGGCAGCAGCGGTGCGTGACTGGGCGAAGTTCCACGCGTACCGCCGCACCCGCCAGGAAGAAGACTATCCCGGCGAGCCCGTCATGCACGATGCGGAATTCGAGCGCGTGCGGCGGCAGCAAGATCCGCTGTACGAAGCTCGCCGCGTCATGGCCATTCGCGACGGTGAGCTTGCGGGCAACCTCATCCTGGAGTTCCGCCGCGATGGCTCGCCGGGCTGCGAGGACTACGCGCCCTTTGTGACCGTCTGGGGCGGCGTGCTTCGCGCGCATCGACGTCGAGGCGTCGCCACAACGCTGCTGGGTGTCTTGCTCTCGTTCATGGAAAGGCAGGGCAAGACCACGGCAACGATGAGGGTGCACGTGCCGGAAGGTCATGCCTTCATGGGCGCCATCGGCGCCGCCCGGAAGTATGAGAGCGCGGAGAACCGGCTTGCATTCGACAGCCTCGACTGGGATGAGCTTGCCCGCTGGCAGGCGCGCGCCACCACGCCGGGCGACGGCTTGACGTGGGAGACGCATGCGGGACGAGTGCCGCTGGAGCGGCTGGCCCCGCTAATGGCGCCGTTTTCGGCTCTGATCAACGAGCAGCCGCTGGGCGCTTTGGAGATGCCGCGCATCCGCTATGAGGTGCAAGGCTACGTAACCTGGTATGAGGACATGGATCGCCGAGGCGGCGAGCACTTCCTCGTGCTGTTGCGGCATGGCGAAGACGTGGCGGCGATGTGCGACGCCAACTGGGACGCCCGCTTTCCCGATCGCGTGTATCAGCAGCTCACCGCAGTGGCTCGCCCGTGGCGCGGCAAGGGGCTAGCCAAAGGCGTAAAGGCCGCGATGCTGAATCTGATCCGCGCCCGTCACCCGGAAGTGCGCATGATGATCACCACCAACGCCGCAGCCAACGCGCCCATGCTATCCATCAACCACCGGCTGGGCTTTGCAGTGCACCGGGAGGACGGGACTTACCAGATCGACCGGGAAACGCTGGCTCGGTTTATCGCGCGCTAGAGAGCCCGCTCGCAACCGCGACGGGCATTCAAGGCCGCTTCTTTACGGCCAGAATCCCGTCGCCATCCGATTCCGTGGCGAACCCGGCCTGACGCAACCGCTTCACCACTTCGTTGGGAACATCCCGGCCGCTGGTCAGCTTGTTCGGCGCGCCGGTGTAGTGGAACAGCTTGCCGCCGCGCTTGAGCACCCGGGCGAGCTCGCCGTAAAAGGCCTGCGAATAGAGCTCCCCCGCGATGCCGAACCGCGGCGGATCGTGCAAGACCGCATCGTACGAGGCAGCGGGCAGCGTGCCGATCCCCTCGGTAATGTCGCCGTGGGTCAAGGTCAATCCATCGCCGGTCGCCGGCGACCACGGATTGAAGCCGCGCAGCCAGAGGACATCGGCGTTCTTCTCGTACGAATGCACCTGCCTTGCCTGGCCCAGCAGGCACCAGGCGGCGAAATATCCAAGGCCGCCGCAGGTATCCAGGATCGCCTTGCCGTGTGGCTGGATCAGTCCGACTTTGCGCTCGGCATCCGCATAGGGCGAGACGTGCGCCGTAGGCAGCATCTTGATGCCATCGATCTCGAACGTCGGCGGCCCCCACTCGGTGGGGACCAATTTGATCAATGACGTGGTGAAGCGCGCCACCGGCTGAAAGCTTTCGTCAGCCCAGTGGTAGACGGTCCTGTCCTTGCAGGTTTCCAGATAGGGAAATCGCCGGCCTTGCCAGCTCCATCCTGCAACGCCTGCCTCGACGGTGGTCCTCGAACGGTCGAGGTCCAGCGAGCATTCGACCGCGGATGCGCCGGCGTGCAGGGCGGCTTGTAGCGCCCCATGTACTTTCAGAGTAAGCAGCGGCCCGATCATTCCTGGTCCGCCCGGAAGGTCAGGCTCGGACGCTGCCGGCGCTCACGCGGCCTTGCGCTCGGCGGGCGGAGGGAGGAGCTTCAGGCAGCGGCCGATCCAGAGCGCGGTGAGCTTTTCCTGCACGCCGTTCTGCGCGAGGCGCTGCGCGAGAGCGGCGAAGTCGACCTGGTCGAGCGGCTGGTCCTGGTTGAAGCAGGAGAACACGTAGGTCGTCTTGCCGCTCGCGGGATCGACGTGCGGCTGCAGGCACTGGGCGCAGATCTCCTTCATCATGCATTGCATGGGAGAGTTGATCGAGCCGATCGCCGTGTGGTTTGGCTTCAGATATTTCTGCAAAATCCCGTGTCGTGCGAGCGTCACGGCGGCCATCATGCGATCGGAGCCGATGGCGATGATCCGGTCGGTGTTCCTGAACTCGATTTTTTGCGGTCCGAGAGCCCCCGAAGCGTAGGCCTGCATCGCCTGGACGATGTTGCCGACGAAGCTTTTGTCCTGCGGCCGCCGGGCCGGAAACCCCGGCGCTTCGTCGCTGCACCAGATGACCACGTCCGATGAGGCCTCGATGTCGTCGATGCGGTAGCGATCCGCCAGCGCCTTGTAGCCGGCGAAGTAGATCACTTTCGAGCCCGCGGCGCGCAACGCGCGTCCGATGGAGAACAGCACCGCGTTGCCCAGGCCGCCGCCGGCGAGCACGACGGTCTCGCCGTGCGGAATCTCGGTCGGCGTGCCGGTCGGTCCCATCAGCACCACCGGCTCGCCCGGCCTGAGATAGGCGAGCAGGTCCGCCGAGCCGCCCATCTCGAGCGCGATCACCGAGATCAGCCCTTTCTCCCGGTCGACCCAGGCGCCGGTGAGGGCGAGGCCCTCCATCGCGAGCGTGGTGCCCGGAACGCGCAGCGCCAGCGTCTCGAAATTCTGCATGCGGTAGAACTGCCCCGGATGGAAGCGCCGCGCGGCGATCGGGGCGCGCAGCACGACCTCGACGATGCGCGGTGTAAGGCGCCGCACCTCGTGCACGACCGCGCGCAGGTCGCGGTTCAGGCGCGAAAGGAAAGCCTCGCTGCCGGCCTTCGAAGCAGATTCGTTTTTCGCGAGCACCTTGCTGATCGTCGGATAGCCCTGTTTCGCGCTTCCCATCGCCTTGACCACGTTGCCGAAGTAGGACGGGTGCAGGTCGCCGAAGAAGCTCATGAAGCGCCCATCCGGGCGCTGGTGCAGCAGCATTTGCGGCTGCTTCGGCTTCGCGGCATGGGGCTCGGGTTTTACCGGGGCGCCGTTCTCGTCGCAAGCCTGGAAGTACTTGCCGTCGAGCGCAAGGCTCACGCCTTCCTCGCGCGCTAGCACGGTGTTCGGCTGGGTGCCGGCGGCGATCAATACGCTTCTTGCTTTTAATTCAATCTCTTTTCCATCAGTGGAAAAACGAACGGCCTTCGCATGCCCATACTCGTCCACGTCGATCCGCGTGGGCGTCAGGCCTTCGGCGAAGGTGACGCCTTCCTCCAGCGCCTTCTCGACTTCCTCGTGGTTGAGCGTGTACGAAGGGCTGTCGACGAGCCGGCGGCGGTAGGCGATCGTCACGCCGCCCCAGGATTTCAGCAGGGCGAGGCGTTCTCCGGGCCGGGCGGCGCGCAAGGCTTTCGCGTGCGCGATGAATTCCTGCGCGATCTGGCGCTCCTCGGCGTTCCAGGACGGGTCCTGGCCGAGCTGCTCGTAGCGGGAGAGGAATTTCTCCACCTGCACCGCGTAGTACGCGAGCGACTCGGTGGCCGTGTCGATCGCCGTCAGGCCGCCGCCGATCACCACCACCGGCAGGCGGATCTGGAGATTGGCGATCGAGTCGCGCTTCGCCGCGCCCGTGAGCTGCAGCGCCATCAGGAAGTCGGAGGCGGCGCGCACGCCGCGCGCGAAGCCGTTGGGGATCTCGAGCACCGTGGGCCGGCCGGCGCCGGCGCACAGCGCGATGTGGTCGAAGCCCTCGGCGAAGGCCTCGTCGATGGTGAGCGTGCCGCCGAAGCGCACGCCGCCGAACATCGCGAACTGGCGGCGCCGCTCGAGCAGCAGGCGGATGATCTTGAGGAAGTTCTTGTCCCAGCGCACCGTGATGCCGTATTCCGCGACGCCGCCGAAGCCGGCCATGGCCCGGTCAGCCAGATTTTCTTTCAATTCAGAAATATTCTGTATGGGACGGAAAGCAACCCGGTTGCCTAGCGGGTCGACGCCGGAGAGCGCGGCCTCGAGCGGCTCGATCTTCAAGCCGTCGATACCGACCACCGTGTGGCCGTCGTTCATGAGGTGATGCGCGAGCGTGTAGCCCGCCGGCCCGAGGCCGACGACGAGAACCCTTTTTCCGCTGGGCGGCTTCGGATAAGGCCGCCGGAGATCGAACGGCGTCCAGCGCGTGAGCAGCGAGTAGATCTCGAAGCCCCACGGCAGCTCGAGCACGTCCTTCAGCGCGCGCGTCTCGGCCTGCGGAATGTTCACCGGCTCCTGCTTCTGGAAGATGCACGATTTCATGCAGTCGTTGCAGATGCGGTGCCCGGTGCCGGCGGCCATCGGATTGTCCACCGTGATGATGCCGAGCGCGGCGAGCGGCTCGCCCCGCGCCTTGACCATGTGCATCTCGGAGATTTTTTCCTCGAGGGGGCAGCCTGCGAGGGAGACGCCGAAAACCGTTTTCTTGAATCCTTCCGCCGGGGCCTTCTCCTTCAAGCCCTTGGAGCACGAGTCTTTCCCCTGCTCGTGGCACCAGATGCAGTAGTTCGTCTCGTCCAGCGCGCCGACGAGGTCGGTGCCGGGGTCGGTCAGACCGAATCCCTCGCGGGTCCTCGAGTGGGTGAGGCTGTGCTCCTGGAAGCCGCGCGCCGTCTCGGTGTGCACCGGAACGAGCCGCATGAAATCGAGCTTGCGCGGCGTCTTGAAGAGCACGCCGGCGCGATGCCGCTCGCGCCCCTCCGGCGTGGTCGTCGCCCAGGCCGCGTAGCGCGCGGCCAGCTCGAGCTCCTCGGCGTGGACCGCCTCGTTCTCCTGCCACGCCGTCACGCGGCGCGCGAAATCGAGCTCGGTCAGGCGGCCGTCGAAGAACTTTTTCTCGAATGCGGTGAAATCGAAATTCCGGGCGTCTTCCGGCTTCACCTTGTGCAAGGCGCGGCGTTGCACGAAGAGCCGCTTTACGGAGTAGATCGGCGCGAGCTCGTTGTGCTCCTCGGCCAGCGCGCGCGCCTCCGCCTCGATGCCGAAGAGCTTCGGGATGAAGTCCTCGAAGTGCGGCGCCAGGGCGACCAGCAGGTCGGACTCGGCCTTCGCCGCCAGCGCGGCCGGATTGTCCCTCGCGGCAACGATCCTTTGCAGCAGCGCCGTGTCCGCCTCGCCGAGAAAGTCGAGGAACGCCCGATCGACGCGCAGCAGGCCTTCGCGCTCGTAGAGGTCGGAGAAACCGATGCCGAAGCCGAGTTGCATAGAGGTAAAATTATCGTCGAAATATCGCTTATCGCCCACGAATTACCTTATTCCCCAGCGGAGTTTTCGATGCAGATCAAGAACAGCGTTTTTCTGGTCACCGGCGGCGCGTCCGGACTCGGCGCGGCCACCGCCCGCATGGCGGCGGAGAACGGCGCCAAGGTCGTCATCGCCGATCTCCAGGCGGAACTCGGTGAAAAGCTCGCGAAGGAGCTCGGCGGCCGTTTCGCCAGGACCGACGTGGCCACGGAAAACGACGGCAAGGCGGCGGTCGCGCTGGCGCTCAAGGAGTTCGGCGGCCTGCACGTGCTCGTCAATTGCGCCGGCATCGCGCTCGCCGAGCGCACGCTCGGCAAGGAGCTGCCGCACGACCTCGCGCGCTTCAGCAGGGTGATCAACGTCAACGTCATCGGCACCTTCAACATGATCCGTCTCGCCGCCGATGCGATGGCAAAGGCCTCGCCGAACGCGAGCGGGGAGCGCGGCGTCATCGTCAACACCGCTTCCGTGGCGGCGTTCGACGGGCAGATCGGGCAAGCGGCCTATTCGGCGTCGAAGGGCGGCATCGTCGGGATGACGCTGCCCATCGCGCGCGATCTGTCGCGCAACGGCATCCGCGTCTGCACCATCGCGCCGGGCATCTTCGAGACCCCGCTGCTCGCCGCGCTGCCGAAGGAAGCCCAGGATTCGCTCGGCAAGCAGGTGCCGTTTCCGTCGCGCCTGGGCCGGCCGGTCGAATTCGCGCAGATGGTCAAGGCGATCGTCGAGATCGAGATGCTGAACGCGGAGACGATCCGGCTGGATGGGGCCATTCGCATGGCGCCGAAGTGATTCAGCGCGCTGACGGGGGCAGGGGTATTTCTTTAAGCTGTTGTTTATAGAGCTTTGAGCGTTCTACGTAACCGGTCGCGATCTTGAGCAGGTAATCCCGATCCTCCTGCTTCAGCTCGCGAACGATCTTGCCCGGGGAGCCGAGGACCAGCACGCCCTCCGGAATTTCCTTGCCTTCCGGGATCAGCGTGTTGGCGCCGATCAGCGTGCCGCGCCCGATCTTCGCGCCGTTCATGATCACGCTGTTGATGCCGATGAGCGAGCCTTCGCCGACGCTGCAGCCGTGCAGCATCACCTTGTGGCCGATGCTCACGTGACGCGCGAGCGTGAGGGGATAGCCGGGATCGACGTGCAGGACCGAGCCGTCCTGGATATTGCAGCCCTCGCCGATGTGAACGCGGTCGTTCTCGGCGCGGATCACCACCTGGAACCAGACGTTCACGTCGTTCTCGAGCGTGATGTCGCCGACCAGCGTGGCGTCGTGGGCGATGTAGTGGTGCGACCCGACGAGGCGCGGCGTGCGCTCGCCGATGGAATAGAGCGGCATGGCCTTATATTAATGCAGTGAAAGTCATCGTACTCGGAGCGGGCGTCATCGGCGTCGCGAGCGCGTGGTATCTCGCCCAGGCGGGACACGAGGTCACCGTCGTGGATCGGCGCGCGGCGCCGGGCATGGAGACGTCGTTCGCCAACGGCGGGCAGATCTCCGCCGGCCACGCCGAGCCCTGGGCGAATCCGGAGTTGCTCCCCAAGGTCCTGCGCTGGCTGGGCCGCGAGGACGCGCCGCTGCTGTTCCGACCGCGCGCCGACTGGGCGCAATGGAAATGGGGCCTCGGCTTCCTGCGCGAATGCCTGCCGGGCCGGTTCGAGCGCAACACGCGGGCGCTTGCCGGCCTCGCCGCCTACAGCCGGGAGCGCCTGCGCGCGCTGCGAACCGGCACCGGCATCCGCTACGACGCCCTTGCGCGAGGCATCCTCCACTTCTGCACGGAAGAGCGCGACTTCGAGGCGCTCGCGCGCCACGCCGAGGCGATGCGCGCGCTCGGCATCCGGCGCGAGCCCAAGTCGGCCGCCGAATGCCTGGCCATCGAGCCGGCGCTGTACGGCGCGGGCGTGGTGGGGGGCGTGTTCACGCCGGAGGACGAATCCGGAGACGCGCATGCCTTCACGCAGGCGCTGGCGCATCTTTGCGTCGAGCAGGGCGTCCGGTTCGAAACCGGAAAGGTGGTCGAGGCGATCCGCGCCTCCGGCGATCGGGTCGAGAAAATCGCCCTCGAGGATGGCGCGCTGAGCGCCGACGCGTACGTCGTGGCGCTGGGAAGCTACAGCCCCTTGCTGCTAAGGCCGGTCGGTATCCGGATTCCGGTCTATCCGCTGAAGGGCTACTCGATCACCCTTTCGCTCGGATCGGCCGAGGCGGAGGCGGCGCCGGCGGTGAGCCTCACCGACGAAGCGCACAAGATCGTCATCTCGCGGCTCGGCAACCGCCTGCGCGCCGCGGGCACCGCCGAGCTCACCGGCTACGACACCTCGATCAACGAGGTGCGCTGCGACGCGATCGTGCGGCGCATCCGGCATCTTTTCCCGCGCCTCGCGGGAATCGAGCCCTCGCATCGCTGGGCCGGGCTGCGGCCCGCGACGCCGAACAACGTCCCGCTGATCGGGCGCACCAGGCTGCGCAACCTCTTCCTCAACACCGGCCATGGCACCCTCGGCTGGACGCTCGCGTGTGGCTCGGGTGCAGTGCTCGCCGACCTGGTTTCCGCACGTACGCCGGACGTGGCGTTCGAGTTTTTCAAATAGAAATGATTTTCAAATAAAAAATTACGGATGAAAAAAAGCGAATCGCTGTTCCTTGAAATCCGCGGACTGAAGTACCACGTGCGGCACTGGCCGAGCGCGGGTGCGCCGAAGATGGTGCTCCTGCACGGCTGGATGGACATGTCGGCGTCGTTCCAGTTCCTGGTCGACGCGCTACGCGCCGACTGGGACGTCTACGCGCCCGACTGGCGCGGCTACGGACTGACCGAGTGGGGAAGGTCCGACTGCTACTGGTTCCCCGACTATCTGGCCGACCTGGACTTCATCCTCGAGCATCTCGAGAAGGACAAGCCGGTGAATCTGGTCGGGCACAGCCTGGGCGGCAACGTCGGCGCGCTCTATGCCGGGGTCCGGCCCGGGCGCGTCGCAAAATTTGCGAATCTCGAGGGCTTCGGCCTGCCGCCATCGCGCCCGGACCAGGCGCCCAAGCGCTACGGGCAGTGGCTGGAGGAGCTGCACGAGCCGCCGCGGCTGCGCCCTTATGCGGACTTTCTCGAGCTCGCCAGAAAACTGCAAAGCAACAATCCGAGGTTGACCGACGAGCGCGCGCGCTTTCTCGCGCAGCATTGGGGCAGGCAGGAAGACGGCAAGGTCCTCCTGCGCGGCGACCCGGCGCACAAGATCGTCAATCCTCTGCTTTACCGCTACGAGGAGGTGCGCGCCTGCTGGGAGCAGGTCAGCGCGCCGGTGCTCTGGGTCGATGCGGCGGATTCCGACACGCTCAAGCGCATGCGCATGGACGCCTCCCAGCAGGCCGAGCGGCGCGCCGCGTTCCGCAACCTCCGTCACGTCACGGTAGAGGAGGCGGGGCATATGCTGCATCATGACCAGCCCGAGAAGGTCGCTTCGCTGATCGAAGAGTTTTTTCTCGGCCCCTAGCCATGGCGCAGTACTTCGCGATCCATCCCACCCATCCGCAGAAGCGGCTCATCCGCCGCGCTGCGGACATCCTGCGAACTGGCGGGCTCATCGCCTATCCGACCGACTCCTGCTATGCGCTCGGCTGCCATCTGGACGACGCCGAGGCGCTCGAGCGTCTGCGCCGGTTGCGCGGAATCGACGCCAAGCACCATCTCACCCTCATGTGCCGCGATCTTTCCGAGATCGCCACCTATGCGATCGTCGACGACGCGCGCTTTCGCTTGCTCAAGGCGGCGCTGCACGGCGGCAGCTATACATTCATTCTGAAGGCGCGGCGCCAGGTTCCGCGGCGCGTCACCCATGCGCGGCGCAAGACCATCGGCGTATCGACCTCGTGATCGACGCCGGCTCCTGCGGCATGGAGCCGAGCACCGTGATCGATCTCACCGAGGACCCGCCGGTGGTCTCGCGCGTCGGCAAAGGCTCGCTCGAGCCGTTCGCCGTCGAGCGCGTCTGATAGACTGCATCGCTAAACAAGGTGGACGTCACTCTCGTACAGACCATCGCGATCTACGCACTTCCGGTGCTGTTCGCAATAACTCTGCACGAGGCCGCGCACGGTTATGTCGCCCGCCACTTCGGCGACCTGACCGCGCATGCGCAGGGGCGTATAAGCCTCAATCCGATTCGGCACGTAGACATTGCGGGCACGGTCATGGTCCCGCTCGTGCTTCTCCTTCTGTCGGGCGGCAAGTTCGTATTCGGCTGGGCCAAGCCGGTTCCGGTGAATTATTCGGCGCTGCGAAAGCCGAAGCAGCACATGGCCTGGGTCGCGGCCGCGGGGCCCGCGGTGAACCTGGCAATGGCAGTGGCCTGGGCGTTTCTCCTGAAGTCGGTGATCGAGCTGCCGCGCGGCTATTTCAGCTTGCCGATATCGCAAATGGCGGTGGCCGGAATTGTCGTCAACATGGCGGTCATGGCCATCAATCTGCTGCCGATTCTTCCGCTGGACGGAGGGCGGATCCTGGTCGGTCTGCTGCCGAGACGCCTCGCATGGCAGTTCAGCAAGACCGAGCGTTGGGGCGGCTACGTGCTTCTTGCGTTTATTATCGTAAGCTTGGTCGATTCGTGGATGTTCAACGGAAGGTACGTAGGGTCGGTGTTCGCACCGCTCGAGCACTTGATTGATAAGGCAATTCGGGCGGTCGTCGCCCTCTAAAATCAGAAAAAGAATCGCATGTACGAAACACGGGTTCTCTCAGGGATGCGGCCGACCGGCAGCCTGCACCTGGGCCACTATCACGGCGTGCTGAAGAACTGGGTCCGCCTGCAGGCGGAGTATCCGTGCCTCTTCTTCGTCGCCGACTGGCACGCGCTCACCACGGAGTATGCGGCCCCGGGCAACATCGCCGCCAACGGCTGGGACATGGTGATCGACTGGCTCGCCGCGGGCGTGGATCCGAACCAGGCGATCCTCTTCATCCAGTCGCAGGTGCCCGAGCACGCCGAGCTGCACCTCTTGCTCTCGATGATGGCGCCGCTCGGCTGGCTCGAGCGCGTGCCGACCTACAAGGACCAGCAGGAGAAGCTCGCCGACCGCGACCTCTCCACCTACGGCTTCCTGGGCTATCCGCTCCTGCAGTCGGCCGACATCCTGATCTACCGGGCGAAGTACGTGCCGGTGGGCGAGGATCAGGTGCCGCACGTCGAGTTCACGCGCGAGCTGGCGCGGCGCTTCAACCACCTCTACGGGCGCGAGCCGGGGTTCGAGGACAAGGCGAAGGCCGCGGTGAAGAAGATGGGCAGCAAGAAAGCGCGCCTGCTGAACGAGCTGCGCACCAAGTTCCTGGAGCACGGCGAGGCCGAGGCGCTGGCGCGGGCGCAGGCGCTGCTCGACGAGCAGCAGAACCTGGCGCGCGTCGATCGCGAGCGGCTCTACGGCTGGCTCGAGGGCGGCGGCAAGAAGATCCTGGTCGAGCCCGAGGCGCTGCTCACCGAGGCTTCGCGGATGCCGGGGCTCGACGGCCAGAAGATGTCGAAGTCCTACGGCAACACCATCTCGCTGCGCGAGGAGCCCGACTCGGTGGCGAAAAAAATCCGCACCATGCCGACCGACCCGGCGCGCGTGAAGCGCACCGATCCCGGCAACCCCGAAAAATGCCCGGTGTGGCCGCTGCACCTCGTCTATTCGGACGAGGAGCGCAAGAAATGGGTGCAGAAGGGCTGCACCACCGCCGGCATCGGCTGCCTGGAGTGCAAGCAGCCGGTGATCGAGGCGATCAACAAGGAGCTCGCGCCGATGCGCGAGCGCGCCCAGACCTACCTCGACGATCCGACGCTGGCGAAGAACATCGTCGCCGACGGCTGCGAGAAAGCCAAGCGGCTCGCCGAGGAGACGATGCGCGAGGTGCGCGAGGCGATGGGGCTGTCCTATGCATAGGGAACCGCAATGACCGAAGCAGCAGTGGAATCCGTCGCCCGCGTGGCAAAGCTCTATGGCGAGCCGGTCATCGAGCTGCCGCACGATCTGTACATTCCGCCGGACGCGCTGGAGATCATCCTCGAGGCCTTCGAAGGGCCGCTCGACCTGCTCCTGTACCTGATCCGCAAGGAGAACCTGGACATCCTCGACATCCCGATGGCGCCGCTCACGCGCCAGTACCTGGAATACGTCGAGATCATGCGGACCAAGAATCTGGAGCTCGCCGCCGAGTACCTGGTGATGGCGGCGATGCTGATGGCGATCAAGTCGCGGCTCCTGCTGCCGCGGCCGCCCTCGGCCGAAGCGACCGAGGAGGATCCGCGGGCGGAGCTGGTCCGCCGGCTGCTCCAGTACGAGCAGATGAAGAAGGCGGCGCAGGCGCTGGACGAGCTGCCGCAGGTCGGCCGCGACGTCATCGCCATCTCGGTGTGGATCGAGAAGACCGTCGCCGAGCGCCTGCCGGAGGTCAACGCGCAGGACCTCGCGGAAGCCTGGCGCGGGCTGCTGCATCGCGCCCGCATGTCGAAGCACCACCGCATCTCCCGCGAGGAGCTCTCGGTGCGCGAGCACATGAGCGGCATCCTGCGCGCGCTGCGCGAGCGGCGCGTGCTGGAGTTCGGCGAGCTGTTCGAGCCCGCGCGCGGCATCCCGGTTCTGGTGGTGACGTTCCTGGCGCTGCTCGAGCTCGCGCGCGAGCTGCTGATCGAGATCACGCAATCCGAATGTTTCGCGCCGATTTACGTAAAATTAGGCCATGCACAATCCTGACGAAGCGAAGCGGATCCTGGAAGCGGCGCTGCTCGCTTCCCAGGAGCCGCTCCAGGTCCAGGAGCTGAAACGGCTTTTCGACCAGGAGCTGAACGTCGAGACGCTGCGCAAGCTCCTCGACGAGCTGCGCGAGGAGTGGACCGGCCGCTCGGTGGAGCTGGTGAACCTCGCCAGCGGCTGGCGCTTCCAGACCCGGGCGGAGTTCGGGCCGTATCTCGAGCGGCTGCTCCCGGAGAAAGCCCCGCGCTACTCGCGCGCGGTCATGGAGACCCTCGCGATCATCGCGTACCGGCAGCCGGTCACGCGCGGCGACATCGAGGACATCCGCGGCGTGGCGGTGTCGACGCAGATCATCCAGGCCCTGGAAAACCGCGGCTGGATCGACGCCGTCGGCCAGCGCGAGACGCCGGGCCGGCCTTCGCTTTACGCGACCACCCGCCAGTTCCTGGACGACCTGGGCCTGCGCTCGCTGCAGGAGCTGCCGCCGCTCGAAGAAATCGCCCAGACCCTCCAGATTGAATCCGCACCCGCCACCCAAACCCCTGCCGCCGAAGCGGAAATCCGCGACGAACCCGCCGAAACTCCTGAAGAACCTGAAGCCCGCACCGGAACCAGCGGCTAAACCCGCTAAGGCAGCGGCCGACCCCGCGAAAGCAGCGGTCAACCCCGCTAATACGGCGGTTGATCCACGGGGAGAGCGGCTTCAAAAGCTGCTGGCGGCTGCGGGCCTCGGCTCGCGCCGGGAAATCGAGTCCTGGATCGAAGCCGGGCGGGTCGCCGTCGACGGGCGCATCGCCAAGCTCGGCGAGCGCGCCGGCCCCGATCAGAAGATCGCCGTCGATGGAAAAGTCGTAAGTTTTTCAACGGCAAGCCGCCCCCGCGTGCTGCTGTATCACAAGCCCGTGGGCGAGCTCGTCACGCGCAGCGATCCCGGCGGCCGGCCGACGGTTTTCTCGCGCCTGCCCCCGGGTCGATGGGTCGCGGTGGGCCGCCTGGACATCAATTCCGCCGGCCTGCTGCTGTTCACCGACTCGGGCGAGCTCGCCAACCGGCTGATGCATCCGAGGTACGAGGTGGAACGCGAGTATGAGGCGCGAGTGCACGGGCGTCTTGCCCCGAATGTCCTTGAAAAACTGCGTACTGGCATCCAACTCGAGGATGGGCCGGCGTCCTTCTCGTCGATCGCGCCGGCGCGGGAAAAGGAAGGGACCGGCAGTAACCATTGGTACCGCGTGTCCCTTCACGAGGGACGCAACCGCGAGGTTCGGCGGCTTTTCGAGGCCGCTGGCGCACGGGTCAATCGCCTTACCCGCGTACGCTATGGCACGGTCGAGTTGCCGCGCGACCTGCTCCCCGGGAGCTGGCTGGAACTTGATTCCGGACGCGTCCAAGGGTTGTTAGCGATCGAAAAAGAGGTTAAACTTCAAAAGCTTTAGTAGGCAAAAGACGCAAAAAGACGCAGATGGGCTTCGGCCCATTTTTTGTTTCTGGAGCCTGAAAGAGCGATGACGAGCGTGGAAACGAAAGTCGAGCCGGCGGTGACCGGCATGGGGTACGAGCTGGTCGATGTCCAGTCGTCGAACGGCGGCGATGTTCAGTCGTCGAACGGCGGGCGGATGCTGCGCGTGTTCATCGACAAGCCGGGCGGCATCACGGTGGACGACTGCGCGGCGGTGAGCCGGCACCTGACCCACGTGCTGCCGGTCGAGGGCTTGGATTTCGAGCGGCTGGAAGTGTCCTCGCCGGGCCTGGACCGGCCGCTGCGCAAGGCGGGCGATTTCGCGCGCTTCGCGGGGCAGAAAGCCGAAGTGCGGATGCGCACGCCGGACGCGACGGGGCGGCGCAAGTTCGTCGGCGTCCTGAAGGGCGCGGCGGACGGGCAGGTGATGATGGAAGCCGACGCGGCGGACGGCGGCAAAGAGAAACGGCAGGTGGCGCTGGCGCTCGACGATATCGACCGGGCGAAGCTGATACCGGCGCTGTAAACCGAATGTGAGGGAATCTTGGCGACGAAAGCAGCAGCGAAGAGCATAGAGGCGAAGGCCGCCGCGGCGGCAGCGGGCATCGCGGCGGGCAACCGCGAGCTGATCATGCTCGTGGACGTGCTCGCGCGCGAGAAGAACGTGCCGCGCGACATCGTCTTCGGCGCGCTGGAGATGGCGCTCGCCTCGGCGACGAAGAAAAAGTATTCCGACGACATCGACGTGCGCGTGTCGGTGGACAAGAACACCGGCAACTACGAGTCGTTCCGCCGCTGGAAGGTGGTCACGGACGACAACATGGAGACGCCGATTTCCCAGGGCATCAGCCTGGAGGACGCGCAGAAGGTCAAGCCGGACATCAAGATCGACGAATACATCGAGGAGCCGCTCGAGGCGATCGAGTTCGGCCGCATCGGCGCGCAGACCGCGAAGCAGGTGATCCTGCAGCGCATCCGCGACGCCGAGCGCGAGCAGATCCTGAACGACTTCCTCGCGCGCGACGACCAGCTCGTGACCGGCACCGTGAAGCGCATGGAGCGGGGCAGCGCGATCATCGAATCGGGCCGCCTGGAAGCGCTGCTGCCGCGCGAGCACATGATCCCGAAAGAGAACCTGCGCGTGGGCGATCGCGTGCGCGCCTGGGTGGCGAAGATCGACCGCCAGGCGCGCGGCCCGCAGCTCATCCTGTCGCGCACCGCGCCTCAGTTCATCATGAAGCTGTTCGAGCTCGAGGTGCCGGAGATCGAGGAAGGCCTGCTCGAGATCAAGTCCGCGGCGCGCGACCCGGGGATCCGGGCGAAGATCGCCGTGTTCACCAACGACAAGCGCATCGACCCCATCGGCACCTGCGTGGGAATGCGCGGCTCGCGCGTGCAGGCGGTGACCCAGGAGCTTGCCGGGGAGCGCGTGGACATCGTGCTCTGGTCGGCGGATCCGGCGCAATTCGTGATCGGCGCGCTCGCGCCGGCCGAAGTCTCGTCGATCGTGGTCGACGAGGAGAAGCACGCCATGGACGTCGTGGTGGACGAGGAGAACCTCGCCGTCGCGATCGGCCGCAGCGGGCAGAACGTGCGCCTCGCCTCCGAGCTCACCGGCTGGCAGATCAACCTCATGACCGAGGAAGAGTCGACCAAGAAGCAGCAGGAGGAGAGCGGGCGCATCAAGCAGCATTTCATGGAGCGCCTGGACGTCGACGAGGACGTGGCCAACATCCTGATCGAGGAAGGCTTCTCGACGCTCGAGGAAGTGGCCTACGTGCCGATCAACGAGCTGAACGAGATCGAGGCCTTCGACGAGGACACCGTCAACGAGCTGCGCAACCGCGCGCGCAACGCGCTGCTGGTGGCGGCGATCGCCAACGAAGAGAAGATGGAAGGCGTGGACCCCGAGCTGCTCAAGCTCGAGGGCATGGACACCGAGCTCGCGGGCAAGCTCGCCGGCGGCGGCGTCAAGACGCGCGACGACCTCGCGGACCTGGCGGTCGACGAGCTGTCGGAAATGACCGGCCTGGAAGAAGAGAAGGCGAAGAAACTGATCATGGTGGCGCGCGCGCACTGGTTCGGCGGCGCGCCAGGCAAGGAGGCCGCGTAACGTGGCCCAAACGAGCGTAGCCCAGTTCGCAAGCGAGCTCAAAGTGCCGCCTTCGGTGCTGCTCGAGCAGCTGCGCGCCGCGGGCGTGGACAAGAAAATGCCCGATGACTCGCTCAGCGAGTCCGACAAGTCGCGCCTGCTTGAGTACCTGCGCAAGGCGCACGGCTCGGCGGATGCGAAGAACAAGATCACGCTCACGCGCAAGCAGACCAGCGAGATCAAGAAGACCGACGCCACCGGCAAATACCGCACGGTGCAGGTCGAGGTGCGCAAGAAGCGGGTTTTCGTCAAGCGCGATCCGAACGAGGTGACGGCGGCGGCCGTGGCCGCCGAGGCGCCTGTTCCCGTAGCGCCGGCGCCTGCGCCGGCTCCCGCATCCGTGGCCGCGTCCGCACCGCATTCCATCGACACGAAGCAGCGCGAAATACGCCAGGAGGAAACCCGGCGCGAGCAGCAGCTCGCCGAGCTGCAGGCCGCCGAGCTGCGCGAGAAGCAGGAGCGCGAGCGCAAGGAAGCCGAGCAGAAGCAGGCCGAGGCGCGCAAGGCCGCGGAGGCGGCGGGCAGCGCCGCGCCGGCGGGCGCGACGACCCTGCACGCGCCGAAGACCAGCGTGGACACGCGCGGCGACAAGAAGCCGAAGAAGGTCAAGACCACGACCGTGCTGCGCGACGACTCCGTGCGCCGGCGCCAGATCAAGACGCGCGGCGACGCCGGCGGCGGCGTGGGCGGCTGGCACGCGCGCGGCGGCACGCGGCACCGGGGATCCTCCGGATCCGAGCAGATGACCTCGACCCAGCCCGCCGAGCCGCTGGTCCGCGAGATCGCGGTGCCGGAGACGATTTCGGTGGGCGAGCTCGCCCACCGCATGTCGGTGAAGGCCGCCGAGCTGATCAAGGTGCTCATGAAGCTCGGCACGATGGCGACGATCAACCAGGTCCTCGACCAGGAGACGGCGATGATCGTGGTCGAGGAGATGGGTCACAAGGCGAAGCCGGCGAAGCTCGACGATCCCGAGTCCTATCTCAGCGAATCCGACGAGCAGCAGCCGGTCGCCGGGGAGCAGACGACGCGCCCGCCGGTCGTTACCGTGATGGGTCACGTCGATCACGGCAAGACCTCGCTGCTCGACTACATCCGCACCACCAAGGTGGCGGCGGGCGAGGCGGGCGGCATCACGCAGCACATCGGCGCCTATCACGTCGAGACCCCGCGCGGGGTCATCACCTTCCTCGATACGCCGGGCCATGAGGCGTTCACGGCCATGCGCGCGCGCGGCGCGAAGATCACCGACATCGTCGTCCTGGTCGTTGCGGCGGACGATGGCGTCATGCCGCAGACGATCGAGGCGATCAACCACGCGAAGGCGGCCGATGTGCCGCTGGTCGTTGCCATCAACAAGATCGACAAGCACGAGGCGAACCCGGACAAGGTCAAGCAGGAGCTGCTGGCCCACGGGGTCGTGCCGGAAGAGTACGGCGGCGACTCGCCGATCGTGCCGGTCTCCGCGAAGACCGGCCAGGGCGTCGACGCGCTGCTCGAGCAGCTTCTCCTTCAGGCCGAAGTCCTCGAGCTCAAGGCGCCGACCGACGGTCCCGCCAAGGGCGTGGTGATCGAGGCTCGCCTCGACAAGGGAAAAGGTCCCGTCGCCACGATTCTGGTGACCTCGGGCAGGCTCAACCGCGGCGACATCGTGCTGGCCGGCGCGGTGCAGGGCCGGGTGCGCGCCATGCTCGACGAAAGCGGCAAGACCGTCCAGGCGGCCGGGCCGTCCATTCCCGTCGAGGTGCAGGGACTCTCCGAAGTCCCCGGCGCGGGCGAGGACGTGATGGTGCTCTCCGACGAGCGCAAGGCGCGCGAGATCGCGCTGTTCCGCCAGGGCAAGTTCCGCGACGTGAAGCTCGCCAAGCAGCGGGCCGCGAAGCTCGAGAACATGTTCGAGGGCGTGGGCGAAGGCGGCAAGAAGGTGCTCACGCTGGTGATCAAGGCCGACGTGCAGGGCTCGCAGGAAGCGCTGATCCACGCGCTAACGCAGCTTGGCACGGACGAGGTCCGGGTCAGCGTGGTGCACGCGGGCGTCGGCGGCATCACGGAGTCCGACGTCAACCTGGCGCTGGCTTCCCGCGCCGTGATCATCGGCTTCAACACGCGGGCCGACGCCACGGCGCGCAAGCTGGCCGAATCCGCCGGTATCCAGGTGCGCTACTACAACATCATCTACGAGGCGGTCGACGAGATCAAAGCGGCCCTCTCCGGGATGCTCACGCCCGAGCGCAAGGAGTCGGTACTCGGCATGGTCGAGGTGCGCCAGGTGTTCCGCATCTCCAAGATCGGCACGGTCGCAGGCTGCTATGTGCTGGAAGGCATGGTGAAGCGCAGCGCCCAGGTTCGCGTGCTGCGCGACAACGTGGTCATCCACACCGGCGACATCGACTCGCTGAAGCGCTTCAAAGACGACGTACGCGAGGTGAAGGCGGGCTTCGAATGCGGCATGTCGCTCAAGAACTTCACCGACCTCAAGGAAAAAGACCAGTTCGAGGTCTTCGAGACCGTCGAGGTTGCCCGTAGCTTGTAAGTTGTCTGCGAGAGGTCTGCCGTGAAACGGGCTGCGAGGAAGAATTCGGGCCGTCCGCAGAAGCTGGGCGATCAGTTCCAGCGGGAGCTCTCGGACCTGCTGCAGCATGAAGTGCGCGATCCGCGCGTCGGCATGGTGACGATCACGTCGGTCGACGTATCGCCCGACCTCTCGCACGCGAAGATATTCTTCACGATCCTCGAGAAGGAGAAGCTCGCGGAAACCAGCGCCGGCCTGAAGCGCTCGGCGGGCTTTCTGCGCTCCCAGCTCGCGAAGCGCATCAAGCTCTACACGACGCCGGAGCTGCGCTTCGTCTACGACGAGTCGGTGGAGCGGGGCGACCGGCTTTCCCGCCTGATCGACAGCGCGCTGCGGAAGAAGCCGCTATGACCGACGCGGCGCTGCTGCTGGACAAGCCGCTTGGCATCAGCTCCAACCGGGCGCTGCAGGAGGTGAAGAAGCTCTACAAGGTGAGAAAAGCGGGGCACGCGGGCACGCTGGACCCGCTCGCCTCGGGATTGCTGCTCGTGCTGTTCGGCGAGGCGACCAAGTTCGCCGGCCCCTTGCTCGATGCCGACAAGGAATATGTCGCGACGCTGAAGCTGGGCGAGAAGACCGCCACCGGCGACGCCGAGGGCGAGATCATCGAGCGCTCGGCGTTCCAGGTGCCGGAGGCCGCGATTGCGCAGGCCCTGAAGAAATTCGAAGGCAGCATCGAGCAGGTGCCGCCCATGTACTCGGCGCTGAAGCGCGACGGCGTGCCGCTGTACGAGCTCGCGCGGCGGGGCGAGAACGTGGAGCGCGCGGCGCGGCCGGTACGGATTTCGCTGCTGGAGAAGATCCGCTTCGAGGCGCCGCTGCTGGAGCTGCGCATCCGCTGCAGCAAGGGCACCTATATCCGCACGCTCGCCGAGGATATCGCCGCGGCGCTCGGCACCGTGGGCCACCTCGCCGCTCTGCGGCGCACCGCGTCGGGCGTGTTTCAGGCGAGCGAGGCGGTCGGCCTCGAGGCCTTGCAAGGGATGGGGGAGGCGCAGCGCCAGGGCCGTCTGCTGCCACTGACGGCCCTGCTGGCAGGCCTGCCCCGGGCCGAGCTCGACGCGGCGGCGGAAACCCGCTTTCGCCACGGCCAGGCGCTCGCGTTCGATGGCGCGCAGGGCCTTTGCGGCGTCTATGGGCGAGGCGGTGTCGTGGGGCTGGGCCGGGCCGAGGCGGGGCAACTGCATCCGGTACGATTGACGGCCACGCAAGGCGCTGAATAACATCGAAAACCTTGTTATCGGGCCAGTCCTTGGCTAAAATCGCCGGCTCACTAGAGACGAAACAGCGGAGAGACAGAGCATGGTAATGCAGGTCGCGCAGAAGGCGCAGGTCGTGAAGACCTATCAGCGCTCGGGCAAGGACACCGGATCGACCGAAGTCCAGGTGGCGCTCCTCACCGAGCGCATCAACGGTCTGACCGATCATTTCAAGTCGCACGTCAAGGATTTCCACTCGCGCCGCGGGCTCCTGAAGATGGTCAGCCAGCGCCGCAAGCTGCTCGACTACCTCAAGCTCAAGGACGCGGACAAGTACCGCGGCTTGATCGAAAAGCTGGGCCTGCGGAAATAACGACTACCCGATGCCGCAGCATTGAACGCTCATCGTTGTCGGTGAGCGTTTTTTGTTTGCGGCGCCTCAGCATGAGGCTCCCATCGCACACAAAGGATCAGCCTTGAACCCCATCAAGAAGACGTTTACGTACGGCAGCCACCAGGTCACCCTCGAAACCGGCGAGATCGCCCGCCAGGCGCACGGCGCCGTCGTCTGCACCATGGACGACACCGTCGTCCTCGCCGCGGTGACCGCCTCGAAGAATGCCAAGCCGGGACAGGATTTCTTCCCGCTCACCGTCGACTACGCCGAGAAGACCTACGCCGCGGGCAAGATCCCCGGCGGCTTCTTCAAGCGCGAAGGCCGGCCCACCGAGAAAGAGACGCTGACCTCGCGCCTCATCGACCGGCCGATCCGCCCGCTCTTCCCCGACGGCTTCTACAACGAAGTCCAGGTCGTGGCGCAGGTGCTCTCGCTCAACCCCGAGGTGGACTCCGACATCCCGGCGATGATCGCCGTGTCCGCGGCGCTCACCCTTTCCGGCGTGCCGTTCGCCGGGCCGATCGGCGCGTGCCGCGTTGGCTACCTCGACGGCCAATACGTCCTCAACCCGACCGCGACCCAACTGAAGGAGTCGAAGCTGAACCTCGTCGTCGCCGGCACGGAGCAGGGCGTGATGATGGTGGAGTCCGAAGCCCTCGAGCTCTCCGAGGACGTGATGCTCGGCGGCGTGACCTACGGCCACGAGCAGATGCAGGCCGCGATCCAGGCGATCAACGAGCTCGCCGAAGTGGCCGCCAAGCCCGCCTGGGACTGGAAGGCGCCGGCCAAGGATGAGGTGCTCATCGCGAAGGTAAAGGAGCTCGCGGAGAACGATCTGCGCGAGGCCTTCCGCATGAAGTCGAAGAAGGCGCGCTCGGAAGCCATCGACGCGATCTGGAAGCGCATCTTCGAAGGCCTAGGCGTGGGGACCGAAGGCGGCCCGTCCGCCCAGGCGGTGAAGGACATGGCCTTCAACCTCGAGTCGTCCATCGTGCGCAGCCAGATCCTCGACGGCGAGCCGCGCATCGACGGCCGCGACACGCGCACGGTGCGGCCGATCACCTGCCGCGTCGGCGTCCTGCCGCGCACGCACGGCTCCGCGCTCTTCACGCGCGGCGAAACGCAGGCGCTGGTCACCGTCACGCTCGGCACCGGGCGCGACGAGCAGATCATCGACGCGCTCGCCGGCGAGTACCGCGAGCGCTTCATGTTCCATTACAACATGCCTCCGTACGCGACCGGCGAGACCGGCCGCTACGGCTTCACCAAGCGGCGCGAGATCGGCCACGGCCGCCTCGCCAAGCGCGCGCTGGTAGGCCTGCTGCCACCGGCCACGGATTTCGGCTACTCGCTGCGCGTGGTGTCCGAGATCACCGAGTCGAACGGCTCCTCGTCGATGGCCTCGGTGTGCGGCGGCAGCCTCGCGCTAATGGACGCCGGCGTGCCGATCAAGGCGCACGTCGCCGGCATCGCCATGGGCCTGATCAAGGAAGGCAAGCGCTTCGCCGTGCTCTCCGACATCCTCGGCGACGAGGACCACCTCGGCGACATGGACTTCAAGGTGGCGGGCACCGAGCAGGGCATCACCGCGCTGCAGATGGACCTGAAGATCGAGTCGATCAACAAGGGCATCATGAAGATCGCGCTCGACCAGGCGCGCGAAGCGCGCCTCGGGATCCTGCAGATCATGAAGGGCGGGATCGAGGGCTCGCGCACCGAGCTTTCCTCGTTCGCGCCGCGCATCATCAAGATCAAGATCAACCCGGACAAGATCCGCGACGTCATCGGCAAGGGCGGCGTGGTGATCCGCGGCATCCAGGAGGAGACCGGCACCACCATCGAGATCGAGGACGACGGCACGATCTCCATCGCCTGCGTGCTCGCCGAAGGCGGCGAGGCGGCGAAGAAGCGCATCCTCGATCTCACCGCCGACGTCGAAGTCGGCAAGATCTACGAGGGGCCGGTGCTGCGCCTGCTCGATTTCGGCGCCATCGTGCAGCTCATGCCGGGCCGCGACGGCCTGCTGCACATCTCGCAGATCAGCAACGAGCGCGTCAACGCCGTTTCCGACCACCTGAAGGAAGGCCAGATCGTGAAGGTCAAGGTGCTCGAGGCGGACGACAAAGGCCGCGTGCGCCTCTCAATGAAGGCGATCAGCGCGCAGGAAACGGCGAAGCAGAGCTAACTAAAAAAAGATTTTTTTAGAAAAGAAAAACTACTTCTACTTCGCCACCTGGCGCTCACGGAGCTCGTCGAGCGTCTTGCAGTCGATGCACAGCGTCGCGGTCGGCCGCGCCTCGAGGCGCTTCAGGCCGATCTCGACGCCGCAGCTGTCGCAGTAGCCGTACTCGTTGGCGTCGATCCGGCCGATGGTCTCGTCGATCTTCTTGATGAGCTTGCGCTCGCGGTCGCGGTTCCGGAGCTCGAGCGCCATGTCGGACTCCTGGCTGGCGCGGTCGTTCGGATCGGCGAACACCGTGGCCTCGTCCTGCATCGTGTGGACGGTGCGGTCGATCTCCTCGGACAGCTCGGCTTTCAGCGCCTCCAGGATCTTCCGGAAGTGCTTGCGCTGCTGCCCGTTCATGTACTCCTCGCCCTTCTTTGCTGCGTAGGGCGTAAAGCTTTTCCTAGTGATTTCTACGGCCATGTCTGCTACCACCCCTAAAAAGCGAGGCGACGTTGTATCAGAAAACCCCCCCTTGCCGCAAGCAGGCCAGATTGCCGTACCGATGCGCCGAGAGGTATCATTTGGCCCCTTTTCCGGGGTGTGGCGCAGCCTGGTAGCGCGCTTGCTTTGGGAGCAAGATGTCGCGTGTTCAAATCACGCCACCCCGACCAGAATTCAGCAGGTTGCCCGGCTAGCTGCCCGTAGCTCAACCGGATAGAGCACCAGCCTTCTAAGCTGGGGGTTGTGGGTTCGAGTCCCGCCGGGCAGGCCAAGAATCGAGCAGGGCGCATCAGGCGCGGGATCAAAAAAGCCGCGCCCGGAAGGGCGCGGCCGGCGTCGGTCGACTTCAAGCCTCGCGCTAGCTATGGCGGCGCTTGTCGTCATCCTCGTCGTCGTGACCCTCGCAGCGCGTCAGGCCGACGCCGGGATCGACGAACAGCGCGAGCAACTGTCCGCCCTCGACCAGCTCCGGATCGGCAGCGTTCAGCTTGTGCGCCTGGACGTCCAGCAGGAACCAGCCGTCGCCCAGGATATCGGCGGCGTCGATGATGCCGGAGGTCTCCTCGTCCTGGGTGATGAAGCTCGGGTTGTTGGGCGTGGAGCCGTCGAAGAACTTCGGGTTGTGGGCGGCGACCTGGATGAATTCGCGCGTTTCGATCGCGTACAGCCAGACCTTGGAGATGCGCGTGCTGTTACCCGGATCTTCGTCCATGAGGATGCGGCCGAGCCGGTCGATCGTCACGTTGTCGAGCATCTTGTGGCCTTCGTCGCCACGCAGCAGGATTTCAACGGTTCCCCCCGTCTCGGGGTTCTCGATGTCGTCGAAGCCCAGGCGCCACAGGCGGCAGTTCTGGGTTTCGCTCGCGGTCGTTACGAAGTAGACGTTGTTCTGGTGCTTCTCGCGCGGGTCCCAGGCGCTGTCCTCGGGGCGCTGCAGGCGCGTGACCCCGGCCTGAATCGAGGCCTGTTCCAGCTGCAATGCGCTCAACGCCGAAACGTCGCCCAGGCTGACCAGGTCGAAGCGCCCTTTACCGATGTAGCCGGTGGTCGCATCTCCGAGCCCGAAAGGATCGCTTTCCCCTCCGACGGCGCGACCGTCGACCGACATCGCCACGCCGAAGAGCGAACCGTTGGTGAGGCCCGCCCGCTCGATGGGATGGCCGTCGCGTTGTTTCTTCCCGATGTAGATATACGTCTCGCTGGGGCGGTTCGTGGCGATCGGTGCGGTGTTGATCGAGGAGTCGTCGGTGAGCATCACGACCGTTTTTTCCTGCAGATACGGACAGGCGACGGCGTTCTCGAAGGACATCCGACCAAGACGCGGCAGCTGCCAGGCTTCGCCGATGTGGGGGCCGGAGGCGATGCGTGCCCAGGCGCGGCAGTTGTCGGCGACTTCCTCGCCGTCCATGAAGATGCGATCGCGCGTGCCGGCGCCGTTCGCGAAAAAAGCGCTTTCCGCCGCCAGGTCGGCCGAGCAGAGCCGCTGCCACTGCGTAGTGCCTTGCACATAGCGCTTCTGCACAGGATCCCAGAGGAACACATGGTTGGGCGAAGGTGTGTGATCCTGGCCCTTGATGACCTTGAGCGTGTCCGAATCGATCGTCCAGCGCGAGACGAAGGCGCCGTTGCTGCCGTGCGCGCGCACGATGCCCGCCGGGTTGGCGGTGATCTCGTGGTTCATGAGGAGCGTGAATTCGCCGTGGCCGCTGCCGAAGGCCCCGAGGCCGTCGGGAATTCCGACCATACGGTAGCCCTGCACGGAGTCGCCGACGGTCAGGATGGCTACGGTCTTTGCCCCGGCAATGCTCGGTAGCAGATAGGGCTCCGTGTTCGTGCTGGGTCCCATAGTGGCGCCGGCGTTGGCGCCGGTGCCGTGCGCATTCGCCGGCGCCGCCGCGGCCGAGCCGGCAATCACGAGCGGCGTGGCGAGCGCGCCCTTGAGGAACGACCGGCGCGAGCCGGGTACTTTTGCAGTCATGCGGTTTCCTTTTTGTGGTTGGTCCTGCGCTGTCCCTTGGATGCTTCAGGCTTCGGCGGCCACGGTAGGTGAATCGTGTTGCCGTTTCTTTACTGCGGGCGCAGGCTTGCGAGGCGTGCCGGCGAGAACGCCGGTGTTAGAATCGCCTCTTCAACCACTTAGCTTCCAATCCCAGCGGAGGCGGTGGTTCGAGTCCCGGCGTGCGGGACGAGTCAGCAGCGACGGTGAGCGTAGCTCAGTTGGTTAGAGCATCGGTTTGTGAAGCCGAGGGTCGTGGGTTCAATTCCCATCGCTCACCCCAATTTCTTCGCGTGTCGTTCCACACGCCAGCGCTACGGCTGCAGGATGAACACCTGGCCGGCCCCGGCCGCGGTCTCGGGCCAGACGAACCGCGCGCCAGGGTAGGCGCGCTCGAGTGCCCTACGGCCGTCGCCGATCTCGCAGACCAGCAGACCGCCGGCGTTCAGCCGGGCTTCGGCTTCGCTGATGATTTTCTCTACGAGAAACAAGCCATCCTGGCCGCCCGCGAGGGCTATGCCGGGCTCGTGTCGATACTCGGGCGGCAGCTTTCTCATGGCCGCCGCGTTTACATAAGGTGGGTTGGTAACAATGAGATCGTAGCGATCGTCTTCGAGCGACCCGAACAGATCGGAGCGGAGCAGGCGGATTCTTTCGTCCAGGCGATACCTTGCGACGTTCCTCGCCGCGACGGCGAGCGCGGGTTTCGACAGGTCGATCGCATCCACTTTCGCACGCGGAAAGGCGTGCGCGGCCAATATCGCCAGGCAGCCGGAGCCGGTGCATAAGTCGAGGATGCGTCGCGCCGGCCGCTGCAGCCAGGGCTGAAGCTTTCGGTCCAGCAACTCCGCGATATGAGAGCGCGGGATGATGACCCGTTCGTCGACATAAAACATGCGATCGGCGAGCCAGGCTTCGTTCAGCAGATAAGCGACTGGAATTCGTTTTTCGATTCGCTTTCGGATCAGCGATCCGATCCGCTTCACAGCTTTTGGCGACAGTTCTTTTTCTAGCGGAGGAGCATCGAAAGGCAGGCACAGCGCCCGAAGGACGAGGAACGCGGCTTCATCGTGCGCGTTGTCCGTTCCATGCCCGTAGTGAAGCCGGGCGGCGCGGAATTGCTTCTCGGTGTTGCCGATCAGCTCGAGAAGGGTCAAATGAGGATAAAGGCAGGCGCCTACGGCAGGAGGGCGCGCAGGGTATCCAGGTAGATCCTGGGGAGCTGCTCGAGCTCCTCGACGGCGATGTGCTCGTTCAGCTTGTGGATGCTGGCGTTGATCGGCCCGAGCTCCAGCACCTCGGGGCAGATGTCGATGATGAAGCGGGCGTCGGAGGTGCCGCCGGTCGTGGAGAGCTCCGCGGTGCGGCCGGTATGCTGCTTCGCCACACTCACGACCGTCTGGGCAAGCTTGCCGCGCTTGCTCAGGAACGGCTTGGCGCCCAGCGTCCAGGCAATCGCGTACTCGAGGCCGTGTTTCTTCAGCATCGACTCAACGCGTTCCTTCAGCGAGGCCTCGGTGCTCTCGGTCGAGAAGCGGAAGTTGAAGTCGACCTCGACGCTGCCGGGGATGACGTTGCCGACGCCGGTGCCGGCGTGGATGTTCGAGATCTGCCAGGTGGTCGGCGGAAAGCTCTCGTTGCCCTTGTCCCATTGCGTCTTCGCCAGCTCGGCGAGCGCGGGGGCGATCTGATGCACGGGATTGCGGGCGAGGTGAGGGTAGGCGACGTGACCCTGGATGCCGCGCACTGTCAGCCGGGCCGAGAGCGAGCCGCGCCGGCCGTTCTTCATCGTGTCCGCAAGCGCATCGACGGAGCTCGGCTCGCCGACGATGCAGTAGTCGACGCCTTCGCCGCGCTGCTTGAGCTTCTCCACGACGCGCACGGTGCCATCGACGGCCGGACCTTCCTCGTCCGAGGTGAGGAGGAAAGCAATGGAGCCCGAGTGCTTCGGGCGCTCGGCGACGAACGCTTCCGCGGCGACGACGAACGCGGCGATGGAGGATTTCATGTCCGCCGCGCCGCGGCCATAGAGCTTGCCGTCGCGGACCGTGGGCACGAAGGGATCGGAATGCCATTCGGTGAGCGGCCCGGTCGGCACCACATCGGTGTGGCCGGCGAAGCAGACGACGGGCTGTGCGGTGCCGCGGCGCGCCCAGAGATTCTGCACGGCGCCGAAAGGCATCGGCTCGCAGCGGAATCCGGCCCGCTCGAGCCGAGCGGCGATGAGGTCTTGGCAACCCCCGTCTTCCGGGGTGATGGACTGGCGCGCGATGAGCTCCTTCGCGAGCTCCAAAGCGGAGCGCGCGCCTGCAGCGCCCGCCTCAGGCATTCATGTCGATCTTGAAATTGTTGAACGAGCTGTCCACGCTGCCGGGGAGCGCGCTTTCCTTCTTCTCCGGCGCGCCCGGCTTGTCGGCGGCCGCGGGCGGCGGCTTGCCGGCGCCGGAGTTGGTGATCTCGCCGGCGGTGGCCTGGTTGATGAGCCACAGCATGTTGGTGGCCGAGTCGGCGTTCGACATCGCCTCTTCCTGCGTGATCTTGCCGTCCATGAAGAGCTTGAAGAGGGCCTGCTCGAAGGTCTGCGAGCCCGGCGACATGCTCTGCTCCAGGGCGTCCTTGATCTCGCCGATCATGCCTTTCTCGATCAGCTCGGCGATGTGGCGCGTGTTGAGCAGCACCTCGACCGCGGCCATGCGCAGGCCGGCCTTGGTGCGCACCAGGCGCTGCGAGATCACGGCGGCGAGCGCCGCGGCGAGGTCGAGCAGCAGGCTCGGCCGGTTCTCGAGCGGGTAGAAGTTGATGATCCGGTTCATCGCGTGGTAGCTGTTGTTCGCGTGCAGCGTCGCGAGGCACAGGTGGCCCGACTGCGCGTAGGCGAGCGCCATGCCCATCGTCTGCTTGTCGCGGATCTCGCCGATCAGGATGCAATCGGGCGCCTGGCGCAGCGCGTTCTTGAGCGCGATGTCGAACCCCTTGGTGTCGGTGCCGACCTCGCGCTGGTTGATGATGGACTTCTTGTTGGTGAAGATGAACTCGACCGGATCCTCGAGCGTCAGGATGTGGCCCGATTTGCGCTCGTTGCGGAAATCCAGCATCGCGGCGAGCGAGGTGGATTTCCCGGAGCCGGTGGCGCCGACCATGAGGATCAGGCCGCGCTTCTGCATGATGACTTCCTTCAGGACCTCCGGGATTCCCAGCGAGTCGATCGGCGGGACGCCGCCGGGGATGTAGCGCACCACCACGGCGGGAGAGCCTTTCTGGCGGAACGCGCTGATGCGGAAGCTGCCCACGCCGTCGAGCGCGAAGGCGGTGTTCAGCTCCATCTCGTCCTCGTACTCCTTGATCTGGCGCTCGTTGAGCACCTCGTAGAGGAGCTGCTGGACCGTGGCGGGGGTCATCATCGTCTGGTTGACCGGCACCGCCTGGCCGTTGATCTTGATGTTGATCGGCGCGCCGACCGAAATGAAGATGTCCGACGCCTTCTTGTCGGCCATGATCTGGAACAGCCGTTTCATTGCGGACATGTTTTATCCCCCTAAAACAACAAGCTCATTCTACGTTAATCGCCTCGCAGGAGATCATTCAGGCTCGTCGTGGCGCGGGTTTTTGCATCTACCTTTTTTACAATCACCGCGCAGTAAAGGCTGTATTTGCCGCCCGGACGAGGCATATTTCCTGAAACCACCACCGAGCCGGCCGGCACCCGGCCGTACAGGATCTGGTCGGTGGCGCGGTCCAGAATGGGCGTGCTCTGGCCGAGGAACACGCCCATGGAGATGACGCTGTTCTCCTCGACGATCACGCCTTCCACGACCTCCGAGCGCGCGCCGATGAAGCAGTTGTCCTCGATGATGACCGGATTGGCCTGCACCGGCTCGAGCACGCCGCCGATCCCGACGCCGCCCGAGAGGTGGACGTTCTTGCCGATCTGCGCGCAGGAGCCCACCGTCGCCCAGGTATCGACCATCGTGCCTTCGTCGACGTAGGCGCCGATGTTCACGAAGGAGGGCATCAGCACGACGTTACGGGCGAGGTAGGCGCCGCGCCGCGCCATCGCCGGGGGCACGACTCGATAGCCTCCTGCGGCGAACGCTTTTTCGTCCAGGGAAGAAAATTTGCCCGCGACCTTGTCGTAGTAGCGCGTCTCGCCGCCTTCGATGACGCGGTTGTCCTCGAGCCGGAACGAAAGCAGGACGGCTTTCTTGAGCCACTGGTGGGTGATCCACTTGCCGCCGGTCTTCTCGGCGACGCGCAGCTTGCTTCTTGAGCCACTGGTGGGTGATCCACTTGCCGCCGGTCTTCTCGGCGACGCGCAGCTTGCCGGAATCGAGCCCGGCGATGGCGTGCTCGACCGCCTCGCGCAGCGCCGCCGGCGCGTTGGCGGGCGTAAGCGAGGCGCGTTGCTCCCAGGCCTCGTCGATGACTTTCTGCTGTTTTTCCATATTGTCTAGAGCTTCTCCGCTAACTGCATCATGCGCCCCGCGGCCTCCACGCACTCGGCGAGCGGCGGGACCAGCGCGACGCGTACATGGTTCCTGCCCGGGTTGCCGCCTTCTGCATCGCGCGCGAGGAAGCTGCCGGGCAGCACGAGGACATTGTATTCAGCGTGCAGCCGGCGGGCGAATTCCCGATCGTCGATCGGCGTGCGCATCCAGAGGTAGAAGGCGCCGTCGGGCATGTCCGCTTGCAGCGGGCGTCTGATCAGCGGCAGCACGGCCTTGAACTTCTCGGCGTACAGCCGGCGGTTCTCCTCGACGTGCTTCTCGTCGCCCCAGGCGGCGAGCGAGGCTTTCTGCACCGAAAGGCTCATGGCCGAGCCGTGATAAGTGCGGTAGAGGAGGAAGCTCTTCAGCAGCTCCGCGTCGCCCGCCACGAAGCCCGAGCGCATGCCCGGGACGTTGGAGCGCTTGGACAGGCTGGAGAAGACGACGAGCCTTTCATAGTTGCTTCTCTTCAGCCTGTAAGCGGCTTCCAGCGCGCCCAGCGAGGGCTCCTTGTAGTAAAGCTCCCCATAGCACTCGTCGGACGCGATCACGAATCCGTGCCGGTCGGAAAGCTCGAACAGCTGCTGCCATTCCTGGAACGGCATCACGCGGCCGGTCGGATTGCCGGGCGAGCACGCGTAGACGAGCTGCACGCCGGTCCAGTCCTTCACATCGAGGATGTTCTGCGCGTAAACCGGCGTCGCCCCGGCCAGCAGGGCCGCGCCCTCGTAGATCTGATAGAACGGGTTGGGGCAGACGACTTTGGGTTTTGTTTTGCTTTCAGAAGAAATGACAGTTTGCGCGAACGCGAAGAGAGCCTCGCGCGAACCGTTCACCGGCAAGACCTGCCTTTCGGGATCCGGCGCCGGAATTCCGTAGCGCCGGGCGAGCCACTCGGAGATCGCTTTCCTGAGCTCGGGAATCCCGATCGAGCGCGGATAGGCGGCGAGCCCGTCCAGCGCCCCGACCAGCGCCTCCTTGATGAAGGCCGGCGTGGGATGCTTCGGCTCGCCGATGGAAAGATCGATCGGCCGCTGCTTCGGATCGGGTGTGGCGCCCGCGAACAGGGCGCGCATCCGCTCGAACGGGTAGGGCTGCAGCGCGGCGAGCTTAGGGTTCACAGGCAGGGTTCACGGCGCCGGCGTCACGGTTTTTCCTTCCAGCCCTTCTTGCGATGCTCGGCGACCACCGAGGTGTAAATGCCGCCGCGCACGTTGAACTTGGCCTCGAGGCGCATATAGCGCGGCTTGGTGGCTTTCGCGAGGTCTCCGAGAATGCGGTTGGTCACCGCTTCGTGGAACGCGCCCTCGTCGCGGTACGACCAGACGTACAGCTTGAGTGACTTCAGCTCCACGCAGGCGCGGTCGGGGACGTAGTCGAGCACCAGCGTGGCGAAATCCGGCTGCCCGGTCATAGGACAGACGCACGTGAACTCCGGAATCTCCATGTGGATCCGGTAGTCGCGTTCGGGCGCAGGGTTCGGGAAAGTTTGCAACCGCCTGCTGGGAAGCCGGCGCATTAGACACAGACCCAAAAAAAGCAGCGGGCGATGGTATCATTTTTTTCGTGCGACTCACCCAAATAAAGCTGGCCGGCTTCAAGTCCTTCGTCGATCCAACCTCGATCCATGTTCCCGGCCAGCTGGTCGGCGTCGTCGGCCCGAACGGCTGCGGAAAATCGAACGTGATCGACGCGGTGCGCTGGGTGCTCGGCGAATCCCGGGCGTCGGCGCTGCGCGGCGACTCGATGCAGGACGTGATCTTCAACGGCTCGGGCAACCGCCAGCCGCTCGCGCGCGCCTCGGTCGAGCTGGTCTTCGACAATTCCCTCGGCCGCGCCGGATCGGCCGCGCCGGAGGGCAGTGGTCGCAATACGCCGAGATCTCGGTCAAGCGCGTCCTGCAGCGCGACGGCGAGTCCTCGTACTACATCAACGGCACCCACGTGCGCCGGCGCGACATCACCGACATCTTCCTCGGCACCGGCCTCGGCCCGCGCGCCTACGCGATCATCGAGCAGGGCATGATCTCGCGCGTGATCGAGGCGAAGCCCGAGGAGCTGCGGGTGTTCCTCGAGGAGGCGGCGGGCATCTCGAAGTACAAGGAGCGCCGCCGCGAGACCGAGAGCCGGCTCACCGACACCCGCGACAACCTCGCGCGCATCACCGACATCCGCCTGGAGCTGGCGACGCAGCTGGAGAAGCTCGAGGCGCAGGCGACGGTGGCATCGCGCTACAAGGAATACCACGCCGACCTGCAGATCAAGCAGCATCTTCTTTGGTATGTCCGCCGCCGCGACGCGATGGCCGAGCGCGAGCGCCACGCGGCCGAGCTGGAGAAGCTCGGCAACGCGCTCGAGGCGGAGAACGCCCAGCTGCGCAACATCGAGTCGCGCATCGAGACCGCGCGCTCGACGCACTACAGCGCCGGCGATGCCCTGAACGCCGCGCAGGCTTCGCTCTATGCCGCCAACTCCGAGGTCGCGCGGCTCGAGTCGGAGCTGCGCCATGCGGAGGAGACCCGGCAGCGCCTCGAGAGCCAGCATACCGAGCGGCAGACCCAGCTCGGCTCCTGGCGCGAGCAGCGCGCGCAGCTCACGCAGGCGCTGCACATGTGGGCCGCGCGCTCCGGCACGGCGAAGCAGGTGGTGGCGGCGACGAAGGAAAAGCTGGCGAACGAGAACGCGCGCCTGCCGCAGGCGGAGCAGGCTTTCCGCGCGGCGCAGGAGCGCCTGAACGAGGCCCGCGGCGAGCTGATGCAGGCGGAGAGCCGCCTGCAGCTCGAGCAGGCGAACCTCGCCCACCTCGAGCGCACGGCGCAGGCGCTGGAGCAGCGCCGCGAGCGCCTCGAAGGCGAGCTGCAGACGCTCGCGGCGCCCGACTCGGCCGTCGCCGGCGCGCTCGCCGCGAAGCTCTCCGTGCTCGAGCAAGGCGTGCAGGCGGCGCAGGCCTCCGTGGAGGCGCTGCAGACCGAGTGCGCCGCCCTGGAGCAGCAGAGCTCGGCCGACGCCGATGCGCTCAGCGAAGCGCAGCGCGAGCACGCGGCGGCGCAGGCGCAGCTCGCGACGCTGCGCCAGATCCAGGCCGACGCGGAGAACAGCGCGCCGCTGCACGAGTGGGTGGAGCGCCACGGCCTGGGCTCGGTGTCGCGCCTCTGGCAGAAGCTGCGCATCGACCAGGGCTGGGAAACCGCCGTCGAGTCGGTGCTGCGCGAGCGGCTGCACGCGCTCGAGATCACCGACGCTGCCCGCTTCGCCGCGGTGCTGGCGGACCGCCCGCCGGTGCGCGCCAGCGTTTTCGAGCATGGCGCGCGCGGCGCGAGCGCCGACGCCGCCGGCCTGCCGCTCAGCGCCAAGATCCACGCTTCCGATCCGGCCGTGTCGGGCGCGCTCGCCGACTGGCTCGCGGGCGTGCTTGCCGTCGAGGGAACACCCGATCGCAGGCTGCGCGAGACGCTCGCGCCCCTCGCGCCCGGAACCGTGCTCGTCAACCGCGAAGGCCACCAGTTCACGCGCCACACCGTGAACTTCCACGCCCCGGATCCCGCGGACGCGGGGCTGCTCGCCCGCCAGGTGGAAATCGAGGAGCTCGAGCGCCGTTGCGCGGTTCTTTCGAAGAACCTCGAGGGCGCGAAGAGCGCCCTGGAGAAAATCGAAGCCGAGGCCGCGGAGCGCAACGCCGCGCTCGAAGCGGCGCGCGGCGACGTCAGCGAGCGGCAAAAGGCGCAGCACGACGCGCAGATCGAGCAGCTGAAGGCGAGGCAGGCCGAGGAGCGCTACCGCGAGCGCAGCACGCAGGTGCAGGCGGAGATGGCGGAGATCGAGGGCGAAGCCGCCGCCGGCCGCGAAGCGTTCGCGGCGGCGAAGGCGAACCAGGAGCGCATCGGCGCGCAGATCGCGGAGGTGCGCGAAGGGCTCGAGGCGGCGCGCGCCGCCCACGTCGCGGCCGAGACCGCGCTCGCCGAGCAGCGCCGCGCCGTGCAGAAGGCCGAGCGCGAGGCGCAGGATGCGCTTTTCGGCGAGCGCGAGTGCGGCTCGAAGATCGCGGAGATCGACAACTCCGTGAAGGTCATCGACCAGCAGATCGAGCGCGCCGAGGCCGAGATCACCAAGCTCACGCAGGAGCTCGCCGCCGATCCGATCCCCGCCGTTCGCGAGGCGCTCGAGTCCGCCGTTCAGGTCAGGATCGCCGCGGAGAAATCGCTTGCGCAGGCCCGCGACACGGTCGAGGTCGCCGCGGGCGCGCTGCGCGAGCTCGAGGAAGGCAGGCTCCAGGTCGACGCGCGCGTGGCGCCGATGCGCGAGCGCCAGGGCGAGCTGCGCCTCAAGGAGCAGGCGGCGCAGCTCAATGCGGAGCAGTTCGCGACGCAGCTGCGCGAGGCCAACGCCGACGAGGCGCTGCTCGCAGCCGAAGCGGAGCGCGCGCCGCGTCCGTCCGCGCTGCAGGGCGAGATCACCCGCCTCACGCAGGCGATCAACGAGCTCGGCGCCGTGAACCTCGCCGCGCTGGAGGAGCTCGGCACCAGCCGCGAGCGCAAGAGCTTCCTCGATTCGCAGGCGACCGACCTCGACGAGGCGATGACCACGCTCCAGGACGCGATCCGGCGCATCGACAAGGAGACGCGCGAGCTGCTGCGCGAGACCTTCGAGAGCGTCAACCGGCACTTCGGCTCGCTGTTCCCGACGCTGTTCGGCGGCGGCGAGGCGAAGCTCGTCATGACGGGCGAGGAGATCCTCGACGCCGGCGTCCAGGTCATGGCGCATCCGCCGGGCAAGCGCAACGCGAGCATCCATCTCCTCTCCGGCGGCGAGAAGGCGCTCACCGCGATCTCGCTGGTGTTCTCGATGTTCCAGCTCAACCCGGCGCCGTTCTGCCTGCTCGACGAGGTGGACGCGCCGCTCGACGACACCAACACCCAGCGCTTCTGCGACCTGGTGCGGCGCATGTCGGCGCAGACGCAGTTCCTGTTCATCAGCCACAACAAGATCTCGATGGAGATGGCCGAGCAGCTGATCGGCGTCACGATGCCGGAATCGGGCGTGTCACGGGTCGTGGCGGTCGACATCCAGGAAGCGCTCCGCATCCGCGAGGAGCTCGCGGCCTGACCGCGCAGCCCGCCGGACCTCGACGGCGCCCATGACGGACTTGCAGCTCGGACTGCTCGTGCTCGGCGCCGCGGCGGTCGTCGGCGTGGTGGCGTACAACCGCATCCAGGAACGCTCGGTGCGGCGCGAAGCCGAGCGTACTTTCGGTTCTGCCCACTCGGATGTATTGCTGGACGAGGAGCCCGCGGAACCCGTCCTGCAGGGCGTTTCAATCGAAGAAGCACAAAAGGAAAAAGTAAAAGAGGAAGCGGCCTCTCCGTCCGATGCGATGCCGGACGAGCGCGTGGACTACGTGATCGTGCTGCGGACCGCGGTCGGCATTTCCCGCGCGGCGGTGCTCGAGGCGTGGCGGCCGATCGAGAAGCGCTTCGGCCGGCGCGCGCTCCTCGCGGGCTCCGAAGGCAGCGGCTGGCGCCGGCTCGTCGCGGGCGACTTCGGCAGCTGCACGGTCCTGCGGGCGGCGCTCCAGCTCGTGAGCCGCAGCGGCGTCATCGGCGAGCCCGAGCTGCTCGAGTTCCGCTCCGCCGTCGAAACGCTCGCCACGCGCATCGGCGCCTCGGCCGCGGCGCCCGAGATGCGCCCGGCGCTCGAGGCCGCGCGCGCGCTCGACAAGCGCTGCGCGGAAGCCGACGTCCAGGTCGCGCTGCACGTGGTCGGCGAGTTCGGTGAGGCCGCGGTTGCCGCCGAGGTTTCCGCCGCGTTTTCCGAACGGGGCGGACCGCCGTACCAGGTCGCGCGCCGCGGCGACGGGCTGACGCTCGTTCTCGACGTGCCCCGGTCGCTGGATATCGCGCGCAGCTACGAGGCCATGGCGCGGATGGCGGCGCACCTCGCCTCGACCCTCGGCGGCCGCATCGTCGACGACCGCGGCAACGCCCTCGACGAGCGCGCGCTCGCCGCGATCGGCGCGGAGCTCGAGCCGATCCGCCGCCAGCTCTCCGAGGCCGGCGTCGAACCCGGGAGCCCGCTCGCGCTGCGACTGTTTTCATGACCCTTCCCAAGGAAGCTCTTCGGCGCGCCGAAGAGCTTCGCCGCCTGCTCGAGCACCACAACCGGCGTTACTACGTCGAGGACGATCCCGAGATCAGCGACGCGGAGTACGACAAGCTCTTCCGCGAGCTGGTGGAGATCGAGGCGCAGCATCCCGGGCTGGCGGGCCCGGATTCGCCGACCCAGCGCGTCGGCGGCGCGCCGCTGCCGGAATTCGCCGAAGTGCGCCACCGCACGCCGATGCTCTCGATCGGCAATGCTTTCAGCGAGGAGGAGGTGCGGGCGTTCGACAAGCGGGTGCGCGAGCTGCTCGGCGCGCAGATCGTCGAATATGCCGCCGAGCCCAAGTTCGACGGCCTGGCGATCAGCCTGACCTACCGCAACGGGCTGCTCGTGCAGGGCGCGACCCGCGGCGACGGCGCCACCGGCGAGGACGTGACGCCCAATCTGCGAACGGTTCGTACGATCCCCCTGCGGCTGCCTCCGGCCTCCGACACGCGGGAGCTCGAGGTACGCGGCGAGGTGCTGATGTTCCGGCGCGATTTCGAGGCGCTGAACCAGCGCCAGCGCGAGGCGGGCGAGAAGGAATACGTCAATCCGCGCAACGCGGCGGCTGGCGCAGTGAGGCAACTCGATTCGAAGATCACGGCGACGCGGCACCTGCGGTTCTTCGCCTACGCCATCAGCCATTCCTCGCGCGTCGGCTGGAAAAAGCAGTCCGACGCGATGAACCGGCTGGTGGAGCTCGGCCTGCCGGTCTGTCCGGATCGCGCGGTGGTGCAGGGCGTCGAGGGATTGCTCGCCTTCTACGAGCGCATGGGCAAGCAGCGCGAGAAGCTGCCGTACGCCATCGACGGCGTGGTGTACAAGGTGAACCGGCTCGACTGGCAGAAGCAGCTCGGCTTCGTGTCGCGCGCGCCGCGCTTCGCGCTCGCGCACAAGTACCCCGCCGAGGAGCAGACGACGGAGCTGATCGGCATCGACGTCCAGGTAGGGCGCACGGGGATCCTCACTCCGGTCGCGCGCCTGAAGCCGGTCTTCGTGGGCGGAGTCACGGTAACCAACGCGACGCTGCACAACGAGGACGAGCTCAGGCGCAAGGACGTATGGATCGGCGACAGCGTCATCGTGCGCCGCGCGGGCGACGTCATCCCGGAGGTCGTCCGGGTGTCGAAGCCCGGACCGAGGGAGCGGCCGAAGGACTGGTTCGAATTTCCGCAAGCCTGCCCGGTCTGCGGCTCGCCGGTGGTGCGCATGGAAGGGGAATCGGCGACGCGCTGCACGGGCGGTCTCTATTGCAAGGCGCAGCGCAAGCAGACGCTGCTGCACTTCGCCGGCCGCCGCGCCATGGACATCGAGGGGCTCGGCGACAAGCTGGTGGACCAGCTGGTGGAGCTCGACCTGGTGAAGAATCCCGCCGACCTCTACGGGCTCGACGCCGCCACGCTGGCGAGCCTGGATCGGATGGGAGAGAAGTCGGCGCAGAATCTCGTCGCCAAGATCCAGAAATCGCGGGATGCCGACCTCGCCCGCTTCGTGTTCGCCCTGGGCATCCCCGGCGTCGGCGAGGAAGTGGCCAAGATCCTCGCACGCCATTTCGGGTCGCTCGACGCCTTCATGCAGGCCGATTGGCCCACGGCAGCGGCAGACAAGGAGGCGATCCGCAAGCAGAATGCCCAACGCAAGAAGCGCGGCGAGCCGCCGCTGGACGTCCCGTTGGAAGGAATCGGTCCCGAGCTGATGGAAAGCATCGAGAAATTCGTCCGCGAGCCGCATAATCGGGACGTCATCGGGCGCCTCGCCGATCCGCAGCACGGCATCCGCCTTCGCGGGGAAAGCCCGCCCCGGACGGCGAAAGACGCGAAGACGTTCGTGTTGACCGGGACGCTCGCCGGCATGAGCCGCGACGACGCCCAGGCCGCGATCGAAGCGAAAGGGCACAAGGTGACCGGCTCGGTGTCGAAGAAGACCGACTACGTGGTGGCCGGCGAAGACGCGGGCAGCAAGCTCGACAAGGCCCGCGAGCTGGGCGTCGCCGTGCTGGACGAGGAACAATTCACCGACCTGCTGAAGACCCTTTGACCCGCTGAAAAAAAGAATCGGCCCCATGCACGCCAAGCTCAGAAAAGCCGTGTTCCCGGTCGCCGGCCTCGGCAGCCGGTTCCTGCCGGTGACCAAGGCGAGCCCGAAGGAGATGCTGCCGATCGTCGACAAGCCGCTGATCCAGTACGCGGTCGAGGAGGCGGCGGCGGCCGGGATCACCGAGATGATTTTCGTCACCGGCCGCAACAAGCGCGCCATCGAGGACCATTTCGACAAAGCCTACGAGCTCGAGACCGAGCTCGAGAGGAAGGGCAAGAACGTTCTGCTCGACATGGTGCGCTCGGTGCTGCCCGAGGGCGTGCGCTGCATTTACATACGCCAGGCGGAGCCGCTCGGCCTGGGGCACGCCGTGCTGTGCGCGCAGCCGGTCGTCGGCTACGAGCCTTTCGCGGTGGTGCTGGCGGACGACCTGATGGATTCGCAGCCGCCGGCGATGGCGCGCATGGCCGAGGTGTTCGCCCGCGAGGGCTCCTCGCTCCTCGGCGTGGAGGAGGTGCCGCGCGACCAGACGCAAAGCTACGGCATCGTCACGATCGACAAGATGCAGGGCGACCTCGCGCGCATCCACAGCATCGTCGAGAAGCCCAAGCCCGCCGAGGCGCCGTCGAACCTCGCGGTGATCGGCCGCTACGTGCTGACGCCGCGCATCTTCGATCTGCTGAACGACGTGACGCCCGGCGCGGGCGGCGAGATCCAGCTCACCGACGCGGTCTCCAGGCTGCTCTCGCACGAGCGCGTGCTCGCCGTGCGCCTGCCGGGGCGGCGCTACGACTGCGGCTCCAAGCTGGGCTATCTGCAGGCCACCGTGGAGTTCGGCTCGCGCCACTCCGAGATCGGTGAGGAGTTTCGCCGTTTCCTGAAAACGCGCTGATTTTTTTTGCAGTTGGGGCGCGGTCGGATAAACTTCCCGCCATGCCCGAGCCCGAGAAAGCCTGGGCCTTCCTCGAAGACTCGGACCTGGTGGCGAGCGCGGAGGAGGTCCAGGGCGCCGTCATCCGGATCGCTTCCGAGATCGAGAAGCGCCTCGCGAAATCCTATCCGCTGGTGCTCGCGGTGATGGGCGGCGCCGTGGTGTTCGCCGGGCAGCTCTTGCCGCGCCTGCGCTTCCCGCTCGATTTCGACTACATCCACGCGTCGCGCTACGGCGCGGCGACGCAGGGCGCGGGGGTCCAGTGGAAAGTCAAGCCGAGCGAAGTGAGGGGACGCACGGTCCTCGTCCTCGACGACATCCTGGACCACGGCGAAACCATGCGCGCGATAAA
>Ga0209131_1000221_pt1 | contig 42048 bp, 38 predicted proteins | sample GraSoi_2013_40cm_FD_185826 | JGI IMG/M metagenome (GOLD analysis project Ga0209131, IMG submission 185826) | Grasslands soil microbial communities from the Angelo Coastal Reserve, California, USA - Sample 9_17_2013_40cm (SPAdes) (version 2) | ecosystem: Environmental > Terrestrial > Soil >...
AAGTCGCCGAGAACTGGCCTTTGGTCAGCCCGTACACGCCGTTGTTCTCGACGATATAGACCATGTTCACGCCGCGCCGGACGCTGTGCGCAAACTGGCCCAGCCCGATCGACGCGGAATCGCCGTCGCCCGATACCCCCAGGTAAATCAGTTCGCGGTTGGCCAGGTTGGCACCGGTCAGCACCGAGGGCATGCGTCCGTGCACGCTGTTGAATCCGTGCGAACTGCTGAGGAAATAGGTCGGCGTCTTCGATGAGCAACCGATGCCGGACAACTTGGCGATGCGATGCGGCGGCAGGTCGAGTTCGAAGCAGGCCTGGATGATCGCGGCGCTGATCGAATCGTGGCCGCAGCCGGCGCAGAGCGTGGAAATCGCGCCTTCGTAGTCGCGCCGCGTAAAGCCCAGTTTATTGGCGGGCAGTTGCGGATGATGGAGTTTCGGTTTGGTGATGTAGGTCATGGAGCCACCTTGCGCATGGGAGTGACTTTCAGGGCCTTCGCGTCCTCGGCGATTTCCTTGACGATGAAACGCGCCGTGATCGGCGTGCCATCGTAGTGCAGCACCGGCGTGAGTTTGGCGGGATCGACGCCGCATTCGTTGACCAGCAGCATGCGCAGCTGCGCATCGCGGTTCTGCTCGACCACGAACACGTGGTCGTGCCCGGCGATGAAATCCTCGACCTGATCGTGGAAAGGGAAAGCGCGCACGCGCATTGCGTCGAAATGGATGCCCTGCTGCTCGAGGCTATCGAGCGCCTCGTACATTGCCGGGCTGGTCGAACCGTAGTAGAGCACCCCAAGCCGGCTCGGTTGCAATGCCGGCCGGACCTCGGGTTTCGGCAACAAGTCTTTGGCCGTCTCGAACTTGCGCAGCAGCCGCTGCATGTTGTCCATGTAGTCGGGCCCGGCCTCGCTGTAGCGCGCGTACCGGTCTTTGGTGGTGCCGCGCGTGAAGAACGCGCCGCGCGAAGGGTGCGTGCCGGGATAGGTCCGGTAGGTAATGCCGTCGCCGTCGACGTCCAGATAGCGGCCGAATTCCTTGCCGGACTCCAGCGCGTCGAAGGTCGCGACCTTGCCGCGGTCGTAGCGGCGCGCGTCATCCCAGGCAAGCGGCCGGCTCAGGCGGTCGTTCATGCCGATGTCCAGATCCAGCATGACGAACACCGGCGTCTGCAGGCGTTCGGCGATGTCGAATGCATCGGCTGCGAAATCGAAACTTTCCGCCGGGTCTTCGGGAAACAGCAGCACATGCTTGGTATCGCCGTGCGAGGCATAGGCGCACGCCAGCACGTCGGCCTGCTGCGTGCGGGTCGGCATGCCGGTCGAAGGCCCGCCGCGCTGCACGTCGAAAATCACCGCGGGAATTTCGGCGAAGTAGGCCAGCCCGATGAACTCCTGCATCAGCGAGATGCCGGGGCCGGAGGTGCAGGTGAAGGCGCGTGCGCCGTTCCAGCTGGCGCCGATCACCATGCCGATCGATGCAAGTTCGTCCTCGGCCTGGATCACCGCATAGCGATTGTTGCCGGACTCATCCTTGCGATAAGTCCTGCAATGCCGCGCGAACGCTTCCGCCAGGCTCGACGACGGCGTGATCGGATACCACGCCGCGACCGTCGCGCCGCCGTACACGCAGCCCAGTGCGGCGGCCGTGTTGCCGTCGATGAAAATGCTGTCGCCGACGGCGGAGGCGCGGCGCACGCTCAGGCCGATCGGGCACTCGAAATGCGCCTTCGCATAGTCGCGCCCCAGATGCAGCGCACGGATGTTCGGCGCTATCAGTTTGTCCTTGCCCTCGAATTGCTCGCCGATCAGCTTTTCGATCTCGGCAATGTCCATGTCCAGCAGCGCCGCCAGGGCACCCACATAAATGATGTTGCGGAACAGCTGGCGCTGGCGCGGATCGGAATACTCGCGGTTGCCGATCTCCGTGAGCGGCACCCCGATGACGCGCACGTCCTCGCGGAATTTCGATTTCGGCAGCGGCTTGGTCGAGTCGTAAAACAGATAGCCGCCCGGATCGATGCCGAGCACATCCTTGTCCCAGGTCTGCGGATTCATCGCCACCATCAGGTCGACGCCGCCGCGCGCGCCGAGATAGCCCGCCTCCGAAACCCGCACTTCGTACCAGGTCGGCAGGCCCTGGATGTTGGACGGAAAGATATTGCGCGGGCTGACCGGCACGCCCATGCGCAGGATGGCTTTCGCGAACAACTGGTTGGCCGAGGCCGAACCCGAGCCGTTGACATTCGCGAACTTGACGACGAAGTCGTTTATTTTTGGCTGCGACATGCCGGTCCCGCGTGCGTGACGTTCAGAAGGAATTTGCGCATGTCCCAGGCGCCGGTCGGACAACGCTCGGCGCACAGCCCGCAATGCAGGCAGACGTCCTCGTCCTTGGCCATGATGCGGCCGGTCTTGAGCAGGTCGGATACATACAAATCCTGTGACAACTCTTTGGCGGGCGCGTTGAGCCGGCCGCGCAAATCGTTTTCCTCGCCGTTGGCGGTAAAGGTGATGCAATCCATCGGACAGATGTCAACGCAGGCGTCGCATTCGATGCAAAGCGGCGGCGAGAAAACCGTCTGCACGTCGCAGTTCAGGCAGCGCTGCGCTTCGGAAAAAGCCAGCTTCGCGTCGAAGCCGAGTTCGACCTCGACCTTGATGCTCTTCAGCGCGATCGCCTGGTCCTTGAGCGGCACCTTGTGGCGCAGATCTCCCGAAACATCGTTGTCGTAGCTCCACTCGTGAATGCCCATCTTCTGGCTGACGAGGTTCACCAGCGGTCCGGGCCGCACGCGCACGTCCTCGCCGTTGCAGAATTTGTCGATCGAGATCGCCGCGTCGTGGCCATGGGCGACCGCCCAGATGATGTTCTTCGGGCCGAATGCCGCGTCGCCGCCGAAGAACACGTTCTGGTTCGAGGATTGGAAGGTGACCTTGTCGACGACCGGCATGCCGGATTGGTCGAAGTCGATGCCGGCGTCGCGTTCGATCCACGGGAACGAGTTCTCCTGGCCGACGGCAACCAGCACATCGTCGCAGTCGAAGCGCTGATCCGGTTCGCCAGTGGGCACCAGTTTGCGGCGCCCTTTGTCGTCGAACACCGCCTTGACCTTTTCGAAGGTCATGCCCGTGAGCTTGCCATTGCGGTGTTCGAAGGCCTTCGGCACCAGGAAGTTCAGGATCGGGATGCCTTCATGCGCCGCATCCTCCTTCTCCCAGGGGCTGGCCTTCATTTCGTCGAAACCGCTGCGCACGATGACTTTGACGTCGTCGCCTCCCAGGCGCCGGGATGTACGGCAACAGTCCATCGCCGTGTTGCCGCCGCCGAGCACGATCACGCGCTTGCCGATCTTTTCGACGTGACCGAAAGACACCGACGACAGCCAGTCGATGCCGATGTGGATGTTCTTCGCCGCTTCCTTGCGGCCTGGAAGGTCCAGGTCGCGGCCGCGCGGCGCGCCCGAGCCGACGAAGACCGCATCGAACCCCTGGGACAGCAGCTTCTTCATGCTGTCGATGCGCACGCCGCCGCGGAATTCGACGCCGATGTCGATCACGTAGCCGACTTCTTCGTCGATCACCTCTTCGGGAAGGCGGAAACGCGGAATCTGCGTGCGGATCATGCCGCCGGCCTTGGGGTCCTGGTCGAAGATCACGACTTCGTAACCGAGCGGCGCCAGATCGCGCGCCACAGTCAGCGATGCAGGCCCGCCGCCGATACAGGCCACGCGCTTGCCGTTCTTGCTTGAGGGGGCTCTCGGCAATCGGGAGCGGATGTCGCCCTTGTTGTCGGCGGCGACGCGCTTGAGGCGGCAGATCGCGACCGGCTCGGGCTTGGCCTGATTGTGCTCCTCGACCCGTCCGCGCCGGCAGGCCGGTTCGCAGGGACGATCGCAGGTGCGGCCGAGAATGCCGGGGAAGACGTTGGAGTTCCAGTTGACCATGTAGGCGTCGCCGTGACGTCCTGCGGCGATCATCCTGATGTATTCCGGAACGGGGGTGTGGGCGGGACACGCCCACTGACAATCCACGACCTTGTGGAAATAGGCGGGTTCAGCAATATCGGTGGGCTTCAAAAAGTGCTCCTCCGGCTGGGCGGTTGCCTGCGAATTTTTATTGCCCGCCCGATCCGATCGGCTCGGAACTCATTCGAAAAGCGGGTTCTTGGCTGCCCAGATGCATAGTGTAACTCGTTGTAACCCGGTAGTTACAGTCCTGTACTAATCCAGAACATGCGAAACCAGTCCATCGGCCAGTTTGGGCTCGAACCAGGTCGACTTCGGCGGCATGACTTCGCCGACATCCGCGACTGCCATCAGGTCTTCCATGCGGGTCGGAAACATCGAAAACGCCGCCGCCATTGCGCCGCTGTCGACCCGCTTCTCCAGTTCCGCCAGGCCACGGATGCCCCCGATGAAATCGATGCGCTTGTCGCGCCTGGGGTCGGTGATGCCGAGCAAAGGCGCCAACAGGCGGTCGGCGAGCAGGCTGACATCGAGGCGCTGGACCGGGTCGTTCATCGGCACCAGCGAGGGATGGATGTTCAACCGGTACCATTGGGCCATCAGATACAGGCCGAATTCACCCGGTTTCGCCGGCGTTACGGCGTTCGATGCGGCATGCAGCGCAAAACTCTGGCCGACTTTGGACAGAAATTCCTGCCGGCTGAGTCCGTTCAGGTCGGTGACTACGCGGTTGTAAGGCAGGATGCGCATCTGATGATACGGAAACGCGACAGCAAGAAAAAAGTTACAACTTTCCGTTCCGGAAGCACGCCGTGATGCGGCGACCCGTGACGCGGCAGCGGAGCGGTGATGGCCGTCGGCGATATACAGGGCCGGCATCGCATCAAAGGCCTGCGTAAGCCTGTCCTGCAACTGTGCATCTTCGATGCGCCACAGGCTGTGACGCACCCCGGTATCCGCCGTTACATCCGCGACAGGCTCGCCTTTCGCGACCTGCGCAAGCAAGGCGTCCACATCCGGCGCATTCGGGTAAGCCAGCAGAACCGGCCCGGTCTGCGCGTTCAGCGCTTCGATCTGGCGGACGCGATCGTCCTCCTTGTCCGGCCGGGTGAACTCATGTTTGCGGATGCGGTTGCTGTCGTATTCCGCCACCGAGGCTGCCGCCACCACGCCAGTCTGCGCTTGACCATCCATGATCAGCCGGTAGGCGTAATAGCAGGGCTTCGGGTCGCGCTCCAGCACCTTTTGCGCAAGTATGCGCTGGAGGTTTTCCGCGGCCTTTGCATAGACCTGGGGCGCGTAAGGATCGGTGCCCGGAGGAAGGTCGATCTCCGGTTTGGAGATATGCAGAAAGCTCCACGGCTTGCCGGCGGCGCGGACACGTGCTTCTTCGGTAGAAAGGACGTCGTAAGGCGGCGCGGCAACCTCGGCGGCGCGGCCTGGTGCGGGCCGTAAACCGGTAAATGGGCGAATCAGGTGCAACGACTTCTCCTTCGGTAAATAACACAACGGCCTGCCACGATCAGCAGGCCGCCAATATACCCAATAGGCTGCTTATAACCCGAAAGCCTGGTCAAATTCTCACCACGAAGGCACGAAGGACACGAAGTGGCACGAAGAAATGCAAAAGAACGGAAGGGTGACAACGGTCGGTGATAGACATCCGCGATACACGGAGATGCGACGAAAGTTGCGCAGAAGCGAAATTCCTTCACACCTAAGTTTTTCTTCGTGAACCTTCGTGTCCTTCGTGCCTTCGTGGTGAGATTTAGACCAAAAAGGTTTCGGCGTAGTCCTCATCCGTGCTTGAACACGATGGTCTTGGTGTGCGAAAACTCGTGCAACGCCTCGAGGCCTTTTTCCCTGCCGTGGCCGCTTTTCTTCACGCCGCCGAAGGGCAGTTCGATGCCGCCTCCCGCGCCGTAACCGTTCACGAAAACCTGGCCGCAGCGCATCTTCTTCGCCACCCGCATCTGGCGCGCGCCGTCACGCGTCCAGATGCCGGCTACCAGCCCGAACTCGGTCGAATTGGCGAGCTTCACGGCATCCGCTTCGTCCTCGAAGGGGATGATGGACAACACCGGACCGAACACTTCGTCGCAGGCCAGCGAGTTGTTCCGGGGTACGGGCCCAAACAGGACCGGCGCGACGTAGAAGCCGCCGGACGGCGCGCCATCGGCGATCTGCGCTTCGGCGAGCACCGGGATGCCGTCCTTCTTCGCGCGATCGATAAAACCGTGCACGCGCCTCTTCTGGTTCTCCGAGATCAGCGGACCGCAATCCAGGTCCATCGCGTGGCTGCCCACGCGCAACAGCTTGAAGCGCGCGACCACCAGTGCTACGAATTTCTCGTAGATGGATTTCTGCACCAGCACGCGGCTGCCCGCAGAGCAGGTCTGGCCGCCGTTCTGGACGATGGCGTTGACCACGACCGGGACCGCGGCATCGAAATCGGCATCCTCGAATACGATCTGTGGCGACTTGCCGCCCAGTTCCAGGGTGCAGCCGATATGGTTTTCGGCCGCCGCTTTCTGCACCAGCGTGCCGACTTCCGGCGAACCGGTGAAAGACAGGAAATCGATGCCGGGATGGCTGGCGAGCGCCGCGCCGGCTTCCTCGCCGATGCCGGTGACGACGTTCAGGGCGCCCGGCGGAAAGCCGACTTCCTGCGCGAGTTGCGCCATGCGTACCGGTGTCACGCAGGCATCTTCGGCCGGTTTCATGACTACCGCGTTACCCATCGCCAGTGCCGGCGCCAGGCTGCGGCCGAACATCTGCGCCGGATAATTCCACGGGATGATGTGGCCGGTCACGCCTTTCGCTTCGCGCAGGATAGTCACCATGTAGCCGTCGAGAAACGGGACGGTATCGCCGTGAACCTTGTCGGCTGCGCCGCCATAGAACTCGAAGTAGCGTGCCGCTGCGGTGATATCGGCACGCGCCTGTTTCATCGGCTTGCCGCAATCCCTCGCTTCGAGCTGGGAAAGCTCTTCATGGTTGGCGAGAATGGCCTCGCCGAGCCTGGTCATCAGGCGGCCGCGCTCCACGGCCGTCAGCTTGCTCCAGGCGCCTTCCTCGAAGGCATGGCGCGCGGCTTTGACCGCCGCATCGACATCCGCTTTGGTACCGCGTGCGATTTTGGCGAACGCCTGGCCGTCGCTGGGGCTCACCATGTCGACCGTGCGGGCATCGGAAGCGGGCTGCCATTTGCCGCCGATCAGGTTCTGGTAAGTCGTTGCCGTCTCCCCGACGATCTTCCTAGCTGTGGATGCAGTCATGTTCTCGTTCCCGGTTTTCCATGATCAGCCGCAATTCTACGACCCCGCTCTCATGGATGGATATAGACATATCCTTCCCTGGCCTGCAACCGCGCGATCTCCGCCACGCCGGAAGGCACGACCTCGACTTTGTCGATCAAGTCCTTTTTGGTGAGCTTCAGCGCATTCATGCTGTTCTGGCAAATGCGGAATTCCACGCCTTTGGCGGTGAGCTGGTCGACCCACTCGGCGTAAGGCCGGCCGCCGGCGTCCTGCGCGCCGAACGTGAATGCGCGAACGCCGGTCGACAAAGCCACCACGACGATCTTCACCCCCGGATCCGCGCTAAGGTGGTTGTTAATGTTGTTCATCGCCAGCGTTGCCAGCCGGTCGTCGGGCAGGTGATACACGGTCTTGATGGCATCCTCGGCACGCGCGGCGAAGGTGCACGCCAGCAACGCGGCCAGTAACGTCGCCAGAATGGCCGGCAGATTGTTCGTTTTCATGGGTTATCTCCTGGATTGATGGCCGCTTCGACAAACCAAACTAATACTAACCGCGGAGGCGCAAAGGCGCAGAGGAAGCGCATAGGAAAGCAAAAGTGCAGAGAGGGATACAACTGGAGAACGGCGCTCATGGGACACAATTCCTGGTAGCCGATGTCAAAATTAACGTCAACGAACCGTTCTCTCGTATTGCTTCTCTTTGCGTACCCTTTGCGCCTGTGCGCCCAAAAGGGTACACCACGCTACGCGAGGGTATCTGCGGGGAAAACGTTTAATCCCTATTCACAGCATGCCCAGCCGGTTCAGGAGATAACGCAACTGCTGCGGATCGGTGAAATGCAGCGCATGCAGGCCGGCGTTGCGGCCGGCCTCGACGTTCTTCAGGCTGTCGTCAATGAACACGGTCCGCGACGGCACCAGTTTGCAGCGTTCGATTGCCAGTTCGAAGATGCGCGGATCGGGCTTCGCCATCCCGACTTCGCCGGACACCACGATGTGCTCGAACCATTTCAGGAATTCGAAGCGGCGGCGCGCGACAGGAAAGGTTTCGGCCGACCAGTTGGTCAGCGCGTGCAGCCGATGCCCCTTGGCGCGCAGTTCGGCGAGGATTTCCACGCTGCCGGCGATTTCGTCGCGCAGCATCTTTTCCCATTCGTCCCGCCACAGAGCGATCTTGTCCGCGTGATCCGGATGAAGGGCGACACGCTCGGCGACCGCCTGGTCGAAGGTCTTGCCGGCATCGATCTCGAGGTTCCACCAGGGCGGCGCGATCTCGGCGAGAAAGTGCTCCATCGACTTGTCGTCGCCCTCGAACAGCGGCCGGTACAGGTAACGCGGATTCCAGTCGACCAGCACCGCACCGAGATCGAAGAGAATCGTATCGAACGACATCGTGCCCACCCCGTTCAGCGTTTCTTCTTCCAGGTTTCGTATTCGGCGCGCATCGTCTCGTTCGGCGGATAAGTGCCGGCGATCGGCGCACCGGCCTGGACTTTTTCCAGTACCCAGGATTCCAGTTCTTCCATCTCCAGTCCGCTTTGCGCAACCTGCTCGACTACGTGACGCGGAATGCAGACTACCCCCTCCTCGTCACCCACCATGATGTCCCCCGGCATCACCAGCACATCGGCGCACCCGACCGGCAGGTTGATGTCGATCGCGAAATGGCGATGGATGTGGGCCGAAGCGGCCATGCCTTTCGCGAACACGGGAAAGCCCAGCTTCTGGATCGACGCGTAGTCGCGCATCGCCCCGTCGGTCACCGCTCCCGCGGCGCCGCGCGACTGCAGGCGCGACATCAGGATTTCCCCGCCGGCCGCCACCGTGTCGATGTTGCGGCAATCGAGCACCAGCACCTGGCCTGGGAGGATTTCGTCGATCGCCTTGCGCTGCGGGTAGCCTGGTTTGCCGATCGCCTCGAAAGTCGCGAGGTCCTCGCGTGCCGGCACGAAACGCACCGTGACCGCTTCGCCGGCCATGCGCAGCGCCGGGTTGAGCGGCTTCACGCCGGTGAGGTAGGTGTTGCGGAAGCCCAGCTTGAACAACTGGGAAGTCAGGGTGGCGGTGGAGATGCGCTTGAGCTGCTCAAGGATCTGCGGCGCGACGGAAGCGGGTTTCATATTGCGGTTCCTGCGTGTGATCGGGAACCGTATCGTAACTCACCCGCGCTTCGCGATCTCCACGCAAAACCCATTCACCGCAAAGGACGCAAAGGGACGCGAAGGAAATACGGTAACAAGGAGATTTCGCGATCAATTCTTGGCCGAAGATTCGTCGCGCTGAATGCCAGCAGCCATATTGAAACCTATCCCCACAGTATTTTGTCCCGGTTTCCTTCCTTCGCTGCTGCTTTTCCTTCGCGTTCCTTCGCGTCCCTTTGCGTCCTTTGCGTCCTTTGCGGTGAAAACATGCCTTGGCTTTAGTCGTAAACAGCGAGCTGCTTGCCGCGGGTTTCGGGCAGCAGGGAGACGGCGATGATGACGACGACGAAAGCCGAGCCTGCGAATATTCCTATCGCCGTGCCGAGCGCCATGCTGGTGCTGAGATAGCCGACGAGCGCGGGAAACAGTGCGCCGATTCCGCGTCCGAAATTGTAGGCGAAGCCCTGTCCGGAACCGCGCACGCGGCTGGGAAAGAGCTCGGTGAAATACGCGCCGACGCCGCTGAAATTGCCCGATACGAAAAATCCCAGGGGGAAGCCGAGTACGAGCATTTGCGCGTCGCTGATCGGCAACAGCGTATAAGTCACCGCGGTCAATGCCGAGCAGACGGCGAACAGGAAGAAGGTATTGCGCCGGCCGATGCGGTCTGTCAGCCAGGCCGCCGTCAGATAGCCGGCGAACGCGCCGGATATGATGACCGTGAGATAGCCGCCGGTGCCGATCACCGACAGGCCGCGCACCGTCTTCAGGTAGGTCGGCAGCCAGATGGTCACCGCGTAATAACCGCCCTGCATGCCGGTCGCCATCAGACTCGTGAGCAACGTAATGCGCAACAACGGCGGCGAGAAGATTTCGAGGAAATTTGTGGGCTGCCCACCGGTGCGTTTACGCGTGGCGGTGAACACTTCGGGGTCTTTCACGTGACGGCGGATGTACAACACCAGCAGCGCCGGCGCCAAGCCTATCCAGAACAATGCACGCCAGGCGATGTCGTCGGGCAGCAGCGTGAAAAAAGCCGCGAAAGCCAGCGCCGCACCTCCCCACCCCATGGCCCAGCCGCTTTGCACCGTACCCACCGCCTTGCCGCGGTGCTCCGCGCGGATCATCTCGCCGATCATCACCGAGCCCACCGCCCATTCCCCGCCGAAGCCCAGGCCCTGCAGGCTGCGCACCACCAGCAGTTGCTCGAAGGATTGAGTGAAACCGCACAGGAAGGTGAAACACGCAAACCAGGCGATCGTGATCTGCAGCATGCGCACCCGGCCGAAGCGGTCCGACAACGCGCCGGCAATCCAGCCGCCCACCGCCGACATCAGGAGCGCAGACGTGGCGATCAAGCCGGCCTGGCCTTTGCTCATTCCCCAGGCAGCGATCAGCGCAGGAATGACGAAGGTGTAGATCATGAAATCGAAGGCGTCGACCGACCATCCGCCATAGGCGGCGATCAGTGTCTTTTTTTCCTGCGCTGACAGTTCCCGGACCCACGCGAACATGGTGCCCTCCCCTGTGTGGAACCGCTCGATACCGGCGCCTGAGCCCGTTCTGCTTTTTGTGCGCCGGCGTATCCCGTGCTATGCGCTCAGCGTAACCCGCTTTGCAGTTTGCCGAGTTCGATCTGGTTGATGGTGGGCGGCAGCTTGATGGACAAGGCCTCGAGATAGGCGCGCTCCATGTCCTGCGCCTTGCGATTGCGCATCGCCACGACAAGCTGGGAACGGATGTCGGCCAGCGGGCGCGTCGCCGCCGGCTTCTTGTCCAGCAGCTTGATGAGGTGCCAGCCGGCGGCGGATTTGATCGGCGGGCTGACGTCGCCTCATGCCCGCCACGGCGCGGCGGATTTCCGGAACCATCTGCTCTTCGCTGACCCAGCCGAGTTCGCCGCCCTTTTCCGCGCTTTCCTTGTGGGCGGAGTTTTCTTTCGCAAGCTTTGCGAAATCGGCGCCGGACTTGCCCATCTTTGCGCTCAGCTCGCCGATCTTCTTCTTGGCTTCCTCGGCCTTCGCCTTGTCGGTGCCCTCGGCGGCAGGCAGGAAAATCTGCGCCAGTTGATACTGGGCGGGCGCGAGCAACTGCGCCTTGTTCCCCTCGTAGAACTGCTTGATTTCTTCTTCCGACGGATAGCCGTCGCCGGGCTGGGCGACGTTGCCCACGAAGGAACTCACGACGATCTGGTCGCGCGCCCTGTCGATCAGGGGCTGCAGTTCCGCGCGCTTGTCCCAACCCTTTTGCTTGGCTTCGTTCAGCACCGCCTTGCGCATCAGTTCGCTGCGTACCAGGCGTTCCAGCGCCGACTGATCGGTGGCAAGCTGGCGGCGCATCTCCGGCGGCTGCGCCTCCAGGACCGCCTTCAGCTCGGAACTGTGCAGCTCGACATCCCCCATCTTTCCCACCAGGTCGTCCGCAGCCGCGGCGGTACACAGCATGAGGCCGATCAGCAGCAGCGGCAGGCGCGTGGTTTCAACCATGATTTCTCTCCACAAACGGATTCAGGAAGGGATATGACACGGACCGCCTGCGGACGTTTCCGTCCGCGGCTATTTGGTGATGGAATTCCTCACCCGGGGGGAGGGCAGGAAGAAGCTCCTGCAAGCGCACCCTCCGGACTGCGGCAGCCGCAGCCGTATCGGCCACCGGGCCAGCCTCGCCGGCCCGGTTTGCCGAAAATCAACGCAAGAAGCTTACTTGAGGTGACCAGCGACGAGCTTGGTCATCTCGAACATCGACACCGTCTTCTTGCCGCCGAAGACTTCCTTCAGCTTGTCGTCGGCGTTGATGTTGCGTCTGTTCTTGCTGTCCTGCAGGTCATTCTTCTTGATGTAGGCCCACAGTTTCTTGGTGACCTCGGTGCGCGGCACAGGCGTGCTGCCGATTACCGCGGCGAGCGACGCGCTGGGCGTCATCGGCTTCATGAAAGCCGCATTCGGCTTGCGCTTGGCGCCGGATGCCTTTTTCTTCGGAGCAGCCTTCTTTGCAGGCTTCTTCGCAGCAGCCTTCTTCGCGGGTTTCTTCGCAGCAGCCTTCTTCGGCGCGGCTTTCTTCACGGCTTTCTTGACGGGTTTCTTCGCGGTCTTCTTCTTTGCGGCCATCGTGGTGCCTCCAATTTGAGTTTGCACGTATCTGAAATTTGCGTTGCCTTGCCAGAAGCAAAGGCACGGCGAGCAGAGAATGCCGAGAGGAGAGTGCGTTGTCAATCAGAGAATGCACGTTTTTCATAGGGAAGCGCCGCGAAATTGTGACGCGCGCGTCATGGTCCGCCGCAACCGGCGGTGCGTCGGCCGGTGGTTTTCCCCCGCGAGAATCGCTTCCTGAACCGGCTCCAACACGTTCACAATATGCGTGCCGGCCCCATTCCACGCGCATAGACAAGCATGCAACTGACCGAACTCGAACGCTCGATCATTACCAGCCGCGTTGCCGCTCTCGAGGCCAGGACCGGGGCGCAAGTGGTCACTGCCGTCGTCGGCAAATCCGATTCCTATCCGGAAGCGCCATGGAAGGCGTACGCCCTCGGCACCGGCGCAGCGGCGCTGGCATGCGTCATCTGGCAACTTGCCGCCGGCAACTGGGCCGCCGACGCCGCCCGAATGGGGCATGTCCTGGTCATACTCGGCAGCGGCGTGTTTCTTGCATTGCTTGCCATCCTTTGTCAGCGGTTCGCGCGTCTGTTCATCGACCGTACCCGGCGCGATGCAGAAGTCATCCAGTTCGCCCAGTCGCTGTTTTTCCAGCACGGGCTGGACCGTACGCGCGGCCGCGTCGGCATCCTGGTGCTCGTCAGCCTGTTCGAACGCAAGGTCGTGATCCTTGCCGACGAGGGTTTCGACGGGCGCATCGATGCGCCGGATTGGGGCGCGCTGACCCGTCGCATCACCCTGCTGCTGCGACACCGCACCACCGCAATCGCGTTGCGTGCAGGGCTGGAGGCCATGGAGGCAATGCTGCTCGAACGTGGATTCTATGGCGCCGGGACGGCCAACGAACTGCCCGATGCGGTGCTGCAGATAAAGGACGGACGATGAACCGCGCCCTACACGTGCTGGTGATGCTCTGGCTCGGCTGGGCCGGATTGTCGGCAGCCGACGACGCTGCCGTTCCCTATCTCTCCGGCCGCGTCGTCGACCAGGCCGAGATCCTGACCGCGCCGGCGCGCGAACGCATCGACAGCATGCTGCAGGCCCACGAGCAGGCCTCCGGAAACCAGATCGCGATCCTCACCATCAACGGCATCGGCGCGGAAAGCATCGAGGATTTCGCCGTGAGGGTGTTCGAAACCTGGAAGCTGGGCAGCAGCGAAAAAGACAATGGGGTGCTGATCGTCGTTGCACCGCAGGAACACCGCATGCGCATCGAGGTCGGCTATGGCCTGGAAGACAAGCTGACCGACGTTGCTGCCGACCGCATCATCCGCAATCTCATGACGCCGCGCTTCCGCGAGGGCAATTACGACGTCGGCGTCGAAGCCGGCGCCACGGCGGTGGTCCAGGTCCTGGAAGGCGGGCTGCCGACGACCCCCGATGCCGAATGGGCTGCGCCGGCCAAGCCTGGCGCCGGCTTCCAAGTCGAACCCGCGCCGATGCCGTTGGCCGAGCGCATCCTCATCAGCCTGTTCGTGTTCGGCATCATCGGGCTGTTCACCTTCATCGGCCTCGTCACCCCGGGCGGGATGGGCTGGTTCATGTATGTCTTCCTGATCCCGTTCTGGTCGATGTTTCCGATGGCGATCTTCGGCAGCCATGCCGCCCTGTTCATCATCGGCACCTATGCCCTGCTCTACCCGATCGCCAGGATCGTGATCTCCCGCATGCCCTGGTATCTCAAGGCGCACGAAGATCTGAAGACCAAGGGCGTCGCCCAGATCGGCGGCATGACCATCCGTCCGGGCGGCAGCAGCAGTTCCGGCGGCTTCTCGAGCGGCGGTGGATTTTCCAGCGGGGGCGGACGGTCGGGGGGTGGCGGGGCCAGCGGGAACTGGTAAACCGCTCCCGCAGAGAGGAAAGAGGAAAGAGGCGAGAGGAAAGAGAAAGGTTAAAGACGGGAAACCAGGTACTTCCTTTCCTCTTTCCTCTTTCCTCTCGTCTCTTCCCTCTGCAAGTCACTGACTGGCAGGCGCGGGCTCGGGCCCTACCGGAGCAGTCGATTCGATCTGGCGCACCGGCGGCGGGTCGGGCTGCTTCAGCTGCCGGACCCGCGAATCCAGATCCAGGTAATAATTTTTGGACTGCGCGGCAGAATCCGCCTGCGCCTTGCGCAGTTCATCGATCGATCCGCGCAACGAGGCGGAATTGCGCCGCATGTCTTCCAGTTCGCGCATCATCTGCAGCAGGCTTTCGGAACCCATTGCCGCGCGGGTGTCCTCGACCTGTTTGCGCATGCCGGCGAGTTGCCGGGTCAGACCATCGCCGGTCTCCTGCGCTGTTTTTGCCTTGGCTTCGAGCAGCGTGGAGCGGCGGCCGACCTCCTGCAGCCCGGCCTCGACCGCATACAGGCGCCGGGTTCCATCGCTCAATACGGATGCGTTCTGTTCCAGCATCCGTTGCTGCGCCTGCAGCCGCGTTTCCAGGTCGGCGAGCTTGCGCCTGAGATCCGCAAAAACAACGCCGTTCTGGTCGAGCTGGTGACGTTGCTCCTCCCGCGCCGCGATCAGGTTGGCAAGGAATTCCCGGGAAGTCGCCAGCGCATTGTCGGCCTGAACCTTCGCCGCGTCCGTCCGGGCGCGCGCGTCGGTCAGCGCAACTTCGAGCTCATGCACCGTGTCCTGCGTACGCCGGATTTCCGCCCGCAGATCCGAGAGTCCGCTTTCGCTCCGGTTCGCATCTGCGCGCAATGCCTGCACGGCCTGGCCCTGTTGCGCCTCGTTCTGGCGCAACTGGTCCTGCGTGGCGCAGCCGGCCAGGGTCAGAATGATCCCCGCCGGAACGACAAAAAATCTCATGGGTGCAGCTTGTTCAGTAAACGATGTCCGCGCGGCGATTCTGGCTATAGCTCGCTTCATCCTTGCCGGTGGCCACCGGCTTCTCCGCACCGTAGCTGATGGCAACGATGCGGTCGCCGTCCGCTCCGGCAAGTTCCAGCGCCCGCTTGACCGCCTGCGCCCGGCGAGCACCGAGGGCGAGGTTGTATTCCCGGCTGCCGCGTTCATCGCAATTGCCCTGCACTTCCGTTTTCAGCGCGGGATGGGCTTTCAGATAAGCGGCATTGGCCAGCAGCATTTCGTCGTATTCATCCGCCACGGAGTACTGGTCGTAGCCGAAATACACGCTGTGCTCGATCGTGCGTTGCACCACCGATTCGCTGCCGGCGCCCGCGGATTCCGCGGTATTGGCATTGGCCGGAAAGACTGCCGCTTCGTCCTGGGACGCAGCGGCGGAAGCGCCGGACTGCTGGTCTTTTACGCCCCCGGCGGCGGCCTGCTGCTCCCGCATTTTCGCCGCCTCTGTCTCCTCCCGGTCGGCTTCCGCCTGCTGTTCGGTGCGCAGCTTGTTGATCTGCGCGTCCTGATCGGCGAGCTGGCGCTTGAGTTGCGCCGCTTCTTCATTGTCGCGGCTCGCGGGAGTGCCTTCGGACGAACCTTGTTTCGTGCCTGCGTTCGCGCCGGCCGCGCCAGCGGCACCCGCGGGCTTGGTGGAATTCGATGGCGCAGAAGTGCCGGCCGCGCCGGCGGCGGTCGAACTCGGCGTCTCTCCGGGTTTCGCCGCATCTTGCGGATTTGCCGCCTCGGAAATCGGCGCCGCCGCCTGGTCTCCCGATCCGGTGCTGCCCCTCTGCGTTGTCGCGCAGGCGCCAAGCATCGCACAGATCAGGATCAGTGAAAAATTCCTATGCGTTTGCAACAGGGTCGGCTGGATCATAGCTACTTGCTCCTTTTTTGCCGCGGCAACCTGCCGCGACCCGGGATGGTGTGTCAAATTGTTTCCTGTGTGCACGGGTTTGAACAGACCTCGCAACCGTGTGCGCACGTATACACAAACATTCGCGCAAATGGCGGCGTTCGTCAATAAGAAGCGCCGTGACGAACGTGACGACGTGACGGCGTGACGACGTATGTGCAGAGGGACGCTAAAAGCCTATTGCCAGATGCGACGAACTCGCGATTGCGAGTCGCGTTTTGGTCTTGAACTTACCTCGTCACGTCGTCACGATCGTCACGCCGTCACGACTCTTCTATAGACCACCGCGTCGAGCGCCACGCAGCCCTCGCCTTTACCGCCAAGCAGCACCGGGTTCAGATCCAGATTCACCACCCCGGACTGCGGATTCGTCATCAGCCGGCAGACGGCGAGCGCCGCCTCGCAGAATGCCTCCACGTCCAGCGCCGGCTCTCCGCGCACGCCGGCGAGCAGCGGCGCAATGCGCAGGCGTCCCAGGGCCTGCTTCACTTCAGCCGCGGTGAAAGGCGAAATCAGCAATTGCACGTCCGGCATTGCCTCGACGTATTTCCCGCCATCGCCGACCAGTACCACCGGGCCGAACACCGGATCGACGCGCGCGCCGATCATCATTTCGCGGCGCCCGCGAGCCATTTTCGCGACGATGGCGCCGTCGAAGCGGGCACCATGATTCGCCAGCGCCTGCTGGATTTCCGCGAATGCCTTGCGTACCTGGTCAGCGTCGTTCAAGCCCAGGCGCACCAGGCCGAGCTCGCTCTTGTGTACGACGTCGGCCGAGCAGCCTTTCACCGCAACCGGACCGCACAGTTCCGCAGCCGCTGCTGCCGCTTCGTCGGCGCTGCGGCATAGTTTGAACTTCACGACCGGTACGCCGGCATCGGCCAGCAACTTCAGGCTGTCCGCCTCGTTCAGCATCGCGGAAGTCGTTGCAGCCGCAGCCGGCGCGCGCGTGCTGGCAGCCGACCTGCCCTTCGACGCCTGCATGAGTTCCCCATGCGACAGGAACTGGTTCAGGGCCGCAACCGCTTCGTATTCGGTCGGAAACACCGGCAGGTCATGCGCCTTGAAACGCGCGGCGATATTGGGTTGCGGAATCGCCGCGACCAGCGGCTTGGCCGTCGCCTTGGCGAAATCCGCGGAATCGCGGGCAAAGGCCTCGACGTCATAACCCTGTCCTGCGACCGGAATGCCGATCAGGAAGGCATCGGCCGCGGAATCGCGCGCAAGCACGGGCAGGATCTGCGAGAACAGCCCGCTGTTGGTCAGCAGTGCCGCGGTGATGTCGATCGGATTGGTGGTCGTTGCGAAGCCCGGCAGGATCTTGCCCAGTTCCGCGCGCGTTCCCTCTGCGAGTCTGGCCAGCGGCATGCCGACCGTGCTGGCGGCGTCGGCTGCCATCACGCAGACCGCGCCGGAATTGCTGATCGCCACCAGCCTGCGGCCCTTCGGTTTCCAGCCTTTCAGGTACATCTCCGCACTGGCCACCAGTTCGGCGGTGTCGCGTGCGCGCCAGATGCCGTGTTTGGCGAGGAAAGCGTCGACCGTCCTGTCCTCGTTTGCCAGCGCCCCGGTGTGCGACTTCGCCGCTTCCTGGCCGGCGGCGGTGCGGCCGGATTTCAACGCGATGACCGGCAGGTTGCGCTCGTGGGCGATGCGCGCGGTCTCGGCGAGAAAGAACGGGTCGTTGATGCTTTCCAGATAGAGCAACAGCAATTTCAGGTCCGGGTCTTCGGCGACCACCGAGGCCAGCTCGGAGACGGTCACGTCGGCATCGTTGCCGGTGGCATGCGAATGCCTCACGCCGAGGCCGCGCGCACGCAGCAAGCCGTAGGGCACCACGCTCATTGCCCCGGACTGACTGACCACGGCGATCGGACCGTCCATCGGCGGCGCTTCGATGTACATGGTCGAAAACGACAGGATCGCACCGGTGCCGAAATTGGCCAGCCCCTGGGAATTCGGTCCGACGATGCGCATCCCCGCCGCGTGCGCCGCATCGCGCATGCGCTTTTCCTTGGCCTTGCCGCCGACCGGATCGGTCTCGCCGAACCCCGAAGTCATCACCACCGCGGTTTTCACCCCGCGCTTCGCGCACTGCTCGACCGCCTCGATGGCCGCGTCGCCGGCCAGCGCGACGATGGCCGCTTCAGGCGCGTCGGGCACATCGGCAAGCGACGGGTAGGCCTTGAAGCCCTGGATCTCCGCTCGCTTCGGATTAATCGGGTAGACCTTGCCCTTGAAGCCGTGGCGGGACAGATACAGCAACGGGCGGCCGCCGATTTTATTTTCATTCTCGGAAGCGCCGATGACTGCGACGGACTTCGGGTTCAATACCGTGCGCAGCGATTCGCGCAATACATCTTTCATTTTTTGTTGTCCTTAAGAAAAATCAACACCCAACACAGAGACACAGAGGGCACAGAGAACACAGAGAAAACCGGAAAGGGAGAAATGCAGGCGTCGGGAATAGTGGACGTGGTGGTCACAATGACACCCGGGCTGCCGAATTTCTCTCTCTTTTATTTTCCTCTGTGCCCTCTCTTGCCCTTCCTCTGTGTCCTAAAAGGGTACTCCGACGTGCTAGGCACGTAGGGTATCTGTGTCAACGCTCCTAATGCCGTCCTCAGGACGGCTGGTTTAAGCTTTATCGAAATACGGAATCTTGTGACCGGCGAGCTGGGTGAAGCGGGCGAGCACGCGGTCGCCGATCTGCAGATCGGCATCGCCGTGCGCCATCAGGCGGAAGCCTTCTTCCGCGTCGATCAATACGATCAAGTAAGGCGCGTGCGCGCGCAATTCCTCGGTCGGGGCGCGAGTGACGAGGGTGCGAGCGTGGACTGTGCCGCGTCCCGACGCCTGCAAGGTGGTCGGCGTGGACGTGCCGCATTCCGGACAGAAGCTGCGCTGGAAATACCAGATCGCCTTGCAGTTGCCGCAGGTTTGATAGGCAATGCCGTCGCCGTCTTTGGTCCAGTCGAGAACATTCATGTCGCCGACTCCACCACGAGCGATACATGCGACGACAACACCCCGCCGTCGCCGTGCAGCAGCGCGAGACTGGCATTCTTCGCTTGGCGGTTCTCCGCGCGCTGCGTCAGTTGCCGGTGCGTCTCGACGAGATGGGCCATCGCGCCGCCGACGCCGCAATGGCCATACGAGAGCAGTCCACCGTGCGTGTTGAGCGGCAGCTTGCCGTCGTGGCTGAAATGTCCCTCGTGCGCGAGCTTTCCCGCGCCGCCGCGAGGCGCCAGACCGAGTTCCTCGAGCAGGATGGTGAGCGTGATGGTGAAGCTGTCGTAGATGGCGGCGTAGTCCGCGTCGGAAGCCTTCACGCCCGCCGCCGCGAGCGCCTTCGCCATGGCGGGGGCGGCACCCGATTGTGTGAGGCTGGGTGCGGCACTGAGGTGCTGGTAGGGATGCGCCTGGCCGGTGCCGCGGATTTTCACGTTGAAGTCGTTGGTACGTGCACGGCTCACCACGAAGGCCGCCCCGCCGTCGGAAACCGGGCAACAGTCGAGCAGCTTCAAAGGCGAAGCGATCGGTTTCGAGCCAAGCACCGCATCGACCGTGATGGGCTCCTTGAACTGGGCGCCGGGATGCATGCTGGCGTGCCTGCGCATCAGCACGGCAAGCTCGGCGAAATCCGTTTCCGTCGTGCCGTATTCGAGCATGTAGCGCGATGCAAGCAAGCCGTAATACGCGGGAATGGTTGCGCCCAGCGGGACTTCGTAAACCGGATGGCCGACCTGGGCGAGCGTCTGGATCGCGGAATCGCGGCTTTGCCCGGTGAGCCGGTTTTCGCCCGCCACCACCAGGATGTTCTTCGCCACGCCGGATTCGACCAGGTGATGCGCCAGCATCGCCATGGCGAAACCGGTCGCCCCGCCGAGCTGGATCGCATGCGCGTATTCGGGCTTCAGTCCGAAGTGTTCGGCGAATACGGTCGACAACATCAGGTGCGGCATCGTCGTCGAATAACCGCACACCAGGCCGTCGATGTCGCCGCGCTCCAGTTGCGCATCGGCAAGCGCCATCGTGGCCGCCTCGCCCATCAGGTCGAGCGTGTTCTTGCCCGGGTGCTTGCCGTAGGGCATCAGCCCGACGCCGGTGATGTAGCTCACGGGCAACCCCGTGAGCGTGAATACCGTGAATGTCGTGAAGAGCAGTCTTGCCAAGCCCAAATGCGGTCGGTTTCGCCTTTTACGATATTCACGATATTCACGTCATTTATGGGCGAAGCCCGGTATCCAGCGAAGTCGGGCACGGCCTTTACGTTCTTTTCGGGTTGCCAACAATTTCCGCTTCGCGCTTGAGCATGTCGACCAGTTGGTCCATGCGGGACGACAGCCGGTCGGAGAGCGCGGCGATGCTGAGCGCGGCGACCGGTCTTCCGTCAGCGCCAAAAATCGGTACGCCGATCGCGCCCATGCGATCGACCAGCATGTTCAGGAACACGGCATAGCCGCGCTCGCGCGAGCGATCGATCTCGTTTCTCAGCCAGGTCATGCTGACCTTGGGATATTGCGGCAGCCGCTGCTCGACGAGCGGCAGGATGGCCTCGATCTCGGCTTCCGATTGCCAGGCGAGCATGGCCATCGCGCCCGCGCCGATGCCCAGCGGGCGCCGGCTGCCGATGTCCAGGTAATTCGCGCGAATCGGAAAGGAGCCCACTTCCTTGTCCACGCAGACCGACTCGGTGCCGCCGCTGCGCACCGACAACAGCACCGAATCCTCGGACATCGCGGCCAGGCGCACCAGCGAAGGCCGCGCGCGGACGCGCAAGTCGTCGCGGTCGCGCAGTGCCGCCGCGAGAATGAATACCTCGTTGCCGAGCGAGTAGGTCTTGGTCTTCTCGTCTCGCCTCACGAATCCCTCGCGGGTCAGCACTTCGAGGATGCGCAGCGTGGTGACCTTGTTGAGCCCGGCCTGCGCGGCGATTTCGGAAAGCCGGCTGACCCGGGGTTCGGTCAGCGATCGCAGGATGCGACAGGATTTCTGTACGGAGTTGATGGCGGATGCACGGGTTGGCATGGCGAACTCCTCGGTCAGTCGGTTAAACGGTTGCCACGGGTGTGGTGGGGGAGCCGACCGCGCCGGGCAGGCGCAGCGGCGGCGCGGTGAGCAGGAAACGCGAACGCTTGTGTTCGCGCAGCCAGTTGGCGAGTGGCGTCAGGTGCCAGATCTCGCCGAGGTTCACGCCGAGCTTGAACAGGCAGTGTTCATGCAGCGGCAATGTCGCGCAGCAGCCGTCGTGGCTGGTGGCCGGATGCGCCTCCACCGCGTAGTTGTCCGCGATCAGCGAGACCAGCCCGGAATCCGTGATCCACTGCAGCAGCTTCTTGTCGCGCCCGTCCAGCGTCGCACAGGAATTTCCCAGTTTGTGCTGGTCGGGCTGCTTGTTCATTTCCAGGATCATCTGCGCGAAACCGGTGTGCAGGCAGACCATGTCGCCTTTTTCGACGACGACCTTGTCCTTCTCGATGATGCGCATGAGCTGGTCGTAGCCGACCGCCGTGCCGGCGCGGCCGACGTGCGCATGCAGGTCGATCATCACGCCGCGGCCCTGCACGCAGTTCACCGCCATGTTCTCGACGCCCAGCGCATGCACCGCCGTCGTGGATTTCGCGGGCACGTTGCCGATGGCCCCGGCATCGTCCGGATCGGTCGGCCCGGAGATCTCCTTGCCGCCGCGATAGCCGTTGTAGAACACCGGTTCCGGCTTGCCGTCGCCGTCGGCGTCGAACAACTGGCCGACGTGCGCCAGGCTGTCCCACTGCGTCGAGTACTGCAGGTGCAGGATCACCGCGTCGTCGTTGATGACGTCGGTGGCGTCCGGGTTGTCGCGCTGCACGACGTAAACCATGTTCGGCCGGCCGTTGCGCAAGGTTGGGCGCAGGATCGGCGGATGGCGCCGCGGGTTGAGCAGGTTGCCGCCTGGATAATCCAGCGGCAGGCTCAGGCAGAAGACCAGGCCCTCCTTCACCTCGGCGATGCCCTGCTTCACTTTCTCGGGGGTCAGCAGGTTCAGCCGTCCGAGTTGATCGTCCGGACCGAAATCGCCCCAGGTCGAACCCTCGGGCCTGTTTTTCCAGCGTGTCGATGCGGCCATCGCTTCCCCTCTCTTATTTATTATTCTTAAAAAACCATACCGAAATGCGCACCACGAAGACACGAAGGACACGAAGGAACACGAAGAAGGGCAAGACCAAGATTGAACATGGGGGGTCGCACGGCCGATCCGCCGGCATCTCTTGTTCGTGGAAGCATGGTCATAGCCGATCCAACCTCCCTTCTTGTCTTCGCTTTTCTTCGTGCCACTTCGTGTCCTTCGTGCCTTCGTGGTGAGATTTAATTTGCCGTGCTTTGATGTGAGATTCAACCTGCAGCGGCGTGACCGCCGAGGTAAGTCTGATGCAATACGTCGCTTGCCTGGATTTCTTTCGGCGTGCCGGCGGCGGCGACGCGGCCGGTCTCCACCAGGTAACAATAGCCGGCGTGGCGCAACGCCTTTTCCACGAGCTGTTCCACCAGCAGGATCGCCATGCCGCTTTTGCGCAGTTCCGCGGCCACCGCAAGAATCCGGTCGATGACCAGCGGCGCCAGTCCGGCCGACGGTTCGTCGAGAATCAGCAGGCGCGGTTCGCCGATCACGCCTTGCGCGACCGCGAGAATCTGCTGCTGCCCGCCTGACAGGCGCGAGGCGGGATCGTTGCGCTTTTCCCGGAGTTCCGGAAACAGATCATAGATACGCCCGAGCTTCGCGCGGTCGCCATGGGGACTGCGCGCATAAGTGCCAATGAGCAGGTTGTCTTCGACCGTCAGCGTGGTGAAGACGCGATGGCCTTCCAGCACCTGGACTATGCCGGCGCGCACGATGTCGCGCGGCGTCGCGTCGGTCAGGTCGCGACCGTCGAATTCGACGCGGCCGGACTTTTTCGGAATCAGGCCCGAAATCGCGTGCAGCGTGGTGCTCTTGCCCGCGCCGTTGCGGCCGAGCATCACGGTGAATTCGCCGTTGCGCACTTCCAGGGAAATGCCGTGCACGACCTCGGCCTTGCCGTAAGCCACGTGCAGCTCGCTCACTTTCAGCAGCGGTTTGTCGGTCCTCACGTGAGTGTCCTGTTCGGCCAATTCGCGAAGACGCGCGCAATGTTCAGACGACTGCAATGAGAACTCGGGCGTCGGCGGACCCGCATAGCGTAGAAAACCTGCGAAATCGGCGTCAGGCAAGGCGCGAGTCCTCGACAGTGGCAGGCCCCACGGCGAGGACTCGGAACACAGCATGACGCCGATTCTCGTCGGGTTTTCATTCGCGAATTGGCGGAATAGAACACTCTAAGCCCCCAGGTACACGCGAATGACTTCCGGATCGCGTTTCACTTCGTCCGGCGTGCCGTGCTTGATCACGGCCCCGACGTCCAGCGTGGTCACGCGATCGGAGATACGGAAGACGAAATCGGTGTGATGCTCCACCAGCAGGACGCCGACACCGGACTCGCGCATGACGCGGATCACCGCGCCGAGGTGTTCGATCTCGGCCGGGGTCAGCCCGCCCGCCGGTTCGTCCAGCAACAGGAAGCGCGGCCGCTGCGCCAGGCCGCGAGCGATCTCCAGGAAGCGCTGCTCGGCATGTTCGAGGAGATTCGCGCGCCGGCCGATTGCATGCGACAGGCCCACACCATGCAGCAGTTCCTCGGCGCGGCTGCGCAATTCGCGCTCGTCGGCTTTCACCTGCGGCAGTGAAAATGCGGTTGCGAGGAAACCGGCGCGCGCGTCGCGCCAGCCGCCGAGCATGGCGTTGTCCAGCACGGAGAGCGTGGGCAACAGCCGCGGCTTCTGGAAAGTGCGCGCAACGCCGAGGCCGGCGCGTTTCTGCACCGTGGCGTCGGAAATTTCGGTCTCGTCGATGACGATGTTTCCACCGTCCGGACGGTAATAGCCGGAAAACAGATTCAGCAGAGTAGTCTTGCCGCTCCCGTTCGGCCCGATCAGGCCGTGCACTTCGCCGGGTTTCAGTTCCAGCGATACCTGCGCCAACGCGGTCAATCCGCCGAAGCGCTTGGTGATGTCGCGCGCGGCCAAGGTCATTTCGACTGTCCGTTCTCGATGGCCCTGGCGAGCCGCTCCAGGTCGGGCTTCACGACATGGCTTTCGCCCCGGCGAGGCCGGAAGTGCTCGATCAGGATTTCGAAGACCCGGCCAATGCCTTCCGGCACCAGCAGCACCACGGCAAGAAGCAACAACCCATAGAAAAAATTGCCCAGCTTCGCCAGCGGCGCGACCATCTCCGGCAGCGCGGTCAGTACGATGGTACCGATGGCCGGGCCGATGATGTGCCCGCGGCCACCGATGATGATGCAGACGAAAAAGAACAGGCCGAGGTCGAACACGAAGGTGTCCGGCGTGATGTAACTTTGCAGCACGGCGAACAACGCGCCGGCCACGCCGGCGGTAAAACCGCTGAAAACGAACACCGTGAGCTTCGCGCGGAACACCGGCACCCCGACTGCCTGCGCGGTTACGGCGCTGTCGCGCACTGCGACCAGTCCGCGCCCCCATGTATGGCGCGCCACGTTCCACGCGAGCCAGGTCACCAGAACAGCGATGGCGAGGATCAGCCAGTAAGTGCCCCGCGGCGTATCGAAAGGCGGCGGAAATCCCGGAACCGGCAGACCGACGCCGCCACCGGTCAGGTTGCCCTGCGCCAGCGTGATCTCGGTGACGATCAACGCAAAGGCCAGCGTGGCCATCGCGAAATAGAATCCGGGCAGTCGCAGCGAAGGCAGGCCGAGCAGCAGTCCGCACAAGGCGCACAGCGCGCCGGAAGCGGCGATGGCGAAAGCCGGATGCATGCCGTGCGTGCCAGCCAGAATGGCGAAGCAATAGGCGCCGATCGCCAGCAGTCCGACGTGGCCGATCGACAACTGGCCGGAATAGCCGACGACCAGGTTCAACCCGCCGATCAGCACCCAGTAAGTACAGATCAGCGCCGCGAGATGCAGTTTGTAAAGATCGCCGGACCACCATGGCAGCGTGATCAACGCGGCCATGACGATCAGGATTGCCACCGCCCTGTTCGGAAACTTCATACCGGCCGCACGCTCTGGCTGCCGAACAGGCCCGCCGGCTTGAGCAGCAATACGACCATCAGCAACCCTACCGAAATGGTCTGCTGATACTCGCCGCCGACGAAATAAGTCGCCACCGCGCTGAGGATGCCGAGCGCCGCGCCGCCGACCAGCGCGCCGACATTGCTGCCGAGTCCGCCGACGGCGAGCGCGATGAAACCGTTCAGGGTCAGCGTCAATCCGAGCGCGAAGTAGGCGAAGGTCAACTGTCCCGCCGCGAATCCGGCCAGTCCGCCCATCGCGCCGGCGATCACGTACGACATCGAGCGGATGCGCCCGGTCGGGATGCCGCGCGCGCGCGCGGCGAAAGCATCTTCCGACATCGCCACGAACAGCTTGCCGTACAGCGTGCGCCGGTAGAACACTTCGAGCGCGACGGCGAGCAGGATCGCGATGGCGATCGGCAGCCAGTATTTCTGGTCGCCCAGTCCGGCCGAGAAATCCTGCGGTATCAGGCGCGGGAACGGCTTTGGCTCGGTGCCCCACCACAACCCCGCGGCCTGCTGCACCATGGTGGCCAGCGCCAGGGTGGAGAGCAGCCACAGATGCTCGTCGCTGCGCGCCAGCACGCGGCGAATTGCGATCAGGTCGGTCAGCAGCCCGAATAATGCACCGACGACCATCGAGCCCAACAGCGCGACCGGGATCGGCCAGCCCAGCGTCGAAATGAACCACGCACCGAAGATACCGCCGAGCATCGAGATGTGGCCGGTGGTCACCGACAACACCTTCGAGGTCGAGAACATCACGTTGTATGTGAGCGCCGCGGAGGCGTATAAGGCCCCTGTGGCCAAACCTGTGATAAGAGCAACGAACATCCACCTCACCCCGGCCCTCTCCCCCGGCGGAGAGGGAGCGAAAAAAGCAATCTGTTTTAAGGATGCATCTGAATAGAGGTCCGCCAATCAGAAACACCTGCCTATTGTGCCGACCGCAACCACAATCAAGTTCCCTCTCCGCCCGCGGGCGGAGGGAGAGGGTTAGGGTGAGGTGGGCGCGGCCAAGAAACTTCCATCCTTAAAACTGCCGGCCACATTCACCACGATCGCATGATCCGGATAGCCGTTGCGGTTTTCCTTGCTCCATGTGTAAGTCGCGTAGGAGCCTTGAAAGTCCCTGGTGTTTTCCAGCACCTTGCCGATCGCCGCGGCATCGGTGGAGCCCGCGGTTTTCACGGCGTGCTCCACGATCTTCACGGTGTCGTAGCCGAGCGCGATCCACCAGAACATGAAGTCGATCTCGCCTTTGCCGAGTTTCGGCCGGATCTTTTCCATCAGCGCCTGGGTCCGCGGCGGCAGCTTGCCCTTCGCGTCGTACGTCGTGCTCAGGTAGCCCGCCGCAAAGGCGTTTTTCCAGTACTCGGGTTTGTTCAGCAGCGGCCTGACCGTCGGCGCCATCATTGCCGGATGGCCGACGATCGGCACGTCCCAGCCCATATCGCCGCGGGTGTTGAACAGGCGCGCGAGCAATCCCGTCGCGGCCGACCACGGCATGATCACGTCGGCGCCGGCGGCCTTCGCCTTGTTCAGTTCGTCGGTCAGGTCGGTCTTGTTCGGGTCGACCAGCGCCACATACACCGGCTTCACGCCGGCTTTGTCGAGAAGATCCTGCGCGACCTTCGAAGAGGCAGTGCCGTAACCGGAGGTATCGCCGATAACCGCGATTTTTTTCCTCTTGAGGACGTTGAGCGCGTAGTCGTTCGCCGCCTCGATCCACTGCTTGTTGGTATTGATGGCGCGGAATGCGAGCGGAAATTTTTGCGCATCGACCAGTTCGTCGATGGTGCCGATAATGAGATTGGGGATGCCCGCCTTGGCGACGATCGGCACGGTCGCGAGCGACTCGCCGGAATTCACTGGCCCGATGATGAAGTCCACCTTGTCGACGAACGCGAGTTGCTTGGCCAGGTTCACGGCCTTGGTCGGCTCGCCGCTGGTGTCGCGGGTGATGAGTTCGAGTTTACGGCCGTTGACGCCGCCGGCCGCGTTGATTTCGTCGACCGCGAACTGCACGCCCTGGTTTTCCGCTATGGCCGCGGAGGACAGCGGGCCGGTCAGCGACGACAGCCATCCGATTCGAATCGTGGATTGTGCCGATGCAGCCGACGCGGCGAACGCAAAGGACAACACCAGCAGACGCGCGGCGCGCGCGGCGGTCAACTTCAGCATGAATTCCTCCTCCGGATAAAGGCCGCTCAAGGCGGTTTTTCAAGAAATGTTCGTTGCCCGGAAGCCTCTTTGTCAAGAATTCGTTCTGACCGGTGGAATCCATTGAAAGTGGCTTAGACATAACTTTCAAAGCCTTAAGCGATTCGATTACACCCGGTTCCGGGTCCCGGAATCGGTTCGAATTGACGCAATGGCATCGACAATCCAGTATTCCGCCGCCAAAATGAGCGCGAACGCAGACCAAGAAAAACTCGAGAAAAACTAAAGCGGGAGGAAGGATGTTCTGCAGCAACGCAGGAGCGGCACGATGAAAAAAATCGTGCGTGTCGGTGCCGGATCGGCATGGTGGGGCGATCGCATCGAACCGGCCAGATGGAACGCCGAGCGCGGCGACCTCGATTACCTCTGTTTCGAAACGATGGCGGAAGCGACCATTTCCGCCGCCCAGGTGCGCAAGCGCCGCGATCCTTCGTTTCCGGGTTACGACACCTACCTCGACGATCGCATGCAGGCCGTACTGCCGGGTTGCATCAAGCGCGGCACCAGAATCGTGACCAACCAGGGCTGGATCAATCCCGACGCGGCGGCCGAACGCATCGTCTATTGGCTGAAGAAGCTGGGCGCAAAAGGCATCAAGGTCGCGGCGGTCAACGGCAGCCTGATCACCGATCGCGTGCTGCAGCTTACCGACAAAATCCTCGAGAACGGCAAATCGACTTCGTCGCTGACCGACAGCCTGGTGTCGGCCGAGGTCTATCTCGGCGCGGAGCCGATCGTCGAGGCACTGAAGCAGGGAGCGCAAATCGTCGTGTCCGGCCGAGTCGCCGATCCGTCGATCTTCATGGCACCGATGATGTATGAGTTCGGATGGGACGCGCTGGATCATGCGCGTCTCGGCCCCGGCAACGGCCTCGGCCACCTGATGGAATGCGGCGCGCAGGTCACCGGCGGCTATTTCTCTGATCCGGGTTTCAAGGATGTGCCGGAACCGTGGAACCTGGCCTTCCCGATCGTCGAGGTCGAAGAAGACGGTTCCGCCGTGCTGACCAAGGTGTCGGGTACAGGCGGCGCGGTCAACCTGATGACAGTCAAGGAGCAGATGCTCTACGAGGTCCACGATCCGGCGAACTACATCACCCCCGACGTCGTCGTCGACTTCACCACCGCAAGGCTCGAACAGATGGGACCGGACCGCGTGCGCATCACCAATATTACCGGCAAGCCGCGCACGCCGACATTGAAGGTTTCGATCGGCTGCACTGAAGGCTTCATCGGCGAAGACATGTTCTTCTACGCCGGACCGGGGGCTCTGCGTCGCGCGCAACTGGCGAAGAAAATCCTGGAGGAACGTTTCAAGGTCGTGAAACTCGACGCGGAAGAAGTGCGCGTCGATTTCCTCGGCCTGAACGCCATCCACGGCGCCATGACGCCGAAGGATGCCCCGGAACCTTACGAGATAGCGGTGCGCGTGGCCGCACGGACGAAGACACGCGAAGAAGCAATCAAGGTCGGCCGCGAAGTCGATGGGATGGCGGTGTCAGGCATCGGCATGACGGGAAAACGCGTGCCCCACCAGGACCGCACGCGGGAAATCATTGGCGTGTGGTCGTCGCTCGTTCCGAGGGAGAAGGTGGTTCCGAGCATCAACTACTTCGTGAGTTGAGGGAAGGCCGTGACGCGTGACGATCGTGACGACGTGACGGGGTAAGAACCTAGAGCCCCCTCTCCCCCGTCACCGGGGGAGAGGGTTGGGGTAAGGAGGGTCACGCCGTCACGACCGTCACGCGTCACGGCTAATATATTTCTGATTGCACGCCGCTTCGATAACGGGAAACGACAATGAAAGTAATGCTGCAACACCTCGCCCACTGTCGCTCAGGCGACAAGGGCAATACATCGAACATCTCGGTGATCGCCTACGCCCCCGCGTTATATCCCTATCTCAAGGAACAACTGACCGCCGAAAAATTCAAGGCGCACTACGCCGGCGTCGTTACGGGAAAGGTTACGCGCTACGACGTGGATGGATTGCAGGCTCTGAACTTCGTCGCCGAAGGCGCGCTTGGCGGCGGCGTGTCGCGCAGTCTATGCCTGGATAACTATGGAAAATCGCTGTCGGCGAGAGTGCTATCGTTCGAGCTGGAAATTCCGGATTCGCTAAAACCCCAGCTACGCGGAATGCCGTGAATGTCGTGAATGTCGTGAAGCAAGAAGACGTGAATGCCGTTCTAAGGTCTAGTTAATCTGAATGATGCTTTAACGGCATCTACGACATTCACGATATTCACGGCAAGAGGAGCACGCCATGGCAACAACGCTCGGCAGCGGCAAATTCAAATACGAAGTCATCTCCGACTGGGCGAAGCTGCCCGACGGCTGGTCGTTCCGGGACGTAGCGGCAGTGGCAGTCGATCTCAAGGACCGGGTCTATGTCTTCAACCGCGGCGAGCATCCCATGATGGTGTTCGATCGCGACGGAAAATTCCTGCGATCCTGGGGTGAAGGCGTGTTCAATCGCGCGCACGGCCTGCACATCGGGCCGGATGAATCGCTGTACTGCACCGACGACGGCGACCACAGCGTGCGCAAGTGCACGCTGGAGGGCAATGTACTGCTGACGATCGGCATTCCCGGCAAGCCGTCGCCCTACATGAGCGGCGAACCTTTCCACCGCTGCACGCATACCGCGCTTTCCCCGCGCGGCGATATCTACATCTCCGATGGCTACGGCAATTCGCGCGTGCACAAGTATTCCCCCGACGGCAAACTACTGAAGTCGTGGGGTGAAGCCGGCACGGGTCCGGGCGAATTCAACATCCCGCACAACGTCTGCTGCGATCCCGATGGCTGGGTCTACGTCGCCGACCGCGAGAACCATCGCGTGCAGGTGTTCGACGGAGAAGGTAACTACGAAACCGAGTGGCACAACCTGCACCGGCCCTGCGGCATGTGCATGGAAGCGAAGAAGGAGCCATTGTGCTACATCGGCGAGATAGGACCCACCATGCCGGTCAATCGTGAAGTCCCCAACCTCGGGCCGCGCATCAGCATCGTCGACAATGAAGGCAACCTGGTTTCGCGCTTCGGCGCCGCGCATGCCGGCTACGACCGCCCCGACCAGTTCGTCGCACCCCACGGCATGGCCGTGGATTCCCATGGCGACATCTACGTCGGCGAGGTTTCCTACACCGCGTGGCCGCAGATCTACCCGAACAAGGAAATTCCGCCGGGACTGCAGACGCTGCGCAAGCTCGTCAGAACTCGCTCGTGATCGGTGATCGGTGATCGGTGATCGGTAGATAAGGCTGCGCTTCCGTCCGAAGATCGACAATTACTGTTCGCAGTTCACTGTTCACCGCTCTTTCCCCTTGCACTACCACCCTCGCGGCATCACACTTATGCTGCAGGCATTCTTGCCGGATAGTTTCCTTTACCCTGCAGAGAAAGGAAGGCATTGTGGAAGCGCAGAATCCCTATAGCACGCCCAGATCGAAAGTCACCGGCGCGCCCGCGGCATACGGTGAAATAAAAGTGTTCTCGGCCAAAGGCCGGATAGGCCGGGTGCGATACATCGGCTACTCGGTGGGCATGACCATGCTGATGGGGCTCGCATTGGGCATACTGTCCGCCGTTTTGGGAAAGATCGCGGGGCCGGATCTGGCGGCAGCCGTCGTCGTCGCATCCTATGTGGCGATCTTCGTGGTCATGATGCTCCTGACCATCCAGCGTGCTCACGATTTCAACGCCAGCGGCTGGCTGGCGCTCCTCGCGATCGTTCCCCTGGTCAACCTCATCTTCTGGTTCATCCCGGGAACGGATGGAGAGAACCGGTTCGGTCTGCAGACGCCTCCCAACGGCACCGGCGCCGTCGTACTCGCGCTGATCCTTCCGCTCGTATTCATCGTGGGCATCGTTGCGGCGATTGCGCTTCCGGCTTATCAGCAATACGTAAAGCGGGCAGGCACGACGCAAAGCCAGTAGCGATCGCGGGCCCATTATGCGTTAGCATGGCGGAAACCATCGTCCTGCCCGCATGCGCCCGCCTTCATTCCCCACCGTTTTCTTCCGTTTCGGCTTCGTCCTGATCGCGCTGCTCGCCGGCTGCCAGTCGATGCAGGACCTCATCGGCGGAGCACCGAAGCCGACAGCACATGTCATCGGCGTCAGCATCCGCGGGCTGTCACTGGAAAACGTTGTCCTGCTGTTCGATGTCGAAGTCGAGAACCCCTACGCCACAAGCCTGCCTCTGACCGACCTCGGTTATGCGCTGTCCAGCGGCGGCAATAAATTTCTGCAAGGCACGCTGACACCGACAGGTTCGATACCGGCGCGCGGCAAGCAGGTGATCCAGCTTCCGGCCACGGTGCCGTTTTCCTCGCTGTTCACTGCGCTCAAAGGCGTGAAGCCCGGCGCCATCGTTCCTTACACCGCCGATTTCAGGATCGGCGTGGACGTACCGGTGTTGGGAAGGATAGACGTGCCCTTGTCGAAAAGCGGGGAGTTGCCGGTGCCTGCCGTTCCGCAAGTCGAACTGAGTTCGCTCGCGATGGGTAAGCTGGGCCTCGACCAGATAAAGGCGTCCGCGAAGTTGCAGGTGAAGAATACCAACCAGTTCCCCCTCGACCTGACCAGACTCGGCATCAGCTTTGCGCTCGGCGGACAGGAAGTCGGCGGCAGCAAGCTGGCCAATCCCGTTACGCTTCCCGCGGGACAGGCGACGACGCTGGAGATTCCGCTGTCGTTCTCGCCTCGCGTGGTCGGCATCGGACTCGTAAACCTGCTGAAGGGCAACCAGATCGCCTACAAGGTTTCCGGTTCGATGGACGCCAATACCCGCTTCGGCCCGCTTTCGCTGCCGTTCAGCCACGTGGGGAATACCGCGGTCACGAAGTGACCGCGGAGAAAGTGCTGCGTGCTGCAGTTGAAAATTCTTAAGTCTGCAGGTTCTCGTTTAGCTCTTTCCCAGTACGCAGCACGCAGTACCTTCCCTACTCCAGCTCAATCCTCCGAATATCGGGGGCGCTATAAATAGTTTGTTTCTGCCGCGACGCTGGCGCCAGATTCTAAATGACTTCGCTCCCGGCAGCCGTTTCGTTTTGGGCCCGACGCCAAGCTCGGGTATGCTTCGATTAAGTTTAAATGATGTGCTTTTCCCCATCTCCCTAACCCCTAGTCCCAGTCTTCATGATTCCCTTTCTATCCGCAAAGAAACTGGCATCGCTCATTCGCCGCAAAAAAATCGGCAGCGTGGAACTGCTCGACCTCTACCTCGGCCGGGTGGCCCGCCTGAATCCGAAGCTCAACGCCATCGTGGTGCTCGACGAAAAGCGCGCACGCGAGCAGGCGCGCAAGGCGGACCGCGCTGCAGCAAAAGGCGGTTGGAAGGGTCCGCTGCACGGCGTGCCGATGACCGTGAAGGAGTCGTTCGACCTCGAAGGCCATCCGACCACCTGGGGCCGCGCCGACATGAAGGGCAACATCGCGAAGCGGCACGCCCTCGCCGTACAAAGGTTGATGGACGCGGGCGCCGTCGTATTCGGCAAGACCAACGTGCCGGCGCTGCTGGCCGACTGGCAGACGTTCAATCCGGTCTACGGCACGACGAACAACCCCTGGGATGTGACCCGCGGCCCCGGCGGTTCATCGGGCGGCGCAGCGGCGGCGCTCGCGGCTGGGCTGACCGGGCTCGAGCTCGGCAGCGATATCGGCGCGTCGATCCGCAACCCCGCGCATTATTGCGGCGTTTTCGGCCACAAGCCGACTTTCAAGCTCTGCTCGATCGCCGGACACAACCTGCCGCCCAACCTGGCCGTCAAGGACATGCTGGTGATCGGCCCGATGGCGCGCAGCGCGGACGACCTGGAAATTGCGCTGAAGCTGATTTCGCAACCGGACGAGCTGGAAGCACGCGGCCTGAAGATCGCGCTGGCCCGGCCGAAGACGGACATAAAGAAGCTGAGGATCGCCGTGCTTACCACGGCCACAACGGCGGAAGTCGACGACTCCGTACAGGCCGCCGTACTTGCAGCGGCAAAAGCGTTTGCGAAGCGCGGCGCGAAGGTCAGCGAAAGCGCGCGGCCGGATTTCGATCTGCACGAAGCACACCGCACCTTCATTCACCTGCTGCGCGGCGCGACGTCGTCGGCATTGAACGATGAACAGTTCGCGCGCCAGCGCGAACTGGCGGCAAAAAATGCGCCGGGCGACGACAGCTACGTCGCCTGGATGATGCATGCCAATACGATGCCGGTCCGGGAGTGGCACGCATGGAACGAGAAACGCGAACAGATCCGCCGCGCGTGGGGAGAATTCTTCCGCGAATGGGATCTGTTGCTCTGCCCCGCCGCGGCAACCGCCGCGTTTGCGCACAACCAGAAAGGCGAACGCTGGGAACGCATGGTCATGGTCAACGGCAAGCCGCAACCGTCCACCACGCAGATGTTCTGGGCCGGATTTCCCGGCATGGCCTTCCTGCCTTCGACCGTCGCGCCCGCGGGATTCACCACAGAGGGATTGCCGCTCGGCGTGCAGATCGTAGGTCCCCAATACGGCGACCTCGCCACCATCGCCGCGGCGCAATTCCTGGAACGAGAGTTCCAGCCTTTCGTCGCCCCGAAAGGTTATGAATGATGCGCAAGCCCTTGCAGATCGCGTTCGGAACCTTGTTGCTGTTGCTGCTGGCGCACAATGTTTTCGCCGAAGAGCGGGCGGATGATGCCGTCGGTGCGCAAGTCGCCGCCGCCACCGCCGAATGGATTTCGACTTTCAATACGCGGGATCCGGTGCGCATCTCCGCGCTTTATGCACCGGACGCGATCCTTTGGGGAACGGTTTCCAAAACCATTCGCACGACCCCGAGGGAGATACTCGAGTACTTCGAGGAATCCTCCGCGATGCGGCCGGACCTGCGCATGTTCCTGGGCGAGTACCATGTGCGTATCTATGGCGACATCGCGATCAACTCGGGCTACTACACCTCGCGCAATCCGGTGGACGGCAAGGAAGTCGTGATTCCGATGCGCTTCACGTTCACTTATCGAAAAGATGGCGACCGCTGGATGATCATCAATCATCATTCTTCACGGTTCGCGCAGCCGTAGTCGTGGCGCTTCTTTTATTGCGAGGTGGAAGCCGGGCGCACGCAGCCCTCGATTGCGGCTGCAAAGGCGACGGGCATCAGTGGAGCAGGTTCACTGCTTGCAGGCGAACTTCCAGAGGACCCCGTCAATGCCCTCAAGGGGCACGCGCCGCCACGAGGCGCCACCTGGAACTTCGTAAACGCCCGGTCCGTCGCCCATGTGTTCGAAATGAAGCACGGAATTCAGCGTGTGATACTGCCCGGCGTCGCAATCGAACTCTTTTTGAGTCTTCATCGACCAATAGAGCAAGTAGTCGGACCATTGGCGTGAGGTCTTGTAATCCAGCAGTGCCCACATGCCGACTATGTTTGCCTGCTTGTGAATGGTAGCGAGGTCGACGTAGGCGTCCAGTTCTTCGTCGGCGTCCACGCGCGTCCACTCCGCCCATGCGCGGGCGCTCAGCAATAACAGGACAAATAGGAGTTTTTTCATGATTTCCGCGTTTGCGCCGGATGATTGCGCCGAACGCGGCTTTTCGCTTTAATGGGAGCGAGCCATGCTAAAGCAAAAAGACCCTTCCAATCCAATCAAACCATCCACCCTCCTGGACCAGAATCCTGTCCGACGCACCAGGGTTTGCCTGAAGGTTTCGTTTAGCCCCCAACCGCGCGCCCCTAACCCCTGAATTCAGAACCATGGAACTCGACTTCACCCAACCCGCCGCGCAGGACGAAGGCTACGATCCGGCGGTCGCGCGCAAATGTTTCGAATCCTTCGGCAAGACCGAAAATTTTGCCGAGCTGGAAAGTTTCTTCGTCGAAGACCAGAGCAGCGAGAAGATGTATCTCCTGGTCGAAGGCGAAGTCAGCCTGATTCGCAACAAGAAGACGCTCGATATCGTCAAGCCCGGCGAGATTTTCGGCGAGATAGCGGTCATTACCCAGCAGCCACGCGCGGCTTCGGCGATAGCCCGCAAGTTCTGCCAGGCGCTGGTGCTCGACGCCCGGCAGTTCCAGCAGGCCCTGCAGGCCACGCCGGAATTCGCGCTCATGCTGATGAACATCATGAACAACCGGCTGCGCCTGACCATCGCGCTGATGAAGCAGACCGCCAGCCTGCCCAGCCGGGACGATCGCAACGAACTGAGGGTGTTCGACAAGAAGATGATGGAAGACCTGGTTGCCGCCTTCAAGACCAGGCCGCCGCAAACCTTCCCGGCGGGCCGGGTCATCATGAAGGAAGGCGATGCCGGCATTTCGATGTACATCGTCATCCGCGGCCGCGTCTCGGTGTCGATCAATTCGACCGTCGTCGAGCGGGTCGGCCCGGGCGGCACCTTCGGCGAGATGGCGCTGGTCGATCACGCCTCACGTTCGGCAACAGCCGCCGCCGATACCGAATGTCAGTTGCTGTCCATCAGCCGCAGCGACTTCCTGAATCTCGTCAAGACCAAGCCCGGTTTCGCAATCTCGCTGCTCAAGACGATTGCGGATCGGTTGAGGAACATGACGGCGCAGAAAAAATAAAAGGGTCGTGAATGTCGCAAGTGCCGTGAATACGTGAATGTCGTAAAAATGCGGGCTTTAGACCTTACGAAATACGACATTCACGACATTCACGTATTCACGACAAGGCTCTGCGTCGCGGTCGCGACGCCGCCTTGGTCATCCTTCCACGTAAAAACAAACTCCCCGCTTTCGCTGGCCACCGCATAGAACGTGAAGAACGGATTGGTGGAAACGGCGGGGTGCAGTTTTGCCCGGAAAATCTCGCGGCCGTTGTAGGTGCAGTCGAAGGATTCGATGATGTGGCGCGCGATCTCCTTGCCGGTGTTGTCGAGGCGGAAGCCGGATTCCATGGGATGCTGGACCAGCGTGCGAATCTCCACAACCTCGCCGCGCTTCGCGCTTGGCGGCATGCGCACCCGCGCAGCGCCCATGCGGCTCACAGCCCGCACTCCGAAGTAACGACTTCGATGTCCGCCGCGGCCGACCAGAGAGAACCGTCGCTCAGCACTGCCACGGCCGTGAGCTGCTGCGAAGTGGCCATCCGCACGCGCGTCGACACGACTGCCTTGCCGTTGTAAGGTCCGAGTTGCATTTCCAGGATGCGCGGAAGGTGGTTCTTCTCCGCAAACAAATGAATGCCGCTCACGTAGTCCTGCTGCGTCATCGGACTGTCCACGCTGACGGTGACCGGTACGACGCTGCCGTTCTCCGCCACTCTGGGAATCTCGAGCTTCACGCGACCGCGCGTAATCGAACGCTCGCCGAAAGTCTCGCGCAGCGCCGCTGTTAGCTCGTCGGGGGTGGCGGTGGCGGGGCGAGCGATCAGAAAGCAAGCGCCCGCCGCGAGCGCCTGGAGTGCGCGGCGACGACTCGCTACGTGAATGCCGTGAATGTCGTGAATGCCGTGTTTAGTAAGTTCCAAGGCTGAATTTCCACGCTTCCGCGACATTCACGTATTCACGATATTCACGGCATTTACGGCATTCACGGTACTTGCGACATTCACGTATTCACGACATTCACGTTATTCACGATCAGGTTTTGTACGAAAAACCGTGGTTCTTAAACGGCAGCGAACGCACGCGCTTTCCGGTCGCGGCGAAGATGGCATTGCCCAGCGCTGGAATCACCGCGCCGATCGGCGGTTCGCCGACCCCCCCCCAGAATCCGCCGGTGGGTACCAGGATGGCTTCGATCTTCGGCGTCTCGGACAGGCGCAGCACCCGGTAATCCGAGAAATTGCTTTGTACGACGCGGCCGTCCTTGATGGTGATTTCTTCATGCATGGACGAGCTCAGGCCCCAGATCACGCCGCTCTGGATCTGCGCGATCACGGCATCCGGATGCACCACGTAACCGCTGTCGAGCGCAACGACGACACGCTTTACTTCGATGACCGTTCCATTCGTCACGGCAATCTCGACCACCGCGGCGGAGAAGCTGCCGTAGGAATCGACGACTGCAATGCCACGGTGAATGCCTTTCGGCGCCGGCTTGTCCCAGGCTGCGGCTTTCACCACCGCTTCCATCACCCCGAGATCCTTCTTGCCTTTGAGCAGCGGACGGCGGAACGCGACCGGGTCCTTGCCGCTGGCTTGCACCAGTTCGTCGATGAAGCATTCGCGGAAGAACGGATTATGCGTATGGGCGACGGCGCGCCAGAAGCCCGGCGGCACGTGCGGATTGCGCATCGCATATTCATCGGTGAAGTTCGACACCGCATACGGGTTGTCCTGGAAGCAGCGCACGTTCACCGGGTCGACGCCGTTCTTGATGTCGGCCGGACGCACGGTGATGAAGATGGACTGATCGGCCTGGCGCACATGCCACGCGTTCCAGTTGCCGTCCTTGTCCAGCCCGGCGCGCAGTTTCACCAGCGCCACCGGCCGGTAACGGCCCTGCTTCATGTCTTCCTCGCGCGACCATTGCAGGCTGACGGGCGTGCCCGGCATCTTTTGCGCGATCCACACCGCCTGCTTGGTGTACTCCTGATGCGGCCCGCGCCGGCCAAAGCCGCCGCCGGCGTGCATCTTGTGCACGATCACGTTCTCCAGCGGAATGCCGGCCGCTTCGGACGCCGCCGCTATGGTAGCTTCGCCGTTCTGCGTGCCCACCCAGACTTCGACCTTGTCGTCCGTCACGACAGCGGTCGCGGTCTGCGGCTCCATCGTCGCGTGGTTCAGATAGGGAGCGTGGTATTGCGCCTCGATCACCTTGGCAGCAGCGCCGAGCGCGGCCTCGGCATCGCCATCCTTGCGCGCGACCGGAACATCTGTCGCGTCGAGGCCGGTACGCAGGAAAGTCATGATGGATTCGCTGGTGACATTGCCGCTCTCGCCGGTGTTCCATTCCACCGGCAGCTCCTTGAGCGCCTGGTTGGCGCGCCACCAGTTGTCGGCGACCACCGCGACCCAGTCATCTCCGGCGACGATCATCTTGACGCCGCGCATGGCTTTCGCCTTCGAATCGTCATAGCTCTTGAGCTTGCCGCCGAACACCGGGCACTGGACGATGGACGCGTGCACCAGGTCCGGCAGGCGCACATCGGCCGTATAGATCTGCTTTCCGGTGGTCTTGTCGGCGATGTCGAAGCGGGGCGGCGAAGTGCCGATCAGCTTCCAGTCCTTCGGGTCCTTGAGCTTCGGCTCCTTCGGCACTTCGAGTTTTGCCGCCGCCGCGGCCATCTTGCCGTAGGTGGTGGTCTTGCCGGACGAATGCGAGATCACGCTCTTCGCGGCCTTGCACTCGGCAACGGGCACGTTCCATTCCTGCGCCGCTGCGGCAACCAGCATCTCGCGCGCACTCGCCCCTGCCTTGCGCAGATACTCCTGCGATTCGCGGATGCCGCGGCTGCCGCCGGTGGACATCGATCCGAAAATCCTGTTGCGCCTGATATGGTCGTTGACGTCCGCGTATTCCGGACGAACCTTGCTCCAGTCGCATTCGAGTTCTTCGGCGACCAGTTGCGCGAGTCCGGTGAAGGAGCCCTGCCCGAGTTCGGAGCGGGCAATACGGATGACGACGGTGTCGTCGGGTTGGATCACGATCCAGTGCGTGACTTCTGGTGTGCCTGCGGCGGCGGCGGGAGTGCCGGCTGCATCGGCGGCGTACACCGTTCCCGACAGATTGACGCCGATCATGAAACCGCCGGAAACGGCGGCGGTCCTGACCAGGAAATCGCGACGGCCTGTTTCGAATTTTTGCGTTTTCATCAAAGCCTCCTTATGCCGTCTTCGCGACGAGATGGATCGCGTCGCGAACCCGCGCGTAAGTCCCGCAGCGACAGATGTTGCTCATCGCGTCGTTGATCTGGGCATCCGTGGGATTTTTGACCTCGTCGAGCAACGCGGCGGCGGCCATGATCATGCCGCTCTGGCAGTAACCGCACTGCGGCACCTGCAACTTCACCCAGGCTTTCTGCACCGGATGCGAACCGTTCGGCGACAGGCCTTCGATGGTGGTGACCTTCTTGCCGGCCATGGCCGACACCGGCATCACACAGGAGCGCATCGGCTGACCGTCGACGTGCACCGTACAGGCGCCGCACATCGCGATACCGCAACCGTATTTGGTGCCGGTCAATCCCAGTTCGTCGCGCAATGCCCACAACAGCGGCATATCGTCCTCGATATCGACGTTCACGTCCTTCCCGTTGACGTTCAGAGTGGTCACGATGTGCTCCTTGAATGAGTTTGTAAGGAAATATTTCGCGAAAGACCTGCGTATGGATGATGGTAGCAAAGATGCGTGTCGCGGGTGCGACAAGAAAAGTTCAGTGGAAAGACAGGACTCAGGACGTGGGACTCAGGACTCAGTGGAGAATCAGGGCAAGTGCCGTGGCTCAGGGGAAAAATATCCGCGTGTACGCGAAAGCCTGAGGCAAGGAAGCCGGAAAGCCTTTGCTGAGTCCTGAGTCCTACGTCCTGAGTCCCACCGTCACGTTCGTCACGGCCTTCCTGCATAATGCAGCCCACGCATCGAGACCGGCCGTCCGCGCCGGAACAACAATTCTCGGGCATGGAGGAGAACCATGGACGCACGCTTCACGCCGGAGTTGCAGCGCAGGACGATTTTGAAGGTCTCGTGGCGGCTGCTGCCACTGGTCGTCGTGGCTTATCTGGTTGCCTACATAGACCGCACCAACATCGCGGTCGCCGCACTGACGATGAACAAGGACCTGGGCTTCAGCGCCTCCCTGTATGGCATCGGCGCAGGCATCTTCTTCATCGGTTACGCCCTGTTCGAAGTGCCGAGCAACATGGTGCTCGAGAAGGTCGGCGCGCGTGTGTGGATCGCGCGCATCATGATCACCTGGGGCATCGTTTCCGGGTTGATGGCCACCGTCAGCGGGCCGGTGAGTTTTCTGGTCCTGCGCTTCCTGCTCGGCGTGGCCGAGGCCGGCTTCTTCCCCGGCATGATTCTCTACTTCACCTACTGGTTTCCAGCCCGGTACCGTGGGCGCGTGATCTCGACGCTGTTCATCGCGGTGCCGGTGGCGAATGCCGTGGCCTCGGTGCTTTCGGGCGCCATCATGGAGATGAACGGCATTCTCGGGCTCAAGGGCTGGCAGTGGGTCTTCATCATCGAAGCCATCCCGGCGGTGCTGCTCGCCTTCGTCGTGCTGCGCTACATGACCGATCGTCCCATGGTCGCGAAATGGCTGGATGCCGACGAGAAGGAATGGCTCGAACGCGAACTGCAGGCGGAGCGGGCCAAAGTCGACGCCGCCGGCAAGTTGAGCGTATTGCAGGTGCTCACCGATCCGCGCGTGCTGGCCATCTCCGCGATTTATTTTTTCAGCGCCACGGCGAACTACGGCATCACGTTCTTCCTGCCGCAGATCGTCAAAGGCCTGGGGCACTCCAACCTCATGACCGGCATGCTGACCGCGATTCCCTATACGGTCGGCGTGCTCGGCCTGCTGGCTTTCGGCTATTCCTCCGACCGCTTCATGGAACGCCGCCGCCATCTGATCACGGCCGCAACCGTCGGCGGATGCGGCTTCCTGCTTGCCGCGTGGGCCGGCAATTCCTACTGGGCGCTCGCCGCCATGTGCATCGCCACCATCGGCACTTATGGATCGCGTCCGACGATGTGGCCAATGCCGTCGCAATTTCTCACCGGCGCGTCCGCCGCCGTCGGCATTGCACTGATCAATTCGATCGGCAATCTCGCAGGGTTCGCCGGACCGTTTGCGATGGGGTGGATCAAGGACCACACCGGTAGCTACACCGGTGGTCTGCTATTGCTGGCGGCGCTCGGCTTCGTTGCGATGGGTATCGTGCTCGTGCTCGGCCACAATGAAGCGGCCGAACGCGCCCCGGCCGCGGCGGAATAGACAATATCATCGCTAGCGCGCCCGCACAGTCAACCGCTCGACCGCCGCGTTAGCGCTGTCGCGCAATCGTGCCGGCGACTGCTACGCGTAGCATAAGTCAAGCTTCAGCGACCTTAGAGTGCACTCCGCCGGGGTTGCTGACTGAACTGTCGTCTTCAATCCACTTGCCTTCGCAATTCCACCGGCGAACAATCCCAAGCAGCCAATAACAGGAGTTTGAGAGATGCGCTTGCCCATCATTCCCCCTGCAGAGTTGAATGCCGAACAGAAGCCGCTGTATGACGACATGCGCGATGGCATCGCCAAGAACTTCCAGGGCTTCATCAACATTCGCGACGACAGTGCACTGCTGGGCCCGTGGAATCCATGGATCCACGAGCCAACATTTGGAAGGCCGGTTTGGGAGCTGACGAAAGCGATGGTCTCGAACCCGTCGCTCCCGTCCAACGTCAGAGAGGTTGCCATCCTCGTCACAGGGGCGCACTTTAAGTCGGCCTACGAACTCTACGCGCATGTGATCGTCGCGGAGCACCGGGGCCTTTCGCATG
>Ga0209131_1000222_pt1 | contig 41954 bp, 39 predicted proteins | sample GraSoi_2013_40cm_FD_185826 | JGI IMG/M metagenome (GOLD analysis project Ga0209131, IMG submission 185826) | Grasslands soil microbial communities from the Angelo Coastal Reserve, California, USA - Sample 9_17_2013_40cm (SPAdes) (version 2) | ecosystem: Environmental > Terrestrial > Soil >...
TACGATGCTCTGCACGTCGGCAATATTCAAGCCGTAGCGCGCGGCGCGGTCGCGGTCGATCTTCACGTCGATGTAGCGCCCGCCGTTCAGGCGCTCGGCGAAAGCCGAGCTGACGCCCGGGACGTCCTTCACCACGCGCTGGATGTCGGCGGCGACGCGATCCACTTCCCGCAGGTTGGTCCCTGCGACCTTGACCCCCACCGGGCTCTTGATGCCGGTCGCCAGCATGTCGATGCGGTTCCTGATCGGCGGCACCCAGATGTTCGACAGCCCGGGCACCTTTACCGTACGGTCCAGCTCCTCGACCAGCTTGTCGGGCGTCATCCCGGGCCGCCATTGGTCCCGGGGCTTGAACTGGATCGTGGTCTCGAACATCTCGAGCGGCGCGGGATCGGTGGCGGTCTCCGCCCGGCCCGCCTTGCCGAAAACGCTCGCCACCTCGGGCATCGTCTTGATGAGGCGGTTCGTCTGCTGGAGCAGCTCGGCGGCCTTACCGGCCGAAATGCCCGGTAGCGCAGAAGGCATGTAGAGCAGATCGCCCTCGTCGAGCGGCGGCATGAATTCGCCCCCGACATGCGTGGCCGGATAAACGCTTGCCACGAGGATGACGAGCGCTGCGGCGAGCGTGGACTTCGGAAACGCAAGCACGGTGCGCAGGAGCGGCTGGTAAAGCGCGATCAAGCTCCGGTTGAGCGGATTCCTGCGTTCGTCGGGGATTTTTCCGCGGATGAGATAACCCATCAGGACGGGGATCAGCGTGACGGCGAGGCCGGCTGCCGCCGCCATCGCGTACGACTTGGTGTATGCGAGCGGCGAGAAGAGCCGGCCTTCCTGCGCCTCCAGCGTGAAGACCGGCACGAAGGAAAGCGTGATGATGAGGAGCGACGAAAAAAGCGCAGGTCCTACCTGCGCCGCGGCATCGCCGATTACGCGCCAGTGCTCGGGCCCCTCGAGCTTTTGGTCCGGGTGCGCGTGATGCCACGCCTCGATGTGCTTGTGCGCGTTCTCGATCATGACGACTGCCGCATCGACCATGGCGCCGATGGCGATGGCGATGCCGCCAAGGGACATGATGTTGGCGTTCACGCCCTGGTAGTACATGACGATGAAGGCAATGAGCACGCCAAGCGGCAGCGACACGATAGCCACGAACGCCGAGCGCAGGTGAAACAGGAACACGAGGCACACCAGCGCGACGACGATGAATTCCTCGATCAGCTTCCGCTGCAGGTTCGACACCGCGCGCTTGATGAGGCCGGAGCGGTCGTACACCGGGACGATCTCGACGCCCGCCGGCAGGCTCGATTTCAGCGCCTGGAGCTTCGCCTTGACCGCATCGATCGTCTCGAGGGCGTTCTTCCCCGAGCGCATGACGATGATGCCGCCGGTGACTTCGCCCTGGCCGTCGAGCTCCGCGATGCCGCGGCGCATCTCCGGACCGACCTGTATCCGCGCCACGTCGCCCAGGCGCACCGAAACACCTGCGTCGGTGGTCATGAGCGGAATCTTGCGGAAATCGTCGAGCGACTGCAGGTAGCCGGAGGCGCGCACCATGTACTCCGCCTCGCCGAGCTCCAGCACCGAGCCGCCGGTCTCCTGGTTCGCGCGCCCCACTGCCTCGATCACCTTCATGTGCGGAATGCCGAAGGCGCGCAGCCGATCCGGGTCGAGCACGACCTGGTACTGGCGCACCATGCCCCCGACGCTCGCCACTTCGGACACGTTGGGCACCGACTTCAGCTCGTACTTCAGGAACCAGTCCTGCAACGCCCGCAGTTGCGACAGGTCGAGCTTGCCGCTGCGATCCACCAGCGCGTATTGGTAAACCCACCCCACGCCGGTCGCATCCGGCCCGAGCGAGGTCTTCGCCTGAGGAGGAAGGCGCGACTGGACCTGGTTGAGGTATTCCAGCACGCGTGAACGCGCCCAGTACGGATCGGTGCCGTCCTCGAAGAGGATGTACACGAACGAATCGCCGAACATCGAGTAGCCGCGCACGGTACGGGCGCCCGGTACGGAAAGCATCGTGGTGGCCAGCGGGTAGGTGATCTGATTCTCGACGATCTGCGGCGCCTGGCCCGGATACGTGGTGCGGATGATCACCTGCACGTCTGAGAGGTCCGGTATGGCATCGAGCGGCGTGCGCAGCATCGCCCAGGTGCCCCAGGCCGAGACCATGACGGTCGCCAGCAGCACAAGCATCCGGTTGCGGATCGACCCGCGAATGAGGTTCGCTATCATCTGGCGCCGCCGGGCCGGATGCTGCGCAGGACGAAATCGCCGTCCTTGTTCGGCTTCGCATAAAGCTCGAAGTCCACGCGATCGCCCGGCTTGATCGACGAGAGCTGAGCCTTGTCCTCGGCGTGGAAGCCCATGCTCATCCGCGGCCATTGCAGCGAGGCAATGGGGTCATGGTCGAGCTCTACATAGCCCGAGGGCGCATCGACCGACAGGACCTTGCCGGTGCCCTTGTGCGCTCCGCCGGCCGGCATTGCCCCGGCCGCCGGCTTTTGCGCGGCGCCGCTTGAAACCTCCGCGGCGGCAGGCGCCTCGCCCATGCGTGATTCGCTCGCGCGCAGGCTCGCCTCCGAATCGATCAGGAACTGGCCCGATACGACGACTTTCTGCCCGGCCTCGAGTCCTTTGCGGATCTCGGTCTGGCCGTTCGCCTCGGTGCCCGTCTGCACTTCGACCGGCGCGAACCTGCCGTCCGCCAGGGCCACCACCACCACGCTTCGCCTGCCGGTCTGGATGACGGCTTCAGAAGGGATGACGAGGACCTCCTTGCGCGCCGCCGGCGTGAAGTTGACGATGGCGAACATGCCGGGCTTGAGCTCGCCGCCCGGGTTGGCCAGCTCGACCCGGGCTTTCAGCGTGCGCGTCGCCGCGTTCACCTCCGGAAGGATGGCGCTCACTTTGCCCTTGTAGGCCTTCCCCGGCAGCGCACTGGCGCGTGCTTCGACCGTGTTACCCACTTTCACCTGCGCCGCCTCGTTTTCACGCACCTCGGCATTGACCCACACGGTGCGCAGTCCATTGATGCGGTAAAGAGGAGCGCCCGACATCACCGTCATGCCTTCGCGCGCAGACAGTTCCGCGACTACGCCATCGATTGGCGCATGCGCCACGAGGCGCGCCTGCACCTTACCCGTGGATTCCACGTGGCGGATCTGCTCCTCGCTCATTCCCGCAAGGCGCATGCGCTGCCGCGCCCCCTCGATGAGGGACTCCATGCGCGTGCCCGCGAGACGGCGCGCCGACAGATATTCCTCCTGCGCGGCCACCCAGTCGGGCACGTACAACTCGGCCAGAGGCTGGCCTTTGCGCACCGGGTCGAGCGGCGCGCGCACATAGAGCTTCTCGACAAAGCCGTTGCTTCGCGCCTGCACGACGGCGACATCGCGTTCGTTGTACGCGACGCTTCCCACCGCCTCCACAACCGGCGTGACCGCGCCTTTGGTGACTTCCGCAGTGCGCACGCCCAGGCTCTGCTGCATGCGAGGGTCGACCCGAATTCCGCCCTCGCTGCCGCCTGAGCTGCCGCCGCCGTCCTCATACACGGGCACGAGCTGCATATCCATGAAAGGCGACTTGCCGGGTTTGTCGAACTTCTGTCCCGGCACCATCGGATCGTGCCAATACAGGACTTTCTTGCCGGTCTTCGGATCGATATCGCCGGCCTTCTGCGCGGCGCCGGAGGCTCCACCCGCAGCCGAAGCGCCCCGCGCCATCTGCATGCCGCGGTTCATGCCGAACCCGTACAGGCCGTATCCCGCTACCGCCGTGAGGCCCGCAATGATCAGCGCCACGCCCATCGTTCTTGGCTTCATCGGTGCGCTCCCGGGTGCACGGCATCCGCCGGAATCAGGAAATTGAGCTGCGCCCAGATACGCGCCGTATCCATCTCGAGCTGCACGGCCTGCGTCCGCATGTCGGTCTCGTTCCGCCGTGCGAGCAGAAGATCGGTGATTCCGGCCTTGCCGCCCTGGTAGCCCGCGAGCGCAGCCTTGCTGCGTTCGGCTGCGAGCGGCAGAAGATCCTTCTCGTATCGCGCCAGGCGCTCACGTCCGTTCTGCCACTCGGCGATCATTCCCCGCACCTCGCCCACGTGCGCCCTCAGCATCTCCTCGCGTTGCGCACGCGCCTGTTCCGCCATGGCGAGCTTCGACGAAATCTCGCGATCCTGGCGATTGGCGCGATCCCAGGGGAGCGGGACCGAGACCCCCACGGACACCATGTTCGAGAATGCCGGTCCCCGCTGCTGATACGCCACCTCGAGCGTCCAGTCGGGCGTGCTGCTCGCCTGCGCGATCTTCGCTTCGGCAACGGCGATCTCCTCCTGCTTGACGAGCACGGCAATTTCGGGATGGTGCAAGAGATCCTGGTCCACCGTCGCCTCGTCGAGGCGCACCGTCTCCATGGCGGGCAGGGCCGCAAGCGGCGCATCAGCGCCCTCGCCCATCCAGCGCGCGAGATTGGTCTTCCCGACCAGAACGCGGCGCCTTAATTCGCTCGCCTTGTCTTCGAGCGCCGCGAGGGTGCTGTGGGCGCCGATGACATCCGCCTGGCTGCCGCGCCCGCCGCGATAGACCGCTTCGGCGGCGGCGATCTCGCCTTTGACCTGCCCGATCTGTTCCGCGAAGACCTTGAGCATCGCTTCGGCGTAGTAGCGATCGAGCCAGGCAAGCGCCGTCCCGCGCTGGATTGACGCTGTCGCCATGGCTTTCTCGGCGATTCCCTTCTCCGCCTCGCGCTCGAAGCGTTGCGCGCGCAGGTCGCGCTTTTCGCCGCGGGTGAGCTCCTGCATGATGCCGATGCGCCGCATGGTCATGAAATCTCGCGTGACGCTGAAGCGGTCTTCACCGTTGATCGGCAGATTGTCGATGCCGGCCTTCAGGACAGGATCGGGCAGTTGTCCGGCGGCAACGGCCATTTCTCGCGACGAGCGCACGGCCGAGTCTTGCGCGGCAAGCTGCCTGGACCGATCGACGGCCCGGCGCTGCGCTTCCTCAAGAGTGAGCGTCTGCGCGTGCGCGGACAGCGCCGCAAGCCCAAGCGCAGCGCAGAAACCCGATTTCAGAACAGCATGCATTTCGATCTCCAAACAGCGTTTAACTGATCGCGGCATTCTTCGACGCGAAATAGACGACGCTATCGGCCGCGGAAGGCGGCCCGGAGATCAGACCTGGAAGGAGTGAAGCAGAATGCGCCGCGGCGGCGCACCGGGCGGCAGGTAAGGGAGGACAGGTGGGCTTCTGAAGCGGGGAAACGCAACGGCTATTAGCGAGTCGACGATTGCCGGAGCAGGCAGATCATCGGGCGCCGCAACGGCGAGCTGCAGATCGGCGGTGCAGTGCGCAACACACAAGGCGGTCACGGAATCCGCACCCGCCTTGGCGCAACCATCGCAGCCATCACCGGCCGGCATTGCCATCGCCTGGGCCATTGCGCTGCGGTCCATTCCACATGCAGCCAACGCGACCGTTGTCTGCCCGAATGCGTAGAGGGCGACCAGGACGAAGGCGACGCGGCGGATGAGGCGGGATGTCATAGTGTCAACGCTACTATAGCCGAAACGCAAATGTCTTGTTCCATCGGCCAAGTCGGGCAAGTCGGGCAAGCATGCTGGAGCCTTACGGCCCCCTTTCTATCCCTCGCTACGTGCACTGGTGAATTTCGACGGTGACATGGGCCAATTCCTCATGCTCATTCAAATGCGCCTTGACGCGATTGGGAGTCATGTTCGGGTCGTGCGTGACGAGACTCAGGATGCAGGCGAACCGGGCTTTTCCGACGCGCCACAGGTGAAGATCGGCTACGCGGGTCGCTTGCGTCGGGTCGAGCGCGGCAATGGCGTCCTGTATCTCTGCCGTGACCGGGTGATCCATTTCCCGGTCGAGCAATACGCGGCTGGTGTCGCGCAGCAGCCCCCAGGCCCAGCGCGCTACAAGAACTGCCCCGACTATTCCCATGACCGGATCAAGCCAGTGCCATCCGAAACTCATTCCGCCGACAAGCGCCACTATGGCGAGCACGGAGGTCGCCGCGTCGGCAATCACATGCAGATAGGCCGATCGCAGATTTAGGTCGTGGTGGTGATGGCGGCTCCCTTGGTGCTCCCTCGAATGATCAGGATGCGCGTCCGCTCGCCCGAGGATGAGAGCACAAGCGATATTGACGACCAGTCCGACGATGGCGACTGCAATGGCTTCCGGAAAATGGATTGCCTGCGGAGAGAAAATGCGCTCAATGGAGGCGAACGCCATCATCGCGGCAACCCCCAGCAGGAACAAGGCGCTGGTATAGCCCGCGAGAATTTCGATTTTCCAAGTGCCGAACGCAAAGCGCGAATCTCCCGCATAGCGCCGGGCGGCGACGTATGCGAATGTGCTGAGGCCGATGGCAAAGGCATGCGAGCTCATGTGCCAGCCATCTGCCAGCAGCGCCATAGAGTTGAACCACCAGCCGGCCCATATTTCCACGACCATCATGGCGGCGGTGATCCACATCACCATCCTGGTCCCGCGTTCAGCGGCGTGGCTGCCAGCGTCGAACACATGGCTGTGCGTCCAGGAACTCAGATTGTGGGTATGCATGCGCGGCTCCGGAGTGGGACGAACGTTGGACTGCCCATCATGTTCTATCGTTCAATACAGGGCCTTGAAGCCGAAAGCTTGCCGCTCATAGCTTCACACGCCTCAGCCTCAGGGCGTTGGTCACGACGGACACAGAGCTCATGGCCATTGCCGCGCCGGCGAAGATCGGCGAAAGCAGCACACCGAAGAACGGATAGAGCACGCCCGCAGCGACCGGAACACCGATAGCGTTGTAGACGAATGCGAAGAATAGATTCTGCTTCACGTTGCGCATGGTGGCGCGCGACAAGCGGATTGCCTTTACGATCGCTCGCAAGTCGCCCTTCACCAGCGTGACCGCCGCGCTTTCGATGGCGACATCCGTGCCGGTGCCCATCGCGATCCCCACATCGGCCTGAGCGAGCGCGGGCGCGTCGTTGATGCCGTCTCCCGCCATGGCGACGACCCGGCCCTGCGCCTGAAGCGACTTGATCTTCTCGACCTTCTGCTCTGGCAGCACCTCGGCGACGACCTCGTCGATGCCAAGCTGCTTCGCGACCGCTTCGGCGGTCTTGCGCGAGTCTCCCGAGAGCATGGCGATCCGTATGCCTTCGGCATGCAGCGCCTTCACCGCTTCCGGCGTGGTTTCCTTGATGGGATCGGCCACCGTGAACCCTGCCGCCACCTTGCCGTCGATGGCGGCGAAGATGCTTTTCTCGGCGAGCGCCGCCGGCACTCCGCCGAACTGTTCCATGTAGCGCCGGCTTCCGACCGCCACGCGGTGGCCGGCGACCTTCCCCTCCACACCCTGGCCGGTGACCGAGTTGAATTCCCCGGCCGGTGACAGGGCCAGTCCGCGCTTCTCGGCCGCCTGGACGACCGCCTGCGCGAGCGGATGCTCGCTCGCCCGCTCGAGGCTCGCGACGAGCGCCAGCGCCAGCGCCTCGTCTTTTTCCATTTCATTTACAACGATGAGATCGACAAGCTCCGGCTTGCCCACGGTCAGCGTGCCCGTCTTGTCCACGACCAGCGTGTCCACATCCCGGAGCTTCTCGACCGCCTCGGCGCTGCGAAAGAGGACGCCGTTCAGCGCGCCCTGCCCCATCGCCACCGTGATGGAGATCGGCGTAGCCAGGCCGACGGCGCAGGGGCAGGCGATGATCAGCACTGCGACCGCGTTGACGAGCGCGTAATTCAATCTCGGCTCCGGGCCGAAGAAGAACCAGGCGAGCGCGGTCAGGATCGCGATGCCGACCACGACCTCCACAAAGTATTCCGCGACCTTGTCGGCGAGCCGCTGGACAGGCGCCCTGGTGCGCTGCGCCTCGCCCACCATGTGCACGATGCGCGCGAGCAGCGTATCGGAGCCGATGCGCTCGGCGCGCATGACGAAGCCGTCCTTGCCGTTGACCGTGCCGCCGACTACGCGGTCCCCGGGCTTCTTCGACACGGGTACCGGCTCGCCGGTGACCATCGACTCGTCCACGTTCGAAGCGCCTTCGACCACGGCACCGTCGACGGGAATCTTCTCGCCGGGCCGCACGCGCAGCTTGTCTCCGGCCTGAACTTCGCTCAATGAAATTTCCCTTTCCCGGCCGTCCGCATCGATCCGCAGGGCCCTGGCCGGCGCGAGCGCGAGCAGCTGGCGGATGGCATGGCTAGTCTGCCCCATGGCGCGAAGCTGCATCACTTCGCCGACCGACACGAGGGTCACAATAATTGCGGCTGCCTCGAAGTAGGTGCCGACCTCGCCGCCGTGCATTCGCAGCTCCGGCGGGAAGAGCCCGGGCGCTGCGACCGCGACCACGCTGTACACATATGCAAGCCCGACCCCGAGCCCGATCAGCGTGTACATGTTGGGACTGCGGTTCTTCAGCGACAGCCAGAATTTGTGAAAGAACGGCCAGCCGCCCCACCAGACTACCGGCGTGGCAAGAAGCAGCTCCACGTACCCGGAATACTTGAATTGAGTTGAGAACCCGAGCATCGGCGCCATCGCGATGAGCAGCAGCGGCGCGCTCAGCACTGCGCTCACCCAAAGACGGCGCGTCATATCGCGCAGCTCCGAATCGTCCTCGACACCGGCTTCCATCGGCACGAGCGCCATCCCGCACTTGGGGCACGAGCCGGGACCGATCTGCACGATCTCCGGGTGCATCGGGCAGGTGTACTTCACACCGGTCTTCGCGGCCTGCTGGAAGGGCTTTCCGGTTTTCTGGACGGGTACCTGCTTCAGAAACTTGCCGGGGTCGGCCTTGAACGAATGCAGGCAATGCTGCGAGCAGAAGTGATAGGTCTTGCCCTTGTAGTCGAAGTGCCCGGCGGCCTTGGCCGGGTCGACCGTCATGCCGCAGACCGGATCAAGGGCCATGTCAGCCTCCGAGCTCATCGAGAATGGGACAGTGAGGCCGCTGGTCGCCGCGGCAATTGCGAGCCAGGTGCTCGAGCGTATCGACCATGGATCGCAGCTCGGCGAGCTTGAGGTTCAGCTCCTCGATGTGCTTGCCCGCGATCTTCTTCACCGATGCGCTGGGACGCGACTTGTCCTGCCAGAGGCTCAGCAATTCCTTGATGTCGGAGAGGCTGAATCCGAGCGCCCGCGCCCGCCGCACGAAGCGCAGCGTGTGCACGTCATTCTCGGAATACGCGCGATAGTTCGAGCCCGTGCGTTTCGCCTGGCGCATAAGCCCGATCACTTCGTAGTGCCGAATCATCTTGGCGGAGACGCCCGATGCGTCCGCCACTTGGCCAATGTTCATGCGCTTCCTTGGATCTCCGTCGAGTCAAGGGTGAATTCTGAACCTTCCCACTATGGGAAGGTCAAGCCCTATTGCACCGGCTCGATCTTGGTGACAACGAATGCGCCGCTGATCTTCTCGGCTTCGAATTTCACCCGGTCGCCCGCCTTCACGGTCTTGAGGAGCGCCACATCCCGCACCTGGAACACCATGGTCATCGCGGGCATCTCCAATTTATCCAGAGGCCCGTGCTTGATCGTGATCTTCTTTGCGTCCCTGTCTACCTTTCGAATTTCGCCTTCGGCGACCTGCGCCGGCGATTCAGATGCCCGCGAAGCGCTATCCCCGGAGTTGCCGAAGGTTGCGCTTTCCGTGTGGCGGCTGGCGCGTGCGCTCTTTGCTGCGACCTTTACCTTGCCGATCATTCCGGCCTCGAAATGTCCGGGCACGAGGCAGCCGTAGTAGAACTCGCCAGCCTCAGTGAACTGCCAGACCATGATTTCCGTCTTTCCCGGCGCCACGTGAGCCATATAAGGCTCGTCGTGCTCCATTCCCGCGTGCTTCTGCATCATGGCGGAGTGCTCTTTCAGCTCCTCCATGGTTCCGAGCACCATCTCGTGCATCACCTGACCTGCGTTCTTGGCGTAAAACCGGACGGTCTCGCCCTGCTTGACGATGAGCTCGGCGGGCGTGAACCGCATTTTGTCGCTCATCTGTATATTCATCGTGCGTGATGCTTTCTTCGGATCGCCTTCGCGACCGAATGCCTTTTCATCGACCGAGGTGGGACGATCGGGCTTCTTCTCGTGCTTTTCTTCGTCATGAGAAAGCGCCGGTCGAGCGAACGCGATCAGGCCGCTTGCAAGAATTGCATGATGGATTTTCATGGCGCTGGACCGCTACATGGAAGGGCTACGGAACACGAGGTAGTACTGACGTAGTAGGAAGGAGTGCTCGGCAACGAGCGCATAACCCGCTTTCTTCATCTCGGCCTTGACCCGCTCGGGGGCGATGCGCGCTTCCTTCGGCGGCCCCTCGGGCGAGTCGAGGCGAAAGTCGATGATGGCGACGCGCCCGTCCGGCTTGAGCGACTTGCGCAGCTCGCGGAAGTAGCGCTCGCGATCGTCCACGTGGTGGTAGACGTCGACGAAAAGCGCGAGGTCCACTTTCGCCGGCAGGCGCGGGCTCTCGGCGGCGCCGGCCACGGGCACGAGGTTCGCCAGGCCTTCGCGCTTCGCGCGCTCGGCGAGGTGCTTCACCATGCCGGGCTCGATATCGACCGCGTAGACGCGGCCGTTCTTCAGCATGTTGGCAAGGCGCACGGAAAAATAGCCCGTGCCCGCGCCGACATCGGCGACCGCCGCGTCCGGCGCGAGGCCGAGCGCATGGATCACCTGGTGCGGCTTCTGCCACGCGTCGCGCTCGGGGTCGTCGAATACATGCGACCACTTCTCGGCGTCGCCGAAGCTGTGCTGATGGGTATGCGGCGACTGCGCGTGCGCGGGCTGCGCGAGGATTGCGCCCCAAAAGACGACGGCAAGCCACGTGTCTCGAACCGTTCGGCGTCTATCACGCATCCCCTATTCTAGTGTGCGCGGGTACGGGATAGATTAGGCTGGCGCAGCCATGTTCAAGCACTACCTTCAACCCCTGCTCGCCCCTGCAAGCGTCGCGCTCGTCGGCGCGAGCGAGCGTCCGGGATCGCTGGGCGCGATCGTTTTGCGCAATCTTGCGGCGGGCACCGGATCCTTGCGCTCGCCCGAGCTCTACGCGGTCAACCCGAAGCACCGTAGCGTCGCCGGCCGGCCGTCGTATCCGCGGCTCACCAAGCTGCCGCGCCCGCCCGATCTCGCGGTCATCGCGACGCCGGCGCGCACCGTGCCGCAGATCATCGAGGACGCCGCAGCGGCGGGCATCAAGGCGGCGCTCGTGCTCACGAGCGGCTTCGGCGAGTCGGGCGCGGAGGGGAAAAAGATCCAGGACGAAATGCTCGCGGCCGCGAAGCGCGGCGGCGTGCGCATCCTGGGGCCGAACTGCCTCGGCCTCATGCGCACCGATGCCGGCGTGAACGCCACGTTCGCGCGCACGCCGGCGCGCCCGGGCAAGCTCGCGCTCGTCTCGCAATCGGGCGCGATCTGCGGCGCGATCCTCGACTGGGCCCGGGCCTCGGAGGTCGGCTTCAGCAGCGTGGTGTCGCTCGGCGGCGCGCTGGACGTCGACTTCGGCGAGGCGCTGGACTTCCTCGTCGCCGATTCCGCGACCGAGGCGATCCTTCTCTACGTCGAGGGCATCCGCGACGCGCGGCGCTTCCTGTCGGCGCTGCGCGCGGCGGCACGCGTGAAGCCGGTCGTCGCGCTCAAGGTCGGACGCTACGCGAGCGGCTCGCGCGCCGCCTCGAGCCATACCGGCGCGCTGGTGGGAAGCGATGCGGTCTTCGACGCCGCGCTGCGGCGCGCGGGCACGGTGCGGGTCAAGACCTATACCCAGCTATTCGCCGCGGCGCGCGGCCTTGCCGCATTTATTCCCGAGGGTCGGTTTCCCGAGGGCGAGCGCCTTGCGATCGTCACCAACGGCGGCGGGCCGGGCGTGATCGCCGCCGACAGCGCCGCCGAGAACGGAGTGCCGCTGGCGAATCTTTCAGCGCAAACAATATCCGCGCTGAACCAGAAAATGCCGGCGCAATGGTCGCGCGCCAATCCGATCGACATCATCGGCGACGCGCCGCCCGAGCGCTTTCGCGACGCGACCGCCGCCGCGCTCGCCGATCCCGGCGTCGACGCGGTGCTCGCGATGTACTCGCCGGTGGCGGTGACCGCGCCCGAGGCGGCGGCGCGCGCGGTCGCCGAGGCGGCGGCAAAGAGCGCGAAGCCGGTGCTCGCCGCCTGGCTCGGCGATATCAATCCCAACGAGAGCCGCGCCTACCTGGAGGCGCGCGGCATCCCGAACTTCTATACGCCGGAGAACGCGGTCGAAGCGTTCTCGTTCCTCGGCATGTATCGCCGCAACCAGGCCCAGCTCCTGGAGGTGCCTTCCGCCGTTTCGGTTTCTGAAAAGAGGGTCGCTCCGGATTTGCACGCGGCGGACGCAATAAGAAGAAAAGTCGCTTCGGAAAAGCGAGACCTCCTCACCGAGCATGAAGCGAAGGCGCTGCTCGCCGCGTTCGGCCTGCCGGTGCCGCGCAGCATCGTCGCCGCGAGCCGCGACGCCGCCGTCGCGGCGGCGCGCGAGATCGGCTTCCCGGTCGTGCTCAAGCTGCACTCGCCCGACATCACCCACAAGACCGACGTGGGCGGCGTGCGGCTGAACCTCATGGACGAGGCGATGACCGGCTTCGCTTACAACCAGATCGTGAGCAGCGTCGCCTCGCTGCGGCCCGATGCGTGCATCGAGGGCGTCATCGTGCAGCCGATGCTGCGCCACCCGCACCAGCGCGAGGTGCTGGCGGGGGTCGCGACCGACGCGGTGTTCGGGCCGGTGATCTCGTTCGGCGCGGGCGGCATCGCCGTCGAAGCGGTGCGCGATACGGCGGTCGCGCTGCCGCCGCTCAACGCGGCGCTCGCGCGCGAGCTGATGAGCCGCACCCGCGTATCGCGCCTGCTTGGCGCCTACCGCGACGTGCCGGCGGCGGACCTCGACGCGCTCGCGGATCTGCTGTGCGGCATCTCGCGGATGGTGTGCGCCCTCGCCTGGCTGAAGGAAATGGACCTCAACCCGGTGCTCGCGCATCCGGGCGGGGCGGTGATCGCCGATGCCCGGATCGTGATCGACCCGGCGCGGCTCGAGCCGCCGCCGCGCTACGGGCACATGGCCATCCATCCGTACCCCGTGGAGCTCGAAGGCGAGATCGTCCTGCGCGACGGCACGCGGGTGCTCGTGCGGCCGATGCGCCCGGAGGACGTCGAGCTCGAGAAGCAGTTTTTCGACGGCCTCTCGGAGCGCTCGCGCTACCAGCGCTTCATGCAGCACCTGCCGCAGCTCTCGCCCAGGATGCTCGCCCGCTTCACGCAGCTCGACTACGACCGCGAGCTCGCGCTGGTGGTGGTGAAGGAAAATCAGGTGAAGGAAAATCAGGTGCACGAGAATCAGTTCATCGCGGTAGGCCGCTACGCGCCCACCGCGGAGGGCGAGACCGCGGAATTCGCACTGGTGGTTGCGGACGCCTGGCAGGCTCGAGGGCTCGGCCGGATTCTGCTGGAGCGCCTGCGGCAGGAGGCCCGCAAGGCGGGCTACAAGGCGCTCTACGGCCACATCCTCCACGCGAACCACGAGATGCTCGATCTCGCGCGGCGCCTGGGCTTCATCCAGGAGACCGCGGAGGGCGCGGACGTTACGGTAGTGAGCCGGCTGTGACTATCGGGGGCTGAACGCCGCCGAAGAATCGCTTCACCTCGCCGAGAAGCTCGGCGTTGCGCCCCACCCACATGTGCCCGCCGCTCGGATAGCCGATGAAACGCGCGCCGGGTATGTGGGCGGCGGTGTAGCGGGCCATCGCGTAGGTCCCGAACAAATCGTCGGCCGCGCTGATGACGAGCGTCGGCGCCTCGATTTTCTCCAGCTCGTAGCGCGGCAGCGAGCCCACGATGGAAAGGTCGTTGAGCAGACCCTGCTGCCGCAGGCTGAGCGGCAGCATGTGGCGCAGCGTGCGCTCGATGCGCGCCCGCTCGTCGGCGCCGGCCTTGTCGAGCACCTCGGAGGGCGTCGCGAGAAGCGCCTTCGCCATCGTCGCCGGCGAAAGCTTGAGCGCCAGCCAAAAGAGCAGGTCCGACCTCATCGAGAGCAGGTCCGACTTCATCGCGGCCTCGAACTTAGCCGCTGTCTCCAGCATGAACCGGAGCGGCGGCGGCAGCTCCGCGGGCGCGCCCGGGCTCGGCTCCGGCGTGTAGGCGAGCGGCACGAGGAGCAGCATGGCGCTCACGCGCCGCGGATGCCGCAGGGCGAGCTGCATCGTGGAGGGCGCGCCGGCGGAGGCGCCGATGACCGCCGCGCGGTCTATCTTCAGCGCGTCGAGCAGGCAGGCGTGCGCGTCCGCCTGCGCGGCCGGCGACGCGTCCTTCGGCAAAGGCGTCCCGAGGTAGCCGAACCTCGACATCGCCACCACGCGGAAGCCCAGGCGCGCGAAACCCTCCGCGAAATCGAGGCCCTGGTCGTAGCCGCCGCCGGCGCCGTGCACGAGCAGCAGGACCGGCCCCTCGCCGACCGAGGCGTACTCGATCGGGCCGCAGGGCGTCTGCGCGATCCGGCGGCCGAGCGATACGCGCGTGCGCTCGAACGTCAGCTCGCGCCGGTAGTTGTCGTAGGTCACGTCGTCCGGCTGCGCCGCGGCGACTCCGGCCGCCAGGATCATTCCCAGGGCGATGAAACTCCTTGCGGCAAAAAAGGGAAAGACCGTAAGAGCAGGGGGAAAGACCATGGAGCGCCTGAGCCTATTTGCCCTGTTCCTGTCTGTCCATCGGGCGGTCTGCTCCCTATGGATGCACCGCCGGTAGATTTCCCCCGCTGAAGGCCTTATATAAGAGCGATGAAGTACAAGGACTACTACAAGACCCTCGGGGTCGCGCGCGGCGCGGGCGACGACGAGATCAAGAAGGCCTACCGCAAGCTCGCCCGCAAGTACCATCCGGACGTCTCCAAGGAAGCCAACGCCAAGGAGAAGTTCCAGGAGGTCTCGGAGGCCTACGAGACCCTGAAGGACAAGGAAAAGCGCGCCGCCTACGACAACCTCGGCCGGTTCGACCAGGGCGAGGACTTCCGTCCGTCGCAGGACTGGTACGAGCGCTTTCGCCGCCCCCCGCCCGGCGGCGGCCGTCCCGGCGCAACCGAGTTCGAAGACCTCGGCAACATCGACCTCTCGGATCTGTTCGAGTCGCTCGGCATGCGCGCCAGGGGTGGCGGGTTCCAGCAGCGTGGCGGGTTCCAGCGACGCAACGGGCCGGTCCCCGGCGAGGACTATGCGGTCACGGTGCGGCTCACGCTCGACGAGGCGTTCCGCGGCACCGAGCGCGAGTTCCAGATCGGTCCGAACCATGTGCGCGCGCGCATCCCGAAAGGCGCCACCGACGGCCAGCAGCTCAAGCTGCGCGGCAAGGGCGGCCCCGGCGCGAACGGCGGCGCGAACGGCGACCTGCTCCTGCACATCGTGCTGGAGCCTGATTCGCTGTTCCGGGTGAGCGGCCACGATCTCGACCTCGAGGTGCCGCTCGCGCCATGGGAAGCGGCGCTGGGCGCGCAAGTCGAGATTCCGACCCTGGAAGGCTCGGTGAAGATGAAAGTGCCTGCGGGCTCCCAGACCGGCCAGCGCCTGCGGCTCGCCGGCAAGGGCCTGCCCAAGCCGGGCGGCGGCGCGGGCGACCTGTACGCGCAGCTCACCATCGTCGTGCCGCCGTCGCTCTCCGAGCAGGAGAAAAAGCTGTACGAAGCGCTGCGCGACGCATCGCGCTTCGATCCCCGGAGCCGATTCAAGAGATAAGCTCCGCTCGAGGGCACATTCCTTGCAAGATGGAATTTCCAAGGAATCTCCAAGGAAATCTCCGGGAGTTCCATCCGCACCAGGAGGTGGCGCATGCCGTTGACCCGCGAACAGAGCATCGAGCTCGGCTACGTGATCGAGGAGCGGCGCAGCGCGCTGATGGACGAGCTGCGCGAGGACGTGAAGCGCGTCCGCGGCGAGCCGCACGAGGAGATCGCCGGCCCGGCGCCCGACACGGCCGACGAGTCGGTGGCCGAGCTGATCGAGGGCCTCGACCAGGCCGAGGTCGCGCGGGAGCTCGAGGAGCTGCGCGGGCTCGAGGCCGCGAGGAAGCGCTTCTCCGAAGGGAACTACGGAATCTGCCTGGATTGCGGCGGCGACATCGACTACCGCCGCCTGCGCGCCTATCCCGCCGCGATCCGCTGCATCGACTGTCAGCGGCGCTACGAGAAGACCCACTCCACTATGGGCGGCTCAAGCCTTTAGCACGCACTTGGCGTAGAGATCGGGAAACGCGCCGCCCGCGTCGTACTTGGCCTTCAGCTTCCTGAAGAACTCGCCGCCGTAAAGGCTGGCGAATTCCTCCTCGGGGAAAAAGCTGTCCGAGTAGAGCGACTTGATGCCGCCGAGCTCGTTCACCTTGCGCTCGATCAGGCGGTTGAAATGGCCGGGCGGATGCGCCGCGCGCGTGCGCTTCACGTCCCAGAAGCCGAAATTGACGTACCACTCGTCGCGCACCGGATACAGGGAGAACCGGCCGGACTGCGGCTGCGGGCCGATCGGGCAGATCCATTGCGGCCAGAGGGCGATTTCTCTCGCGTAGAAATCCGAGAATTCGGCGGCGCGGGACAACGGGATGTCGACGTCCTGGATCACCGACTCCGAATGCAGCCCGAGCAGCCCTTCGACTTTCTTCGTGACGCCGACGCGGCTGTTCCAGCGCATGATCTTCTGATAGGTCTTCGAGCCGAGCCGCTTCTTGCCGTACAGCAGCCTGCGGACAAGCGGGTTCTGCGCGAGCACGTTCTTCGAGCACCAGAACCAGTCGGTGTCCCAGCGCCACAGATAATCCCTCACCGTGAGGTAGTCCTCGCGCCTTTCGGCGATCGAGCGGTAATAGATGTTCTCGTAGGTGTAGTCGCTGATGTACGGCGCGGTCTCGACGAAGCGCCCCAGCGTCAGAAACAGTCTGTTCTTTTCAAAAGCAACTCCATCCACGAAGTCCGCTGCGCTTGCCTTCAAATGGTTGCCGAGCTCACGGAAGAAAAGCTGCGGATCCGTGAAAGGCAAATGGGTGAGATGGACATAGGGCTTGACCGGGACGACCCTGGCCCGCACGCGCAGTGCGTAGCCGAGGGTGCCGTAGGAATTCGGGAAGCCGTAGAAGAGATCGGCGTGCTGGTTGTCGCGCGTGCAGGTGACGACTCGGCCATCGCCGAGGAGGACGTCGACCTCGAGCACGGTGTCGTGGACCAGGCCATGACGGTGGGAAGACGACTCGATGCCGACGCCGGCGAGCGCGCCGCCGAGCGTGATGGTCTTCAGCTGCGGCACGACCGCGGGCATCACCCCTTGCGCGAGGCACGCGTCGACCAGCGTCTCGTAGGGCGTCATGCCCTCCGCGTCGACGAAGTCCTTGCCGACCAGGAGCACCTCGTTGAAGCCGCGCACGTCGAGCCGGCGCCGCGCGCCGCCGGCGCGGTCGCGAAACAGATTCGAGGTTTCCTTCTGCAGCCCGACGGGGCCGGAGCCCGCCCTAAACCCTTCGGCCAGCGCTTCTTTTTTCCTGATGTAGCTGTCCTGTGAGGACATTTTCAAGGGGCTCTTTGGTGTACAGAAAATCCCGCGTCATCGGGTAGCTCGAGCGCGAGACGTTGCCCTTCGAGAACACGACCTGGAAGAGGTGGGTCTGCGAGACCGGCGAGCGGAACATCTCCGCGCAGCCGTAGAGATACACGCGCCAGATGCGGCGGAAGCGCTCGTTGAAGCGGCGCGGGTCGAGCGCTCGAATGCGCTCCCAGTTGCGGTCGAAGCGCTCCGCCCAGGCGTCCAGGGTCAGGGCGTAGTGCCGGCGCAGGTTCTCGACGTCGAGCACCTCCAGGCCGGCCCGCTCCATCTCGACCACGACGTCGGCGAGGCTCGGGATCCAGCCGCCCGGGAACACGTACTTGCGGATGAAGTAGTCGGTCTCGTGACGGCCGACGTGGCCGATGAAATGGATCAGCCCGAGCCCGCCTTTCTTGAGCAGCCGCGCGTGCGAGCGGATCACTTCGGCGAGCTGGCCGCGGCCGGCGTGCTCGAGGCAGCCGATCGACACCACCTTGTCGAACTCGCGCGCGAGGGTCCCGTCCTGCGTGCGGAAGTCGGAATGCATCTGGTGGGCGGCATTGGCCAGGCCGAAGCGCTCGATCTGCCGGCGCGCATGCTCCGCCTGCGACCCGGTGGTATTGATGGAGGTGATGCGCACGCCGTAGCGCTGCGCGGCATGGATGAGGAAGCCGCCGAAACCGCTGCCCACGTCGACCACGTCCTCGCCGGGCTTGAGCACGACCTTGCGCGCGACGTGATCGGCTTTGTTCCGCTGCGCCTCCTCGAGCGTGCGCGTGTCGTCCTTCCAGTACGCGCAGGTGTAGAACATCAGCGGATCGTCGAGCCACAGCTTGTAGAACTCGGGGGTGAGCGAGTAGTGGAACTCGGCGTTGTGCCGGGCGCGGCCCCAGTTCGCGTTGTTATAGACGAACTCGTGCGCGCTGTTCAGGAGCCGCAGCAGCCCGTTCGGCCGGTCGATGCCGCCCTGCATGCCGGCCGCCATCGCCCGCGCGAGATTCCCCTCGATGTCGATGTCGCCGTCGAAGTACGACTCGAGCAGCCCGACGTGGCCGAACGCGGCGATCCGCCAGTACGCTCGCGGCTTGCGGAAGACCAGGGTGAAGGCGGGCTCCCCGTCGCGGCCAAGAGACAGGCGGGTCTCGCCTCCCTCGGCAAAGCGCACTGCAAACGGGATGCCTGAGCGCTCCTTTACCTCGCGCAGCGCGGATTCAACGTAAGTTCTCAAAGTTGGACGGAAGTTCTCATAACCGGACACAGCCGGACTCGGTCTAACCCGCGGTTATTCTAGCGCCCGGTAGATTGCAGGTATATCTTCTGCTAGCCTCGATTTCGCAACCGAACATTCGAAACAGAAACGCTCAGGAGCCCTCCATGGCCAGTCAGAAGGAGCGCCGGGCCGCTCCGCGTACCGCGGCACCCCGCAATGCGCCGGGCGCCGCAGCCCAGAAGAAAACCGCGAGCGAAACGGCCGGGCGGGCCGCCGCGGACGCGAAAACCGCCTTGTCCAACGAAGATATCTATCGCCTGATCGCCGAGACCGCCTATTTCAAGGCGAAGGCCCGGGGCTTCGAGCCCGGCGGCGAGGTCCAGGACTGGATCGAGGCCGAGACCGAAGTCCGGCAGCGGATCGAAAACGGAGGCAGGCGATGAAGCTTCTATATGTGTCGGTTGTGGTTCTGGCGCTGGCGGGATGCGACCGGGCGGGCCCGGCGGAGAAGGCCGGCCGCTCGATCGACCGCGCCGGCGAGAGCGCGAGCAAGAGCCTGGACAAGGCCGGTAAGAGCATCCGCGACGCCGTCACGCCGGACAAGAAGTAGCCGTCGTCGACGGGTCGACCGGTCCGCGTGTTCTCGCGGCGGGTGGAGTATCTCGCGATTGAGGCAGGCAATCGCCGCTATTGCGATTTCTGATTTGCCCTGTTGCGTGTGCCGCCGTAGCCTGTGCGCTTCCCAAAGGAGGCACGCATGAAAGCACTCAAAGGATCGAAGACCCACGACAACCTGAAGGCCGCGTTCGCCGGCGAATCGCAGGCGAACCGCCGCTACCTGTATTTCGCGGCGAAGGCCGACGTCGAAGGCCAGAACGACGTCTCGGCGCTGTTTCGCTCGACCGCGGAGGGCGAGACCGGGCACGCGCACGGCCACCTGGAGTATCTCGAGGCGGTGGGCGACCCGGCGACCAGCCTGCCGATCGGGCGCACGCGCGACAACCTGAAGGCGGCGGTGGCGGGGGAGACGCACGAGTACACCGACATGTACCCGGGGATGGCGAAGCAGGCGCGCGACGAGGGCTTCGGCGAGATCGCCGACTGGTTCGAGACCCTCGCCAAGGCCGAGCGCAGCCATGCGAATCGCTTCCAGAAGGCCCTGGATGGATTGGCCGACTGACAAGCAAAATGCGCGAAGGCTCGCTCGAAGCTCCGACCCGGCATCCGCTCGACTGGAAGAACCCGGCGTTCTACGACGCGAAGAGCGTCGAGAAGGAGCTCGAGCGCGTCTTCGACATCTGCCACGGCTGCCGGCGGTGCGTGAACCTCTGCACCGCCTTTCCCACCCTCTTCGATCTGGTCGACGGCTCGCCGACCATGGAGGTGGACGGCGTCGCGAAGCAGGACTTCGGCAAGGTGGTCGACCAGTGCTACCTGTGCGACATGTGCTACATGACCAAGTGTCCCTACGTTCCGCCGCATCCGTGGAACGTCGACTTCCCCCACCTCATGCTGCGCGCCAAGGCGGTCAGGTTCAAGAACGGCGGGACCATTTTCCGCGACCGCCTGCTCACCTCGACCGATGCGATGGGGAAGCTCGCAGCGATTCCGGTCGTGGCGCAGACGGTGAATTTTCTCAACAAGAGCCCCCTCGCACGCGGGGCGATGCAAAGCACCCTCGGGGTTCACAAGGACCGCGAGCTCCCGGAATATACGAGCAAGCCTTTTAGAAAAGACTTCTCGGAATCGAAGCAATTCCAGGTCAAGGACGGGAAGAGCACTCCAGGAAAAGCGGCCGTCTTCTCGACCTGCTACGTGAACTACAACGAGCCGGGAATCGGCCACGACCTGCTGGCGCTGCTCGATCACAACGAGATCCCGTACGTCGTCGTCGAGAAGGAAGCCTGCTGCGGCATGCCGAAGCTCGAGCTCGGCGATCTGGAATCGGTGGACCGCCTGAAGAAAATCAACATCCCCGCCCTCGCCGGCCTGGCGAAGGCCGGCTACGCGATCCTCACGCCGGTCCCCTCCTGCACCCTGATGTTCAAGCAGGAGCTGCCGCTCATGTATCCGGGCGACCCGGAGACGTTCGCGGTGCGCGACGCGATGTTCGACCCGTTCGAGTATTTCGTCGCGAGAAAGAAGGACGGCCTGCTGAAGACCGACTTCAAGCAGGCGCTCGGCAAGGTCTCGTACCACATCCCCTGCCACTCGCGCGTGCAGAACATGGGGCAGAAGACCCGCGAGCTGCTCGAGTCGGTTCCCGGCACCGCCGTCACCACCGTCGAGCGCTGCGCAGGCCACGACGGCACCTGGGGCGTGAAGACCGAGTACTTCGACAACTCGATGAAGATCGGCCGCCCGGTGTTCCGCCGCATGGCGGAAGCGGGTCCCGACTATGTGAGCTCGGACTGCCCGATCGCCGCCCGGCATATCATGCAGGGGATACAGGAAAACGGCGGGGTAAACGGCGGCGGAAGCGGCGATGAAAACAAAGCGGAAAAAGCGCACCCTCTTTCGCTGCTTCGCAGGGCCTACGGCATCTGAGGCGAAATCAGGGACAGACCACGTTTTTAACGCTGGGAAACGTGGTCTGTCCCTGATTTTCATGTTGCTGGCCGGCTGCGCGGCGGTTGCGCCCGCACCGGTCGGGGTGCCCTTCGCTCTCATGGGCGACACGCCCTACTCCGAAGGCGAGGTCCGCCGCGTCGAATCGCTCATCGACGATCTGAACGACGAGGAGCTCGCTTTTGTCGCGCACGTCGGCGACATCACCTCCGGGCGGGGCCCGTGCACCGACGCGTGGTTCGAGGCGCGCAAGAAGCAGTTCGCGCGCATCCGGCATCCGTTCATCCTGCTGCCCGGCGACAACGACTGGACCGATTGTCACCGCAGCGGACTCGACCCGATGGAGCGGCTCGCCGAATGGCGTGCGCTGTTCTGTTATCCGGAGAAATCCTTCGGCGCGACGAAAATCCGCCTGGAGCGGCAGCCCGGCGAGTATTGCGAGCATGTCCGCTGGGAGCACGAAGGGCTGCTGTTCGTCGCGCTGAACGTCCAGGGCAGCAATAACAATCTCGGACGCACCGCGGCGATGGATATCGAATACGAGCAGCGCATGGCCGCGGTCTTCGACTGGCTCGACGAGAGCATCGCGCTCGCCGAATCGCGCGGCGCGGCCCGGGTGGTGGTGCTGATGCAGGCCGATCCGTTCAAGCGCCGCCGCTCACCCGACGGCTTCGAGCGCCTGCGCAATGTGCTCGCCGAGCACGCGAAGTGGCTCAAGGGGCGGCTGGTGCTGGTCCACGGCGACACGCACATCTACAAGGACGACGAACCGCTTCCCGGCCTGCGGCGCATCGAGGTCTGGGGCTCGCGCTTCGTCAGCTGGCTGCGGGGCTCGAGCGCCGCCGGTGAGCTGCACGTCGAGACGGCCGGGCAATACTAGGCGCTACCAGCCGCAGCGCCTCTCAATGATGCGCGTGATCGTGGTGGTGCGCTGGCTCCTTGAGCGCCTTTTCGCGCAGGGCGCTGGTCTGCGCTTCCAAGTACGAGAGCACCACGGACACATCGTCCGTCCCCAGACGCAGATTGGGCATCCGCAGCTTCTTGTACTCGCGAAAAAGGACGGTGGCGATCGGATCGCCTTCGGCCAGCACCTGGTCCGGAACCTGAATGTACCGGGTGAGCCACGTGCGCTCGCGGCGTGCGGTCACGCCCGCCAGGTCCGGCCCCAGCTTGTCGCCTTGCCCGATACTGTGGCAAGAGCTGCACCGGCTCTCGAAAAGATACCTCCCCGCGTCCGGGGCGAGCTTGTGCGCCTCGGCGTAGCTGTTCTCGGGCAGTACGTCTTTCCAGCCGAGAAATCCTCCGATGCGGGCGGCGAGGAACGCCGGATTGTCGAGCGCCGAGTTCTTCATCCACTGCCCGGTCGGCTCGTTGCCGACCATCAGGGTCGGGCCGTGGCCGTCGCGCGTGACCGCGTCCTTGGCCCTCGCCAGGCCGAGCTTCTTGGTGGCGAGCTGGATGTCCTCGGGCTTGCCGGTGAGGAACAGCCATCCCGGTCCTCCGGCGCCGAACTTCTCCGCATACGCCTTCAGCACCTCCGGCGTATCGCGCGTCGGATCGATGCTGATCGAGTAAAAGAAAATGTCCTTTCCGACCCGCCCACCGAGGTGGCGCCGCAACTGGGCCAGCGTCGCGGTCTCGAGCGGACACACGTCGGTGCACTCGGTGAAGATAACGTTGATCGCCACGGACTTGCCCTTGAGCAGGTCCTCATAGAGGCGAACCGTTTTCCCGTCCTGCGTGGTGAGCACGACGTTTGGAAAATAATCGGCCCCCCAGCGCTGGTCGGCGGGGAACGCCGGGCCGTTATCAAGAAGGGCCGCGGCACCGGCGAGCAATCCCACGGCCGCCGTCATGCTTCTCCAATTCATCGCTCGCATGGGTCAGTTCGGGAAGTTCGGAGCGGCGATGGTCGCCGTTCCGCTCGTGATCGCTCCGGTGTTGAGGTCGAAGCTGAGCGCAAAGGACGCGACCCCCGATTGCGCCGCAGAGCTTCCCGCGGTTGTGCTGCGGAAGAACGGAAACGTAATCTCAACCGTATCGGCGCTGACTAGGTGTCTGAACACGCTGGTTCCGTTACCCCCGGCGACATACTTCGCCCCGCTCAACGACCCTGTGCCGGACACATTGGACAGATCGATGGTCAGGATGACGGCCGGTGGGTGGTTGAGCCTGCTGGTATCGAGCACCAGCTCGCTCGAAACCTTCGCCTGACCCGAAAACGCGACGCTTTCCGGCTGCACGCTCACGATGCCCGAAACCGGAATGAGAGCAGTGATCGGGACGTTAGCCGCACGAGCGGCGGGCGGGCCTGCCCACCAGACCAGCGCCGACAGAACCACGACGACGAGCGACACCATGACAGAAGTCACTGATTGACGGATGTTCATGTTTCGTTCCTTCTCGATTCGTTCACCTTCGCAAAATCCCTCTTGCCCTGTGTTACTCCGCGCGCCCGAGCGCGCGGAGCTCCTATCACGGCTAGATGTTCGGGAGTTGAGTCGGGGCCTGGAACTTCACACCCTGCGGCGTCGGGATCGGCGTCGGCAGCGGCCTCAGGAACGGGGATCCGCCGTCGTCGATCTCCCAGCGCAAGAGCATGGCGTTGTCCTCGTGCAAGGTGTTGTGGCAGTGCTCCATGAACATCCCGCCGAAGTCCCGGAACTGCATCGTGAGGGTGACGCTTCCATCCGGGCGCAGGCGATAAACGTCTTTGCGCCCCTTCTCCCACGCCGGCACGTTGCTCGCGCTGCCGTTTCGGCTGAGGATCTGACCCTCCTCGAAGTGGATGTGGACCGGATGATCCCAGCCGCCACCGTCGTTCACCAGGGTCCAGATCTCACGGGTGCCGGCTCTCGGCGCCGCCGAGATCCGCCCGAAGTCCGCGTCGAGCAATTCTCCGCCGTTCGTCCCGATGCCCCAGGGGCCGCGGAACGAAGTGACGGGATCGTTGGTATTCTGGGTGGCGCCATCTCCGAACACGAAGGTGCGCGTCCGTGCCACGGGAATGGCGGACAGATCGGGGTTCGGGATCATGACCGCAGGCACCTGGCTCACGTCGGGCGTGGCCGGATTGCGGACGATGCGGAACTCGAGGAACTTGCCTACGCACGGATCGGTCGAGCTGCCCGAGAGCGCCGAGGACAGCGAGAGGGTCGATGATGGCAACGTGCCGTCCTCGTGCTGGAGGAGGTTCACCATCGACACGGTCTGCCCGATGCTGTAGCGGGAGAAGTCGATGACGATGTCGTAGCGCTCCGCGATGCCCAGCTGGTCGGTTTGAGTGATGACCACCGGGCTCGGCAGCAGGTTGCCGTCGTTGGCGATCTGGATCATCGGCGAGGCGTCGGAGAGCGAGATCTTGAAGAAGCGCGACACGGCGCCGTTCAGGATGCGGAAGCGGTACTTGCGCCGCTCGACCTCGAAGAAAGGCCTGTAGACGAGGTTCACCGTCATCACGTCGGCCACGAAACCCGACTCGGTATCGAAGATGTCGAAGTGGAGCTGCCCGTTCGCGTCCCACGCCTTGTCCGCGAGCATCAGGTTGACATCGTAGTCGAGGTTGCCGAACGACTTCGCCGTGCCGCTCGGAAGCCGCAGGTTCACGCCGTCGTTGATCGCCTCGTTGCCGCGATCGAGCGCGCTGTAGAGGTTGAACATCCCGGCATCGCCCTTGTACACGTTCTGCGCGGTGAAGCTGAACATGTGGTCGTGGAACCAGTGGGTGCTCATGGTCTCGTGCCAGTCGCCCGGAACCTTGGTGATGCCGCCAGCGTCGTTGGGGCTGCCGGCCCTGGGATCCGTGGCGGTGGTATTGATCGTGTTCAGCCCCGCCAGGACGATGGGATAGTGATAGTCGTAGAACTGGCCCGGGTAGAAGAACGCCCCGGTGAAGCCGTCGTTCTCCGCCCCGTGATGCCCGTTGTGCTCGTGGGTGCTGAGGGTATGCATCCCGAAGCCCCCGTTCTGGGTCCTGTCGAACGGCAGCTTATTGCTATGGCGGAAAAGGATCCCCTCGCCATAGCGGCCGATGAGCAGCTTGGGCGGTAAGGTCCCGTTGAAAGTCCACATCGCGTTTGGCCCCTGGTCCGGCAAGCCCGGGTGAAACGCAGGCCGGAAAGGAGCACCGGCGTTGATGCCCGAATTCAGGCTGGACGGGACCTGGGGGTTGTAAACGGTGTTGACTTTGGCCCCCTCCGTCGAGACTGGCACCGCGATCTTGGGCGGCATCGTATCGAACTTCTGGTGAGCCCAGATCGGGCCGGGGGGACGCCCTTCGATGGGACCTGTGTCGCCGGGTGCCACCCCTTCCAACGCGGGATTGAGAAGCTGCTGGGTGGTGTTGGCTTCTTTCGTCGGCGCGGGATTCAGAGACGCGAGCGGGTTGCGCGGCAACACGTCGAAACGAGGCATGGGTTGCGTGAACGCCTGGACGCCGAACAGCGGGCTGCGCGGAAAGCCGGTCGGGACGCTCGCGTACGCACTGCGGACGAACGGGTTCAAGCCATGCTTCGCGACCAGCAGTCCGCCCACCGTGAACAACCCCCACTTGAACAGATCGCGGCGCGTGACCTGGCCGTCGCTCAGCGCCTTGATGATCTCCTGGCGATTCCTGCGGGCGTTCTCCGCTTCCCTGATCCGAAGTTTCGATGCTTTCCTGTCAAGAAACATTCGTTCCTCCTTTTGGATGGCCGGACCTCGCAAACCGCAGAGGAATACTAGTCGCAGAGAAAATAAATCGAGCGGTTCTGCCCTGCGGCAAATTGTCGCGAAAGCGGGTCAAAATTTTTTTTGACGAGCGGAATAAATTTAAAACCTGTAGTCGTCGCGCTCGAAAATAAATCGAGGCGCAGTCGGTTGCGTCCCTCCACGCGCCGAGAAACGCTCTGGGAATAAAGAAGCAGAATGATGCACCGCCACATAGCGGGCGGTATGCGTGGACGGCGGACCTGCTAATCGCGAACCGGATGCTTACCTAGTTTGCGCTGCAATGTGCGCCGGTGCATTCCGAGCACGCGCGCGGTCGCGGAGACGTTGCCGTTGTTCCCGCTCAGCACGCGGTTGATGTGCTCCCACTCCAGTCTGTTGACCGAGAGCGGTTTTTCGCCCACCGGCGCCGCGGCCGCCGCCTCGCCGTCGCCGCGCAGCGCGGCCATCACGTCATCGGCGTTGGCGGGCTTGGTCAGGTAGTAGTGCGCGCCGCTTTTTATCGCCGCGATCGCCGTGGCGATGCTGCCATAGCCGGTCAGCACCACGACTCGCGCACGCCGGTGCAGATCCATCAGCTCCTTGATCAGGCACAGTCCGGAGCCGCCGGGGAACTTCAGATCGACGACCGCGAATTCGAACGGCCTGACGGCCGCCGCGGCGAGCGCGGACTGGTAATCGTAGGCCACCACGACGTCGTACCCCCGTCGTTGCAGCGCGCGGGCCATGACCGTGCAGAGCACTTGATCGTCGTCCACGAGCAGCAGGCTCGGCTGCGTTAGGTCGCCCTTCGCCTGCTCCACGGCTTCCCTCCCCGATTTCACGCGGTACCCGCGAGCGCGCCCGACAACGAAAGCGACAGCTCGACGCACGCTTTCCCGTCCGCCCGCGCCCGCTCGCTGAGCGTTCCGCCGAACCGGTCGATCGTGGCCTTCGCCATGAGCAGATCGAGCCGATCGGCCGGCGCCGGAGCGGCGCGCGCGAAAAGCGGCGCGCCCGCGCCGGCATCCTCGACGGCGGAATGCGTCGCGCCATCGCAGAACCGTATCCACAGGCGCTCTTCGTCCCACCGGATCGAGATGTCCACCCGCCGTGCGGCGCCCGGGGCACTTTTGAGCAGAACCAGAATCGCCTGCTCGAGCGACGCGTCGGCGAGGATCTCGGGCGCCGGCGACGCGCTGCCTTCGCAGCGGCATTGCAAGGTCATCCAGGGCTGCATCAGCTGGCACTTGTCCAGGACCGCCGCGCAGAACTTGTCGGCCGCCATTCTTCCCCCGCCTTCGGCGCGGCTATAGCCCGCCGACGCGAGCAGGCGCGAGGCGATCTGCTTGCAGCTGTCGATCTGGCGCGCGACGATCTCGAGCGCCTGGTTTCTCTCCGCGGGCGGGCCGGCGCCGTCGCGCAGCTCGCCGACGACGACCGCCATCGTGGCGAGGGGCGAGCTCAACTGGTCGGCGGCGACCGCGGCCAGGGTTCCGAGCTCCGCCGCATGCCGCTGCCGCAAATAGTTCTCCCGGATTTCCGCCACGAAGCGCTCGTGCTTGCGCGAGGTCCTCGCCAGGCAGAAGACGAAATAGGCGATCGACGCACCCGTAAGCAATTCGATCGTTTCCTCGTCCGGCGCGTAGCGCGCGGTCGACGGACCGGAGTAGATGCACGCGAACTCGCGGCAGCCCAGGATGGCGAGGACCACGGCCAGGGTGTAGGGCCATGGCAAGGTGGCCGCGGCGATCGTCAGCGGCAGGAGGTAGAGGGCCTCGAAGGGGCTCGAGTCGCCCCCCGTGAGGCAAACCGCGCCCGACAGAAGCACGACATCGGCGAGGATCTGCAGCAGAAACTCGCCGTACGACACGGGCGCCACGTGCTTCAACCGCAACCACGTGGCCAGGTTGAGGACCGCGGCAGGAGCGGCGACGGCGGCGATCCACGGCGAAACCCACCAGGAGACGTCTTCCACGAGCGCCACAGCCATCCAGACGCAAAACGCCGTCAGAAGCACATTGCGCGTAATGAAGTCGAAGCGCAGGTGAGCGCGCGTCGCCGTGAGCTGCACGAACGGGTCCTCCGACACCCCGGACGTCCGCATGGGAGCTTCGATGCCGCCCGGCAGATCTCTCAGCATCCTTCCCTATACCCCGGTAGAGAGGTGCAGCTCCGCTTGGGTCGCGGCGCCGTCGCCGTGCGGCGAGGATTGAGCGCCGCTGCCGGACAGGCACGCGACCCGTTCGCCATGCTCCGCCAGCCGCGAAAGGATGCTTCGGCACGCATCGATCTGGTCCGACATGATGCAAAGGCTCTCGGCGATCTCGCGGCGATCATCCGCGTCGGACCGCTGCCTCAATTCCTCGACCAGCACGGCCATCGTGGTGAGCGGCGAGCACAGCTCGTGCGCCGCGCCGGCGAGCAAGGCGCCCATGCGCGCCCCGCGTTCGTCGCCTTGGAATGCCGCGGGCTGATCGCGCAAGCGTTCCGGCGACGGGCTGAACAAGACGGCCGCGAAGCGACGCAAGTGGTGCCAGGACAACGACTGCATATCCCCTCCTCCGCTTCGCTTCATTCTCCCGGCGTCCGCAGTCCGTTATTTTTTGGTCGGATCTGCCTTCGCCGCAAGTGCTGCTGCCTAACTTATACGAGAAGAATCTAAAGGACGCGATATTAACGCGCTACCGTTTTCGATTGTCTTTTCGTACGATTTTTTTGTACGATTTACCTTACGCGCTCAGCGCACGACGGTGTCGATGACGACCGCCACGCCTTTCGAGTCGTTCGCCACCGCGCCGCTCAGGCCCTGCAGGTCTCCGGGCTGCGGCGTCGCGTTGCCGGCCCTGGAAATGCGCGCCCCGACCACGACCCGGGAAAATCCGGACAGCTTCACCCCCGGCGCCATCGCCATGGCGTCGTCCAGCGAGAACTTGACCGGCAGATCGCGCGCCTGCCTGCGAAGCACCGCGAGCGGCATGGGCGGTCCTTCCGCAGCGCGCGCGAAAATGAATACGGTGTCGGTGGGGGAGACCTTCTCCGCGAGCTTCGGCGAGAGGCTGACCGTGCCGCTCAGGCTTTTCGCCGCAAGGTCTTTCGCGGCAGCCTCTTTCGCCGCGGGCTTGCTTTTCGCCGTCGTATCTTTCGCGGCCGGCCTGCTTTTCGACAGAGTGCTCGCTTCGTCGATGTTCGCCTGGATCGTGCGCGCCTCCTCCGAATCCTCCGGCACGAGCGGCAGCATGCGCTGCCAGTAGCGGCTGGCGCCGGCGAAATCGCCGCGCTCGTAGGCGGCGCTACCGGCGAGCGCGAGCGCTTTGAGGTTCCTGGCGTCGATCTGCAGCGCGCGCAGCACCAGCTCCTCGGGCTCGCCTTTCATCTTCTGCCCGCGCGCCATCGCGAGCGCGTCGGCGAGATCGGCGAGCAGGTCGGCGTCGCGCGGCGCGCGGACCGCCGCCTTGGAATAGGCGTTGGTCGCCTCGGCGAAGCGCCCGAGCACGCTCAGCGACCTGCCGAGCATCTTCCAGCCCTCGACGTCCTCGGGATTTTCGTTCAGCCGCGCGGCCAGGCGCTCGACCATCTGCTCGACCTGCTGCTGCGTGATTCCGACGCCGGCGTGCGGATCGGCGAAGCCGATGGCGCCCGGGTTTCCAACCGCAAAATAGACGCCGATGGCAAGCAGCGGCAGCAGAAGCGCGCCGATTGCCGCTGGACGGTACCCTTCCCGTCCGGCAGGCGCCTGTATGCCGGACATCTTTTTCCTGGACCCGTCTCCGGCGAGGTCCTGCAACAGCCGCTTTTCGAGCTCCTGCCGCGCCTGCTCGTAGTCGGCCTGCGCGAGCTTGCCCGCGGCACGGTCGGCGTCGAGCTCGCGCAGCTGGTCGCGGTGCACGGCGAGATTCAGCGAGTCGCGCGACGCGCCTTCGCCGCCCGCGCGGCGCTTCAGGAGCGGCCGCAGCGCGAGCGCGAGCGCGGCGGCGGCGACGAGCGCGCTCGCGATCCAGAACAGGATCATGCGCGCGCCGTCATTCGTTGCGCGAGCCGAGCAGCTGCGCGGCGCGGGCGCGCTCCTCTTCCGACATCGGCTGTTCCTGCGAGCGCTTGCGCACGAGGCGCCTGAAGAGGATGAAGATGCCGACGCCCAGAAACAGGAACGGGCCGGTCCACAGAAGCACGGTCGTCGCCTTCAGCGGCGGGCGGTAGAGGACGAAGTCGCCGTAGCGCGCCACCATGAAGTCGAGCACCTCGCGCTCGCTCGCGCCGCGGCCGAGCTGCTCGCGGATGCTGTTGCGCAGATCCACCGCCAGCTCGGCGTTGGAGTCGGCGAGCGTCTGGTTCTGGCACACGAGGCAGCGCAGCTCGGAGGCGACGCCCATGACGCGCTTCTCGAGAACGGGATCCGGTGGTTTTTGAGAAAAAACGTCTCCACTGAAGGAGAGAGCGAACAATACCGCCCAAAAAACTTTATTCACGCTGAAGCTCGTCGATGAGCGGCGCGATCTTCTTCGCCAGGACCTCGCGCGTCACCGGCCCGATCTGCTTGTAGCGGATGACGCCGCGCTTGTCGATCACATAGGTTTCGGGCACGCCATAGACGCCGTAGTCGATGCCGACCTTGCCGTCGGCGTCGTAGAACGAGGCGCGGTAGGGATTGCCGTAGCGCTCGAGCCACTTCATTCCGTCCTCGCGCCGGTCCTTGTAATTGAGCCCGTAGAGCGGCGCGGCGCCGCTCTTCGCGAACTCCACCAGCAGGGGGTGCTCGTCGCGGCAGGCGACGCACCAGGAAGCCCAGACGTTGAAGACCCACACCTTGCCCAGCGGCTCCTTCGACGAGAAGGTCTTGTCGGGCTCCTGCAGCAGCGGCAGCGAGAACTGCGGTGCCGGCTTGCCGATGAGCGGCGAAGGCACCTCGCGCGGGTCGAGCCGCAGGCCGACGCCGAGCACCGCGAGCAGCGCGGCGAAGATTCCGACCACCCAGACGACGCGGGCATTCACGCCCTGGCCTCCACGATGTCCTCGCTTTTGGGTCCTTGCATGGCGAAGCGGTAGCGCCGGTCGGTCGCCGCCAGCAGCCCGCCGAGCGCCATGACGAGGCAGCCGCCCCAGATCCAGTCGATGAACGGCTTGTGCTGAACGCGTAGCAGCCAGCCGCCGCCCTGCACCGGCTCGCCGAGCGAAACGTAAAGATCGCGGGTGAATCCGGGGTCGATCGCCGCCTCGGTCATCGGCATCTGCTGCACGTTGTAGACGCGCTTCTCCGGATAGAGCACCGTCACCGGCCTGCCCTCGCGCGCGACCGATACCTTCGCGCGCGCGGCCTTGTAGTTCGGCCCCTTGACGTTGGCGACCTCGTCCAGCGTGAAAACATACTTGCCGAGCTCGACGCTCTCGCCCTCGCGCAGGGTGACGTCCTTCTCGCTCTCGTAGCCCTTCACCAGCGTGACGCCGACGACGAACACGGCGACGCCGATGTGCGCCACCACCATGCCGTAGTGCGCGCGCGTCTGTCGCAATCCCTTTCTCAGGGAAATGAGGCCGGTCGCGACGATCCACAACGCGAGCGTCAGGCCGAATCCGACCATGGCGCTCCATTTCCCCATCATCAAGGGCAGCAGCAGTCCCAATGCAAGGCTCACGGCCAGCGCCCAGCGCAGCAAAACCGCAAGCTCCGGGAGCGAGGTCCTCTTCCAGCGAGCGAGCGGGCCGACGCCCATCAGGAAGAGCGCCGGCGCCATGAGCGGCACGAAAACCGCCTCGAAGTAAGGCGGGCCGACCGAGATCTTGCCTCCACCGACCGCGTCGAGCACCAGCGGATACAGCGTGCCGAGCATCACCGTGCCGGCCGCCGCGGCGAGCAGCACGTTGTTCGCCAGCAGGAAGCTTTCACGGGACACCGGCTCGAAGTCGCCGCCGAGCCCGATGCGCGAGGTGCGCCACGCGTAGAGGACGAGCGCGCCGCCGATGAACAGCGCGAAGAGCGCCAGGATGAAGATGCCGCGCTTCGGATCGACCGCGAAGGCGTGCACCGATGTGAGCACGCCCGAGCGCACGAGGAAGGTGCCAAGCAGGCTCAGCGCGAAGGCGACGATCGCGAGCAGCACCGTCCAGCTGCGAAACGCGCCGCGCTTCTCCGTCACCGCCAGCGAATGGATGAGCGCGGTGCCGACGAGCCACGGCATGAAGGACGCGTTCTCCACCGGATCCCAGAACCACCAGCCGCCCCAGCCGAGCTCGTAATAGGCCCAGCCGCTGCCGAGCGCGATGCCGATGGTGAGGAAGGTCCACGCCACCGTCGTCCACGGACGCGACCAGCGCGCCCAGGTGGCGTCGAGCCGGCCGGAGAGCAGCGCCGCGACCGCGAAGGCGAACGCCACCGAGAAGCCGACGTAGCCCATATAGAGCATCGGCGGATGCAGCACCATCCCCGGGTCCTGCAGCAGCGGATTCAGGTCGCGGCCGTCGGGCGCCGCCGGCAGCAGCCGGTCGAACGGGTTGGAGGTGAACAGCATGAAAGCGAGAAAGCCCGCGCTCACCACGCCCATCACTCCGAGCACGCGCGAAACCATCTCGTCGGGAAGATGCGCGCTGAAGAGAGTCACCGCCACGGTCCAGACCGCGAGCATCAGCGTCCACAGCAGCAGCGAGCCTTCGTGCCCGCCCCAGGCGCCGGCGATCCGGTATTGCAGCGGCAGCGCGGAGTTGGAGTTCTGCGCGACGTAGAGCACGGAAAAATCGTTGTTCACGAAAGAGTAGACCAGGCAGCCGAACGCGAAGGCGACGAGCAGCGCCTGCCCCTGCGCCGCCGGGCGCGCGAAGCCCATCCAGGCCGCGCTCGAGCGTTGCGCGCCCCAAAATGCGCTCGCAGATTGAAAGAGGGCGATAACGAGCGCCAGCGAAAGCGCGAATTGTCCGAGCTCGGGGATCATGGTGCTTTCTTGTCCGGAACGATCAGGCTTTTGGAAGTTTTCTCCTGCGCCCGCTTCACCGCCTCGGCGGCTTCGGGCGGCATGTAGTTCTCGTCGTGCTTGGCGAGCACCTCGTTGGCGCGGAACACGCCGTCGGCGCCGAGCCGGCCTTGCGCCACCACGCCTTTGCCTTCCCGGAACAGATCGGGCAGGGAGCCTTTATAGGTGACGGGAATGCTCTTCGCCGTGTCGGTGACGGTGAATTGCACCGTCACGCCGTCGGCCTGGCGCCGGACGCTGCCCTTCTCCACCATCCCGCCGATCCGGAAGGTGCGGCCCTGCGGCGCCTCGTGCGCGACGATTTGCGAAGGCGTGAAGAAGAACACCAGGTTCTCGTTGAACGCCCGCAGGACAAGCGCCGCGGCCACGCCGAGGGCGACGACGCCGATGACGATGACGGCAATTCGCTTATGCCTGGGTTTCACTTGCCTTTGCCTTTCCGCTTCTTTTCATCAGAAAAAATATTTCCAGCCCAAGAAGCGAAAAGCAGACGCCATAAGCGCCCCACACGTACCAGGCATAGCCGCCCATCGCCAGGAACTCGCTCATTTCTGCTCCCGGATGATGCAGCGCACGCGCACCAGCGCGACCGCGATGCTGTAGAGCCAGAACGCAGCCGCCATCACGATCATCCCGGTGAACATGGTCGCCGCCATCGTCGGCGCGCTCTTCAGGCTCACCGAGGAGCCCTGGTGCAGCGTGTTCCACCATTTCACCGAGTAATAGATGATCGGGATGTTCACCACGCCGACGATCGCGAGCAGCGCGCCGGCGCGGTCCGCGCGCCGCGGGTCCTCGATCGCCGCCTGCAGGGCCATGAAGCCGAAGTAGAGGAACAGCAGGATCAGCTCCGAGGTGAGGCGCGCGTCCCAGACCCAGTACGTGCCCCACGTCGGCTTGCCCCACAGCGAGCCCGTCCAGAGCGCGATGAAGGTGAAGAGCGCTCCGGTCGGCGCGAGGGCGCGCGCCATCATGCCCGAAAGCCGCGTGTTGAACGCGAGCCCGATCGCGGCCCAGAACGCCATGACGACATAGATCAGCATCGACATCCACGCCGCCGGCACGTGGATGAAGATGATGCGGTACGCCTCGCCCTGCGTCGCGTCGGTGGGGGCGACGAAAAGCCCGATGTAGAGCCCGAGGAGCGTAAGCACCGCGGCGGCGCCGGCGCACCAGCGCGCGAGCGCGCCGGCGAGCGGAAAGAACGTCTGCGGCGACGCGAACCAGAACCACTTGATGCCTTGAGCGCTCATTCCGTGGAAATCCCAGCATTCATTCCGTAGAAATTCTTAATGCCGCGGCGATCCCCCAGGGCGCCAAAGCCGCCGCCGCGACCAGCAGCGCGCCGAGCAGCAGCAGCAGCCCCTGCCCGCCCAGACCCGCCGACGCCATCTCTACGCTTCCCGCTCCCATGATCAGCACGGGCACGTAAAGCGGCAGGACCAGCAGCGACAGCAGCACGCCGCCGCCGCGAAGGCCGAGGGTCAGCGCGGCGCCGATCGCGCCGATCAGGCTGAGGACCGGCGTGCCCAGGAGCAATGATAACGCCAGCACGCCATACAAAGATGGCGCGAGGTCGTACTGCAGCGCGAGCAGCGGCGCGATCAGCACCATCGGAAAACCCGATATCAGCCAATGGGCAAAGGTCTTCGCGGCCGCGACCGCGCCGAGGGGCGCGGCGCCGAGCAGGATCTGCTCCAGCGTGCCGTCGGCATGGTCGGCGGCGAACAGACGCGCGAGCGACAGCATGCTGGAAAGGAGCGCCGCGACCCAGATCACGCCGGGCGCGATCGAGCGCAGCAGGTTCGGCTCGGCGCCCACGCCGAGCGGAAACAGGCTCGCCACGATGACGAAGAAAAGCAGCGCCGTGGCGGCGTCGCTGCGCCGGCGCAGCGCGAGCAGCAGGTCGCGGCGGACGATGCAGCCGATCGCCTCAAGCATGGCGCGCGTCCAGATCCAGGATCCGTCCGCCGACGTGCGTTTCCTGGTGCGTCGTGTAGACGACCATGCCGCCGCGTGCCACCTGGCCCGAGATGAGGCTCTCCATCAGGGACGCGGCCGCGGCGTCCAGCGCCGCGAGCGGCTCGTCGAGCAGCCAGAGCGGAATCGATTCGCTCAGGGCGAGGCGCGCGAGCGCCGCGCGCCGGCGCTGCCCCTGCGACAGCCGTTTCAGGAATGTGGCGGCGGGAATCCCGAAGCGCTCGAGCGCCTGGGCGATCGAGCTCGCCGGGGCCGGCATCCCGGCGAGCGTACAGGTGATCGAAAGATTCTCCGCGGCGCTCAGCTCGTCCTTCACGCCCGGCGCGTGGCCGATGTAGACGAGGCGCCGCGAATACTCCTCGCGCAGGCTCGAGATCCGCTCGCCGTCCCAGCGCACCTCTCCGGCCGCGGGCGTCAGCAGGCCGCACAGGATGCGCAGCAGGCTCGTCTTGCCCTGGCCGTTCGCCCCCGCGATCCTCAGCAGCTCGCCCGGACGAAGGCCGAACGACAGTCCGCGGAACAGGACCCGTCCGCCTCGCTCGCAATCAATCGACGCGGCTTCAAGCACATTGTATTTTCACAGAATCCGAAACCGCCGGTCGACCTAGTTCAGGTCGAGCGAGTGGCGCTTGAGCGCCGAGAGCGGGACGTATTTGAGGACCGCCTCGTGCGTCGCCTCGAGGATGACGCGCGGCGGCCGGCCGGCCTCCCAGGCCTCGATCCAGCGCAGCACATGCAGGCACCAGCGGTCGCCGGGCTTCAGCCCCCGGAAGCGCAGGTCCGGCCGCGGCGTGACCAGATCGTTGCCGCGCTCCACGCTGAATTCGAGGAATTCCTCGGTGACCTGCACGCACACGAGGTGCGCCACCCCGTCCTGGCCCTGCGTCGCGCAGCAGCCGTCGCGGAAATAGCCGGTGAGGGGCGAGTAGCTGCAGGCGCGCAGCTCGTCGCCGAGCACGTTCTTCTCGGAGACCGGCTCTTTTTCGCTCACGTCGATTTCTCGCTCACGTCGATTTCTTCTCTATGTAGCGCTTCAGGAAATCCGCGTCGGGCTCGATCAGCTCGCAGCGCTGCGGGCGCTTCTCGAGGCCGACGAACTCCGCCGGGCGCTCGGGGTCGCGCCCGAGCGCCGCGCGGATGGTCTGCGCAAACTTCACCGGCAGCGCGGTCTCGAGGCAGACGAGCGGCACGCCCGGCTCGCGGTATTGCAGCCCCACCCTCACGCCGTCGGCGGTGTGCGGATCGATCATGGTCTCGTACCTGGAGAACACCTGCTTGATGGTGGCGAGCCGGTCCGAGTGCGAGCTCTTGCCGGCGACGAAGCCGGTGTCGGGGACCTTTCTGTAGAAAGCGGAGCTGGCCAGGTCGAATTCGCCGTCCGCGTCTAGCCGGCGCAGGAGCTCCTTCACGCGCGCGCCGTCGCGGCCGACGAGGTCGAAGAGGTAGCGCTCGAAGTTGGACGCCTTGGAGATGTCCATCGAGGGGCTGGAGGTCTCCCGCGCCTTCTTCCGCACCCGGTATTTGCCGGCCGCGAAGAATTCCTCGAGCACGTTGTTCTCGTTGGTCGCGAGGATCAGCCGGCGCACCGGCAGCCCCATGCTGCGCGCGACGTGCCCGGCGTAGATGTTGCCGAAGTTGCCCGTCGGCACCGCGAAGGAGACTTTTTCGGAATTCGTGCGCGTGGCGGCGAAATAGCCCTTGAAGTAGTACACCACCTGCGCCGCGACGCGCGCCCAGTTGATCGAGTTCACCGCGCCGATGCGGTACTTCGCCTTGAACGCGGCGTCGGCGTTGACTTTCTTCACCAGGTCCTGGCAATCGTCGAACGTGCCCTTCACCGCGAGATTGTGGATGTTGGCGTCCTGCAGCGAGTACATCTGCGCGCGCTGGAACGGGCTCATGCGCCCGTGCGGCGAGAGCATGAAGACGCGGATGCCCTTCTTGCCGCGCATCGCGTACTCGGCCGCGGTGCCGGTGTCGCCGGAGGTCGCGCCGAGGATGTTCATCGCCTGTTTGTTTTTTGAAAGCACGAATTCAAAAAGGTTGCCGAGCAGCTGCAGCGCGATGTCCTTGAACGCGAGTGTCGGCCCGTTGGAGAGCGCGAGCAGGTGCAGACCCGGCTCGAGGGTTTTGAGGGGAGTGATATCGGCGCTGCCGAATACTCTTGCTTGATATGTCTTTTGAGCGATGTTTTCCAGGTCGGGAATGTCATCGACGAATTTGGAAAGAATCGCGCTCGCCAGATCAGCGTACGAAAGATTTCGTAGAAAGGCGAGGTCTACTTTCGGAAAACTTTCCGGCACGTACAGCCCGCCGTCGGGCGCCAGGCCTTCGAGGAGAATTTCGCTGAAGCGGCGCGCCGGCGCATTGCCGCGAGTGGAGACGTATTGCATTCTGTAAAACGAACCTTCGCTCTAAAGCAGCTCTTCGAGGCGTATCCGCGTAACGCTGCCGACCACGGTGGACAGCTTCTCGATCTTCGCGATCGCCCGGTCGACGTTCTTCTCGAGCGCGAGATGCGTGAGCAGCACGATGTCGACGCGGCTCTCGCCTTTTTCCGGCTCCTTCTGCACCATGGCGTCGATCGAGATGCGCGAGTCGGCGAGGATGCGGGTGATGTCCGCGAGGACGCCGGGCTTGTCGGTCACCCGCATGCGCAGGTAATAGGAAGTTTCTACTTGCTCCATTTTCAAAATTTTTTCTTCTGAAAGACGATCTGGCTGGAACGCGAGGTGCGGCACGCGGTGCTCCGGATCGGCGGTGATGAGGCGCGTGACGTCGACGAGGTCCGCGACCACCGCGCTGGCGGTGGGCTGGCTGCCCGCGCCCGCGCCGTAGTACAGGGTCGGCCCGACCGCGTCGCCCTTCACGAGGATGCCGTTCATCACGCCCTCGACGTTGGCGATCAGGCGCCGCGTCGGCACCAGGGTCGGATGCACGCGCAGCTCGATGCCTTTCTTCACGCGCTTGGTGATGCCGAGGAGCTTGATGCGGTAGCCGAGCTCCTCCGCGTAGCGGATGTCCATCTGGGTCAGCCTGGAGATGCCCTCGGTGTAGGCCTTCCTGAACTGCATCGGGATGCCGAAGGCGAGCGCCGAGAGGATGGTGAGCTTGTGCGCGGCGTCGACGCCCTCGATGTCGAAGGTCGGGTCGGCCTCCGCGTAGCCGCGCTTCTGCGCGTCTTGCAGGGCCGCCGCGAACGCGATGCCCTTGTCGCGCATCTCCGAGAGGATGAAGTTCGAGGTGCCGTTGATGATGCCGGCGATCCACTCGATGCGATTGGCAGCGAGGCCCTCGCGCAGCGCCTTGATGATCGGGATGCCGCCGCCCACCGAGGCCTCGAAGGCCACCATCACGCCCTGCTTCTGCGCCGCGGCGAAGATCTCGTTGCCGTGCGTCGCGAGCAGCGCCTTGTTCGCGGTGACGACATGCTTGCCGTTGCGGATCGCCGCGAGCACCAGCTCCTTGGCGATGGTGTAGCCGCCGATCAGCTCGACGACGATGTCGATGCTCCTGTCCTCCACGACGGCAAAGCCGTCCGCCACCACCTTCGCCTTGCCGCCGGTGATCTTTTTCGCGTGCGCGACCGCCTTGTCCGCCACCACGGTGATGCGGATCGCCCGCCCGGCGCGGCGCTGGATCTCGTCGGCGTTGCGCGACAGCACGTCCCAGGTGCCGCCGCCCACGGTACCGATGCCCAGCAGCCCGACGTTAATTGGTTTCATTTCTTTTTAATCTGAGAAGAAGATGTTTCTTGACGCCCGGCCATTCCGCGGCCAGCACGCTGTACATCACGGTGTCGCGGATCGAGCCGTCGCGCCGCGGCACGTGGTGGCGGATCACGCCGTCCCTCCTGGCGCCGAGCCCCTCGATCGCGCGCTGCGAGCGGAAATTGAAGTTGTCGGTGCGCAGCCCGATCACCTTGCAGCCGAGCTTTTCGAATCCATGCTCGAACAGCAGAAGCTTGCAAGCCGTGTTGACGTGGCTGCGCTGGCAGCGTTGCGCGTACCACGTGTAGCCGATCTCCACCCGGTCGGACACGGCGATGATGTCGTGGTAGCGCGTGCTGCCGACGATGTCGCCGCTCTTCAGCTCGCGCACCGCCCAGGGGAGCATTTCTCCCTGCTTTTGTTTTTCCAGAGCTTGAGAAATATATGCGGAAACCTGGTCAGGCTCGGGCACGGACGTGAAGAAAAGCTCCCAGAGCCTGCCGTCGCCCGCCGCGGCCGCGAGGCCCTTCTCGTGCTCCTTCGTGAGCGGCTCCAGCCGCACGCCGTGCCCCTCGAGCTTTTCGGGAACGGCCTTGATCACGCCGCGCCGCGCAACAGGCCGTCTTTCCTGAACATGTCGCGGATCCCGCGGACCGCCTGGCGCAGGCGATGCTCGTTCTCGATCAGCGCGATGCGCACGTGGTCGTCGCCGTAGTCGCCGAAGCCGATGCCGGGCGCGACCGCGATCTTCGCGCCTTCCAGCAGCCGCTTGGTGAACTCGAGCGAGCCGAGCTTGGCGTAGAAATCCGGGATCTTCGCCCACACGTACATCGAGGCCTTCGGGTTCTCCACCATCCAGCCGATGTCGTGCAGGCCCTTCACCATCACGTCGCGGCGTTTTTGATAGGTGGACCGTATCTGCTCGACGCACTCCTGCGGACCCTCCAGCGCGACGATGGAAGCGATCTGGATCGGCGCGAAGGTGCCGTAGTCGTGGTAGCTCTTGATGCGCGCGAGCGCGTGCACCAGGTCCCGGTTGCCGACCATGAAGCCGACGCGCCAGCCCGCCATGTTGTAGCTCTTCGACATGGTGAAGAACTCGACAGCCACGTCGCGCGCGCCCGGCACCTGCATGATCGAGGGCGCCTTCCATCCGTCGAAGGCGATGTCGGCGTAGGCGAGATCGTGCACCACCAGGATGTCGTGCTGCTTCGCGAGCGCGATGATTTTCTCGAAGAACGGCAGGTCGACGCACATCGCGGTCGGGTTGGACGGGAAGCCGATCACCAGCATCTTCGGCTTGGGCGTGAGCTCGCGGATCGCGCGCTCGAGCTCGGAGAAGAAGTCGACGCCCGGCGTCATGCGCACCGAGCGGATGTCGGCGCCGGCGATGATCGCGCCGTAGATGTGGATCGGATAGGACGGGTTGGGAACCAGCACCGTGTCGCCGCGCTCGAGCGTGGCGAGCATCAGGTGCGCGAGCCCTTCCTTCGAGCCGATGGTGACGATCGCCTCGGCGTCCATGTCGAGCTCGACGCCGTAGCGGCGCTGGTACCAGTCGCAGATCGCCTTGCGAAGGCGCGGCACGCCCTTGGAGACCGAGTAGCCGTGCGTGTCCTCGCGCTGCGCGGCCTCCACCAGCTTGTCGACGATGTGCTTCGGCGTCGGCCCGTCGGGATTACCCATCGAGAGATCGATGATGTCCTCGCCGCGCCGGCGGGCGCCCATCTTCAGCTCGTTGGTGATGTTGAAGACGTATGGTGGCAGCCGCGCGATACGCGGGAATACCTTAGTTCTTGAAAATTCACGCATTGTAGAATTCTAGCGTGAAACTTCACGCCTCTGGCCCCGTCCCCTACAACACGATCACCGGCTACGGCGACGACTACGTCACGGTGAACGGCGAGCGCCACGCTTCGAGCGTGGTGGTGCTTCCCGAGAAGATCCTGCCGTGGCCGGCAGAGGCGTTCGACACACTTTCCGCCGAAAATTTCGAGGTTCTGAAAAACCTGGGCGCCGAGATCGTGCTGCTCGGCACCGGGGCGCGGCAGCGCTTCCCCCATCCGCGCCTCACGGCAGCGCTCACCTCCGCCGGCATCGGCGTGGAAGTGATGGACCTCAAGGCCGCCTGCCGCACCTACAACATCCTGGTCGCCGAGGAGCGCAAGGTCGCCGCTGCGCTGCTGTTCCGGTGACATACCGGCTCGGGGTTTTATTCTTTTTGATATTTGCATGCCTGTCGTTTGGGACGCTGGGCCTGCGCCCGCTCTACAAGGCCGACGAGAGCCGCTACGCCGAGATCCCGCGCGAGATGGTGGCGAGCGGCGACTGGATCACGCCGCGGCTCAACGATTTCAAGTATTTCGAGAAGCCGCCGCTGCAGTACTGGGCGACGGCGGCCGCCTTCGAGCTCTTCGGCGAGCGGGACTGGGCCGCGCGGCTGTGGACCGCGCTGACGGCGCTCGCGGGCGTCGTCGTGACGTTCTACGCGGGAAGAAAGCTCTTCTCCCCGGCGGCCGGCGCGCTGGGCGCCCTGGTCCTCGCCGGAGCGCCGCTCTACGTCCTGCTCGGCCAGATCAACACGCTCGACATGGGACTCGCGTTCTTCCTCTCCGCCGCCGTGTTCGCGTTCGCCTTGCAGCGCTACCACGTCTTCTGGGCCGCCTGCGCGCTCGCGGTCCTGAGCAAGGGACTGATCGGAATCGTCCTGCCGCTCGGCGCCGTCGGACTCTACATATTGCTGAAGCGGGATTGGCCGTTGATGGCGAGGATGAAATTGATTTCAGGACCCCTCTTGTTCCTGGCGATCGCCGCGCCCTGGTTCATCGCGGTCTCCATGAGGAACGGCGAGTTCGCGCATTTCTTCTTCATCCAGGAGCACCTGCAGCGCTTCACCACGAAGATGCACGGCCGCTACCAGCCGGCCTGGTATTTCCTGCCGATCCTGGCGTTCGGGATGGCGCCCTGGCTGTTGCCGTTCTTCTCCTCTTTGTTCTCTTCTTTGAGGAATATTTTTACTAGCAGGAGCGAAAAACGCAGCGACGGCTTCGATCCGGCGTTGTTCCTCGCGCTCTGGGCGGTCCTCGTGTTCGCTTTCTTCTCCGTGTCCGGCTCCAAGCTGCCTTCCTACATCCTGCCGATATTTCCGGCGCTCGCCCTGCTGATCGGCCGCTGGATCGAGCTCGCGCGGCCGCGCCGCCTGCTCGCGGCGCAAGCGGCTCTTTCGAGCGTG